>Ga0079224_100004389_pt1 | contig 18219 bp, 14 predicted proteins | sample Stecom2015_FD_80414 | JGI IMG/M metagenome (GOLD analysis project Ga0079224, IMG submission 80414) | Agricultural soil microbial communities from Utah to study Nitrogen management - Steer compost 2015 | ecosystem: Environmental > Terrestrial > Soil > Agricultural land | place: USA: Utah...
CGGTGTCGTCCGGGCTTAATTGATCGAGAATGCCCGCCGCCACCATGGTGTGAGTGATGCGCTGATAAGCATCCAACACCGGTACGGCGATGAGCGCAATCCCGCCAATGTAGTTACCGTAGTCAGCGCTATGGCCATTTCTGCGGGCCTTTTCCACATCGTTCAGCCAGTCCTCGAAGCTGAGGGGAGACTGCCAGCGCAGCGTGTCGAACTTCGCACGCAGCTCGTCTTTGGTGTGGCCGCCGAACGCCGCCACCAGCCGCCCGCTCGCACTGATCAAGGCGGGGAAACGGCTGCCCACATCCACATGCAGCCGGAAGGGCAATTTGGAGTTGGCCAGCGCCGTCACGATGATGTGGTCCAGACCCAGTACTTCCACCCCAATGGCCGTGAGTTGCCATTTGGCGGCGATGTCGTCCAGGATGGGTTGCACGGTACGCGCGAAAGAGTCGGTCTCCACGACGCCGCGCGCCAGCGCAAGAATGCCCGCGCCCAGCTTGTAGCGTTTGGAGGCCGGGTCGAAACTGACCAGTCGCTCGGCAGCGAGCGCTCGAAGAATATGGAGACAGGTACTGGGAACCAGATCGAGCTCGTCGGAAATGGATTTGACGTTCATGGGCTGGCGTTTGCGGCCCAGCAGGCGAAGAATGGCAATGGCACGTGCCACAGCGGGCACGGGGCGAATTCGGGGTTCACCCCGGGTAGGGGGCTGATTCTCGGGTTTTGTGGTCATGGGTGTTGCGCTGGTGTGGCGACCGCCTTGTGGGCGCCCACTAAGGGGCAGGTCGTAAAACGGTGTGAAGTCGGGCCATGGCATGGCTGTCTCCATTCTAGCAACGCGTCTCGGCCGCCTGCGTGTTGCGGGCCCTTGGGCTCGCAACACGATTGCTTCAGCGGACGACTTTCAATTCACTTTCAGACCCGCGTTCTGGATGATGGGCTGCCATTTATCGCGTTCTGCCTGCGCAAAGCGACCCAGGTCGTCAGGTGTGCCGCCGCCCGGCTCGTAACCCATGGAGTGCAGGCGCGCACGCGTTTCCGGCATGGCCAGGAAATTCTGCAAGGCCAGATTCAACTTGCTGATGACCACATCGGGTGTTCCCTTCGGAGCATAGAGGGCGTTCCAGGCGACCACTTCGAAGTCGGGGATGCCTTGCTCGGCAACCGGTGCCACGCCCGGGAGCAACTCGGTGGGTTTGGCACTCGTGACTGCAATGGCGCGCAGACTGCCGCCCTCGACTTGCGGCCGCGAAGCTGTGATGGTGTCGATCGCCAGCGGCACCTGCCCGCCAATCACGTTACTCATGGACGTTGCAGAACCCTTGTAAGGAATCATGAAAAGTGGAGCGCCGCTACGCTCCTTCAAGAGTTCGAAGACCAGCCTTGCCGTGGTGCTTGGCGTTGCGATATCGGCCGAATTCTTCGAGTTTTTCGCGGCCTCTATGATGTCCTGAACCGTCTTGAACTTTGAGTCGGGCCGGGTGACAAGCGCCATGGGCAGCGTCCCGGCAAGAATGACAGGCTTGAAGTCTTTGACGGGGTCGAATCCCATGGAGGAATACATGTATTCATTCAACACATGGGTGGCGTTGGTACCCATCGTTAGTGTGTAGCCGTCCCCTTCTGCGCGGGCTGCGGTCTGCGTGCCGATGACGCCGCCGGCTCCGGCCACGTTTTCCACGATGAAAGGCTGACCGAGGGTCTTGGAAAGATGGTCGGCAAAGTAACGAGTGGCGATATCCGTTCCTTGACCCGCCTGATAAGGCACGATGATGCGTACCGGTTTGCTTGGATAGTTATCGGCTGCGATGGCGCTTCCGGAAAACAGAAGGGCGGCGGTCAACAGGGTGACTCTTTTGAAGCTGCTACGCATTTGTTGTCTCCTTTGGTGTGTGCGGCGGGGCAGTGATGGGGGCTCAATTCTTCTCAGGAATTGTTTTCTATTGGTTTTTATGGGGACTCGGCCGTTCCTCCAGTGGTGAGTTCTGCAGCGTTATTGGGGCTGCTCTCACCTTGGGCGGAGCTGCCTTGCCGGGTGGCCATGAGCGTAGTTGTTATGTGATCGTGCTCAGCGAAACGGGGCGGATTGGCGCCGGGCTTTCCCGGGCTGCCATGCAGCTTGATAGGTAAACCTAAGCCTTGATAGCCAGGTCGTTCCACGCGCATGTCGCGGTGGCGGGCGTGAGGATGTTCAAGCGCTTCGGCCACTGAGTTGATGGGCGCGGCAGGAACGCCCTGGGCCATGAGGCGTGCACAAAGCTCCGTTTTGCCGTGTTGAGCAAGCGAGGTTTCGATCTCGGCGCGCAGTGCCTCGCGGTGGGAAATTCGTGAGGCGTTGGTAGCAAATCGGGGGTCTTCCGCAAGTTCCGGACGCTCGATGCAGCGGCAGAACCGACGGAACTGACCATCGTTGACGATGCCCAGGAATACGGCGCCGTCGCGAGCCTGAAAGCTGTCGTAAGGGGAAATATTGGGATGCGCGCTGCCCAGTAGCGGTTGTGTCCTGCCCGACTGCATCCAGTTGGCGGCATGGGGAACCAGGAGGCTTAACGCGGTGTCGTAGAGCGTTGCCTCTACGCGCTGCCCCTGACCGCTATGTGCACGGTTCAACAGGGCGAGAGAAATGCCGTTCATGGCCGTATAGGCGGTCAGGTGATCGACTATCGGTATGCCGATGCGCGTTGGTCCGGACTCCGGCGAACCATTGATGCTCATGAGCCCGCACATCGCCTGCAGCACGGCATCGTAACCCGGCATGCCTCCGCACGGCCCGCTGTCTCCAAAGCCGCTGATGCTGCAATAAACGAGACGGGGAAAGCGCTCGGCCAGAACGCTTTCATAGCCCAGACCCCATTTTTCCATGGTGCCCGGAAGAAAGTTTTCGACCAGTACGTCGGCTTCTTCGAGCAGGGCGAGAAGCACCTTGCGTTCGTCTGGCTGATTGAGGTCCAGCGCCATGGCCCGCTTGCCGCGGTTGATCGCGCTGAAGTAGGCGGCGATGCCGTTCTCATCGAATGGCGGGCCAAGTTGTCGCGTTTCGTCGCCAAAGGGCGGCTCGATTTTTATGACGTCAGCCCCATGGTCGGCCATCATCTGGGTGCACAGGGGCCCCGCCAGCACCCGGCTCAAATCCACGACCCGTACGCCTTTCAGGGCGCCCATATTGTCCGGCCGGGTTTTCCAGACCGTTTCTACAGTTTGTTGCGATTCAGGCCACATGGTTGTCTCTCTCCACCACGCTACAGCCCCATGTCGCCCGTTCTCTGACGGGTACGACATGAGGAGGAATCTTGAGGTCAGGCCTGGACGGTCAGCCGCGTGAGGGGAGCTCTACCACTCCGGTGCCCACTACCGACAGCTCGTTATCCTGGTTGCGGCCTTCCTGTTCGATCTCGACAAGATGCTGACCATTTTCCACGAATTTGCGCTTCACCTTTCCATGAATAAACAGCATGTCGCCTTCAGGGTTGTGGCGGCGAACCATGCAGTGTGATTTGCGCAGGAAGCCGTCGTCGCCCATCCAGTTGGTGAGGTGATGCGTCAGCCATGAGTTACGCTCGGGGCCGTAATCGTAAGCACCCGGCGCACCTACTTCCAGCGCGAAATCTTCTTCCCAGTGCACCCGCTCGGGTACATCGGGGATGCCAAAGCGATTCTTGATGCCGACACCCGGGTGCGCGTCAATCAGTTTCCAGGCAAGTTTGTTCGCGCGAATGTAGAGACCACCCCAACCCTGGGCATAGGCAATGAAACCCGTGACCGTCATTGGGCCTTTGAACAGGACGGGCAGCGCTTCTCCTTCCTGCACGTCTTCCCAGTAGCGGGGCGTGGCGCCACGGACTTCTTCCTGGGCGTATAGTTTGTAGGCTTCCCGTAGTTCTTCTTCGGTGTAGCGGCGCGGGTTGCCACTGCGCGCTTCGGCGTATTTAGTGCCTTTTTCGCGGGCGTGATCGCGCTCGGTGCGAAAGCACCAGCTGTCTGCCTCGGCGACCTTGTCTCCGTCCTGGTTGAAGAAATCCACGTGGTAGATCTGTTGAATCGCCCGGCCGGCAAAGCGCGTTTCGTGGGGAATCAGATCTTTCAGATACGCCTGGGTAGAAATCTCATCATTACGACGCACGGGCTTGTGCCATGTCCAATCTGCGCCGGACCACATGGCGTGTACGCCGGGCAGGCCCCCGACATAGCCGGAGACAATGCGGCTGGTGGCGAAGAGGAAACTGGGCAGGGCGATGATGCCGCCGTATTTGGTGTTTTTGGCGTAATCCGGGTCGCACCACAAAGGATTGTCGTCACCAATGCCATGCGCGTAATGGCGGATATTGTCGCGCGTCGCTTCGTAGCACCACGGCTCAACGGTGTTTTCGATCTTCAGGCCGATCCGGCGACTGAGCGCTTCAAGGTCGGCGTCGGTGATCTTTGGAAAAGAACGGGCTTCTGACATCATGTTCATAGGAGTCTCCTCGTCTCTATATCGTGGTGGCTTGTTGCAGGAGCTGCATTTCGCGCTCGCGTAATTTCTTGCGGTGGATTTTTCCGGCGGGTGTCTTGGGCAGTTCGCTGACGAACTCCACATGGCGTGGGTATTCGTGCTGACTCAGACGGAAGCGCACGGCGTCTTGAATTTCCTTGATGAATTCCTCGCTGCCCGGCTTCTTGGCAACGACAAACGCTTTGACCACCTGGCCGCGGAGGTTGTCCGGCACACCAATGGCGGCGGCCTCCAGCACATCCGCGTGCTTGAGCATGGCGTCTTCGATTTCCACCGCGCTCATCGTCCAGCCGGCCGAAATGATCACGTCGTCAGCGCGGCCGGCGTGATAGAAGTAGCCGTCTTCGTCGGTGCGCCCCAGGTCTTTCGTGGCAATCCATTCGCCGCGACGCAGCACCTTCATTTCACCGACTTCGCCCGGCGGGCAGCGGCGCCCTTCAGCATCCTGGACTTCTACAATGCCGCCGGGGATAGGTTTGCCCAACGAACCATGCTTCACCTGGAAATCTTCGGCGCCGGGATAGGACACCAGAATCACCCCGATCTCGGTGGTGCCATACATGCTGCACACCGAAGTCTGGAAAAGGTCCTCAATAAAGGTTTCCGTGGCGCTGTCTATGGGTTCGCCAGTGAAAGACAGTTTTTCAATGCTGTATTTGAACTGGGTGGCCTCGGGAGCATTGCGGATCATGCGGTAATGCGTGGCCGCGGCCGACATATTGGTAAAGCGATGCGTGCTGAGCGCTTCAAGCAGACGCCCTGCGTTGTACTTGCCAGAGAATGCGCCGATGGTCAGACCGAGAGCCAGGGGGGCCAGAGTTCCGTGCCACAGCCCATGCCCCCAGGCAGGGGAAGAAGGGCAGAAATAACGGTCGCCGGGACGCAGGCCAGTGCCGTAAAGAGCGGCCACCATGAGTGTGACCAAGGCCTTATGCGTGTGGCGGATGGCATCGGGCAGCTCACGCGTGGTGCCCGAGGTGTACTGAAAGATGGCCAGATCGTTCGCAGCTGTACTGGGTGTGAACTCGGCGGCGTAGCGTTTGAGGTTCTCCAGAAAGGGGGTATCGACCACCACGGTCTGAAGCCCGGCGATGTCCTGGGTGAGCTCCGCCTTCTCCGCATTGGTAAGCAGGATGCGGGGAGCGCAGTCTTCCACTCGCAAGCGGATGCCATCGGGGCCGAACAAAGTGAATAAGGGAACGGCGATGGCACCTGTCTTGATGATGCCAAACAAGGCTGCGTAGAAAGAGCGGGAGGGCTCCAGCATGACGGCCACGCGGTCACCGCGCTGCACACCCTGTTCCACCAGAAAATTCGCGAAACGGGAAGATTCTTCGGAAATATCACGGTAGGTGAGCTGTTCTTCGGGGCCGTCGGCATGCACAACGATGATGGCGACGCGCTCAGCATCCCCGGCATGGCGATCTATGCATTCGTAGGCGATGTTCAGGGCGCTGGGAGAGCCGTCGAACAGGTCCCACAACTTATCGGGATGCCATTGTGCCTGTGCATCGGCGTAGGACGTGAAGCTGGTGAGTTTCATGATGCCCTTCCTTTCTTATCGTGCTTTCAATGTATGAGAAGCGATCTAAGATTGTCAAATGCATTATGTAATTGTCTCTGTACAATCAAAAATAAGGCATCGGAAGGCCCAATGAGTCTGCAGAACTCAGGAAGGACGTGGGAGGGCGTATGGATTCTCTATCCGTTCAAGGCGCGGATGTCGGGAAAAGAAGGGGGGAGTGGGAACGTGTGGAAGGGCGCAAGCCTGGCAAGCTTGTTATCGTCCCTGCTGCTTCAAAAGCTCTTGGCAGTGGTTCAGCTGTTGGTTGATCTCGCTAAGTGTCAATTCAAGGTCGCGTCTCTGCTGCTCCAGCGTCACACGGTGTTTTTCCAGAACGCTGACGTAATGCTGCAGCTGCGCACCCGTATTGTCGGGGGACGCATCGTACATATTGATGAGGTCGAGAATTTCGGAAAGCTGAAAACCCATCCGTTTGCCGCGCAAGGCCAATTTAAGGCGCGTGCGGTCGCGTGCGTGATAGATCCGGTTACGTCCTTCCCGCTCTGGGCTGACGATGCCCTGATCTTCATAGAAGCGTATCGTGCGAGGCGTGATCCCGAATTCCTTGGCGAGATCGGAGATCGTCCAGGTTAGGTTTTTTCCCGTTTCCGAAGCGTCCGGCGCCGGGGTGGATTTGTCAGATCGCGACTGGCTCATTGGATGTACTTCCAGTTTACGTTAACGTAATATGATGCCATAAGGAGGCGCGTGGGAAAATCGCGTCAGGATGGAACGGAGAACTGAATGAATCCAAACGAGCAACGGCTTGAATACCCTTTCGGAGAAACTTTGGCGGAAGCCGGCAGTGCCATGGAGGTGGCGGCTGGCGTGAAATGGGTCCGTCTGCCCTTGCCGTTTGCGCTGGACCACATCAATGTGTGGCTCATTCGTGATCACTTTGAAGGCCGTGACGGCTGGACCCTTGTCGACTGCGGCGTAGCGCGGCCGGAAGTTAGAGAGCTATGGGAAAAAGTGTTCGAAAGCAGCTTGGAAGGTCTGCCCGTGCTGCGCGTCTTGGTCACTCACATGCACCCTGACCACGTCGGTCTGTCCGGTTGGATGTGCGAACGCTGGAACTCACCATTGTGGATGACCATGACGGACTACTTCATTGCACGCCTCTGGTCGCAGCCCGTGTCCGCGGGGCTTTCTCCCGGAGGCCCCAACGGGGAATCCGCGGTGCTGCACTTCGCACGCCATGGGCTCCAAGACCCGGATGCCCTGGAGCAGATTCGCCAGCGGGCGGGCTATTACCCCAGCCTGGTCGGCCCCGTGCCAGCCGAGTTCCGCCGCATCATGCATGGTGATCGCGTTGCCATCGGTGGCAACGAATGGCAGGTGATTGTCGGCTATGGTCATGCGCCGGAGCACGTCTCGCTCTACTCTGAGGCGCTCAATGTGCTGATTTCCGGTGACATGGTTCTGCCACGCATTTCCACGAATGTGAGCGTGTTCGACTATGAACCGGAAGCCAATCCGTTGGCCCTCTATTTGAAATCTCTGGATCGCTACGCGGACGTGCCCGAGGATGCCCTGGTGCTGCCCTCCCACGGGAAACCGTTTCGCGGCCTCCATGAGCGTATCGCACAGCAGCACGCCCATCACGCGGACAGGCTGGCGGATGTGATGCAAGCCTGTGTGCAACCCATGTCCACCGCAGATATTGTCCCGGTGCTGTTCAAGCGCAAGCTGGATCTCCACCAACTGACTTTTGCCATGGGCGAGGCGCTGGCGCATCTGAATGCCCTGTATCTTGAAGGGAAGCTCAAGCGCCAAATGGGTGAGGATGGGATTTATCGCTTCCAGCGGGCCTGAAACCCTTGCTCGCTTGACGGGGAATCGGCGTGCTGACGCCTTAGCGTTGGGAAGTCAGCAGTTTCAGGGCGAGCCCGATGAATACGATGCCGGCCGCCCGGTTCAACCAGACCTGCACGCGCGGGGAGCGCTGCAGGCGTTCGCCGACGGAACCTGAAAATATCGCCAGAGCGCTGAAAACAAGAAAGGCCGCGAGCATGAAGAGTATTCCCAGCTGCAACATCTGAAGGCCGATAGAGCCTCTTGCGGGTGAGGCGAACTGCGGCAGGAACGCCAGGAAGAAGATGGTGACTTTCGGATTCGTCAGGCTCATGATCACGCCTCGCCGGTAGAGTTTCCCGCCGGTTTGACGGGCCGGCCGCGATCCTTCCAGCGAGGCCTGCCCTGCCCGCAACGCACCCCAGGCCAGATAGAGCAGATAGGCGGCGCCTGCCAGCTTCACCACCAAAAATGCAGTCTGAGAGGCAGCGAATACCGCCGCGAGTCCTGCAGATACTGCCAAGGTATGGCCCAACACGCCCGTACACAGCCCCAATACAACCCATAGCCCTGCCCTCTTGCCCCACAGCATGGACTGCGTCAGAACAAACAGGTTGTCCGGCCCGGGAGAGAGTGCGAGCAAGACGGCGACGCCGAAAAATGACAGGGCAACTTCGAGAGGCAGCATGAGGGGAATTCAGTGGTTCAGACGATGGCGCGAGAAGGCAGCAACACTTTGTGCGCGATGATAAGCTGTTGCCACCCTTGGTGGAAACCTTTTGAACTGCTTATTTTTAAGGATGGTACGGCAATATGGCTGCATCAAATCCCGCGCAATTAGATACCCTGCTACAGCACACCGGCCTGGCCGAGTTCGATTCGGAAACCGGGGCGGCTCCGGTTGCCCTTCCCTCCATGCGCACCAGTACGGTCCGGTTCCGTGACCTGGAGGCACTGGACGCCGCTCATGCGGCGCGGGCGCGTGGCGAAAGAATGGTGACCTATGGTCGGGTGGGAATGGATACGCATGCCGCGCTGGAAGAGGTGTTCTGCAAGCTGGAGGGCGGGAGCCGGGCGATACTTGCGCCCTCGGGCATGGCTGCCATCACCCTGGCCATGATGGCTTTGCTTGATTCTGGCGATCATGTCCTGGTTGCTGATTGCGCCTATGGCCCTGTCCGCACTCTGGATACTGCCGTATTGAATCGGTTTGGCGTGGCTGTCAGCTATTGTGCAGGGACGGTGGAGGCTTTCGAGGCACAGCGTCGCCCGGAAACCCGCATGCTTTATGTCGAATCCCCGGGCTCCTTGCTGTTCGAGATGCTGGATCTGCCCGCTTTGTCGCGCTACGCCAAGGAACACGGCTTGTTGATGGTGGTCGACAACACCTGGGGCTCAGGCTACATCTACCAGCCTCTGGCGCTCGGCGCCGACGTCAGCGTAGTGGCGGGAACCAAGTATGTGGGCGGTCACTCTGACCTAATGCTCGGTGCCGTGGTGGTCAAGGACGCCGAACTGGGCAAGCGCCTGGCGGATAACCATTACGCCTTGGGCCTCCACGTCAGTGCAGATGACGCCTGGCTGGCGCTTCGCGGGGTCAGGACGCTGCCCATACGCATGAAGGAAAGTGCAAGCAATGCCTTGAAGGTTTGCGAATTCCTGTCCGGGCGCCCTGAAGTGGCCCGGATCTACCATCCGGCCTGGCCTGCAGACCCCGGTCACGCCTTGTGGAAGCGCGATTGCTCTGGCTCTAACGGGATGCTGGCGGTTTCCTTCAATTTCGATTCGGCCGCGGCCCGACGTTTTGTGAACGCGCTAACTCTGTTTGGCATCGGCTATTCATGGGGCGGGTTCGAGAGCCTGGTCCAGCTCGTTGAGCCGGGAGCTCTCAAACCGCATAGTTATTGGCCCAATGACGGCCATCCTGTGCTGCGGCTTCACATTGGTCTGGAAGCCGCCGAGGATTTGATTGCCGACCTGGAACGGGCGCTGCAAGCGGCTGCCTGAGCCGGTGAATCGCCTTAGTTCGCCTTCAGAATGCTGTCCAACAGCTTCTGAGCTTCCGTGATGGCACCTTCATAGGTGCCCGTCATGGAAGGCGAGGTCACATAGCGGCCGCCGATGGCCAGACTGGGCGTGCCTTCCACGTTATAGGTCTTGGTCAATTCGTTAGCGCGATCTACCTTGGTGTTCACACCGAAGGAACGGAAGGCCGCCTCGAACTGTTTGCGCTCCAAGCCTTGATCTTCCACCCAGTCAGCCATGGACTTGAAGTTGAAGATGCGCTTTTTCTCGCGATGGATGGCATGGAAGACCTTGCTGTGAAGGTCGAGCCGGTCGAGGGCTTCCAGGCTGAAGTACAGCCGCTGCATGTCTTCCATGCCCGCATTGAAGGCGACAGGAATCTGCTTGACCACCACGTTTTCCGGCAAGGTCTTGGCCCACTGCTCAACCATGGGCTGCATGGTGGCGCAGTGCGGGCAGGAGTAAGCGAAGAACTCAAGCACTTCGACCTTGCCAGCGGTATCTGAAGGTTGGGCGGGTTCAATCGTTGTGTGCGCGGTGTCGAGCTGCGCATGGCTGGCAGGCGCAAAGGCGAGGCCGGCTCCCAACGATACGATGGCTAGTGTGCGAAGGAACAGTGGCTTGAGCGACATGATGGTTCAGCTTCCTGAGTTCAAAAGAGATAAGACTCTCATGTGGCGTGCAGGTTCCCTTGCGGACTTACTGACGCACAATTGAGGTTTCGATTTTTTCCCCACCCAGACGGCTGCGCGCAGTGTTCATGTCGTCCAAGCCCTTGAAGGGGCCCACGCGTACACGATGCACGGTCGTCCCGTTGACGTTGGCCGCTTCCACGTGGGCGGAGAGCCCCAGCATCAGGACCCGGGCGCGCATGGCTTCGGCGTCATTGGATGCACGGAAAGCGCCAGCTTGCAAATAGTACGTGCCCTGCTTGTTGGCGGCGGCTGCCGCAGGCGGCGCAGTTGGATTCACCGGGGGCGAAGGAGTGGCCACCTGGTTGGGTGTGGATACCTGATTTTCGACGCGCGGAGGCTCTTTTCCTAGACGAGCAATCAGGTTGCCAAGGTCGTCTGTGCCAGGCGCGTCTTGAGCGGACGGGGGGGCCGAAGCTGTCGGACCCTGCGCCGTGCCCGGTGCCGGGATGGGAGCCGTCCCAGAAGGAGCGACGCCTGTGCCGGGGATCTGCGGGCTAAGCCCGCTGCGTCCGTGCAGGCCGAGGTTGGGATCAGGTGCATCGCGGACGTCAGGCAGCAGAACCGAAGGGGTGCTGCGGCTGGCTTTGTCCGAGAAGGGCATGGGGACCTGAGTAACAAACAGGGCGACCGCCACGGCAGCCGCCAGGCCCAGGACCAGGCCCATAACCACACCATAAAGCGTGATGCCCCCGCTTTTGGCGGGTTTGGAGGATCGTCGCTTAGTGGCCATTAGTGCTTTACATCCGTTCAGGTGCCGATACACCCAAGAGATTCAGACCGTTCGCAATGACGCGGCGCGTGGCATCCGCCAGCCGCAGCCGGGCCAGCTTCAGTGCAGAGTCGTCCACGAGGACACGCTCAGCGTTGTACCAAGCGTGGAAGTCGGCGGCACAGTCGCGCAGCCAGAACGCAAGCTGGTGTGGCGCGAGATCTTGTGCCGCCAAGGCCAGCATGTTCGGGAACTCTGCCAGACGACGCATCAAAGCGAATTCTGTCGGGGCTGTCAGAGGGGCTGTATCGGCTGTAATGAGTTGCTCGCTCAGTTCAGAAGACTGGGCGAGAATGGAGCAAATACGGGCGTGCGCGTACTGGATGTAGTAGACCGGATTCTCATCGCTCTTGGACAGAGCAAGGTCCACGTCGAATACGAATTCAGAGTCCGCGCGGCGTTGAATCAGGAAGTAGCGCACGGCATCCTGGCCGACCCAGTCGATCAGGTCGCGCATCGTGACATAGCTTCCCGCCCGCTTGGATATCTTCACTTCCGCGCCATCGCGCATTACCTTGACCATCTTGTGCAGGATATAGGCGGGGTAGTCCTTGGGAATACCCATATCCAGTGCCTGCAGACCAGCACGGACACGCGCCACCGTACCGTGGTGGTCGCTGCCCTGAATATTGATGGCGTGGTGATAGCCGCGTTCCCACTTCGCAACGTGGTAGGCGACGTCAGGCACAAAGTAGGTATAGCCGCCATCCGTCTTGCGCATGACGCGATCTTTGTCGTCGCCCGTGCCAAGTTCGGTGGTTCGCAGCCAGAGCGCACCTTCATGCTCATAGGTGTGTCCGGATTCGATCAGCTGCTTTACTGTCTGTTCTACTCGCCCGCTGGTGTAAAGAGAGCTTTCCAGATAGAAATTGTCGAACTTCAGATTAAATGCCTGGAGGTCGAGATCTTGCTCGCGGCGCAGATAAGCGACCGCAAAGGCACGAATGTCTTCGAGGCTGTCGATATTTCCGGTGGCCGTGACTGACTGGCCGTCGGCCGCCTGGACAGTGGCGCCGGCAATAAAATCCCGGGCGATGTCCTGGATGTAGGCCCCTTTGTAACCGTCTGCGGGGAAGTCTTCAGAATCGGGCTCAATGCCACGGGCGCGGGCTTGGACACTGATAGCGAGGTTATCGATCTGGTTGCCGGCGTCGTTGTAATAGAACTCACGCAGGACATTAAAGCCCTGAGCGGAGAACAGGCGGCATAAAGCATCGCCGAGGGCGGCCTGACGTGCGTGGCCTACATGCAGCGGGCCGGTCGGGTTGGCAGACACAAATTCCACCATGACTTTTTTGCCGTTAGAGGCTGCATGGCCGTAGCGATCGCCTTCTTCCGCAATGGCATGCAGGACGGCTTGATGCGCGGCGGGGGCAAGGCGGAAGTTGATGAAGCCGGGCCCGGCGATTTCGATATCGGAAATCAGTTCCTGGACGGCAGGATTGGACTGAAGCCGCTCGACAATCTGCTGTGCGAGTTCGCGCGGATTGCGCTTGGCCGGTTTGGCCAGCTGCATGGCGATATTGCACGCGATGTCACCGTGCGCGGCGACTTTGGGGCGCTCAAGCGCGACGGCCTGCTGACTTTCTGGCAGCAGTTCGCGCACGGCGGTTTCGATATGGGAGATGAGCTGTTTTTGTTGCCCGGGGAGCATAAAGCGAATTCGTTCAGAGGTTCAAGCCAAAATGATACCGTGAATAGCGGCAGCCCGGCTGGCGACGGCTCAGTCGGCCGGGAAAGCGCCCAGTTGCGGCGTCCATCCGAGGGTGTCCTCGAGCCACTGAGAATAGCCTGCCATGTCTACTGTGCCCACGCGCTCTCCTTGCGCTCGGCGCCAGTCCGCAGCCCGGGAGATAAACCGTTCCACCTCCTCTCGCGTTCTGCGTCCCAGCCTGCGATCGCTGTCCTGATAAGAGAAACGCTGGCGGCCGGAGGGCGCAAGAATGGCGCGATCGCCCTGCTGCACGCTGCGCATGAGAGGGCTGCGCATGTCACGCAAAAAGGGCGCCTCGACAGTGCCGGACATATCATCCAGACTGAGTCCGGCAGCCTGCGCCTGCCAGTGCATCCATGCGAGCGCCACCTTGGCGAGGTCTGATTCGTTTTCCTGCGTGTCGGTCCTGCCGGCCGAGGCGTCCTCTTCGGTAGCTGGGCCCGGAGGCGCTGCGGGGCTCAGCAGAGCGAGTCCGCCGCCAATGTCTGCATGCGCGCCGACTAGGGGAGCTTCCACCACATTGCCTGCGTCTCCTGCATCGGCGCTGGTCAGTGGGAAGGTCCAGCGATGCTCGTGCAGAGCCACAGCGTGTGCGACCCACGACCACATCTCGGAGATGGCAAAGTCGTACAGATGATTATGTGAGCCCGCGATGCCGAACTGGGCGACTGTGTCGAAGAGCCCCATAAAGCGCAAGTCCACACAGGCAGATATCCGTCCGCGCAAAGGGTCGTCCACGCTGAAGAGGCCGTTGTTGATATGGGATGCGATTCGGTTGCCGAAGTGGCGGGCCAGCGAAGCGCCGCGTGAGAACCCTATGATGTCGATGGGAATGACGGCGCCGGTGGCTGGGCGCTCCAGCGAGGTGAGCAGTGCCTGCCATTGGTTCTCGAGGATTTGGCCGGCCCGCCAGGCCACGACAGCGTCCCAATCCAGAAAAAGACTATTGCCTGGCCCCGAGTGGTAGTGGGCGGGGCCGTCGCGATACGCCTGCGCAAACAACCAGACATTGCTCATGGAGTCAGAGCTGTAACGGGTGCCGTCGAAAGCAAATAGAAGCAGACCCTGGGGATCCACTCGCTGCCATGGTCGTTGTTGAGCGTAGCCATAGGCGTCATTGTGCGGGAGAGGCCCCAAAGGATCCGGCTCCAGATATTGGCCGAACTGGGGCAGATAGGTGCGCAGCAGATTATCGTGCCAGCCCGTTTCGACGTCCTCGTACTGGCCGGGGAAGCGTAACGGGAAGTGCAGATCGCCGGCCAGCCTTGTGGCTTGGCCAGTGGGGCTATAGCCTGCCAGCCAACGTATATTCCGCTCGCCGTCCGTCAACATGCGGGGGGCGCCGTTCAGATCGGAATGGACGGCATACAGGCGAGGTTTGCTTTCATCGGAGTAGTCGATCATCCCCACGGGGGTCAGGCCGGCATAAAGATAGCGGCGGTGTATCACCACAGGACCTTCCCCACCCCGAGTGCGCGCTTCCGCCACCATCCGGTCGTGAAGATAAAGAAAATGCGTGGTGGACGTGGCGCCTCTGGATTCAGTCCCCGAGGGACGCACTCGCTTCACGATACGGTGTCCGAAGGCGTTGTGACGATACTGAGCTTCCCACCCACTATCGTGAATGACGGCTTGCAGCCGACGCTCGGGGCCATAGCGCAGCGTATGCGCGGCAAGCGAAGAAGGCAGCCCGGATTCGTCTCGCTCAATGCGGGGCAAAAGCGTGTTCCCGTCTTTCCTGAGCGCCGCCAGGCTACCGTCTGGCGACCAGCCATACCACCAGTGGGCGTCTTGGGTTGCTTTCACGTGAACTGCGCCCGACATGCGCGAAACTGCGTCGTGGCTGAATTGCAGTTCTTCCCGCAGGCCTACGCGGGGGTATTCGTGAGTGTCGTTCAGGATGCGGCCTTGCGCGTCGTGATGGCGGATCTGCAGCCATACCAGATGTGGGCCGTCACTCACTGCAAGCGTGTCGGCATGGGAATCTTCCACTGCCGCGCTGGTGAGTTGCAGGCCATTGCCGAATCGGTAACCCGGCTTGCCGCCATCCGACGAAATGACCCTATGGCGTGTGCCGGCGGCATCCTCCCAATACAGCGCCGTGAGGCTTTTGCTGCCGCCATCGTTCTGCCACTGGAAATGCAATGCACCGCCTTCAGGCAGCCGGTGATGCACCACTCGCCCTTGTGCGTCGTACTCAAAGCCTTCCTGGAACTGGAAGGCAGGAGCGTCTAATAGAGCAGGCCGGACCACGCGGCGGCGGATGAGGCGTCCATGCCCGTCGTACTCACGGCTCTCTGTTTCGAAGGGATGCACAATGCGCTGCAATCGATGACCGCGCCATTGCAGGCGGGTAGTGTGAGTCTCTCCTGAGGCCGCGCTGATCTGGTCTAAACGCACTGGCCTGGACTGCCTGTCGTAATCCAGAAGAAGGCGGTCACCATTGGCGTAATGCAGTGCCGCGGGCCGCCCTGCAGAATCCGCCAAGAGCGTGCTACGGCCGGTCACCCGGCTCAGCCAACTGTATGCATGGGGCGGTTCAAGCCGCAGAGACAGGCCGGGCCATCCGGGGGCGTGAGGGTCGACTTGTATCAGTTCACCCTCTGTCGCCCGCTTTATCCGCGTATTGCCTACGGCCAAGAGACGGCCCGCCGCATCATACTGAATCGCTTCGACGCCAAATCCCGGCACATTCAGCCTGCGGCTCACGAGCTGATAATTTCCGCGCATGCGCTGATAAGTGATCTCTCCATGCAGCCCGTTGCCACTACGTACGCGGGTCACGCCCTTGCGCCCTGCATGCGGGCTTTGCACGTAATCCAGATGCAAGTCGGGAAGCGCGCGGCCATGCTGGCGCAGCGTCACGACCCGCCCGTAGGCGTCGTAAGTCCAGCTTGCAAGGCGCTGTAAGTCGCTTCCCACCTTACCCAAGGAGATTCCGGTTAGCGCGAAGGGATTTCCGGCTTGTAATGCAGGTTCGTAGTGATAGACGCGCTGCATGCCGTCAGGGCGAATGACGGCTTCCAGCCGCGCGCTCCTATGTGATGAACTGGCGGGTGGGCGCCCATAGACATACTGGAATTTCCCTGTTGGGGTGTCGACCGAGTCCAGTAGCACTTCGCCGTCTTCAGACCGATAGTGGAATATCAGGCTGTGCCCTGAGCGGCCCCGTACTTCGTGAATGTGCCCGGCAAATGGGTGTGAAGGAAGGTGACGCACTATCCTGAGTACGGTGCTGCGCCCCGTGCTTATGCTTTCAAATCTGCCCGAGACATCGAAGTTCATGCGGCTGCCGTTGGGAAGCTGCCATACATAGGCCGTCTCTTCGGCCGTAATTTGGACGTGATCCAGGACGCTGCCATCTGCCTGTCTCACCCGCCACCGGCCCATCCGCTTGAATAGCTGCGTATCGTAGGAGAGCGTCCAGTTACGGCCCAGAGGACCCGCCTTCGTAGATAAGCTGTTGTAGTGACGGACCAGTTCCAAACCCAGCATGGCGGGGTTGGCAGGAAGGTCGACGTCCAGCTGATACTTGTTTCCGCTGGCAAGATGGACGGGGTTTCCGATCGCCAGCCCAGGGATGGGTTCCGGGTTTCCAACGGTTGCCAGTCCTCCGCTGGCGCAGGGCGAACCGAGCGCAGGAGGCGAACAGAATCCTCCCGACAGCTCGGAGCCGGGTCGCGCAACGCCGGATTCTGCGCCAACTGCGGCGGTACTCCATGCAAAGAGAGTAAAAAGCAGCGTAATGAGGCCGAGCCGGGCCCGGTGACCCCAATCATCGGCCAGTTGAACAGATCGGGCTTCACTCATGGAACGCGGATTGCAAGTATGAAAGAATGAGGGGAAACCCATTCTCTGTCTTGGCAGGCCCGTACGCTTCGGGTAGTGTTGCCATGTGTCCATTGTGGGAGTTGCGACTATGCTTATCGTCTTTCATTCGAAGTCTTCTGCTGAAGTCCTGATGTTCGCCAACCATGCCCTGCCGATTCTTCGTGCAGCCGGCAAGAACTTCGAAGACGGGGTGCTGCCTGAACGAGGCGTTATCACCCGAGACCAGCTGCCTGCAGCGATTTCCGGCATCGAACACGCCACGGCAATCAGCAAGGAAACCGAAGAGAACCCGGATACCGATGATGAGAATGACGACAAGGTCCACCCAATCAACGAGCCGGTGAGCTTCCGGCGTCGCGCCTATCCCTTGCTTGCCATGCTCAAGCTGGCGCTGGAAAAACAGGAAGACGTGCAATGGGAGCCGGCCACCGTTTGGTGATCCCTGCTTACTAAACGTCCATTTCAACCCTTTAGCACCACGCTGGAGACCTCCCGCATGCGCAGCATCGTCACTGTGATCTTTAATGAACGCCAGCGTCTGGAGTACGTGGTGGACGTCGACGCATCCCCTGAACGCCAATCAGAGGCACAGGAATGGCTGGAAGCCACTTGGCTGCGGCTAGAGTGCGAGCCCCTGCGCCACAGTGGCAAGGTGCTGTTGTTGGACAAGGTTCTGGGAGTCGCGGATAGCGTCGGCTACGCAGGCTTTGTTCGGAACGAGGATCGCGCTCAGGAGTTCGCCGTGCAGGTCGCGACCGCTCTGGGCAGGCCGGTAATTAACATTGATCTGCCCGGCCTGACTGTCGGCTTTTAAGCCAAGGCGGCGCAAGTTGCTTAATCTCAGTATTTCACTGCTTCGCCGTAATCACCCACATATGCATGATGGGTGATTAGCCCGTTGTCGCCAAACCAGTGCAGAAGATAGGAAGGCGGCTCCAGACGGAAGGCGAGATAGGCGGGATCCCCTTCCAGTTCCAGCGCCGTCTGGTGGGCAATGCCGGGGCATGCGGTGACGACGGTGCGCGACAGGCAACCGACGATATGGCGGTGCATGTGGCCACAGACGATGCGTTCGATATTGTGATAGTTCGCAATGAGATCGGCGAACACGTCCCGTCCCTCCATCAAGGCGTACTGGTCCATGCAACGCAAACCCGTATCCAGCGGAGGGTGATGCATCATGATCAGCGTCGGCTTTTCTGTTTCAGCATCCAGGGCTTCCGTGAGCCATTCCAGGCGTGCAGGGCAAAGCGCGCCATGATCTTCGCCTGGAACTACAGTATCCAGCGCCACGATGCGTATGGGGAAATCGTCGATCACGTAATGCATGAAAGC
>Ga0079224_100004392_pt1 | contig 18211 bp, 4 predicted proteins | sample Stecom2015_FD_80414 | JGI IMG/M metagenome (GOLD analysis project Ga0079224, IMG submission 80414) | Agricultural soil microbial communities from Utah to study Nitrogen management - Steer compost 2015 | ecosystem: Environmental > Terrestrial > Soil > Agricultural land | place: USA: Utah...
AAGAAATCACCCGGAAAAACAGTAACAACCACTCCCGGGCCAACAGCAGTAATAACGGCAGGCGGCAGCACATCGTTGTGTAACGGAGATTCGGTAGAATTGACGGTAGGAGCAGTAAGCGGAGCAACATATCAGTGGATAAAGGACGGCAATGCAATAGTTGGAGCAACGGGTCAGAATTATACAGTAAGTATAGTAGGCAATTATCAGTGTAGTGTAACGAAGGGTTGTACTTCAGTATCCAATACAATTGCAGTGACAACAGGCGGCAACTTACAGGCTACGATAACACCATCTGTTACGCAGGAGCTATGTCAGGGCGACAGTGTAGAGTTCATTGCAAGTGCAGGTAACAGCTATCAGTGGCTGAAGAACGGACAACCAATATCAGGTGCAACAGGTCAGACGTATATGGCCAACGGTTCAGGCAGTTACGCAGTAGTTGTAACAACCACATGCGGCACAGCAACATCAGATTCAGTAGCAGTGAATGTAACAACACTTACGGCAAGTGTAACTCCGGCAGGGCCTGTAGATGTATGTTCAGGATCGGTAATGCTGACAGCAGGCAGTGGTACAGGTTACAGTTATCAGTGGCAGAAAGACGGAGTTAATTTGCCAGGAGCAACAGATTCAACCTTGTCTGTATCAACGGCAGGAGATTATACGGTAGTAATCACCAACAGTTCAGGATGTACAGCACAATCCAATACAGTAGTGGCAACATCAGGATCTACAACGATAACAGCGAATGGCTCAACGAATATATGTGCAGCAAGTACAGTAACATTATCAGCAACCACAGGCACAGGAATCACTTATCAGTGGTACAGGAATAATATAGCGATAAGCGGAGCCACAGGTCCAAATTATACGGTATCATCTCATGGTACGTATTATTGTAACATTACAGTGCCACCAGGCAGCGGATGTTCAGGTCAGTCGAACAGTATAGTGGTGACAATGATAAATAACCCTACACCAACGATAAGTTCCAATGGACCAACGACAATATGTGATGGAAGTACAGTAGAATTAACAACGAATAATTATACAGGAGTAACCTATCAGTGGGAGAAGAACGGCAATGTGATAGCGGGAGCAACGGGTCAGACCTATACAGCGACAACAGCAGGTACCTACCGTGTAAGTCAGACGGCAAATGGATGTACAAAGAAATCACCCGGAAAAACAGTAACAACCACTCCCGGGCCAACAGCAGTAATAACGGCAGGCGGCAGCACATCGTTGTGTAACGGAGATTCGGTAGAATTAACGGTAGGAGCAGTAAGCGCAGCAACATATCAGTGGATAAAGGACGGCAGTGCAATAGTTGGCGCAACGGGTCAGAGTTATACAGTTATAACAGCAGGCAATTATCAGTGTAGTGTAACCAAGGGTTGTACTTCAGTATCCAATACAATTACAGTGACAACAGGCGGCAACTTACAGGCTACTATAACACCATCTGTTACGCAGGAGCTATGTCAGGGCGACAGTGTAGAGTTCATTGCAAGTGCAGGGAACAGCTATCAGTGGATGAAGGACGGACAACCAATATCGGGAGCAACAGGTCAGACATACATGGCCAACGGTTCAGGCAGTTACGCAGTAGTTGTAACGACCACATGCGGCACAGCAACATCAGATTCAGTAATGGTGAATGAGATAAATTTAACTTCGCATATAACTGCATTAGGTTCAACAGAAATTTGTCCTGAGAGTAATGTTGTTTTGCAAGCTGATACAGGTGTTGGATATTCCTATCAGTGGTTGAAAGATGGTAATTCAATTAGTGGCTCAACTCAATATTTCATTGCAGCTTCAACAGCAGGAAATTATTCAGTGTTGGTAACCAATACCTGTGGATCACTTATATCGAATATTATTACTGTGAGTTTAATTAATCCTGATACTTTAGTTGTACCGGCAGGCACCACCGGAGTATGTAGTGGTACGTCACAGGTATATTCAGTGATTCCTTCACCGGGAGCTACATATCAGTGGTACAGAAATAATTTCGCATTATCAGGTGCTACTTCTAGTAGTTACAACGCAACAAGTTCGGGAAGTTATTTTGTAAAAGTAAATGCCGGTGGATGCCCTGAGAAAACGTCAAATGTTGCCATCTTAAGTGTTCAAACAAATCCAACTCCTACTTTCACTTCATCAGCAGGCACATCAATCTGTATAGGATCTTCAACAATACTCACTTCTAATACTTATGCAGGAGTAACATATCAATGGCAGTTGAACAGTACAGATATTCCGGGTGCAACAGCTCAAACGTATGAAGCTACGGTGTCAGGCACCTATAGGATTATGCAGACTTATAATGGATGTTCACGTTTTTCTGCAAAATCAAAACTTACATTTATTAGCTGCAGATTAGAGGGACAAGAAGCGATGACAAGCGACAATCCATCCATTCATATTTCTCCAAATCCATTTAATTCATATACAATTGTTGAGATAAAAGGATATACTTCTGATGCAGTACTTGTGTTGTATGATATCTTAGGAAAGGAAACATTGCGATTGAAAACTGAGGAAGGTCATGCACGAATTGATAGATCTGATTTAGTTTCCGGAGTTTACATTCTGAAGATAATTGATGGTAAAGGAAATACAGTGGCAAGACGATTAATTGCAGAGTAAAAAGTGTGAATAACTTTAACGGAAATCCGGCTTAAAAAAGGCCGGATTTTTGTTTTTTAGCAGTTAATATTTCTTGAACCATTTACTGTTTTTTTTCGTAAAAAAACCATGAGACATAAATTTTTGTTGCTGACATTATTTTTGGCATTTTCCAAATTGATAATTGCCGACAGTACATTTGTTCAGTTACATGATAGCTGGAAGTATTTTGATTCCGGATATGAACCTGCACCAAACTGGAAAACAACTGCGTATAATGATTCATCATGGGCAGCAGGATTTGGAGAATTAGGTTATGGTGATGGAGATGAGAATACGGTTGTAAGTTTTGGTTCTGATCCAAATAACAAATATGTTACAACGTATTTCAGAAAAACTTTTTTTATTTCTGATCCATCTAACTTTGCATCGTATCACCTGAGTCTTTACCGCGATGATGGAGCCATTGTTTATCTGAACGGAAATGAAGTGTTTCGGTCAAACATGACAGCAAGTTCAGTCAGTTATTCCACACTTGAATATTCTGATGCAGTTGATGATGGCGCTGTTCCTCAAACAATAGTTTTGCTGCCAACTGCATTTCAGTCGGGGGTTAATGTAATAGCCGTAGAAGTACATCAGTATAATCAGGCAAGTTCAGATTTGTCTTTTGATATGGAACTGACCGGCTTTGGATATTACGTTCCAATATTGGTGAGGCAACCTTATTTACAAAAAATATCCTCCAATGCTGTTACAGTGAGATGGAGAACAGATGTGCCCTGTTATTCAGAAGTGAAGTATGGTAATCATCCTGATTCTTTGCAGATGCATGTGGTAGATTCTGCTTTGGTGACTGAACACGAATTAAGCATTGCAGGATTGCAACCTCAGCAAATATATTTTTATGCCGTAACAGACCTGACGACTGTATTGCAAGGTGATTCCTCCAACTTTTCCCTACAGCACCTGCAACGGGACAGGAGAAACATTCACGTATTTGGATAATGGCGGATACAGGAGTGAATACGGTAGATCAGAATACAGTAAGAGATGCATTTCTGAATTATAACAACAATGCACCCTTGGATATGCTTTGGATGTTGGGTGACAATGCATACATGGCCGGCACTGATCAGGAATATCAGGATGCTTTTTTTCAGAATCATTACGAAGATATTCTTAAAAATATTCCATTATTTACAATTGCAGGTAATCACGAAAACTATTCTTCTGATGCACTTACACAAACAGGGCCTTACTACGACATCTTTTCTTTACCTGACAATGGCGAATGTGGCGGAGTACCTTCAGGCAGTGAAGCCTATTATTCGTTTGACTATGGACAAATACATGTGATTGCTTTAGAAGCCAACACACCAAGTTTGTTATTGCCCGGAAGTCCAATGCTTGCATGGATGACTAACGATCTTGCTGCTACTTCGCTAAAATGGAAGGTTGTTATAATTCATAATCCTCCATATTCCAAGGGTGGACACGATTCAGATATAGAAACGGATTTAATACAGATAAGACAAAATATTATGCCCGTACTGGAGCAGTATAAAGTCGATCTGATACTTTGCGGACATAGCCATGTGTATGAGCGAACTTATTTTATTAATGGGCATTATGGAGTATCATCAACTTTCAATTCAGGTATGATGGTAGACAGTACAGGAGGTGCATTGCCTGCACCATATCTGAAACGATCTTCAAAAAATTATGATGGCATTGTTATGGTTCAGGCAGGATGTTCCGGAGTAATTGATAATGTAAGTTCGGGTTGGCCGCATCCTGCAATGCGATCTTATTATGATGCAAGTCTTGGTTCCTTGTTAATGGACATCAATCATGACACACTTACTGTAAAATTTATTGATAATACAGTTAACAACCCGCAGGTTCTTGACGAATTCAGTATAGTAAAGAAATGTGACTTTACTGCAAATTTGATTACACCTTTTACAAAGTTGTGTATGAGTGATCCTTCGATTATTTTACAAGGAACACCTTCAGGAGGATTTTTTACCGGAGCCGGTATAACAGATTCAATTTTTAGCCCTTCAGCTGCAGGTGCAGGAATTCATCAAATCACTTACACGTATCAAAATTCACAGGGTTGTAATGTGTCGGATTCGGTTACATTGCAAGTGCTGAATGGAGTTCCAGCTATGCCTTCTATTCAGACAAATAGCCAATGGGTATGCCCACCTTCAACAGGTGAAGTACTAACTATCAATGCTGTTGCAGAGGCAGATGATTACCATTGGGGTGGAGTTAACTATATACATATTAAATCTTCAACAAACGATACAATTTTGAAATTTGATATTACTGCAATTCAACCTTCTTATAAAGTTTGGGTTTATGCAGATAATATTTGTGGCAGCAGTGCTGCAGATACAATTATACTCACATCACAACGCAATTACCCATTGGTAATGAGTGGACCATCAGTTGCATGCACGAATGATACACTCAGTTTTGTAATCAGTTCACTCACTTCTCTCGCAACCACCTGGTGGGGTGCAACTGACGGAATAAATATCAACGGAATGATTCCTCCGGTGACACTTGTCAATCAGTTAACGGCATCAGCAACGTTTGATAGTAGTTTTGTGAATGGGAAAATTTGTGTTGCAAACAAAGAATCATGCCTTAGAAATATCCATGCATCCTGTATCAGCCTGTCATCCGGTCCACCGGTTCCATCTGTTATAACAGGGCCAGGTGCTGCTATTGCTGGCAATACAGGTTTGGTTTACTCCGTAAATCCCGTTACCGGTGCTATAGGGTATGATTGGAATGTCCCAAGCAATGCAGTTATTACATCAGGGCAGAATACCAATTCGATTACCGTTGATTTTCTGAGTGGATTTACAGGAGGTATCATCAGTGTTAAAAGTTTAAGTGATTGTGCTGAAAGTGCAGCATCCATGAAACTGATACGCTCTTATTCTTTACCATTTACCAATAATGCTCTGCCGGTAACTCGGTCAATGGAATCAGTGGGTAGGGAAAATTCATTGATTCTTTTTCCTAACCCGGTAAAAGACAAGTTACAAATAATATTTGGAGATTCCATTAATCAGACAATTGAGGTAAACATTAGAGATATCAGTGGTAAAATGATAAAAACTGAACTGCTCAAAAACGCAGAAGAACAAGGTTATTTTTCAATGGATGTTTCGCAGCTAAGTAATGGATACTACTTTATCAGTATCAGCAGCGGACTGCAAATTTTACGCTCAGGTTTTATTAAAAATTAATAAAACTATCTTGGAATTTTTAGTATTACAGTGGTTCCTTCATCCTGTTTACTTTTTAGTTCCACGGTAATATTTAACAATGCAGACAAATCAGAAATAATAATGTATCCCAATCCAAAACCATGTTTTCCTGCTGACATTTCAGGCTGAGGGATAATTTCTTTATTCAGGATTTTTCGGATTCGTGTTAATTGCTCTTCGGCAATGCCACTACCGTTATCTTCAATTTTAACAATATAATCGGTTGAATTGTCAGCTGAAGAAAATTCAATTTTGCCATTCATAGTAAATTTGATGGCATTTGATACGATATTGTGAAGGATAATTGACAGAATATTTTCGTCACACTGAATGATATCGTCATGCGAAATGGAGTTAACAATGATACTTCCGTTGCTAGCTGCAATATCCTGAAGCTGTTCGGTGATTTCTTCTGTTAATGCTCCAATAGCAACATTGGATTTCTTTACTTCAATTCTTTTATTCTGTTGTTTAATCCATAATAAAATATTCTGTGCATTGTCGTGCAGTTTTTCAGAAGTATTGCGAATTTCACCAAGAAGAGTATGCAATTGTTCATTGTCTAAACTGGTATTTTCTGTGGAACTTTTACGGGCAACCATACTGATAAACCGCAGGGGTGTTACAATGTCATGAGACAGGATAGAAATCAATTTGTCCTTCAGGCTTACAGAATGAATCAAAGCGTCATTAGCCTTCATTAGTTCTGCAGTTCTGTGGCGAACATTTTCTTCCAACAGAATATTTTTTCGTGTAACATTTCTTGCATAAATTTTGGCGGCAGTTATAATAATCAATATCGCAATCAAAATCATGAGTAACCAGAACCATATCTGCTCATATAGCTTTTTCTCTATAGTAAAATTGAACGATGCAGTGATAAATTTTACATTATCATTCAAACCATTTTGTTTACGGATAATAAATGTATAATGACCTGATTTTAGTCCTGAAAAATCCACAGAGGTTTGGGTAGGAGGGAGTGCTAACCATTTATCGTTATAGCCTTTAAGCATGTATTCTCGATTCAGGTTGTCCGCATTGCCCCAGAATGGACTTGAAAATTCAACACGTATTGTTTGTGTATTGGAAGGGAACAAAAGTGCAGAGTCCTTGTTAAACTTTTTACCATCAACTATTATTTTGTCTATACTGATAGGCAAATCAAATTTGGCATCAACAATGTTTTCAGGTTTAAACCAAACCAGGCCTTCAACATTTGGTAAAGACACATATCCATTCATTAGCCTGAGATAGGTAGGCTCACCACCACCATTAAATTCGGGATTGATAATGCCGTTTTCTTCGTTATATTGTATAAATGGAATGGTATAAGTAGTATCAGAAAAATATTTTTTAAGATCACTGAATTTTGTTTTGAACAAACCGGTATTGGTCATCAGCCATACAAAATCATTCTTGTCACGGATAAATGCATGCACTTGTTTCAAAGCATCTTTTTCGCCCGCAGGCATCAACTTTACAATGTTATCATGGTACATAAAATAACCCCGTCCGAATGTGCTTATCAGCGCATAGTCATCAAGTACAGTAAAATGATAAGTATATTTTGTAGAGAGGGCATGAATTGTATCCAATGCTCCGTTTGTTGTATTATAACGATAAATACCTGTATAACTGCATATCCAAAGTTTGTTTTCAAGTCGTTGTATTTGTAATATATTGAAGTTCGACTGATTGTTGTCGAAAGTGTAAATGTGCTTTATAGAATCATTCACTACACAGCCAAAACTTTTTACCATACCTACCCAAAGTGAGTCACCTTCTTCATAGTAGCAGAGTGGAATCTCTCCTGTAGGGTTGTAAATTATTTTTTTTCTGCCGGTTGAAGGATTGAAGCAAACTAAATCGCTATTTTGTACGTACCAGAAATTATTTCTTTTGTCAACAAAAATGTTTTCTGAATAATTTCTGATAAGATTAAACCGGCTTTTCTTGGCACCATGTATTGTGAATTCACGGTTCCATTCAGTGTAAATGGTATTGCTGTCTAATGCTACCTGACAAAAATAGGAATTGTTGGTCCCTGCTTCAGGTTTATCATATTCCAAAGTCTTAAAGCAATTTTTCTTGTAAACAAACAAACCCTTAATATCAGTAGAAATAAGCACTTGCTGCTCTGCTTTCCGGTAAATAACAGAAGTGATTAAAGTATTTTGAGGTAAAGAAGAAATAATTTCTGCAGTGATAATGTGGTTAGGATTTAAACTGTCTGTTTCAATTTCATAAAGGCTGAAATTGTATTGAAAACATGGATCGGAATTATTGCTGTTCCAGTATAGGCGAATAATTTTATCTATAGAGATATTATTGGTGTTTAATATGCCTGATAAAGTACAGGGTTCAACTTGCCAGGTGGATAGGTTTAAACGACTCAGGCGATTATTGTCGTGAAAAAAATAAATCTGATTTGCTGAACTGAAAAATTTTCTCTGTTTAAATTGGGTAAGGCTTAACTCCTTTATTTTCTGTTTACCATTAAACCAGGCTACACCATTAATAGTTTTTACAATATATTCTTTGCTGTTGACAGGAAACATAGTGAGAGGATTTAAATCCCACTCTTTGTCAACCGTTTCATTAACATGTGGTGTTGTAAGTTCAATGTAGGTTTTAATGTCTGGTAAAACACCTTTAATGTTCAGGTAATTTAATGCATTGTCATTTCCTTCACGTATAGTATCAACAACATTATTATCAAAGTGAATAATATATCCGCTCGCATCCATAAAGTATTTTTCACCGGTGAGCGTTTGATTGATGAATACATTTGGGATAGGAGTTTCAGAGGTATTTATTTTTCTGAAATTATTTCCGTCAAATCTTAAAAGTCCATTGCTGTAGGCTATCCAGAGAAAGCCGTCTTTAGCCAGAAAAATTTTTATCAGATTATTTTCGGGTAATCCGTTTTTAGTAGTATAATTATATACATGAAAATCATTTTGCGCAATTAATCCTGCACATAAAAACAATAAACCTATCGTGAGTGCAATCGTTTTTCTGAATATCATTATCCCACCGGAAGATTATATAGCCTTGCAGAATTTTGCAGGTCAATAATATTGTTTACTCCTATTTTGTCGAAAATTCTGGCTTTAAATGTTGCAACTGTATTGGATTTCAGGTCAAGTCTTGAAGCAATTTCCTTAACGCCTTTGCCCTTCAGCAGCATCAGCAAAACTTCCATTTCTCTCTCTGATAAATTTTCAAAAGGATTTTCTTTTTTCTTACTGTTTTCGTTACTTAACTGATTTGTCAGATTCTGACTGATATATTTTCTGCCGCTGAAAAATAATTCCATTGCACGTATGACTTCATCTTCACTGCATTGCTTATTCAGATATCCGGCCGCGCCCAGTTGCAACATACGTTTACCAAAAATATCTTCGGGACTCATGGAATAAATCATCACCGGCAAAGTGGGATATTTTTGATGTATCTCGCCAAAAATTTCCAGGATATTTCCATCAGTAAGTTGCATATCGAGAATAAGATGGGTAAATGCTGTATGCTTGAGAGTTGATTGAATTCCTTTTGTCGAATCAGTTTCAGTTATTTTAATTTTCCCGAAATGTGTTTCCAATAAAAATTTTAATCCTCTTCTGATTATGACATGGTCATCAGCTATAAGCAGTGAAATATTTGAATACGACATTGATTGTATTTAAATTGAGTAAAATAAGGTGGATAAAAATAATGAATTGCGGTTATTCAATGAAATATTTATTTGAAACATAAATAACCAAAATTGAAACGCCCTCAGAAATACCTGATTGAGTAAAAAAATTATTGTATAGATGTTAATCTACACTGAATTCAGATTAAAAAGAGTTATTTTGAACCTGTAAAACCAAACACCGAATTTAGTAATGATTAAAACCAAATTACACTCCTGTAAATGTGTTAGTACGTTGAACATTTAACATAAACAATCAGTCTTTTCTAACTGTATTGTTTTCTGTTGAGAACTAAATTGAACCGTAAAGCAAATTGTAAAATAAGTAAATAATTAAAACCAAATAAAAATGACAAACACAAACAAAATCAGAAGGCTTTTAAGCCACACAGTGTATGGTTGTTTTTTATTCCTGTCAATGTTGATATGGAACAAGAGCAACGCACAGGTGAACGTGGATATCGGAAATCCAAGTTCATCAACTGCCACTTATCAAATTCCGATCAATAATTTCTGGTACTACTCCTATACTCAGCAGATTGTTCTATCTTCAGAGATAGGGATGGATGGTACTATTACCAAGGTGAGATTTTACTGGCAGGGAATAGGTAACCTTAATAACGGACAGGATTGGACGGTGTTTATGGGTTACACATCCAATACTAGTTTTGCTTCCACTACTTCGTGGGTTCCCTTAGCAAGTTTAACACAGGTTTTTTCAGGTACTGTAGCTCAACCTGTTGGCGCAGGTTATACATGTGAAGTTACACTGACCACACCATTTAACTATGTGGCCGCAAATGGTAACTTAGTAATTGCTGTTGATGAAAATCAATCCGCATATTCAGGAAGTTCGCAAGTATTTAAGACTACAGCAGGTACAAACAGGGCTATTCATTATTATAGTGATAGTAATAACCCTGATCCTGCAAGCCCTCCAACAGGCAACCTGTTAAGTTTTTACAACAACATGCAGTTGGAGATTTATCCTGCTGCAGCATGTACAGGCACACCAACAGCAGGAACAACTGTTACTTCAAATACTCCTGTATGTCCGGGTGAGACCTTTACACTTTCTCTGTCAGGTTCGTCCTTCGAATCAGGTATCACTTATCAGTGGCAGAGTGCCGATGATGCTGCTTTTACAGTAAATGTTAACAATCTGGGCACTTCTTTTACCCAAGCAACCAGTCAAACTTCAGCAAAATATTATCGCTGCCAGGTAACTTGTAGCAACAGTGGTTTAAGTGCTTATTCAACACCTGTTTTAGTAGGCATTAATCCCAACCTTCCGGGAGGTAACTATACTATCAACTCCACATTACCTACCAGCGGAAGCAATTTTCAGAGTTTTAATGATTTTAAAGCAGCTTTAAGCTGTGGAATTGGCGGTGCGGTAGTGGTAAATGTTGTTTCCGGTACAGGACCTTATAATGAGCAAGTGGAATTTGGTGAGATATTGGGAACTTCCGCAGTTAATACTATTACAATTAACGGAAACGGAAACATACTTACTTATTCTTCATCATCAAGTACCAATCCTTCTACACTTGAGCTGAATGGTACAGATTACATGACCATTAATAATTTGGTAGTTAATGCTACAGGGGCTACTTATGCTTTTGCTTGCCACTTGTGGAACCAGGCAGATAACAACTCATTCAATAACTGTACTTTTAACGCACCTGCTAACGGGACATCTTCAACTCAGGTATCATTTTCGGTATCCGGTTCTAAGACTTCAGCTACTACAACCGGTGTGAGCGGAAACAACAATGTGGTTACTAACTGTACCATGTTCAGCGGTTATTATGGTTATGCTATGACAGGTAACAGCTCAACTCCAAGTACAGGTAATCAAATTGTGAATTGCAACATACTGGACGCTTATTATTATTTAGGTTATAATTCCTATCAAGACGGAATAATTATTAGTCATAATACTTTTGAACGTCCTACTCGAACTACAACTACTACTACTTTATATGGTATTTATATCACGACAGGATGTACAAATGTTCTTGTTGAAAAAAACAGGATTAGAAATCCTTACACAACAAATCCAACATCCACAGGTACAATTTATACCATTTATTGTACAGTAGATGCTACAACTGGAAATGAAAACAAGTTTTATAACAACGTCATTTCCGACATGAACTTTAATGGTACGATATATGGAATGTACCTTTCAGGTGCAGACTATATACAGGTTTACCATAACACTATTTCATTAGATCAGACTACTTCAACAGCTTCGTCATCTACTTATGGTATTTATTCAACAGGAACTGTTTTAAAAGATGTAAGAAACAATATTGTTTCAATATCACGCGGTGGTACGGGAACCAAGTATTGCGTTTATTACCTCAACCCGGCTACTACAACAAGTGATAACAACGATTTATACATGAATGCAGCAGCCGGTTCACGCTATGTAGGATACAACGGAACAGGTTATACTACACTAAGTGCATGGCAAGCAGGTTCAGGTAAGGACTTAAACAGTGTGAGCGAAGACCCAATGTACTTAGCACCGGGTTCCAATGATTATACTCCTAATAATGGGTTGGTTAATGATATTGGTGCTCCATTGGGAGTAACTACAGATATCAATAATGCATCACGCTCAGCAACAACTCCCGACCCCGGAGCTTATGAGTTTTCTTTAGGAGGTCTGGATGCCGGTATCACATGGGTAAGCCCAACCAGCCCTGCTACAGTTGGTTTATTTCCTGTTACCGTTAATATAAATAATACGCAGGCGCAAACCATCACAAGTGTATCTTTATCTTATAGTGATGGAGGTACTCCTGTTACCCAAAATTTCACAGGGTTAAATATTACTGCAGGAAATAATCAGAATTTGACATTTTCAACTCAATATAACCTTGCAAGTAGTGTAACTATGACAGTTACCATCAACAGTGTAAATGGAGGGTCTGATGCAGTTAGCGGAAACAATACCGATACTTATTTCTTATGTGTTGCATTAAGTGGTACCTATACCATCAATTCAAATTTCCCAACCGGTGGTATCAACTTCCAGACTTTTACTGATGCTATTAATGCTTTAGCATGTGGTATATCTTCACCTGTAGTATTTAATGTTGCATCAGGAAGCGGGCCTTACAATGAGGCAGTAAATGTGCCCGTAATTACAGGAGCTTCTGCAACCAACACCATTACATTTAATGGAAACGGCAGGACCATAACTTACGCAGGTAATTCAGGACAGCCTAATACACTTGCACTAGATGGAGCAGATTATTTCATCTTTAACAATCTGCATATTGAAGGTACAGATGCAACTTATGCCATTGCATGTCACTTATATGGCGGTGCAGATAATAATGCCTTCAATAACTGTACATTTGAGGTTAGTACTACCGGAACGGCAACAACGCTTGCTGCTTTTGCATTAAATGGTACATCTACCAGCGTAACTACTTCAGGTATTTCAGGAGATAATAATATTATTACCGGATGTACCATGATTGGCGGATATTACCAGACTTCAATTTTAGGTTCGTCAGTTGCACCATTTAATCTGAATAATCAGTTTATCAACTGTACCATGAAGGATTTTTATGCTTATGGTATCAGGCATTTGTATTGTCAGAACACCTTAATACAAGGATGTACAATAGAAAGACTTAACCGTACAAACACAACCACTGTATATGGAATTTATCTGTCAACCGGTTCGTTGAACTGTACTATCGAGAAAAACCGTGTGCATAAATTGTTTGAAGCACTACAATCAAGTACTTCAACAACATATTGTTTATACAATGGTGCCAGTGGCACATCCGGAAATGAGAATAAATGGTTTAATAACCTGGTAAGTGATATAAACAGCAATGGTTCAATTTATGGTTTTTACTGTCTGGGATATAACTATACACATTTTTATCACAACACCTTGTCATTTGACGGCACTACAGCTACTTCAGGTGGGGTTTATGGAATTTATGGCTATGGCACCGGATTGGATATAAAGAATAACAATATATCTATCACACGCACAGGTACCGGAACAAAGTATTGCATTTATATGAGTTCAACCAATACGGCCACATGTAATAACAATAACCTATACATCAATGCACCTGCAGGAACTAATAATGTAGGATATTACAGCGGAGCATTTGCAACATTAGCCAACTGGCAAACAGCCAATGGCGGCTCATGGGATCAGCAAAGTGTGAGCACAGATCCTGATTTCATTAATCCTGCTGCCGGAAATTATAAACCTACAAGTTCTGTAATGAATGATGTTGGAACACCACTGGCAAGCGTAACAGATGATATCTTAAATAACCCAAGAAGCCTTACCGCTCCTGACCCGGGTGCTTATGAGTATTCTGTATCACCCAAAGATGCAGGAGCAATGGCTTTAATAGCTCCATCAGATGCAACTTGTTTTACCAATGCAGAAACGGTGACTGTATCCATATTTAATTATGGTTCTACAGCACTTGACTTCAGTGTTGATCCATTGACGGTAACAGTAAATGTTACTGGTGCTGCTACAGCTATGCTTACAGGTAATGCTACCGGTACACTGGCAGTTGGAGGAACAATGAACGTAACAATGTCAACTACACTGGATATGTCTGCAATAGGTACTTATACCTTCAATGCATTTACTACTATGGCAAGTGATGGCAACAACACGAATGATGCTATGGCTGCAGCTACTAGAACTTCAGTTGTGGTTGCAGGTGCTATTACACCTTCACCAATTACATTATGTGTTTCAGGCACTCCAACACTTACCTTATCAGGAAGCAGTGGAAATATACAATGGCAACAATCTACTACAAGTGCATTAGGTCCATGGACTAATATAGGAACAAATGATTCTACCTATACACCCGGCACACCATTGACACAAAATACCTGGTTTCAGGCAGTGTTAAGTTGTAATGCAACCAACGCAACAACAAGCGTAGATACAGTAACAGTTGCAAATCCTCAGATAGTTAACACAACTCCTGCCTCACGTTGCGGATTTGGTAATATAACACTTGGTGCTACAGGTACAGGACAAGGTGATATTGACTGGTATGATGCACCTGTTGCAGGTAATCTTGTGGGAACCGGTACTTCCTTTACCACATTTGTAAATAACACAACCACATTTTATGCTGAAGAAAATGTAGGTGGTGGTTTTGGTGCAACACCAATTCTCATAACAGAAATGGATTTGGGTGGTAATGACCGACTCGAAATTCAGAATGTGTCGTCATTGCCTGTTAATGTAACAGGATGGAAAGTTGTAATTAGCAACAGTTATACTGATATAACAAGTGTTAATGGAAATATTCAGACATTAAGTGGTACCATGAATCCTGGTGATACGAAGTCATGGACAGATCAAACCGGGCAGCCAAATTACTGGGGTAGCAATATTTTTTGAAACCCAGGTGCATATCCATCATTTACCGGATGAGCTGCTATATTGGATAATAACAATGTGTTGGTAGATTTTGTACCATTAAACTGGCCTGCTGCCAATATTCAGGGTGCTACCATTAATATGGGTGGAAACAACTACACAGTAGGTTCTCAATGGAGCGGTAATGGTGTAGATATTACAACAGTTCCCGGTACTGAAAGTGTATCCAGACAGGGTAATTCAGATAATAATGATTTGAGTGATTTTTCAATCATCAATTTATCTATAGATAATACCAATCCGGGTATGACCATTCCGTTTACCGGTTTTGGATGTTCAAGCACACGTGTGGCAGTTACAGCTACTGTAAATCCTGCACCATCGCTTACAGTGATTGCGGCAGAACCAAATTTATGTCCGGGTAATACAACCACAGTTTCTGTTAGCAGTGCTAACGATCCTGATTATACTTATTCATGGACAAGTAACCCTGCAGGATTTTCTGCAACCGGTGCAGGTCCTCATAGTGTGAGCCCTTCTGCAACTACCTGGTATGTTGCCACTGCAATTGATAATAGTGCCGGCCCGAATTCAGGATGTGCGGTGAAAGACAGTGTTGAAATTTTTACCGGTGCATCTCTTGCTGCCGGAACAGTTACTGCATCTGACACGGCATATTGTGCATCCGGCACGCCAACTTTATCAGTTACCGGTGCAGATGGTGGAATAATTCAGTGGCAGGAATCAACAGTTAGTGCAAGCGGTCCCTGGACCAATGTTGGTACACCTTCAACAGTGTATGCTCCCGGAACTATAACTCAGACAACGTGGTATCAGGTAAAAGTTTCCTGTCAGTCATCAGAGGTATTCTCTAATGTGAGAGAGGTAGTAGTAAACAATCCTCAGATTCTAAGTTCAACACCGGCTTCAAGATGTGGTGCAGGTACGTTAACACTTGGTGCTACTGCTGCCCCTACTGCCACCATCAGTTGGTATGACACGCCTTCAGGAGGAACGGCAATAGGTTCCGGAAATTCATTTACAACTCCATATATTTCCAATACTACTACATATTATGTAGCTGCATCTGACGGTGGTCAAAGTAATATTCCAATCCCGGGCGATGGTGGATGGAACCACGTTACAACCAGTGGTTCATATCAGACAACAACAATCACCGGAGCTTACTTGATTTTAACTGTATTACAGCCATTTACTTTGAGCACTATGGATATTTATCCAAGTGCATCAATTGGAACATCATTTAGTATTGAAGCAAGGGTAGGTAGCACCAGCGGAACGGTATTCTCTTCATATAGTGGTGTAACAACTGTGCAAAATTCCGGAAACCCAACAACTGCACAAACAGTTCCTGTAAACTGGGCTTTGACTCCCGGAACTTATTATATTGGATTCACATCAAATCCAAGCACATGGAGGTCAGGTTTGGCAACACATTCATATCCCTGGGTATTGCCGTTCTATGCATCAATGGATTATGCGCTCAGCCCAAGTTATCAGTATTATTTCTATAATCTCAGACTTACAACAGGATGTGAAGGATTGCGTGTGCCTGTAACGGCTACAATTAATGCATCACCGGCAATTACTGCATCAGCTACTATGCTTACTCCTTGTGCAGGTAATCCTACAGACTTAAGTGTGAGTAGCAGCAACTCAGGATATAGTTACACATGGAGTTCTGATCCATCAGGGTTCAGTGCTTCAGGAACAGGACCACATACTGTAACACCTACCGATACAACAAGTTATATAGTAATGGCTACTGACATTAGTGGTGGTCCTTATGATGGTTGTGGCGCGGTAGATACTGTATTGATTATTCCAACAGTGAATAATATGGTTGTATTAACTACGGCAACTCCGGGTACAGTTTGCGAAGGATCAAATGTTCAGTTGAATGCCACACCATCTTATCCTCAAAATGTTGAGTCCTATAGCTTCACTGCATCAAATGGAACATTTACGCCACTGGTGGGCGGTACTGTAGTATCGTCAATACAGGCAGATGATGCAGCGTCAGCTGCTTTACCTCTTGGATTCAGTTTCAGTTTTGGAGGTACAAACTATACACAGGTGTATGCAAGTTCCAATGGAATGCTTTCTTTTGGTTCAGCCAATTCATCACTTTCTAATAACCTGAATACGGGAGCAGGAAGACCGATTATTGCACCGCTGTGGGATGACTTGTCAGGTTCTGCAACAGGTTCTGCATCCTACCTTACAACAGGAACACCGGGAAATCAGGTATTCACTATGGAATGGTTGAACTGGAAATGGAATTACAGTGCAACTTCGGCAGTGATTTCGTTCCAGGTAAAATTGTATGAAGCTACCGGAGCAATAGAGATGATTTATCGTCAGGAATCAGGAGCAATTAATGGTTCACCATCTGCGTCTATCGGTATAGCAGGGTCTGCAAATGGTGAGTTTATTTCATTAAGTGATGCTTCTTCATCTCCATCAACTTCAACGGTAACTGAGACAATTACAATAGGAACAAAACCTGCAACAGGTCAGATTTATACATTCACACCTCCACCTGCTTCAGGTAGTTTCACATACTTATGGACAGGTGCCGGTTTAAGTTCTACCACAATCAGTAATCCGGTTGCTATGAGTGTTTCTTCCGGAAGCCCATCTTATTCAGTAGTTGTAACCGATCAGAATTCTGGTTGTACACAATCATCCAGTGTTTCAGTATTAATTAATGATCTCCCATTACCTGTTGCTTCATCAGGTGGAGATGTTTGTCAGGGTTCAGATATTTATCTGACCGGTGATAATTTTGCACCGGGTCAATCAAGTGGCAATACCTACTCCTGGACAGGACCGAATGGTTTCACCAGCAGTGATCAGAATCCGATTATTTATGGTCCTGGTCCTGTAAACAGTGGTACATACACCCTGGTAGTTACCAACCAGTTTGGTTGCTCAGGAACTTCAACTACAACTGTAAATGTAAATCCAAATCCAACATTGACGATAATAAGTCAGCAGGATGTGGGATGTATCGGAGGCAGTGATGGTTCAGTAACCATCGGAGCAAGTGGAGGAACAGCAAATTATGACTTCACAGCAGACTTCGTAAACTTTTTCAATGATCCTTCACAGGCAACCATTGGAAACCTGCCTGAAGGTACAACTGTGGTATATGTA
>Ga0079224_100004393_pt1 | contig 18206 bp, 16 predicted proteins | sample Stecom2015_FD_80414 | JGI IMG/M metagenome (GOLD analysis project Ga0079224, IMG submission 80414) | Agricultural soil microbial communities from Utah to study Nitrogen management - Steer compost 2015 | ecosystem: Environmental > Terrestrial > Soil > Agricultural land | place: USA: Utah...
TGGTGAATTAAGGTTTCAACAATAATTATTTGTATTAGGCAAAAAGTATAAAAGCCCATGCGGGAACATGAGCTTTTATGAATGTCTTGATTGGCGTCCAGACACTTCGATTTTGATGGATAGAGGCATTTTTGTCAATCCTACCTCAAGATCGCTTTTTGCCTGTTTTTTTTAATAAACAGGAGGCTCACATGAGCACTAAACTAAAAAATGGTCAGTCACGCTACAAGTCTAAAGCTAAAGTCGTGACCATTAAAAAATTTCAGTTATTGACGTTGGTTAAGGCAACCCGTTGTTTAAATGATGCAGAATTCGAAAAATATGGTGATGCTTACCTTGAATTCCCCATGATTATCCAGGGAGATGGGCAACCATCTGAAATTTTTAATCTGTACTTGCTGAAAAAATTACAACAAACAATACAGTATGATTTTAAAACATTTTCTTCAATTGCTAACCAATTACTTGATTTTCAGCGCTTTTTAGAAGATGAGCAGCTGGACTTTTTGAAATTTCATAAATTAAAACAGTTGAATGCGATTTTTAAATATCGTACTCGTCTTATTGAGCAGGCAAATGCAGGTCTCATTTCCGCCAGTTCTGCACGTGGTCGAATTAATGCAGTGGTGAATTTTTATCGATTTCTTGTAATGGAAGACTTGGTTGATCATCAATGTTATGGACTTCCATTTCAAGATGTCTATAAATATATTGCTGTGGATAATGAGTTTGGCGCACGTCGAAAAATGGCAATTAAGTCGCATGACCTTGCAATTCACGTTCCTGCTAAAGCCCAAAACTCTGAAACTATTGTGGATGGTGGTGAGTTAAGTCCACTGACCGTTGAAGAACAAACAATCATATTAAAAGCACTGCAAAAATCATCACGTGAATATCAGTTGATGTTCTATCTTGCATTGTTCACTGGTGCTCGCCTGCAAACAATTTGTACTTTACGAATCAAAAACTTAATTGGTCGTGAGCCTGATAGCCAGGGTTTTATCCGCCTGCCAGTTGGGGCGGGTACAGGCATTGATACCAAATTTCAAAAGCCAATGACGTTGCTAGTTCCGAATTGGTTAGCTCAAGACCTGAAAGTTTACATTAATAGTGAGCAAGCGCGTTTGCGTAGAGCAAAGTCAAACTATGGTGACTCAGATGAAAATTATGTATTTCTCACTAAACTTGGTACGCCTTTCTACACAAGCAAAGCTGAACAACAGGAATTGACCGAGCAGATCAAGGCCTCTGACTCATTCGGGACTAGGCTTAAACGCTATGAAGGTGAAGCGGTACGTAGTTATTTAAAAGTCGTATTATTACCTGAAATTCGCTTGATTGATCCGCAATTTCAAAGTTTTAAATTTCATGATTTACGTGCCAGTTTTGGTATGAATCTGCTTGAAAGTCAGTTACAACACCTGCCCGAAGGGCATTCGGTGATGACAGCTGTCGAATATGTGCAAGCTCGTATGGGGCATCGCAACATCAGCACCACTTTACAATATTTGAATTACAAATCTCGTTTACAGTGGCGCAATAAAATTCAGCATGAGTATGAATCAAGTTTAATGAAGTACGTGATGTCTTCTGTCAATTCAGCAGGAGATTTGTCATGAGCTTCACACGTACCCCATTGTTCGTCCATATCACCGATATCAATAAACAGATTAATGAACATGAGCGACTTATTCTCGTTTGCAAGGATAAAACCGCTTCTTTTGCTTTTAAGACATTTGACATTGGAACTCTGTTTTACCGTAAAAGAGTATCTGGCGAGATTTTGTCAGAACAGCAGTTATGTGCATCATTTGATGAAAAAAGGCGTTATTTTTTACAATGTTTGACCGACTATTTGCTGCAAATGGGCGGATCAGATTTGTCAAAAGGACTATTTTATTACACCAGTAAACTTTTTTTAGATTGGGTAGATAGCCAAAAAAAGACATTTGATTTTTCGAATCAAGACAGCGTGATCGACGCGTATCGACGCTACAGTAAATATTTAGTTGATCGTACTTTGCTTGCTGATAGTGACGAAGAAAGCTTGGCTGCACATACAGCAAAGCAATATCAGCGAAATGCAGCGAAGTTAATCGCATATGTATTTGACTGTCATGAAATTGATATTGTTAGTCAAGCAATGCAAGTACAGTCGCAGCGTTATGATGTTCCTATATTACCCATTGCGGAAGAAGATCATCAGAAAACTTATGCGACTTTGCAGAATGTCTTTCTTGAAATCCATCGCATCGTTATGCAAGAAGAAAGCTTTCCAGCGCATTTTAAATCGGTTGATGAAGAGAACTTTTATTTTTATTCCGGTTTTCATCATCAAACTGAAAAACAGCACATCCAGTTTGATATACAGAGTTATTTAGTCAAATATCCGGTTATTCCAGCTTTTTCTAAAATGCTGGCTGATTTTGAATTAGAAGAAGATAGTGAGCATCGAAAGCGCTTACGTGAAAATCGTAATGAAGCTCTGTATAAATTGCAGCAACGTAATGAGAATAAGCGACACATCGAGCGAGAACGACTTGCCTCCTATGGTCTTTGTATTGGCATGTTGTTATTTATCGCACAAACTGGGGCAAATTTAGATACTGCTCAACAGTTACAACTCGATACGATGGAAATCCTACCAAGTACCCAAGGGCGAAGGTTTTCGGGAACAAAAAGCCGTGCAGGAGGCAAGACAGTATACCCAGAATTTGGGGTGAAATTTGAGCCAGTGTTTAGGAAAATTTTGGAACTTCGTGAATGGTATATTCAAGATGAAGCATGTGATTTCATTTTTCCATTACGCAATGAGATTCAACAGTTAGGACCTGTCAGCTACAGCAGATTACAATTAATGAAAAAGCTTTTTCAACGCATTTTCCCACGAATGGTCTGGATTACGCCGCAGCAGTGGCGTAAACATAAAAGCAGTCAAACTGTTGAGTTTAGCGATGGTGATTTATTGCTTGAAGCTGAAGTAATGGGTCACTCACTCGATACGGCAAGAACTAATTATGCACGTACTTCATTCAAAGATGCAGCCCAGCAAATTTCAAAGTTTTTTAATGAGCTGCGAGAAGTTGCGGTCGCAAAAACACGAACACTTGAAAGAATCGCTGTGCAAACGTTAGATGAGACTGTTGATGTTCAGACCTTACCTGTTGGTGCATGTATTACAGCAGTTCCCCATCCTGAAAAAGCGCTTGGTTTTACTGAAAAAGCCCCAACCCCAAACTGTCAGCAATTTGAGCACTGTTTATTTTGCCAGCATTATGCAGTCCATGCTGATGATGAAGATGTGCGTAAGCTTTTATCACTGAAAAGTCTGCTCGGCTACGTTAAGCAAAAAGCCACCGATCTAGTCAAATGGGAACAACAGTTTGGGGTTGTACTACATCGCATCGATGAAGTGATCGAAGAGTTATCAAATACCTATCAAGCTTTGCAAGATCGTATTTTTTCGATTCAGGAAGAAGTTGAAAGTGGTGATTTAGATGCCTATTGGCTGAATCATTTTGAATTGTTAATTGATTTGGGGTGGGTTGCATGAGTTCATTTAATTCATATTTATACGCTCTTGGTGTTGCTGAGCAGTTCTTACCTGATGAATATAATCTACAGAATAATCAGCTGACTGTTCCAAGTACTTTTGTATTATCACGAATGAAGAGTGGTGAGATATTGTCAGTTTATTCAGACAATATCTGGGATTTTTCTCCATATTTACCAAACTGTCATTGTCGCTTGAATTTTAACAGTTGGCTTGAGAATGCTCGTGAAGATGATTTTCTCTTCTGTCAAATTCGTGCAGAAATGAAAAAAATCAGTTTTGCTTTGCTTTATATAAAATCGGGCAAGTCGATTATTAAAAGTATTGAGCAGCGGCATACTGTTTTGCGCCAGTTTGCTGCGATTGCCTACCGTAATGGCTGTACATTGCAGCAGTTATTTGGCGATGTTGCTTATATGTCAAAAGTGAGTGATGCTTATATGAGCATGAGCTATCAAAAAGCACTCCAAATCAAAGCAGTTTTAACGGATTGTTTTTCTATTCAGCAGCAACACCCCTTGCTCATTCCTGCGTTTAGTACATACCAACCAATTGAGCATTTAGCAAAGCTGGCTGCTCAACTCAGGTTGCAGTCAGGCAAAGTAGGCCCACAAACCAAAGTGGTTCCTTCACGTATTTATATCGCCCTCATTAATGCTTTGGCAGAAAAACTGAATGAGTTTAATCAGTATGCGCCTGCTTTAAAAGAGTGGTTCCAGCGTATTCAGCAAGATAAAGCTTTTGCGCGTATGCCCCGCGAATTTAAAGATTATAAAAATGCAGTGAGTTTTGTGGATGCTCGTGACTTCCTTGGTTTAACTCAACTTTTTGAAAATAATCAGATTCAAAAGCATGCAAATTTGACTCGCTACATGACGTTGATTCAAGGTATGGCCAAGCTGTGGATTCATCTATTTACAGGTATGCGGGATAATGAAGTGAATCAACTGTCTTATGACTGTTACCAAACTGTTCAGAGCAATGAGCATCTAGTGCATGTGTTAATGGGCTATACCTCCAAGTTACATGGTGGAGGTAATAAGTCTACTTATTGGATCACGTTTGAAGATATTCAGTTTGGTGTTAATGCAGCACAAAGTATTGGTGATATTTATGCATTGCTTAATCCACATTATGATTTTTCCAACCCTACGGAATACCCCTTATTTCCAACAAGATTTTCTCAAAAATATCGACATAAAAAAAATCGGAATATCGAGAAGGAAACGGATTATGTATCACACTTTAACGGAGCACCTATTCGTTCATATTCGAGTTTTAATCATTACATACCTCGAATTCTATCTGTAGTTGGTGATGATCTACGAATTTGTGAAGAGGATCTGGCGGAATTAGAAGCTTTCGATGGTTTCCGCAATTGGCGTGAAGAAAAAGACTGTCAAATTGGAGAGTATTGGAATATCTGTACGCATCAATTTAGGCGTTCACTCGCAGTTTATGGTGCGCGTTCTGGCATCATTGGGTTAGGTGCTTTGTCGGTTCAATATAAGCATTTAACCGAAGCAATGACACTTTATTACCGAGACAATGCAGTATTCGCTCCGAATATTTTAGCCAGCGATAGCCAAAAAGAGTTTATTCAAGAGCTGGAATATCAGCGTTTAGTGTATTCTTATGCGCAATTTGAAGAGGGTGTGATTAATAGCTCTAGTAAGCTATTTGGTGGTGCTGGAACCTATTTACAGCTACAAAAAGACCGTGAGCAATTGTTGAAGGTTTTTCCTGACCGTGATGGAACCATCAAGCGCATGAAGAAGGGGGAAATTGCCTATAAATCTAGCCTCTTTGGTGCATGTACCAATCCTGACTCTTGCGAAAAAATTTCATTTACTGCGATTGCCAGTTGCCTGAGCTGTGCCCATGCAGTGTTCGATACTGACAGTGCTGCAAAGATGCAAAAAGCGGTTCATCGACTACAACGAGTGCGAGATGCGCAAGTGCAAGATAGTTTGTTGTACGAGCAAATGGACAGCCACATTATGGCTTTAAATAAAACTATTCAAAAAATTAAAACGATCAATATTGAAGTTTAAAATATGAGCGCACTCAATGAATATTATGCTGCTTTGGAGCGATTAAAAGCCAACAAGCCGACTATTCTACCGAAAGGGTCTGCCATTAATAACGACACTGTAGCACTGGAAGCAGGGCGTAAACGTGGTTCGATTAAGAAGAGCCGTCATGCAGCACTAGTGGAGGCAATTGAGCAAGCTGCACAGCAAGTGGGGCAAAATATTCTTTCTCCTACACAACAGGTTGAAAAGGCTAAAAGTAAGATCAAGGCGGTGAAAAGTGCTTATGAGCAGCTTGAGGAAGATTATGAAAAACTGCTAGAAAAGTGCAATTCTCTATTGCTGGAGAACTTTGAGTTAAGACAAAGTGCTCGAACTCTATAATTGAAAAAGCCACTAAATTTCGTAATTTAGTGGCTTTTTAATCTTTATTTCTTTTTCCTGTTATAGGGTAAAATGCTATATTTGTTCATTCTTTTATCGTAGTGAATATTTAAGAAACTTTAGGTTTAGGTATTTCAAAGGTAGATTTTAAATTGGGGAAAAATTAAAAAATGAAGAAACAACGTATTCTTCTTATAACACGTAATTTACCACCTTTGGTTGGGGGGATGGAGCGTCTAAACTGGCATATGGCAGATGAGTTAAGTAAATATGCTGAAGTTAAAGTCGTTGGTCCTACTGGTGCAGCAGCAATTAAACCTAAAAATGTTCAGGTATTGGAGTCCCCTTTAAAACCTCTTGGGTTATTTATGTTGATTGCATTGTGTAAAGCTTTCTGGACCGCTGTTTGCTTTAAGCCTAATGTTATTATTGCTGGAAGTGGTTTAACTGCTCCATTGGTTTGGTTAATCAGTAAGCTTACTAGTGCTAAATCAGTTGTTTACCTTCATGGTTTTGATATTACTGCTGCTCATTGGATGTATCAAAAAATTTGGGTTCCTTTTTTTAAACGCATGGACTGTGTAATTGTAAATAGTACACCCACGAAGGCCTTGGCGCTGAATGCAGGTGTACTAGAAAAAAACATAAGTATTGTGCATCCTGGTGTGACTTTACCTGTAACAGCTCAATCTTCAAATGCGATTCAGTCTTTTAAGAAAAAATATAATTTAGAACATAAAAAAATATTATTATCAGTCGGTCGTTTGACTACTCGTAAAGGCTTAAAGGAGTTTGTTGAAAATTCCTTGGTTTATATTGTTCAACAAGAACCAAATGTGATTTTAGTGGTAGTTGGAGAGTCACCTAAGAACTCTTTAGGTGCGGGGTTACAGACTCGTGAGGAAATTTTAGAAGCAGCAAGAAACAATCATATTGAAAAACATATCCTATTTTTAGGTGTTATTACTGATAATGAGCAGCTTGCGACTATTTATGAGGCCGCAGATGTACATGTATTTCCCGTAAGGCATATCCCCGATGACCCAGAGGGGTTTGGGATGGTCGCCATCGAAGCAGCTGCACATGGTCTACCCACGGTAGCTTTTGCTACGGGCGGAATAGTGGATGCGGTAAGGCAAAATGAATCTGGCTGGCTAGCAGAAAAAAACAACTACGAAGCGCTGACAAAGCAAGTAATAGAGGTATTACAACAACCTAAAAATATTGAGCAGTGCCACAGTTTTGCGAAAGGGTTTGAGTGGGTGAGTTTTGGACGTCAAGTTGCTAAAGCATTTATATAATGCGAATTTAATCTCGGTAATCCCCCCTAAAAATAATAGGGTCTAAAAGTAGAATTTTCTCTTAAGATACAACCAGAAGGAATATTTATGACACTTGAGATGCAATTTCTTTTAAATTAATGATTACATTTTTTATAGAATTTAAGGAGCACTTCTATCGTGCAGCAAAGCAAGCTACATCTACAAACCCTCTTGCTCATTAGAAAATATGAATTAGATATTGCACTTGGCTACTTCCCCCCTGTATCTGAAACACAGCCATGTAAGGTATTAGAATTAGGCTCAGGCACAGGACAGCAAGCACAATATTTAACGGAACGTGGATACAATGTTCTCGCACTTGACTTACCTAGCAGTAGCTATCGTGAAGCAAGAGTTTTCGATATTCAAGAATATGATGGTGAAAACCTACCTGTGAATGACAATGCGTTTGATGTGGTATTTAGTTCTAATGTACTTGAGCATGTCATTAATATTGATAAAGTTCTTTTAGAAACTTATCGGGTTTTAAAATCTGGAGGTATTGCTGTTCACCTCGTTCCATCGCCATCATGCAGAGCATGGAGTATCCCTGCACACTATATTTGGTTATTTAGACGTATTTACGATCATTTTTTTGTTAGCAACAAAGCCACACCTGAACACATTACACAGAAACCACGCACACCTCAATCAAGCAAAGAATGGTTAGGCACATTCTTCCCTTTAAGGCATGGGGAACGTGGTAATACTTTGACAGAAATGTATTATTTTTCGGAACGATATTGGATAAGAAAATTTGAAGAACATGGCTTTAAAATCAAAATACTTTCCAATAATGGCATTTTTTATACAATGGCGAATGCTATAGGTACAATGCTGCCCCTAAGAACTAGAGAAAAACTAGCCTCTTTTTTAGGTTCATCTTGTAATATTTACGTTATAGAGAAGATTTAATATGTCTGGTACAGCTTTAAATAAATCTTTGTTGGTATTACGTCAGCTTGGTTTTATCTTTTCAAATGTAACGGGTTCTAAATTATCAAAAACAATATTGCGAAGATTATTCCGATATGCACAAAGCGATGTTTTGGTCACGAATTTTGATGGCAATTTAACAGTATCATTGAATTTATCCGAACACATGCAACGACGAATTTTTTGGATGGGATATTATAATGAAGAAATTTCGAATGTATTAAATCAATATTTAACGCCCAACATGGTGGTATTTGATATAGGTGCAAATATTGGTGAAATTACCTTGCTTGCTGCAAAACGAGTTGGAATACATGGTCGGGTTTATGCTTTTGAACCGATGGATAATATTGCCAATAAATTGACACAACATATTGAACTCAATCATTTTACGCAAGTAGAAATTCATCGCTGTGCCTTAGGAAATAAACCCAATAGCCAAATAGCGATTTATCGTTCATGTGGACAGCAAAGGAATGACAAGAATGAAGGTCTTGGTAGTTTATATCGCAAGGATTATCAAGAACAACCCATTCAATATGTTGAACTGACCACGATGGATATTTGGGTCATTCAGCAACCTGATATTCATAAGATTGATTTAATTAAAATTGACATTGAGGGTGCAGAATTAGCTTGTTTACAAGGTGCTAAAGAAACATTGACGAAATTTAAGCCCAAAATCATCATCGAAATTCAAGATTTTTCTGCGGAACGTGCAGGCTATAAGGCAACAGATATTATTGATTTATTATCTGAACTTGGCTATGAGTTTTTCCGCATAGAAAAAGCTGGAAAATTAATTCCGATTACTCGTGCTGACCTACTAGATTTTCAAAATGTACTGTGTATTCACAATGAAGATACGAATAAAATACGATGAAGCTTTGGCTCTTATTAAGTCGTTTTGAAAATGGCGGATTGGAACGAGTACAGGCAAATCTTGCCCCTGTTTTTGCACAATCAGGTATAGACACTTGGTTAGTAGCAGGGAAATTTATCCAAGAAGCCGAGGCAATATTACCTGCCAACATTCCTATACTTGAACTGGCACCTAATGGTAAATTAACCTTTATTCTAAACCTATACCGTCAGTTACGAATCCATCAGCCCGATGTGGTGATGACCACATCTAATGATGTTTCATGTTTAGTTATAATACTGCGTAAATTGTTTTTTCCAAAAACAAAAATTATTTGTACTCAGCATCTTTCAATTTCTACACCTTTAGCACAAGCAAAAGGCATACAAAAACTTAAATACTTGCTTATTTTAAAAGCGATGCAATGGCTATGGGCTAAATCTGATGCAATGATAGCGGTGTGTTCTGCCCTAGCCGAAGATGTACGAAAAAATGTAAGACTTAAAAGTCCAATCAGCACAATCTATAACCCAATTGTATTACCAAACTATCCCACATTGATTGAACAGGAAATAACCTTTCCTTGGTCGGATAAAAATATTCCCACTTTTGTTTTTGTTGGGCGTTTGGCTAAAGTAAAACGTGTCGATTTATTATTGAAAGCTTTTAAACAGATTCAACAAACACAGCCATGTCGATTACTGATTGTAGGTGATGGGACAGAGAAAGCATTTATATTAGATTTTATTCGTAAAAACGATTTAACGTATGTATGTCATTTAACAGGACAGCAGAGTAATCCTTTGCCTTGGATTAAATTCGCAGATGCTTTGGTTTTATCTTCGGATTACGAAGGCTTTGGTAATGTAATTGTAGAGGCGATGGCATGTGGTACACAGGTCATAGCCACAGATTGTCCATTTGGCCCTGCTGAAATTTTGGATAATGGTCGTTATGGACAACTTGTACCTGTAAATGATAGTGAGGCATTAGCCGAAGCCATGAAAAAGGTGATAGATAAACGCTTTCATGTAGCTAAAGATGAACTGCAAAAACGTGCCAATGAATTTAGTTTAGAAAGTGCTGTTCAGCAGTATTTAAGTGTTATTCACACGGTTATGGATACATAAAACGATGCGTATCGCTTTTTTATGCAAACGACATTACACAGGTAAAGATGTGATTACAGATCGTTTTGGTCGATTGTATGAAATTCCTCATCAGCTTGCATTGTTAGGTCATGAGGTCAAAGCATGGTGTTTGGACTATCATGGGAATCAAGATGAACAATTACAACATGACTTAGAGTTTGGATACTTAGCATGGTCATCTACTGCATTAAAAGGTATGCGTTTATTACGATTACCAGCTTATTTATCCAAACTGAAACGCAATATTGAAGCATTTAAACCAGATATTATTATTGGTGCATCGGACATTCCTCACGTTTTTCTAGCAGCTTACGTGGCTAAACAGTTGAATATTTCTTGTGTTATTGACCTTTATGATAATTTTGAAAGCTTTGGTCAGGCACGCATTCCATGTTTTAAAACATTATTAAAATATGCTATCCGTCAGGCTCATTTAGTAATAACAGTGAGTCAGCCACTTAAAGAAAAAGTACAGCATGATTACAACCCCATTTGTCCTGTGTACGTCATGACCAATGGTGTCAATAAAAATTTATTTTCCATTGGTAGTAAATACACTGCAAGAGAAAGATTAGGACTACCTTTAAATGTGAAATTAATCGGTACTGCTGGTGGTTTATCACGCATGAAAGGGGTCGATACTATTTACGCAGCTTGGTCTGAACTGGAACAAAAATACCCTGATTTACATTTGATTTTAGCTGGTTCAGTTGAAGCAACATTACCCATTCCAAATAGCAATCGTGTTCATTATTTGGGGGTATTATCGGAACGAGATGTAGTCACACTTTTTCAAGCCTTGGATGTCGGTATTATTTCATTGCAGGATTCAGCGTTTGGGCGTTATTGTTTTCCACAAAAAATGTATGAAATGTTTGCCTGTGGTTTAGCTATCGTGGCGACTGATGTGGGGGTAATGTTAGGACTTCTTCATCAATTTCCCCAGCTTTTATATAAGGCTAACGATTCAGCACAGCTTACAAAAACGCTTGAATATCAATTGACCCATGATATTTTGCCTGAGCTACCTATTTTAGATTGGCAGGAATTAGTAACTTCAATCGAACCTGTACTGAAAGAACTGATTATTTCGTATTCACATTAAAAACAATTATTCCACCTGCTATTGCCATAACCCATTCAGAACATGCAAGTGCTATAGGCATTCCATAAACACCCATTTGTGGTATTAATAAGCTCGCAGCAATAAATAAAATGAGGACACCAACGATTTCAAACCCTGCACGTAACCAAGGTCTATTCATGGTAATCAAGATGCTACCTGTACTGTATCTCAATGCCAATGCAGGCACAGCGAAACAAAGCCATGCCAACATGTCTGCTACACCAACATACTGCACACCCAGTAACCATTCAAATATTGGTGCAGCAAGCCATAATACGCCAACAAGACACATTGAATAAATAAATACTGCTCCAAACACCCATAATGTTAATTGTTTACTTTGCTTAGAAGTATCATCACCAATACGAAACAACCTTGGCATTGCAGACAGTAATAATGCGATGATTGGCAAAGTAGCTGCACCTATCACCCTAGAAGCTGCGATATATACGCCTGTTACCCCCATTGGTAATAATTTCACGGCTAACATTTTATCGACTTCTGAAGGACCAGCAGCAGTCATCGCCAAAGCTGCATAGCCTGCACTGTGCTTTAACTCTGCTCTTGTCGCAATACGCCATTGCTTAACACTTAACCATGCAGATGATTTTTTCCATTTCATCAATGCTAATGCTAGTAATGCCATAGCCATATACAGCGATGCAAATATCAAAAGTGGTTCTGTGGGAGTAAAAATAAGAATGCAAACTGCGACCAGCATACGTAGCCCTAAAGGAAAAATAGTAATGAGCTGTGAACGTGCGGTTTTCCCAAGTGCTAAGGATTCCATGGTTGATAAAACATAGAGTGGTAGCAAAATAATTTCTGTTACCCCAATACAAACTAAAACGGATAATGGCAATAAAATATCAGCAAAGAGTAGCTCGCAAATACCAAGATACAGCACAAATAATAGACTACCACCAATGAGTGTTGTTGGCACTGCATAAGACAGAATATGCTCTCGTTGATGAGGGTCTTTGGACATTTCACCAAGCAATACTAAATGTGTTCCAAAAGTAGAAAAAGTACCTATTAGTACTGCTAATGCAGCAACTCCAGCAAAAATACCAAATTCATCAGGTCCTAACATACGTGCAACTAACAGTAGAGTACCTGCTTGTATTAAAAGACGTAATCCTAATACGCAACTTGTTCGTATGGTGGATTTAGCAATGGGCCCCATTTATGCATACCTTAATAGATTATAAGATGCTTTTTAAATAAAAAGTTTGAAATGTGGGAAATTAATGCTCACTTCTTAACTTAATCACTATCTTTATACATCAAAGCCGTCACCTGCTCTGAAATAAGCCCCATTAAGAAAATCATAATACTTCCTGTATAAAGTAACGCACTCATATTGGTAAAACGATGAAACTCGTAAAGGGTATAAGCATACCAACCTGTTCCCATTAAAAATAACATTACAGCTATCGGTAAAAACATCTTTAGAGGTGAAAATAGCGTGGCAATTTTAAAAATAATTAAAAAGAAGCGTACTCCATCTTTCAGTGGTTGAATATGACTTGTACCTATGCGTTTTGCTGCATGTATTGGAATATAAGTTACTGAGTAACCTGCACGGAAAAATGCCATGGTGCTAGTGGTTGGGTATGAAAACCCATTCGGCAGTAAATATAAAAACTCACGGAACTTTTCTGCTCGAACTGCACGAAAACCCGAGGTTAAGTCTTCTACTTTTTGCTCAGTCATATATGTTGCAAGACTGTTATATAGTGCATTGGCGATACCGCGACCGACATTGGCTTGTGAGCCTTTTTGTCTTGCACCTACAACTAAATCATAACCTTGTTCAATTTTTTCAAGTAAGTGAGGAATGTCTTGTGGATCATGCTGCCCATCTGCATCCATAAATACAATGATGTCACCTGTTGCAGTACGTGCCCCTGTTTTAATGGCTGCACCATTACCTTTTGAGTAAGGATGAGTGACTACTTTAGCACCAGCAGTTTCTGCGACTTGTTTTGTTTGGTCTGTAGAACCATCATTCACCACAATAACTTCGTGTGCCAGTTCAAGTAATTGAATTTGTGCAATAGTTTGACCAATTGCAGCAGACTCATTTTTTGCAGGGAGAACGATACTAATTTTCATTTGTTGAATTATCCATATTGGTTGAGTTGATTTTTTTCAACTCTATATCGATTTCATTAATCCAAATATTATCTGAATCTAATTCTTTAGCTTGATTGACTTGAGCTTGAGCTAGCTCTAATTCACCTTGTAGGCGATATACTTGAGACAATAGAATATGCCCATTAATGTCATCATTTAGACTAATGGCATCCATTAAGAACTCTTCCCCCTTTTTGAAATCCCCAAGTACAGCAATAAAATAATTTGCAAGTAGCTTAAATAATTCAGATTTTATTTTATCATTAACAGTAGGATTCTCAATTGCAGAAACAGTTAATTGAATAAACCAGTTGTGAGGTACTTTGCAAAAACCTTGAATTTGGCAGTCAGATAACGAACTTAAAAAAGATATATTGTTATTACGAAAAGGCAATGTTTTTTGTCTATTAGACAGTTGCATTAACATATCTGTTGTAATTTTCCAATTCATTTCTGAATATAAATGTAACTCTCCGTACCATGCTGCATTTGACGGCATATAACTTAATTTTGCGTTCTCTAGAGATTCTTTTGCATGTAGAGCATAAAATTTTTTTTGATTTGGGTTTAGAACCATCAACTTCATATAAATACGTGCAAGCTGATAATTGGCTCGCTCAGAATGAGGATGGTGTTCAGCTTCAAAGGCGGCATGATCTACAAGATTTGACCAAATTTCTGAACGCTGCCATGTTGTCCATGCTAAATTTGCAATATAGATAGCACTTAATATATAAATAAAAGGTTGAATTTTTTTATTATTAATTTGAGCAATATAATAGACTGCTGCAATTATAAAGCCAATGATGCCAAAGTAATTACGATGTTCATGGACTAATTCAAGACTAATAAAAGTTGATTCGAGCAACTGACTTATCACATACCAACCCCAAGCAAAAAGTAACATAGGGTGTTTTTTAAACAAGACTATACAGGCTAGGCTAATTCCAAGCAATCCAGCCAAAGAGTATAGTGTTGTTATGGGCTGAGTGAGAGATTTTGAGATTATAAAATCATCATGATACAAACTTAAATCCGAAAGTAGCGGATAAAAAAACATCTTTAGATAATAAAAAATAACCCGTGATTCAGTGAGTAGTCGCTCTTCTAAAGTAAACTCACGCCTAGTGAAGTTTGCTGGATTGAGATAGGGGGGTAACAGGTACAAAAATAGAAAAAAAACAGTAATAATCCCGAACCATAGCAAATAATTTAACTTTATTTTTTTAATAAAAATAGGCTGAAATTTCTGATTTTTTGCTTGAAAAAAAATAAGCTCTATCCAGTAAATTAAAGGAATAAATAAAACACCTGATTCTTTACTTAAGATAGATGCTAATAAGCTTATTGTAAGACCAACTAGTGCAAGGAGAGTGTTGGACCACGTTATTGCTCGTGTTCGCCAAATGCAATAAATCGCTACAGCAAGTAATCCAAATAAGCTAGATAAACTAGTCATACGTTGAACAACATATAATACACTAGTTAAGTTTAATGGATGAATTAACCAAATTAAACATACTAAACAAGCAAGGTAACTAGTAGATTCTAGTTTAATGGATTTATATTGATAACTTAACCATTGAAATAGTTTTAAGCTGATAATAAAAACCAATAAGCCATTGATTAAGTGAATAAATAGATTTGTAAGTTTAAAATAAAAAGGCTCAAAATTGGTAAAATAATAATTTAAAGAAAATGTAATTAAACTTATTGGTCTGCCTAGTGGTCCAGCATTGCCAGATAATGCAGCAGATTTTAAATTTTCATAAGATAAATTGTGTATCGCTAACTTTTTATTTTCTAATATATTAGCTGGATCATCAAAGACAAAATCACCAAATAAACCTGGGTAATATAATATAATAGTAATTGCAGTAATTATAAAAAGAGAGAAAGCAATTAATTTTTTTTGGGTTTTAAAAGTATTCATTAAAATCTTCAAATAAAAAAAGAAGCATCTTTTAAAAGATGCTTCTTTCGAAAAAAATTAACGGCAGTTAGATGGTAGGTATTTCGAATCTACAGGAGTTCCTGATCCAATATCTGTAGTATTACATACCCATGTAATACCGCCGTCTACATCACTGCCTTTTAATGCGATTAAAGCACTGCCTTGAACTTTATCGTTGAATGTAACAGTAATAATACTTCCATTTACATCAACTTGATCAACGGCATTACCTTTGATACTGATGTTTGTTGCTAATCCTACAGAAGCATTTGAGCCTGTTGGCCAGTGACCATTAGAAGAATAAAACTCAGTTACCGCTGCTTTAGCACCAGATGCTAAGCTTAAACCTTCAGAAACGTGAGAACGCTTCGTGTAGTTTTGATAAGCAGGAATCGCAATTGCAGCCAAAATACCAATAATAGCGACAACAATCATAAGCTCGATGAGCGTGAAGCCCTTCTGCATTGTATTCATAACATTCTCCACAAATGTTGTTAATTTAGTTATAAGCTTTGTAAGCTAATTTTTAATCTGCACAAAGTGTGCCAATGTATATTATCTAATTATTTCTTGCTAAATCAATAGATTATTTAAGAGATTAAAAGTCTTAGATAATACATAAGTAAACTTATGTAACTAAGTGACAAAAAGTGTCAGTTTTGTTCTTTAAGTTGCGCCATATCGCTGTCCTTTTTTGTTGAATATGATAGAGAACTGATTGACTATTGCATGATTTTTATTACAGCCCAAAAACCAGAGTAGCAAGTACTGGTTGAACGTCATGGTTAGGCACCCAAAATAATATGGATGACTAACTTTTTTATTCTCTTTAAACTTAACAATACAAGAGATATAAATGAAAACTTTGCGTGATCTGGGGATTCATTTGAACAGTATGAATCTTGATATTTTTACCCAAAAAATAGTTGGAGATTCTGGATTTCAATAGCTATGCTGTGTAAATGGCAGCATCCAAAGGATGAGTATTTGATAAGAGGATAGAATGAAACGACTAGCAGACTTTAAAAATAATGAACGGATACCTCGCCCAGTAATAAAAGCTTTGCCTATTCAATTTGGTGATGATACAGCGCCTCGACGTATTGTTCTGCATCATGTGAAACGTGTGGTTAGTCAGCATAAAGAAGAAATACAAAACTTGGCTGAGAAGTGAGTCTAACTTTTCTATCCCTTTTTCAGTTATCTAAATTTTAAAATATATTTCAAGCAGTGTGCTCTTATAAAAAATCTATAATCGCATGAAAGTAGAAACTATTTTCAGATATGGACAAAACTCAAAAATTTGCCCATTAAAAAGCATGTCCATATGGACAAAATGAATAGCGAGCTAAAACCATAAAATTCAATAAGTTGATGTATGTCCATATATAGTGGCTTATGGAATGAATTGAATTAATGATTGTTGTAGCAATTATCGGTATTTTGGCTGCAATTGCGATTCCTGCTTATCAAGATTATATTACTCGTGCACAAGTTTCTGAAGCAGTTGCTTTAGGTGGAGGGCTAAAATCTCCTTTAGCTGAATATGGAGCTGATAAAAATGCTTGGCCTACAAAACTGGTTGCTCCTACAGCTACTCCTACTGCAGGTCAAATGAATGCTACTTTAATAGGAAAATACTCACAAGTTACTGATACAATTACAGGTACTTATCCTGTGGGGCAAATTACTGTAACTATGAAAACTGGTAAAGCAAGTGCTGCTAGTAAGAATGTTTTAACTTATTCAACTAATAATGGTGGTTCAGCTTGGGCTTGTGGTAATACAACAGTTGATGGTTATGCAGGTACTAAAACTACTATTGATGCAAAATATTTACCAAATGCATGTAAGCCATAGTTTTTAGACATATAAATTAGACCCTTAGGGGTCTTTTTTATTCTTTAAAGTGAAATGAAAAGGAATATTAAAATTGGATTGGAAAGTTCGTTTTTATGCGATGTGCATACATATTCTTTTATCATGTGCGCTATTAGGTATTGCACTTTGTTTAGTTTTCTTAATTTGGTATCCATCACCCTTACACAAAGCAATGGGGGTGAATGAAATATTTTGGGTACTATTGTCTATTGATCTTATTTTAGGCCCTTTACTCACCTTTGTAATATTTAATAAGAATAAAAAGGAGTTAAAAAGAGATATTTTAATTATTATTTTATTACAAGTTTCAGCTTATCTATATGGTTTATATACGGTTGCGCAAGGAAGACCTGTATGGCAAGTATTCGTTATAGACGATATTGAATTAGTGCGATCTATAGACCTTATTGGTGATAGCCCTGAATATAAAACTAATTTATTAACAAAACCTGGTTGGATTGCTGCTACCTATTCAAATAACCCTGAAATTGCTCAAAAACAAAAAGAAGCAGAAATGTTTGAGGGAATTAGTTTAGCTGTGCAAGTCGATGCATATCTGCCCTTAGAAAGTCGAAAAGAGAAAATATCTCAAAGACTTAAAAAAATAGAAGATTTGCATAAGTTTAATTTAAAGCAAAAGGTTGATACGAGTATAAATATATATAGTGATAAAAATATTGCTGGGTATTTACCTGTGAAGGGGTTTGCTGAGGATATGACAGCATTATTTGATCATGACGGTAAGCCAATCGCTATCGTCGACCTCCGCCCCTGGAATTAACTTATATTTGAAAGATCAAACAAAAAGCAGATTATCCTTTAATCTGCTTTTTGTTTATCATGAGCAAAATTTCTTTTTCTTAAA
>Ga0079224_100004394_pt1 | contig 18205 bp, 16 predicted proteins | sample Stecom2015_FD_80414 | JGI IMG/M metagenome (GOLD analysis project Ga0079224, IMG submission 80414) | Agricultural soil microbial communities from Utah to study Nitrogen management - Steer compost 2015 | ecosystem: Environmental > Terrestrial > Soil > Agricultural land | place: USA: Utah...
AGCTGACTGATAAAAATACCAGCCAACCAGTAAGTGGCGTATGGGTAGGTCTTAGAATTAGCGATAAAGCCAAAAGAAGCCCAAGTTATACCTACTACGATTGGTATAGCCCAAAGGCTGGAAGAGCATTCTTCCCTACCAATGAAGAAGGTGAGGTGTACTTCCCATTAGAGTCAGAACTAGATGGTGAAGTAGAATACGACATATATGTTGGTAACCCGGATGTTTCCAACTACGCAAAATACCAGTCACTAGATACTGGGTTTAGTGTGAATTATCACTAATCTACTTACCAAGCCGATTAAGGGCTTGGTTTACCAAAGCATCTGCTTCAGTGTTTAGCTCGCGAACTACGTGTTCGAACTTTACTGATCCAAATTTATTGACCAGCTCAAGTGCTGCCTCATACAAAGGAATTAGGTCTTTAGCTCTGACCTTATATTTACCCTGCATATGACGAACAATAAGTTCGCTATCCATTAGGATTTCAATCTCAACATCTGCTAAAGAAATTCGAGGATCGATGGTTGAAGCAATTTCTAGTCCTAAGAGCAGTGCCCTGTATTCTGCTTGGTTGTTGGTGGTTTCACCAAGATAACGGCTTGCAGTTTTAAGAACCTCGCCATCTCCGCTACGTAAAACGATACCCGCTGCAGCAGGACCTGGGTTGCCACGAGATCCCCCATCTGTATTTAAGATGTAATGAGTTTTTGCCATAACAATATTGATTAATGGGAAGCTTCAGAGATAAACCAGATAACTATTAATCCTAACCCAACAATTACAATTCTGCCAATCCGATCACTTAGGCTGGTACCTTTCTTTACCTCGGCGAAAAGGTCTACTAGTGAGATATAGAGTAGCCCTCCAGCTCCAATGGCAATTACGTATGGAAGGACATGGTTCGCTAGGTCAATTGCGTAATATGCAACTAGTGCACCGGCAATTGCGGTGAGGGCTGAGATAAAGTTAAGCCAGAGGGCTTGAACACCCTTCATGCCACTATGTAATAGGATAGACATATCACTAAGCTCCTGAGGGATTTCGTGAAGGATAACGGCAACTGTGGTGGCGATACCTAGTGCCGGGTCGGCAATGAACGCAGAGGCAATCAATACACCGTCTAAGAAGTTATGGATTCCATCACCAAGCAGAACTGAATATCCCGTTGTTTTATTATGCTGATGAGATGGATCGTCACAGGATTCGCCATGATCATGATGCCAATGAACAGCTTGTTCAAAGATTAAGAAGAACAGGATTCCAATAACTACATATATAGAAAAATCATGTGGAAGTAATTCAATAGCCTCTGGGAGCAGATCGAATAAGCTGACCCCGAGTAAGGAACCGGCGGCAAAGGCCACCAACCATGCCATCCACTTTTGAATGGCTACTCGATTAATAACTAAATACAATCCTCCAATGAAGGAGACGAGACTGACCAATAATACAGCGAATAAAATGTATGAGAGAATCATGAGTTATTAGTGTGATTTAAGCAACGACGATAAATCGATATCAAAGTCTTCCATTTTACCTCTTAGGAGACCGCGAGCATCTTCAACTCCCTGATTATACAGTTTAATTGCAACTTGGCTGAGAACCTGATCGAGAATCTCTTCAGCTGCAATTACCCCTATCTCCTCCCCCTTCTCAGTTTGAAAATAAGTGATAATTTGATCGATTGCGTCAGATTTATCCGAGTCTAATAGGATTTCCCAATTTCGTTTCATATATGTTTGTTTATAAATATGGAGCGGGATACGAGAATCGAACTCGCGTCTTATCCTTGGGAAGGACACATACTGCCATTGTACTAATCCCGCATTGAAAAACTCCCTCGAAAATCGTGGGAGCTTTTCTACTCTACTGATTGCTGCTTCTTTTTAGGAGCAGCCTTGGACAGGCTCTTTAACATGCGAGCTGGCATTGAGACTTTGCGCTTTACTCCGCCAATTTCCATGGTCTTGGTGACAATGTTTGGCTTGAAAGTACGCTTGGTACGTCTCTTTGAGTGACTCACATTATTGCCTGAGGTTGGCTTATGATTGCCAATCTTGATTACTTTGGCCATAATGCAATTACGTTAAGACTAAGTTATTTTAGTCTAAAATCCGGTTTGGAGCAACCTTTTTATGTTTTTCGCACAGTTTCAACAGCTAGACACTCTAATTTTCTTCATTGTAGCCCTGATTATAGCGGTGACAGTCCATGAGGCTGCTCATGCTTTAGTGGCTTATTGGCAGGGAGATCAGACGGCAAAGATGCTGGGAAGACTCACCTTAGACCCTAGATCACATATGGATCCAATCGGAACCATTATGCTGTTTTTGGTTGGATTTGGATGGGGTCGACCAGTCCCCTACAACCCAAATCACCTCAAAAATGGGACTGTAAGCGAGGTATTAATTGCCCTCGCAGGTCCTGCTTCTAACATTATTACAGCTTTCATTTTGGCCTTACCGGCTAGGATTTATGTTGCAACTAACGGAGCCTTACCTGAGGGACAAGTGTATACATTCTTGGCAGTAGTTGTGACTTTAAATATCTTTTTGGCTGCATTTAACCTAATTCCCCTTCCCCCACTTGATGGTTCTAAGGTGTTGTACCTGGTGTTAGAAAGCTTTGGGGTAAGTAGATGGAGAATCCTAACATTGGAACAATATGGACCAATGATTCTATTAGGATTGATTGTAATGGATCGGTTAACCAATACCGGAATATTGTTTGGAATTTTAGAGCCAATTATTGCCTTCCTGCAATTCTTAGTGGGAGCTAGTTTCTAGAGAATTTATCCACACTGGAGGTAAAAGTGCTGGAAAATAAGGTGTATACTGTATGTAGCACCTTAGATTTGTTATCGCTTTTTTGACCCAACAAGCTTTGATACGGGATCTCTATATTGCTTGCTCCCTTGGGGGTAAGTTGCAAGAACCCACTTGGTTTCCCAAGGATCAAAGATGGGCGAAACAAATTTATAGGTGTCCAAAGCCACGCTACCATTAGGTAGGGTGTTTTTGGTTATAATGAGGTCATGAAACTGACTCCTTTACTGCTTTTGGTTACCTTCGGGTTAGGTATTTATCTAGGATTTGGCTCTGAATCAGATCAGATTAGACATCAGTCGTTCTTTAGCACTAAGGAGTTTTTTGATGAGGCATATTCTGCAGCTGATGCCACCCCTTCCAAGGAGGGGGTGAAGATGATTTTGGTCAATCACCACCTGTTGGCTAAGGATTTGATTGCAGAGGCATTCAATACTGTCTCGAATCCACCAAAGACTGTGGTCTTAATCTCACCAAATCATTTTGGGGTGGGACAGTTTCATGCACTAACATCTGAAGTTAATTGGGATACACCCTATGGAGTGCTTAGGGCGAATCAAGGAGTAATACACTTGCTTGAGAAAAGTGGATCAGTTCAGGTAGATCCCATTCCATTTAATTATGAGCATGGGGTGTCTGGAATCGTGCCGTTTGTTAAACACAGCTTTCCAAGAGCTAATGTTGTTCCCATTATTATCAAGGAAAAGATGAAGCCAGATGAAGCTGAGAAGTTATTGTCAGTACTTAGCGAGGTAATTCCTGATAACAGCTTAATAGTATGGTCCGTGGATATGTCTCACTATATGGACGAGGCGACTTCGCTTGCGAAAGATAATATTACGATAGCTGCATTGGAGAATAATGATGCAGATGAGCTACTTAACGCCGAAGTAGATTCCCCTATTGGGCTATATATGACTGCAAGATGGGCGGAGATAATGAATTTGAATTTTAATTTACTGGCCAGAAGTAGTGCAGCAATTATTACTGGTAATGATGAAGCTAGTGATAATACAAGCTACATAACAGGCTACTGGTCTGTAAATTCTGATGATTAGGGTTATACTAGGGGTAAGATTATTAAGCAGATGAATATGGAACAAGAACCAATGGAACAGATGGATCCCAGTTCAGAGCAAAAGCCAGAGATGGCTGAGGAGAAGATGAACTCCAAGCAAGAGAGTCGTCCAGACTGGAATAACATCTTAAGAACTGCAATGTGGGTTGCAGTTGGGGTGGTAGTGCTAGGTGGTGGATACTACTTAGGTGCTAACTGGTCTGGAATGCCAGCAAACCAAAATGGTGACGAACAACAGATGGATGACAATTCCATGAATGTTGAATTTGTATCACCAGTAAAGGTAAAGGGTGACTATATTGTGTACAAAGGTAGTAGCGATGAGAACTTCTCTGGTGCTCCTTCCTATTATAAGTTTGGTGAGATTTCTGGTGGTGAGTGGGATGGTTATGAGTTGGTGATTGCAAGAGCTAAGCCAGCTGGACCTGCTTTCTATGACAACTACTACCGGTTCGTAGTTGGACCAGATGTGGCATATTTCTTATCAAGACAGTCTGATAGTTTAGATGACCAGATGCTTAACGCTGAGATTGACTCTACTACTAGATTTAACCAGTTATCTAGCCCTTCAAGACTTGAGAACCCAAATAACGCAGATCAAGGATTAGTTGAAGTAGACTACTCTGACCATTCCTGGTTTGCAGATATGACTGGGTTAAAGGCTCAATTCGAAGATGATACCTGGGGAACTGTATATGTTGATTCAACTACCCGTGCAATTCCACCAGCTGTAAATAACAGCAATCCTCGTGGAGGGTTTTATATTCAAATGCCAGACGGTACAGCACGTACCTACGCATTAGAAGTTCCTTTCATAAGCCAAGACGGTAGAGCAAGTATCACCTGGACTGAAGGAGGTTCAAATACTGCCAGCTATCGAATGACAGATGTTGGTGGATGTGGTGTAGAAAACGTGGCATCAGTAATGCCTGCCAGCCTAAAGAGCAGTTTGGTAAAGTCAGGAACTGCTAGATATGGAAGCAACACAGAAACGGTTTATGAATTGAATTCCATTAATCATCCATTAATGGCTGCTACCTTCTCTGACTATCAGGTTTGGAACGATGATAATATAACAATCAATCAGTTTGCGGCTAATCACCCACTTTTCTTCTGGGAAGATAGCTTTGGCAGAATTATTAAATTCACCAACGACCTATACGTACCAGGTGCAGAATGTGGTAAACCAGTAATCTATCTTTACCCTGAAACCAAGACTCAGGTGCGGGTAGAGGTTAACCCAATTGGTGGATTTTCCTACACCGATCCAGAGTACGGCACTGGCTGGGAAGTAATGGCAGATCCATCTGGTTCGCTTGTTAACCTTGCGGATGGAAAGACTTACCCATACCTGTTCTGGGAAGGACGTGGTGGCATCTATGAATCACCTGATAAGGGTTGGGTTGTAACTCAAGCACAGGTAGAAGCAACGATAGATGATAAGTTGGGACAGTATGGCTTGAATGAAACTGAGATTGCCGACTTCAAGGAGTACTGGATTCCAAGAATGCAGGATGCTCCATATTACTTCATCAGCTTCTATGGAACTCAAGTGATGGACCAGCTGGCTCCATTAAAGATTACCCCTGAACCAGACACAGTGATTAGAGTACTGATGGACTTTAAGCCACTACAGAGACCAATCAAGGCAAGTGACTACAAGATCACTTCCCTACCTCGTGAAGGATTTACAGTCATCGAATGGGGTGGCGTAATCAAGTAAAAAGAATAACCTTAGTTTTAAAAAGACCCAACAGAAGTTGGGTCTTTTGTTTGTCACTTGATCTATTAGGGTTAGGTCTCATTTTGTAAGATAATAATGTTATGGTCATGCCAAGGAAAAGAAGAGTCCCTTGCTTAAATTGTGGTGCAGAACCCAAAAGGGCAACTTATAGATACTGTAGCAACTCTTGTCAGATGGAGTTTCAATATAAGTCTTATATCAGAGACTGGAAGTCTGGGAAGAAGAATGGCCTACAACGACACGGTGTCGTCTCGAATCAGATTAAACGGTATTTAAGAATAAAATACGGTAGCCTATGCTGGACTCAATAGAGGGAATGGGCTTAAGATGAGAGCCCCAAACAAGAGAGCACTCGAAGCACGAAAATTAGATCAAGAAGCCGGAGTAACTCAGGGGTAGAGTAGCTGTATCGTAAACAGCGAGTCGCGGGTTCGAATCCCGCCTCCGGCTCCAGTTAGTTTAGAGTCCAAACGGTGTAAAGCAAGTACGTAGCAAAGCTTACCCAACCAAAATATGGAACCAAGAGCCAGGCAGATACAGGGTGGCGGCCTTTAAGTAGGTAGATGAGTACAATTGTAGTGAAATTAAGGAAGAATATTTCTACCAGAGCAGCATCGATATTCTGCAGACCGAAGAATAAGTAACTCCAATAGAAGTTAAGAGCTCCATTAACCAGGAACAGCCAAAGGATGGCTATTCGATTGGATTGATTTTGAGATTTATGGAGGAATCTAAGAATCGAAATTGCTAACAGCACGTAGATAACGGTCCACACAATTCCAATAATATTACCTGGAGGGGTGAAGGATGGAAGGTTGAGCGTGTAATACCAATCGAGGTTGGGTGTAGTTACCGCTCCCCCAGCAATTGAGAGCAGTATAACGAGAAGTGGAACAACGTATTTAAGCATTGGTTTTAATTAAATGATGACGACGATACCATTTGAGAACTTCAAGGGTGAGGATAATACCACCTGCTATGACCTGGGTTAATTGGAGGTATAAGAACCAAAGCCAGATGTTATTTATTGGAGTATAGCTAAAACTACCGATTCCAAGTGGGCCAAACCATTCACCAGAGGCTGGGGTGTATATTTCAGTCCCACCTGGTTCTAAGGCGTATGCATAGGTTGCATATGGTGTTGAGGTAGCTGTTCCTTCTGTATAGTAATCGCTTGAGATAACAGGTCTGAGTGGTTCTGAGTATATATTGTCATCTAGCGGTGGATTAGTTGGATCATTGGTTAGGTCATTGTTAGGAAGATTTCCGATACGTGGGATGGATACCACTTCTGCATTATTGAGTTGTACCAGTCGATCTGATGTCACGAGCGGTTGAGCTGTTGGAATAACATGGCCAGTCGCAAGATCGTAGATGAAGAGACGATTAGTGGAGTCGGCAACAAGTATCTGATTACCGGGAAGGGTAAATAATGGGTCACCAGTAAATTGTGGGTTTTCTACCCCACCGATTGATTGCAATTGAAGACTTTGGAGATTTAGCACTTCAAGACTATCTTTGCCGACTAGCAATAGATTGCCATCAACCAATGGCATCAACGAATCTATTTGAGTGACGAGGGTAGAGCTAAGTTCTTGTTCCAGTTTTTGGGTTTTGTAGTTGTAGATTTTAAGCTGGTTACCGTAGCTAATAACTATCCGATGATTGCTGGCACCTTGAACAATCAGCTTACTGGCTCCGGAAGTAAATCCATCCAGGTTACTGTTGCTGGCATTGATAAATTTTACAGATTGGTTACTTACGTCATAAACCTTAAGCCCGGCTTGAGAATTTGCGTTGAGCGCAACACCACTGCTAATACCACCGAATGGTGTGTTTACTGTCCGGCTTGAGAATTGATAGTTAACAAATATAATTTTATTATCAACCACCGCATAGTATCCCCCGCCACTTAAGTCTGCACCTTGCTTGCGTGTGAGTTTTTTTGATTTTGCATTGAATATATATACTTCACCATTCCCGAAGAAATGGATGTTTCCGAAATTATCACGGATACCATTCTTAAAGTCTGGTAGTTGATTGGCAGCAAGTAGTTTGCTGGTGATAATTCTAGTCGAACCTGATTTTGGATTGTATACCTGACCTAGTATTGATTGGTTGCGATCGGGATGAATGATTAATACTTCATTCCCACGCAGTGGGTATACTGCTTGGGTAATGAGCTCACCTTGATTGGCAGCAACAGTAATATGGTTCTTACCTGTTTCCCAGGTACTGTCCTGATTTGAGTTTAATGGTGACGAGGAGCTAGTGAGCTGATTCTTTGCCTCGTTCTGATCTGCTGTTTTTCGATCTGCTGGGGTGTAAACAGTCCATGGTGCTAGTGAGTTTGCTAGTAACACTTCCCCATTTGTTAACTGGATTGGCTGAACCTGAGGTGACAAGGATTTGAGTTCATCCATGTCTTGGTTACTTCCATAGTTATTGGTGTAATCATATTCAGCGGAGATATCGGTTTCTGAGTTCATCCAAGAGAAGGTACTAGGCTCGATTATGCCAAATGGCCAAGGTATGTTTGAAGATGTGGCCCCTGTTAATAAAATGGTTCCATCTGCTAGTGGCACCGTTTGGAAAGTTGGAGATGTATTGTCCACAAGTTTTACAATTGGTTTCCCGTCATCACCGGCACGAGGAATACCGTTAATTTGTTCGAACTCAATATTCTTCTGGGCAACAGGGAGCTGACCCATTTCGCGGGTAAAGAGTTGATTGGTCTTTTGGTTGTAGACTCCGATTATTGAGTCTGGCTTTAGTACATGGTCATATTGCAACCAGACTAGGTTTGAATCTCCAATTGTATGCATAAAAACTGGATTACCGATTTTACGCATAAAGGTACTACTGGATTTTTGATGGTTAAGTAAGTAGAGGTTTCCATCGGTTGAGATTAGAGACTGGTTATCATCTAATTGTAGAGTAATGCCTTGTGATGAAGACGGATCGTATGAACGTGGTAGTTCGATATCATTTAGCTGAGAGATGGTTTGTGAATCTGGATTGAGCTGGTAGACCACAGAGTGAATAGTTCTTCTAGCAAACACATCCTCACCCACTGTATCGGTTTGATAAGTGCCAATTAAAACTTTGTCTTTGGTGTGTACCAAGTATGGGTACTTGCTAATGTGGGTATTTGAATTCGTGAATGAAACTGTCTGCGAAGAATTGTTTTCTAGGTTGTAGATTATTAAATCTAAACTTGGATAGCTAGTATCATCACCCGATTCGATATAGTTGTTGACACCTGCAACTAACAGCTTGTCGTCATCTAATAATAAGGCGGTGCTGTGATATGGGTTGGTAATCTTAATTTCATCCATCAGAGAAATCTGATGTGACTTTATATTAAAGGTTGCGAGATAATTGGTCTGAGGTTTAATGACTGTTCCAGAACTTGGTAGTTCTTGGAAGGTATTGATGTACATCAATATATTTCCGTTGCTGAGTGGGAAGTATTGGATGCGATCATAGCTCACGCCATATTCGTCATCGCCTGGTTGCAACCCCAGTCGATTATTGCGTCCAACTGGTAATACGCTGGTATCAACTAACTCAAAGTTGCCGTAGTTGGCTACGCTGTATTCTGGTTTTGAGGTTGGCTCCTCTTGCATCTGGAAGTAGTTAAACAGATACCAACCAAGGGCAAGTAAAAGAAGGATTAGCAATGTAATCCAGATCCAGGATTTAGATTTGCGTTTTTGTGGCTGTGCAGGTGCCGGAGAAGGGTTAGGCATTAAGGGTTTGGTTTATTACTAGAGTACAGAATAAATGTGTATCTCTATTATAGATAGGATAAGGCAGCCACAGCAAATTACTGTGGTCGGGGTGACAGGAATTGAACCTGCGACCTCACGCACCCCATGCGCACGCGCTTCCACTGCGCTACACCCCGTTCAATCTGGTGTCCCCGACAGGAATTGAACCTGTATCTAGGCGTTAGGAGTGCCTTGTTCTATCCGTTAAACTACGGGGACGTAATAGTTTTCCCTTAAAAGGACCCTATAACATAGGGTAGAATTAAACTAATGCCAAGGATTATTGCCAAGGCCACCATTACGGAGCGTTCTAGTTTCTTATTACGATTGCTCATCTTCGATATTATATAGAAATTGAAACCTAATGCCTAAACGCCAGCTAGAAGAATTTGAACCAGAGTTTGCCTCACAGCGTGATGGTGAATATGTAATAGATATTGTGTGGGCTCATTGGTATTCCTTGTTGATTAGGATACTTGGAGCTTTGTTAATTATTATTGCCTCATTTGTTATTCCAGCTTTATTGGGAATAATGCCATATATTTTCATGTATGGTATTTCAACGGGAATCTATTATTTGTGGATGGTGTTTTGGGTATTTATGATTGTCCAATATTACGTGGTTTGGCTTAAGGACAAATGCATTATCACCAATGAAAGAATTATCAAGGTGGATCAAAAAAACCTTTTTGACCATAAGGTTACAACCGTTGAATTAGCAAGAATCCAAGGAGTGGTATATACCATGCTTGGCGGTGCATCATCTGCTTTGGGATTTGGGGTAGTGATAATTTATTTTCCAGGTGGAAATAATATTGAGATTAAGTTTGCCTCTAATCCTTCAGTTTTACAGGAGGAGATTACCAGAATGGTGAAGAACAGCCAAAAAGGGATAGATATGCAGACCAAAGACGATCTAGAGGATTTCTTAGATGTAAAAAATGAAAAGAAGTAATTTTATTTATTTTACAGGTATCTCAATTCTGCTTTTGGTATTCGCTACTGGGTATCAATTGCTGTCTGATGTGGATAGTCCGGATCTCTCTCCCCTACTTGAAAGTGTTGCAGGGTTTAGTACCGATCGACAGCAAATTGGTTCGGAAGGTGGTTTTCATTATTTGCGCAGAGGCACCATTAGTAATCTAAATAATATCCAGAGATTAGAGTTAGTCACTGAACTAAATCGGCCTAGCGTAATTGAAGATCAAATCATTACCCCTCAAACCACCGCTCAGCTGGTGAGTCGCAATGGCAGAACCTTTATTGAGGTGTTGATGGTGGGGACAACGACTATATATAGCGAAGAGGGCCCGGCAGAAAGCATATATTCAGGTGTCGAAGGTATGATTGATGGTGATGGCCCAATCTCGGAAGTGAACATCTTAACTGGAAACGAAAGTAACCAGACAATTCAGGTATTTGTGCCCTCTGAGAACACAAAATTTAAACTTAGTACGGACCCAGAAAACTCTGGTGTTATATGGTTAGATATACTACTATAATCTAGACAAATTGGGTCGTAGGACCTGATTTATCTAATTTTTTATCTCTGGGGGTGTAGCTCAGTTGGTTAGAGCGTCCGCCTGTCACGCGGAAGGTCGCGGGTTCGAGTCCCGTCACTCCCGCCAGAATCTAAAAAGCACCGAATCCCGGTGCTTTTATAATTGATCGAGCTGGTTTTGATACTTCTTCTGATTGATCTCGTCTCCGACTTGGGAATAGTAGTCAATCAGTTCACGTAATAGGTCAGAGCTATTGGTGTTAGTAATGCCCTGTTTTAAGAGGTCTGGGATTTTTTTGAGTTGATTGTCATCGGCTGGCCAATTTTGGTAAAGAGAGACTAGGTTGATGTAGGCAGTGGTGTACTTGGGATTTATAGTAATTGCTGTTTGATAGTTGGTTTCAGCATCATCGTAGAGCTGGAGTTTTTTGTATGCATTACCAAGGTTGTTGAATGCAACAACTGATGCCTTATCTATCTGAGTAGCAATTTCGTAGTATTTGACAGAGTTTTGATAGTCTTGGGTTCTAAAGTATAAAACACCTAATTGATAGGCGGCCTCAAAGTCATTTGGATCTTGGGTAAGCCGGTTGGTGTAATTTGTAATCTGAGCACCGGTAAAGAGTGAGTCTTTAACAAAATAGCCAGTTACCAAAATGGCAACCAGTGATAGCAGAAATAGAATAAGCCCTGTCCTGCGCATTAGATGCGTGGACGAATAATATACATCTCACCACTTACAGGTAGGTCTAGGGCACCGTGTTCAGCGGTAAAGACCTGAAGAAGGCTAGCACCAAATGTGGTATTTGCCTGTCCAAGCAGATTTGCATAAAGTCCAAGAGTAGTTAACTCTCCTGGTTTTAGAGTAATTGAATCTTCTAGGGTGACCGTTTGATGTACACCTTCAAAATCAAATACCCAATTAATTCCCTTCCCTACAATTTCGTCTTCTAATTTAAGAGTAAGTGGAACTAAACCATTAAATTTACGAATCTTTTTTTGAGCTCCGCCTTCTGGGTAGAAACTAAGCCCAGAAATTGAGATATCTTCTTCCGAGGTATTAGTAAGAGTGTAGGTATCGAGCAGTTGTGAGTTGGATTCACGAATGATAGTAGTAGAACCATTGTCCTCCAATCGAACATCAAGCCCTACTTGAGAGCTGGCTTTAGTATTGCTTGTTGGCCCAGAAAGGGTCAAACTAGTGCCGATAACTGCTACTAGGGCCCAAGCAGCGACTTGGAGCAAAGCAGATGGGTGGGATAGTTTATGGTTTTTCATTACTATTAATATAGCACAGCTAAGAGATATTAGATGAGATTTTCAACCGGGATAAAATTCTTAACTTTTATTTTAGACCTCATCGGACTAACAACAGGGTTAGCCTTGGCTTTGTATTTGAGATATCCAGAGACCTTTGGGTCATCGTTGTTTCAACTACACGCTGGTGCATTTACGGTAGTGCATGTGGGATGGCTGGTGATTATGTATATCACCAATCTGTATGATAAGAAGTTTTTCTTAAATAGGTGGTTATTAATAGTGAAGCTAGCACAGGCGTTAAGCCTGGGTATCGTATTAGGAGTTATTGTCTTCTATCTATTACCTAACAATGACCTAACTCCAAAGCGACTATTACTACTTGATGGAGCGCTTGGATTTGGATTGATTGTTGGTCTAAGGGCTTTACTGATCTCATTGATTGGTAAGTATTTTCAACCGGACAACATCCTATTACTAGGAAATGGGCCGATGCTATCAGCGATTGTTAATGAGACTGGAAATAAGACCTTTAGAATAGTTGGTGTGATTTCTGATCATCAAAGCGAGATAGCTAAGATTGATGGAATCAAACTGTTTGGAGACTGGAACAGGCTGCCTGAGATCGTGGAGAAGAATCGAGTTAATAAGATTGTATTGGTAAATGATTTAAAGGAAGCCAATGGGATGACTGAACTCCTTTATCCCCTACTGTCCAAAGTTGAGTTCTTATCTGCTGAAGATTTTTATGAAGAAACATTTCATAAAATTCCAGTTAGTGAAATCGATGCAACATGGATGCTCACCAACCTAAAAGAGCCCAGTAAGGTTTTTGAGGATGGGTTAAAACGAATTGCAGATATTCTGCTGGGTCTTATTTTGTTAGCGATTACCATTGTGACTTTCCCGGTGGTGGCAATCTTAGTGTGGACGACCAAGGGACCATTGTTCTTCACCCAAAGAAGAGTGGGGCTAAATGGCAAACCATTTGTGATGGTGAAATACCGCACTATGTATGGAGATGTGGATGACAAGAAGGTTGAGTGGTTAACCAATGAGAATGATCCCAAAATCACTTGGGCAGGAAAGTTTCTGCGTAAGTCTCGGCTCAATGAATTGCCTCAGGCTTGGAATATTATCAAGGGTGAAATGAGTTTCGTAGGCCCTCGGCCTGAGCGTCCGGAGTTTGTAAAGATGCTGGAAAAAGAGATTCCTTTTTATAACGATAGACATCTAGCAAAGCCAGGCCTCACTGGTTGGGCACAGATTCATTATGGATATGTTGCTAGCGTAAAAGAGTCAGTGATTAAACTGCAATACGATTTGTACTATGTTAAACACCGTAACCTATTTATGGATCTTGGGATTATCTTAAAGACAGTTGCAAATATTTTAGGGTTAAAGGGAAGGTAATGGTAGAAAAACGTAATCCAATACAATTGTTATCCCCTAGTCGCCTGGACTTGGTGGTGAAATTTCTATACGCTCGTAACTTTTTGACCAAGAAAGGTTCTTTAGAAATTGTTCAATTGTATAGAGACCATATAGAGCGAAGAACTGGCGGCAAGGAAGATGCTAAGAAATCTTTAGATGATTATGAGAATAGTTTTCAAGAAACTATTATAAATATCAAAGAGAATGGTTTTAACTCGGACCAACCGATCAGAATTAACGGCGATTTATTACCCATTACAGGAGCCCATAGAATAGCAGCCTGCCTTGCTACCAAAAGCCCAATCTGGACGCAAACAGTAAACAGTACCGGCTTGAGCTGGGACTATACCTGGTTTGTTCAGAATGCATTTTCACAAACTCAATGTGGGAAAATATTAAAAGGCTACATCGAGTTAAAACCTGAGAATACCAGTATATTTATATTGTGGGGGGCTAGTAAGGATAGGTGGTTAGAGATTGAAAGATTAGTTGAGGATGATTTCCAATTGATTGGAAGCCTGGATCTCAAGCTAGATCAGAATACCCTGAAGCAGTTCATATACGAAGTGTATGGTTACGAAACTGGAGGTAATCCGACTGAGGTAGTAATTCAGAAATCTTTAATACTTGAGAACTATCCAACAGAAATAAAGGTATTGTTTGTGGAATTTGAAAACTTGAATATGATTACCCGCCAAAATCGACCTTCTTGGGGAGTAACTGTTGATTTCAAAACTTCAATTAGATCAAGAATTGCCAAGGAACTGAGCTTAGAGAATGATTTTTTAGCCTTACACACAGCTGACGATTCCGATCAGACCAGAATGATCGCAAGTATAGTAAATAAGTACTTGGGTCGGCTCCATAATTTAGAAAATAGAGATAATAAACCGAAAGTTGTTTCCAGGTTTATGTACCTGAAGTATCTAGCAGTTATGATTGTGGTGAAAAAACTGATTGCTAGATATATACCCGCAAGAATAGTACAACGAGTAAAGAAGCTAATTAAAAATGGATAATAAAACCACAGTCAAACTAGCTAGAGGTTCGCTCTTTTATGGTCTTGGTAACTTCTTACCGCTTCTGGCTAACGTATTATTGCTTCCATTCTTTACTCACTATCTCACCCCTAATGATTACGGGTTAATATCGGCTGCTGAGGTTACAACTCGGGTAATTACTATATTGGTCTTGCTAGGATTACCTAATACCTTGATTCGCTTTTACTATAAGTATCGAGATAATCCAACACAGTTTAGAAACAGTATTGGATGGCATCTCCGATTTGCAGTCTTATTAGCAGTTGTCATTCTAAGCGTTTTGTTTGCGAGTCATGGAGTATGGGTAAATTGGTTTTTCCCAGGCGATATCTTCTATCCAATTCTGGCAATGGCCTTAATTACTGCAGGATTTGGGATTTTTTTGCCAGTATTACAGAGTTGGTATCAGGCGAAGAATGAGTACAAAAAACACTTACTGGTAACCCAGGCAAACTTCTTTCTTACCGCATTGTTAACTGTGTACTTGGTTGGATGGTTGAAACTTGGGGCTGTGGGTGGGGTATTAGCAGTCTTAATTGGGTCAGTACTGATGGGGTTATATTCTCTATTGGTGGTGTGGCCTTATTTGAGGATTAGTAAACAGGGGCAAATAAATTGGGATTCAGTTAAGTTTGGAATCCCGTTAATACCTGAAGCACTGGCGATATGGTTATTGGTGTTCATCGACAGAGTCTTGATTGCTAGAATTATGGGATTTGAAGCAGTGGGAATTTACGCAATTGGTTATTCTGCTGGTGCGGTAATGTCATTAATTGTAAGTAGTACACAAAAGGCATGGTTACCGCTTTTCCTAAAGAGTGACGATAATACGAGGTTGCCAATAATAATCACAACCTACTTGGCAATCATTTCCTTCATCGGTTTGGCAGGTGCCTTATTTGTAAAGGATGGATTCGCCTTAATTATCAATGAAAGATATTTGGAAGGAGCGATCGTTGTGGCCCCCGTGATCCTTGGATATATCTTCTATGGTCTATACTTTATCTCCGTTAACACGCTATTGAAAAATGACAGAACGGCCTGGATGGCAGGACTCTCTGGGTTGGCTGCGATTACGAATATTGCACTTAATATCTGGTGGATACCACGATACGGAATTTTAGGAGCCGCAATGGCAACAGGACTTTCATATGTTGTTCTGTATGGATCTACCCTACTAATTAGCCAAAGACGGTATCCAATTGCTAATTATCCATACTTTTCTATTTTTTCCATATTGGGACTAGGATTCTTGGCATATTGGGGGGCAAATATGTTAGGATTTATATGGTATTACAACATTGCGATATGGTTGGGATACGCAGGGGTAATGCATTTGCTCCGTATTATTGATTTGAAACAAATTCATGAACTTATCTCTAGTCGAAAACAACCAGTGGACTAGTATTTTTAGCAACCTCGACGAACCCCTCAGAAGCAGGGTTATCCAAACAGTTAGATTGGCACAAAGCGAACTTAAGAAAAACGGTATTAGATACGATGCCCTATTTGTTGCAGGAGGCTGGAAACAACAGGAGATGACCATAAACCAGCAAAAGGTGATGGGTGATATAGATTTAGTGCTGGTAGGAAACTGGTTACCAATACAATGGGGTCAGATTGCTAGAGTGCAGAGTGCAATTAACAAAAACTTGGATACTGATGTTCATTTTCAAGCTATACTGCCAAGATTTATCAGAAAATCCCATACTTACCAAGCTTACAGGTTTAAAAATGACTGCCAGGTAATTGAGGGTGATGCGTTGATACTAACTCGATTATGCAAAGACAACCGGTTCCCTAAGACAGAAGCAGTGCGTAAATTGTTCCAGAATCTAGTGGTACAGATTAAGAGGTTTAAGAATCGTAAATATTCAGAACAAGAGGAGCCTTATCAAATAGCAAAGGGTTATCTGGGTATTGGTGAGGCGATATTAATGTTTACCAATCAAATGTCGGCAAGCTACTCGAGCCGCAAAGATACCATTGCCAATATATCTGGTCTGGATTGGCTTGATGAAAACCTTAAAAACAAAATTAAATTTGGCTATCAGGTAAAATTGGATTATTCGTCATTAAATGAGAATAGAGATCTCTTTAAATCAAGCTCTCAACTTGAAAATATAATGTGGCAAGTAGCTATGAATATGATATCTGAAATTATTGGAAGAGAGCTGGAGCCCAATGAGTTGTTAACTGAGTATCGAAATAAATTTAGAGTTCAGCCGATCATTAACCTAATATTTTGTTATCGCATGTTGAGATATGGATTTGGACCAAACTGGTTGCAAGCCATTTTTCAATTGCGAGTAGCCGATTTGTATATCTGGATATATTTATCAGACCACGAGCCCAATCTGCTTAAGCAAGAGGTTGGTAGGTACTTTAGAATATCAAGAGATATTACCGAGAATGATATGGTAAGCATTTTTGAGATGTGGCCAACACTAGCGACAATCGAACTAGTATGAAGATATTAATTGTTAGTTATAGTCCAAAATTAGGATTATTCTTGAATAGTCTTAAAAAAGAGTTCAAGACACAAGGCCATGAGTGTGTCTTAATTGGTGAACTAACCACAGTGTTTAAATCCCCTACCGCTTTAGACCGGGAGGTGCTAGAGACTGCAATAAACTTTGAAAATGTTTTTTATAACAAAAACAACGACCCTAAACATAAAGCTCGATTAGAGGGCTATGCGCAAAGATGCTGGACTGTATTGAATGAACAGTTCAATACACATAAGTTTGATGCGGTGATGGTTTGGAACGGTGAAGCCACCTTGTCAAAGCTAGCAGTAATTTTAGCGAAACAAAATGGTATACCGACATGGTATATGGAAAACGGAACAATTCCAGGAACTATACAACTCGATCCAGAGGGGGTTAATGCGGATAATTCAGTTGCCCGTAAAGATACTGCTTTCTTCAATAGCTTTTACAATTACCAGGAACTGGTGAAAGGTGATGTCGTGGAATCTAAATTGCCTTGGTGGTCAGGAATTGAAATGATTGTGCGATACCTAAATAAGTTTGGTGTTGGTTGGTTTGTGCAGGATATTTTATGGAACCAATTGCTAGTAGACCAAAGAGCTAAGAAAATTAGTAGCCAAGTTAAAGAAAGTGAGGTTACGCTACCGGATAAATACGTGTTTTTACCACTACAGGTGGAAGATGACACCCAAATTCTATTAAATTCTAGCTTTAGCGGAATGGATGAGTTGATGCGGGTTGTATATCCGGCGGTGATCTCGATGAATAACTACAAGTTAGTGGTCAAGGAGCATCCTCATGACTGGGGTCGCCATAACCAATCGACACTTCGCGAAAGATATCCGAAAGCAATATGGTTACAGAAGTATCCGACGGAGCAGGTCATTACGGGAGCGGATATTGTGGTAACGGTTAACTCTTCAGTGGGAGTTGAAGCATTACTACTAAACAAAAAGGTAATTACCTTGGGAAAATGCTTCTATGATGTCGATGGGGTGGCATGGAAAGCAGATAAAAATAACTTCAGTAGTATTCTGAGTGAGGCTTTGGCAACCCAT
>Ga0079224_100004395_pt1 | contig 18205 bp, 19 predicted proteins | sample Stecom2015_FD_80414 | JGI IMG/M metagenome (GOLD analysis project Ga0079224, IMG submission 80414) | Agricultural soil microbial communities from Utah to study Nitrogen management - Steer compost 2015 | ecosystem: Environmental > Terrestrial > Soil > Agricultural land | place: USA: Utah...
CTTCCCCGAGCCCGACACGCCTGTGACGCAGATCATCAGCCCGACCGGGAACTCGACATCGATGCCCGCGAGATTGTTGCCGCTCGCGCCGGTCACCTTCAGCATGCGCTCGCCGGGCGGCGTGCGATGCTGCGGCACCTCGATGCGCCGCCGGCCCGCCAGGTATTGGCCCGTGAGCGAGGCCTCGCAGGCGATGACATCCTCGGGCGTGCCGCTCACGATCACCTCGCCGCCGTGCTCGCCGGCGCCCGGTCCCATGTCGATCACGTGGTCGGCCGCGCGGATCGCGTCCTCGTCGTGCTCGACCACGATCACCGAGTTGCCCAGGTCGCGCAGGTGCTGGAGGGTGCCGATCAGGCGATCGTTGTCGCGCTGGTGCAGGCCGATGGAGGGCTCGTCCAGCACGTACAGGACCCCGGTCAGCCCGGAGCCGATCTGCGAGGCGAGCCGGATGCGCTGCGCCTCGCCCCCCGACAGGGTCTCGGCGGCCCGGTCGAGCGACAGGTAGTCGAGCCCGACGTTGTTCAGGAAGCGCAGCCGGTTGACGATCTCGCGGGTGATGCGCTCGCCGACCACGTGGCGCGAGCCCTCCAGCCGGAGGTCCTCGAACCAGTCGAGCGCCTCGCGCAGCGTCCAGCGGGAGATCTCCCAGATCGGGCGGTCGGCGCCCCGCGGTCCCACCCGCACGAAGCGGGCGTCTACCCGCAGTCGCGTGCCCTCGCACGTTGGGCAGGTCCGCGTCGCGATGTACTTGGAGAGCTCCTCGCGCACATTGGCCGAGTCGGTCTCGCGGTAGCGTCGCTGGAGGTTCGGGATCACGCCCTCGAAGACGTGCTCCTTGCGCACGCTGCGGCCGCGATCCGACAGGTAGTGGAAGGCGATCTTCTCCGTGCCCGAGCCGTGCAGGATGCGGTGCTGGACCGTCTCGGGCAGCTCCTCGAACGGCGTCTCGATGTCGAAGCCGTAGTGCGCCGCGAGGCTCGCGAGCATCTGGAAATAGAACTGGTTGCGCCTGTCCCAGCCCCGGATGGCGCCCGAGGCGAGGCTGAGGTTGGGAAACTGGACGACCCGGCGCGGATCGAAGAACTGGACCACGCCCAGTCCGTCGCATTCCGGGCAGGCCCCGGCCGGGTTGTTGAAGGAGAACAGGCGTGGCTCGAGCTCGGCGAGCGCATGGTTGCACACCGGGCAGGCGAAGCGCGAGGAGAAGAGGTGCCGCTCGCCGCTGTCCATGTCCATCGCGATGGCGCGGCCCTCGCCGAGCCGCAGGGCGGTCTCGAAGGATTCCGCCAGGCGCTGGCCGATGCTCTCGGCCACCTTGATCCGGTCGACCACCGCCTCGACGGTATGCTTGCGCGTCCTGGCGAGCGCGACGGGCTCGACGCCCAGTTCGACGATGCGCGCCTCGCTCTCGCCCTCCGTCTGCACCCGTACCCGGACGAAGCCCTGCGCGGCGAGATCCTCGAGCAGCTCGGTATGCTCGCCGCGGCGGGCCGTGACCACCGGCGCGAGGATCATCAGCCGGGAGCCGGCCGGCAGCGCCTTCACCGTGTCCACCATCTGGGACACCGTCTGCGCCTCGAGCGGGTGTTCCGGGTGGTTCGGGCAGTAGGGCGTGCCCGCGCGCGCGAAGAGCAGCCGCAGGTAGTCGTGGATCTCGGTGACCGTGCCGACCGTCGAGCGCGGGTTGTGGCTCGTGGCCTTCTGCTCGATGGAAATCGCCGGCGAGAGGCCCTCGATCAGGTCGACGTCGGGCTTCTCCATGAGCTGCAGGAACTGGCGCGCATAGGCCGACAGGGACTCGACGTAGCGACGCTGCCCCTCGGCGTACAGGGTGTCGAACGCGAGCGAGGACTTGCCCGAGCCCGACAGCCCGGTGACCACGACGAGGCGTTCGCGAGGGATGTCGAGGCTGATGTTCTTGAGGTTGTGCGTACGTGCGCCGCGGATTCGGATCTCTTCCATCTGCCTGCGGGGTTGCGGCGGTCCGGCGACGCGTCCCGCCGGACCAGGGGAGCCATGGCCAATCGGCTACTATAACCGGCTGGCCCGGTCGACATCCGTCCCGGCCAGCCGGGTCACTCATGCCGTCTCGATGAATCGCACCGATCACGCCGATACGGCCGGGCCGCCCCCGGCCGCGAGCTTCGCGATGACCGCGCCGGAGCGCCGCGCGAGCGTCGCGCTGGCGGCCGTCTATGCCTCGCGCATGCTGGGCCTGTTCCTCGTCATGCCGGTGCTCGCGGTGCATGCCGCGGGCATGCCCGGCGGCGAAGATGCCCGCCTCGTCGGCTGGGCGCTGGGCGTGTTCGGGCTGACGCAGGCCCTGCTGCAGCTTCCGTTCGGCATGGCCTCGGACCGCTTCGGGCGCAAGCCCGTGATCTACGCGGGCCTGGTGGTGTTCGCCGCCGGCAGCGTGCTGGCGGCCGTCGCCGAGACCTTGCCCGCCCTGGTGGCCGCCCGCGCCCTGCAGGGGGCCGGCGCCGTATCGGCGGCCGTCGGCGCGCTGCTGGCCGACCTGACGCGCGACTCCCAGCGCACGAAGGCGATGGCCATGGTGGGCGCCTCGATCGGGACGAGCTTCGCCGTCTCGCTGGTCGTCGCGCCATGGCTCTACGGCCTGGTCGGGATGGGGGGCCTGTTCCTCCTGACCGCCGCATTCGCGCTGCTTGCGATCGCGCTCGTTCGCTTCGCGGTACCGGATCCCGGCTCGCGTCCGGGCGTGGACGCCGGCGGCGCAGGTTTCGCCGCAGTGCTGCGCGAGGCGGACCTGTTGCGGCTCGACTTCGGCATCTTCGCGCAGCATGCGGTGCAGGTGGCCCTGTTCGTGGTCATTCCCGGCTGGCTCGTGGCCCGGGCGGGCATGCCGCTCGCCGACCACTGGAAGGTTTACCTGCCCGCCATGGTCGGATCCTTCGCCCTGATGGTGCCGGTCATGGTCTGGGCCGAGCGGCGAGGACGGGTGCGCGGCCTCTTCCTGCTGGCGATCCTGGTCCAGCTCGTGGCCGCTGCCGGACTTTCGGCCGGTCCGACGGGCCTAGGCGCGATCGCGGGCTTGCTCTTCGCCTTCTTCTGGGGCTTCAATGTCCTCGAAGCCAGCTTGCCTTCGATGGTCTCCCGGCTGGCGCCCGCCACGGCCAAGGGCGCCGCCCTGGGGGTCTACAACACGGCGCAATCGCTGGGCCTGTTCGCGGGGGGCGCCATCGGTGGCTGGATACTCTCGCGCGCGGACGGCGCCGCGGTGTTCATGGCCTGCGCGGGCATCCTGGGCGCATGGCTCCTCATCGCCATAGGCCATCGGCGCTGGCCGCAACGGGGCGGACGCGTGCCGGTCGCCCAGGCGTCGGCAGGCTGAACTGAATTCAACGGAGGCAACATGGCATCGGTCAACAAGGTGATCCTCATCGGCAACCTCGGTCGCGACCCCGAGATGCGTTATTCGCCCAACGGCGGCGCGATCTGCAACATCACGGTCGCCACCTCGCGGGTGCGCAAGGACAAGGACACCGGCGAGCGCCGGGAGGACACCGAATGGCACCGGGTCGTGCTCTTCGATCGCCTGGGCGAAATCGCCAACGAATACCTCCGCAAGGGCCGCTCGGTGTACATCGAGGGCCGGCTGCAGACGCGCAAGTGGCAGGACAAGGACGGCCAGGATCGCTGGACCACCGAGATCATCGCCGAGCAGATGCAGATGCTCGGCGGGCGCGACGGCGGGGGCGAGGGTGGCGGCGGCGGGGGCTACGGCAGCCGCGCCGGCGCGCCGGCCGGTGCCGGCGCGGGCGGCGGTCGAGGCGGCGCGGGCGGGGGCGCGGGCCGCCCGGCGCCCGATCTCGAGGACATCGACGACGACATCCCGTTCTGAGGCATTGCGTGGCCGGCCCGCGCGCGCCTCAGCCGTCCGCGCGGTCCGTGGTATGGCTGTTCGTCGTGCTCCGTACGCCCTTGAGGTGCACTTCGACATCCTCGGGCCGGTCGCCCACGGCCTCGACAGCGTCCTTCACCTGCTGGGGCGTCGCGTCGAGCTTGTGCGCCCAGCAATCGACCTCGCGTTCCTCGTTCACGTCGATGCGCCTGGGCTGCGCGCCTTGCGTGCTGGATCCGGGCATGGTGCTCTCCTCGGCTGACATGCCCGTTTACTGCAAGCGCCGTACCCCCTCGCACTAGCGGCCGGGGCCGGCGGCGCGCGCATCCTCCGGCAGCACCTGCCACTCCGGCTCCTCGAACTCGCCGACCACCCGGATCTCCACCTTTTGCGCATGTTCGGCGAGGATCCTGCGCACGGTCTCGCTGCGGCTGTCGTCCTTCGCATCACGATGCGCCTTGGATTCCCAGGTCGCGATCGCGAGCAGGGTGTCCGGCTCGCCAATCTTGCGATGGAGGAAGGTGCCGCGGGCGCCCGGCGCCTGCTGGATGATGCGGCTCGCCTCGATCCAGGCCTGCGCGTACTGCTCCACGGTGTAGCCCGGCTTCATGCGGACCTCGAATATGAACTTCATGCCTTCCTCCTGTGGCGGCACTGGCCGGTGCAAGCCGCGGTCCCGAGCGGCGCATGCGGCGCCCGCGCTTGAGGGCGGGGGCGTTTGCCGCTAGCCTTGCCCGGATGCGCCGATCCAGCCTGTTCCCCGTCGTCGAGACGGCCTGCGGCCGCCTGCGCGGCCTTTCCGTCGACGGCACCTTCTCCTTCAAGGGCATACCCTACGGCGACGACACGGGCGGCGCCAACCGCTTCCTGCCGCCGAAGCCGCCCGCGCCATGGTCCGGCGTGCGCGATGCCACCGGCCATGGTCCGTGGGCGCCGCAGTTCCCCTCGACCCGCAAGGGTGCCTACCCGGACATGACGCTCTACGACCTGCAGCCGGGGCGCATGGGCGAGGACTGCCTCGTGCTCAATGTCTGGACCTCGTCGCTCGATCCGCTGGCAAACCGCCCGGTCATGGTGCACCTGCATGGCGGCGGCTGGCACTCCGGATCGGGCAGCCTGCCGATGTTCGACGGTTCGCTGCTCTCGCGCTTCGGCGATGTCGTCGTGGTCACCCTGAACCACCGGCTCGGCGCCTTCGGCTATCTCGACCTTGGCGCCTTCGGCGACGAGCGCTACGCCGATTCCGGCACGGCCGGCATGATGGACATCGTCGCCGCGCTCGAGTGGGTGCGCGAGAACATCGCCGTCTTCGGCGGCGATCCTTCCCGCGTGCTCGTCTGGGGACAGTCGGGCGGCGGCATCAAGACATCGACGCTCCTGGCCATGCCGTCCGCGCAGGGCCTGTTCCATCGCGCCGGGATCATGAGCGCTCCGTCGACCCGCCTGATCGAGCCGGAGGAGTCCGCCGGCTATGCCGAGGCCTTCCTGCGGCACCTGCAGGTCCGCCCCGACCGGCTCGATGCGCTGGCCGGGTTCTCCATGGAGGAGATCCTGCTCGCGCAGGCCGCGGTGGAGCGGGACTTCAGGACGCCGGGCCAGGGGCCGCGCGTCTTCCTGCCGGTCATCCTGAAGAAGGGCGCCATCCCGCGGCATCCGTTCGAGCCCGACGCGCCGCCCACGTCCCTCGAGGTGCCGATGATCATCGGCTCGACCCTGGACGAGCGCAGCTATCGCCTCGGCAACCTGCGGCTCGACTGGCAGGGGCTCGAGCACGAGGTCGCCGCGCTGGTAGGCGACCGGGCCGGCTGGCTCGTCGAGCGCTACCGGGAGGAGGATCCGCACGCGAGCCCCTACCTGCTCCAGGCGAGGATCGAGAGCGACTGCCTGTTTCGCCGCGGTATCCAGCGGATCGCCGAGCGCAAGGTCGCGCAGGGCGGAGCCCCGGTCTGGCAATACCTCTGGACCGCCCCCAGCCCCTCCTACGGGGGGCGATACGGCGCCACCCACAGCGTGGACCTGGGCCCCAGCATGTACGACATCCGCCATGCGCTCAACGGGCCGAGCGACGAGAACCGGATCCTCGCCGACGCGATCGCCTCGGCCTGGTGCGCCTTCGCCGAGACGGGCGACCCGAACAACGAACGCCTCCCGCAATGGCCGCCGTTCACGCTGCCGCGCAGGGCGACCATGGTCTTCGGCGCCGACGCGATCGCGGCTCGGGACGATCCGCGCGGGGAGCTGCGTGCCTTCTGGGCGGACTACGAACCGCCCGCGCGGCCGGCGGCCATGCGCTGGGCATAGCGGCGACGGCCGACTCCGCCTACGATAGCCGCTCGAACAAGCCGGACCGGACGGCGCGCCGTTGCGGCCGGGCCGGCAACTACGGAGGAGACGACAATGACCCGATTCATCAGGCTCGGCTGGGTAGCGATCGTCGCGGCATGGCTCGCGGCCTGCGGCGGCAGCTCCGGACCGGAGCGTGGCTCGCTCGTCGAGCCGGCGGCCGCCGGATACGTGGCCACGCTGTCGGCCGCGCAGATCGATGCCGCGACCTCGTCGAACGGCCTGCAGGCGCTCACGGGTCCCGCGAGATGCGACGTGGAGTTCGTGAGCCTGACCTACCGTACGCCCGGCGCCCGGGGCGAGGAGCGGCTGCCGACCGGCGAACCCGTCCAGGCGTCGGGCGCGCTGCTGCTGCCGGCCGGCGCCTGCGACGGGGAGCCCGCCCCGCTGCTGGCCTATACGCGCGGCACCGATGTCTCGCGGCCTCGCGCCATGGCCAATCCGCAGGATGCCGAGGCCTTCCTGCTGGCGGCGATGTACGCCGCGCAGGGCTACGCGGTGGTCGCCACCGACTACCTCGGCTACAACCGGTCGAACTATCCGTTCCATCCCTACCTGCATGCGGATTCCGAGGCGAGCAGCGTGATCGATTCGATCCGCGCGGCGCGCAACGCGGCCGAGGAGCTCGGCGTCCCGCTGACCGGCGAGGTCATGCTGAGCGGCTATTCGCAGGGCGGGCATGCCTCCATGGCGGCGCATCGCGCGATCGAGCGCGACTTCGCCGGCGAGATCGGCGTGGTCGCAGGCGCCCACCTGGCCGGGCCCTACAACATGTCGGGCTCCTTCAAGGATGCCGACCTCGACAACCCGATCGCCGGCTACCAGTTCTTCGTGCCGTTCATCGTCACGGCCTGGCAGAAGACGTACGGCGGCATCTACGACGACCCCTCCGAGATCTTCAAGGCGCCGTACGCCGGATCCATCCACGACCTCCTGCCGAGCCCGACCCTGACCTACACCACGCTGGTGTCGACCGGCGCGCTGCCGGGCGGCACGCTCAAGGAGGCGCAGGACGCGCTCTTCCATCTCGACTACCTGCAGGACGTGAAGACCAATCCCGAGAACCCGCTGTTCGTGGCCGCCCTGCGCAACGACCTGCTCGGCTGGACGCCCGTGGCACCGGTCCTGCTCTGTGGCGGTGCGGGCGACCCGACGGTACCGCCTTCGATGCACCAGGCCGTGCTGATGGCCGACTTCGGGGCGCGCGGGGTCGCCAACGTCGTCTCGGTGGATGTCGATCCGCAGGTCCAGGCGATCTACGGTCCGGGGGGCGTCGCGCCGACCGATCCCGCGACGCCGGAGTTCGCCACCTACTACGGCAGTTACCATGGCACCTACGAGCCCCCGCTCTGCCATGCGCAGGCGCGGGGATTTTTCGATTCGGTGCGATAGGAGCGGGCGGAGGGCATGGCGATCGAGGCGGTGATCTGGGACTTCGGCGGCGTCATCAGTGACAGCCCCTTCGATGCCTTCCTGCGGTTCGAGCGCGAGCGCGGGCTGCCCGAGGGCTTCCTGCGTTCGGTCAATGCGCGCAACCCGGACGACAATGCCTGGGCGCTGATCGAGCGCAGTGCCTGCACCGCCGCGGAGTTCGACGAGCTGTTCGCTGCCGAGAGCGCGGCCCTGGGCCACGAGGTGCGCGGCGCCGAGGTCCTCGCGCTGCTCGACGGTGCCATCCGCCCCGAGATGGTCGAGGCATTGCGTCGGCTGCGCGAGCGCCTGAAGATCGGCTGCATTACCAACAACTTCCTGCGCGCCGATCCCGATGCACCGCCGATGACCGACAAGGCGGAGATCATGGGGCTGTTCCACCACGTCATCGAGAGCGCCAGGGCCGGGGTCCGCAAGCCCGATCCCCGCATCTACCGCATGATGACCGAGGCGCTCGAGGTGGAGCCGCGGGCCTGCATCTATCTCGACGACCTCGGCATCAACCTCAAGCCCGCGCGCGCGATGGGCATGCACACCATCAAGGTCATGTCGCCCGGGCAGGCGCTCGACGAGCTCGAGGCGCTCGTCGGCTTCCCGCTGCGCGGCTGAGGGACGGGCGGCCGCCCGGCGGTCCCTTGCGCTTCGTCCTCGCGACCCTCGCACTCGCGCCCCTGCTGTGGTGGCAGGGTCGTCGCGTTCGCCGCGAGGCCCTGCGCCTGCCCGAGGCGGCGGGGCCGCGCGCCGGCGTGGCGGGGCAGGGTCGCCCCTTGCGATTGCTGTTGCTGGGCGATTCCTCCGCCGCGGGTGTCGGCGTGGCGGACCAGTCCGATGCGCTCGCCGGTCGCCTCGTCGAGCTCCTCGGCGCGGACCATCGCGTCCACTGGCGCCTCGAGGCGGCCACCGGCGACCGCCTCGAGGACGTGTTGCGGCGGGCGCAGGAGCTCCCGCCCGAGGCCTTCGACGCGGTCGTCGTCGCCGTCGGCGTGAACGATGCCACCGGCCGGACGTCCACGGCGGCCTGGCGTCGTGGCCTGCGCCGGCTGCTCGCGATTCTCGACGCGCGTTGCGGCCAGCCGCTCGTGCTGGTGTGCGCGATTCCCCCGATGCAGGCCTTCCCGGCGCTGCCGCGGCCGCTCGCGGGATGGCTCGGCCTGGCGGCGGCGCGGCTCAACGGCGCGACCCGGGCCGAGCTCGCCGGCGCATCGCGCGCCTGCCTGGTCCCCTTCGAGTTCGAGCCCGACCCGCGGTGGATGTGCGAGGATGGCTTCCATCCGTCGGCGGCGGGCTATCGTCGCTGGGCCGAGGCGGTCGCCGCGACACTGCGCGAGCGGATCGCCGCGACACCACCGCCGCCCCATCCCCACCCAGGAGTATCGCCATGCTGAATCCCAGGATCGCCGCCGCGGCCACGGTCGTCCTCGTGGCCCTGCTCGCCGGCTGCGCCGGCCTGGTCGGCCGCGAGCCGGTGGAGGTCATCGTCGCCGGCATCGAGCCGATCGAGGGACAGGGCATGGAGGCGCGCATGCTCGTCAAGCTGCGTGTGCAGAACCCGAACGACCAGCCGATCGGCTACAACGGGGTCTTCGTGCGACTCGACGTCGATGGCCGGCGCTTCGCCACCGGCGTGAGCGGCGAGTCCGGCACGGTGCCGCGCTACGGCGAGGCGGTGATCGGCATCCCCATGAGCGTGTCGATGTTCGACCTCGCGCGCCACGCGATGGGCGCATTCGGCGGCGGCCGTCCGCGCGACCGTCTCGGCTACGAGCTCACCGGCAAGCTCGAGGGCGAGGGCTTCGGCGGCATGCGCTTTCGCTCGAGCGGCGAGCTGAACCTGCCCGCGGTGATGGGCTCGACGCGCTGAGCGCGGCGCGAGGCTGTCATCCGCCGTCCTTCAGGCGAAGGCGATCCAGCGCCCGGCGAGCAGCACCGTCGGCCAGAGGACGAGCGAGGCGGCCGCGAAGGCCTTTGTCCCGGCGGGCGCCCGGTCGCCCGCGACCGCGGCCCGGAAGCCTCCCAGCGAATGCTGGAGCGCGACATTGAGGATGGCCAGCGAGAGCAGTGCCATCTTCGCGAGGAACGCCGGATTGCCGACATAGTCGGCCGCGTTCACCGCGAAGAGCCAGGCGCCCGTGACAACGGCAGTGGAAAGACCGGCGGCGGCCGCGCGCGACAGGAAGGGGCCGAGCAACGGAAGGGGCGGTGCCCGCAACAGGCCGAGCAGCCGCAGGTCGAGCGGCAGGATCGCGCCCACGAGGAGGCCGATCCCGAGGATGTGCGCCGCGTTGACGAAGAGATAGGCGGTGCCCGAGTCGCGCAGCAGCCCGACCCCCGGCAGGCCGTCGAAGGCGGCGATCAGCAGCTCCATGCCGGCGCGCGTCAGTCCGCCTGGATCCGCTCCGGATACATGTCGTAGTTCCGGCCGTCGATCGTGATGCGTACCGCCTTCATGTGGGCCTTCGACGCATCCTTCGAACGGTTGCCGAGTACCCGGATGGCGTCGCCGACCTTCGCGGTGTCGCCGGTGAAGCCGGACCTCTCGGTCTGCCGCGGATTGCCGAGATCGACCTGCCAGACCACCCCGTCGGGCGCCTTGACCCGCAGGGTCGGGTGCGGCGGGGACATGGAGATGGACTCGATGGTGCCCTCCAGCGTGGACTGCTCGTCTACCGCCCAGTTCCAGCCATGATGGGCGAGCGCCGGCCCGGCGATGCAGAGCATCGCGCCGGCGAGGAGGAGCGACCTGCGGAAATGCGATCCGGTCCGCGCTCGGGCGGCACCGGATTCGGGCGAACACGACATGCTGCAATCTCCCTGTGGAATGTCCACACCCTACCGCCCTGTGCGCCGTCGCGCCAGACCCGGCCTACCAGCCGCCGCCCCCGCCCCCGCCTCCACCGCCGCCGGACCCGCCCCCACCGGAGAACCCCGACGAGGAGGACCGGGGCGGTGGGACGGCGCTGGCGAACGAGCCCTGCGTGGCGCTCACCATGCCCGCCACGGACCGGGCGAAGCCGCGGCCCGGCCAGTCGTCGCCGGCCCGCCAGGCCGGCCGCCAGGCGCTCGCGGCATCCTGCCCCGGATGCGCCCGGGCGAATGCCGACTCGAAGGCTTCGGCCCATGGCTTCTCGACGCCGAGCGCGATGGCGTAGGGCAGCAGGCGCTCGAAACGCTCGGTCGTGATCTCGGGCGCATCGACGAGGCTGAGCCGCCCGCCCTCGGCCTTTTCCATGTACAGGCGCAGGCCGTCGAGATGTTCCATCACGCGCTGGCCCGCGACGGTCGGGGCGCGCAGCAGGTAGTAGAAGAGCCCGTTCAGCAGGGCGAAGCCGCCGACCAGGGCGAACGGGAATCCGTTCTCCAGCAGGGCGTCCAGCAGGCCGCGGCCGAATCCCGGGGGCAGCGCATCGTCGGAAAAGGAGCCGCGCACCGTGAGGAAGAGGAACACGAACCACCCGAGCGCCGCCACATGGATGGCCGCCACGACGATTGTGCCCGCGCGTCGTCCGGCGAGGAAGGCCCGCACCATCCGCACGATGACCGAGCCGGCCACTGCGCCGACCACGCAGGTGGCGACCAGCAGGGCGATCTCCGCCTCGGAGAGGTCGCCATACGAGAGGACGCCCGCGGCCGTGGCGACGGTCAGCGCGAGCCCCGCGAAGAAGTGTCCCCGGTTGGATCTGAAGAATCGATGGCGGTTCTCCTTCTCGATCGCGTCCTTGAACGACGCGAGGGCGCTCGCCACGGCGGGCCCGCTGGCGCGATCGACGGTCACGCGTCCGGCGTTGCGCTCGAGCCAGGAAAGCAGGGCGCGCTCGCCCGCGGGCAGGTCGGGGCCGGGCGGCGATGCCCCGGTCCCGGCCGCCGGCCCGGAGGCCGGTGCGGCGCCGGTGGGCGCCCGCAAGGCGGTCCGCACGAGGGTCGGCCTGTCGGCATCGCCCTCGAACGCGACCAGGCCCTTGACGGCGAGCGACACCGCGGCGGCGGTCAGCTCGCGCCAGCCGCCGCGCCATCCCCACTGGTGCACGTAGGCCGCGAGACCCGGCGAGACGCCTTCGGGCGGATGGAAGCGCGGTATGGTCACGCCCTTCGGGGGATCCCGCCCGACCAGGTGCCAGGCGACGAGGTAGAAGGCCAGCACCCCGGCGAGCCCCAGCCCCGCGAGCAGGTAGCGTCGATGATCGATCGCCGCATGGCGCAGCGCCTGCAGGCCGCGGGGCTGCGACACCACCCCCGCGGGAATCCCGACGACGACGCTCAGGCCCTCGCCGGGCGCCAGGGTGCGTGTGGCGGCGACGTCCAGGATGCCGTCGGCCGCGAGACTCGCGCGCCAGTCCTCGCCCCGTGCGCCGACGCGACCGGTGTAGGCGGTCCAGCGCACCGGCGTCGCGCCGGCCGGCAGCCGGATCGCGGCGGTGGCCGACTCGATCGGGAAGGCCCATTCATTGCCGGTCACGTTCCAGAAGAGCTCCGTGTGCCCCGCCAGGTGGCGAACCTGCCGCCAGGTCGAGTAGCGCAGCTCGTAGCCGTGGCGGCCGGGGGGCAGCGGGCGGTTCGCATCGCCGATGTAGATGCGCACGCCACGGTCGTTGCGCCGGACGAAGTGGGGCTCGGCCACCCCGTTGCGCCTGACCTCCGTGAGCTCGAAGCCGACGCGGCGCAGCCGCCCCTCGGCATCCTCGAAGCGAAGGGGGAAGTCGCGATAGATCCCGCGCCGGATCTCCCGACCCTCGGCATGCACGACGATGGTTTCCCGCACCGACAGCGTGCCGTCGGCCCCGACGTCCACGGCCACGTCGAAGCGCTCGATGACTTCGGCGGCGAGCGCCGTGCCGCCCGTCGCAGGGACGACGAGCGAGAGCGCGCGGAACAGCGCGACAAGCAGGACGCGCGTGCCGGCCGACGGCGAGCGCCGCGCGGCAAGGGCCGGCGCGCGGTCCACGGCGATCCTCCTTCAGGACCGGAAGGAGACCTCGGGGACCGCCCGGCTCGCCTCGTCGGTCTCGAAGAACGCCCGCTTCGAGAAGCCGCACAGGCCGGCGACCAGGTTGCTCGGGAAGGATTCCACTAGGATGTTGAGGTCGCGCGTGGCGCCGTTGTAGTAGCGCCGCGCCATCTGGATCTCGTCCTCGACACCGGCGAGCGAGGCCTGCAGCTGCAGGAAGTTGTGGCTCGCCTTGAGTTCCGGGTAGTTCTCGACCACGGCGAGCAGGCGGCCGATCGCGCCCGAGAGCAGGCCCTCGACATGGGCGCGGCCGGCGACGTCGTCCGGCGGCGTTGCCCGCGCCCGGTTGCGCAGCTCGGTCACTTCCTCGAGCGTCGCCCGCTCGTGCGCGGCGTAGCCCCGCACGGCTTCCACCAGGTTCGGCACCAGGACGCCGCGGCGCTTGAGCTGCACGTCGATGCCGCTCCAGCCTTCGGCGGCCATCTGCCTGCTGCGCACGAGCCGGTTGTAGAGGACGATGCCATAGGCGAGCACGAGGACGGCGATGGCTGCCACGACGACGCTGGCGATCATGGGCGGCTCCTTTTCAGAGCAGTTCCTTTCGGAGCTGGGCGGGATCCTTCGGCGACAGCAGTCCCGGCGCGATGTCGAACACGGAGCGCGCGCCGGTCTCGCCGCGCAGGGCCAGCCGATGGGCCGCGCGGGCATACGCGACCAGGACGCTGGCGGTGAACTCGGGATTGCTCTCGAGCTTCAGCGAGAACTCCATGGTCTGCGTCGCCGAGTCGCTGGTGCGGCCGCTGCGGATCACGATGCCGCCATGCGGCATCGCGGAGTGCTCGCGCGCGAGTTCCTCGGCATCGATGAAGTGCACCTTCGTATCGTAGTCGGCGAAGTAGTCGGGCATGGTGACGATCGCGCGCTCCACGCTCGCGGCATCCGCGCCCTCGGCGAGCACGACGTAGCATTCGCGCGTGTGCTTCTCGCGGGTGGCGAGCACGGGCTGCTCCCCGCTGCGCGCCCGGGCCATGGCCTCCGGGGAGGGGATGGTGTACTGCACCGCGCCCGCCACGCCGGGCAGCCGCCGCACGGCGTCGGAATGGCCCTGGCTCAGCCCCTTGCCCCAGAACGTGTAGGTCGCGCCCTCTGGCAGGATCGCCTCGCCCAGGAGCCGCTCGACCGAGAACAGGCCCGGGTCCCAGCCCACCGAGATGAGCGCGACGTGCCCGCCGCCCCGCGCGGCCGCATCGACGGCATCGAAGGATTCGGGGATGCGCGCATGCGTGTCGAAGCTGTCGACCGTGTTGAACAGGGCGGCGAGCGCCGGTCCCTGCTCGGGCAGGTCGCTCTTCGAGCCACCGCACAGGATCATGACATCGATCGCGTCGGCGAAGTCCGCCGCGCGCGCGAGCGCATGAACCGGCACGGCGGGGTCTCGCAGCGCGATCGCCGACGGATCGCGCCGGCTGAACACGCCGACCAGTTTCATGTCGGGATTGCGCGCCAGCGCCGTCTCCACGCCCCTGCCGAGATTGCCGTAGCCCGCGATGCCGATGCGAATCGGTGTGCCCATGAGGAAGAGTCGCTCCGTCGTTTCGCCCGAAAGAGCCGATTCTGTCAGAAGTCGCGCTGCGCGCGTGCCGCCCTCCGCTGGCGGATGCCGACCGCGTCGCTCGAATAGTAAGATCGGGCGCTGCCCGCGGTGCATTCATCGGGCGCATCGCTTCGATCCGGAGATACTCGCACATGGCCTTCGGCAGGCACCCAGGCCACATTTGCGACTTCCTCGCCTGCGTGGCGGCCCTCCTCGCCGCCGTGTTCCTGTCCGGCGCGGCGTTCGCCGCGGGGCTGCCCGTCGCGCGCAGCGTGCCCGGCGGAGTCGCCCTGGTCGAGCTCGGCCCGGCGCCCCAGGCGCCGAGCGCCCGCTACGAGGGCACGCCGGTGCTGGTCATCGGCGACGCGTCGGGCTGGACGGCGGTGGTGGGCATCGGGCTCGACGCGCGGCCGGGCACGCACCGACTGGAGGTCCGCCGCGGGAAGGCGCCGGCGGAACGGATCGCGTTCGAGGTCGCGCCGGTCCGGTATGCGGAACAGCGGCTGAAAGTCGATCCCGGCAAGGTGGATCTTTCGCCGGAGGACCTCGCGCGCTACGAACGGGAGCGCGAGCATCTCGCCGGGGTGATGGCCGTGCACAGCGACGAGGCGCCGCGGTCGCTGCGCCTCGTCCAGCCGACGCCCGGGCGCCGCTCGAGCTCCTTCGGGCTGCGCCGCGTGTTCAACGACAAGCCCCGCCGGCCGCACAGCGGGATGGACATCGCGGCGCCCGTCGGCACCCCGGTGGTCGCGGCCGCCGACGGCCGCGTCATCGATGCCGGCGACTACTTCTTCAACGGCAAGACGATCTGGCTGGACCATGGCAGCGGGCTGCTGACCATGTACTGCCACCTGAGTGCCATCGATGTGCGCCCCGGTGATATGGTGTCGGCGGGCGAGCGGATCGGCGCGGTGGGCGCCACCGGGCGGGTCACCGGCCCGCATCTGCACTGGTCGGTGAGCCTCAATCGCCGGATGGTGGACCCGGCGCTGTTCCTCGACGACGAGCCGCAGCGCTGATGGGGGCGACCGCCCGGCGCTCGCTGCCAACCGCAGGAATCGTGACGAGGAGAACGGCCACATGACGAAGGAAGCCACCGCGCACGCGCAGCGGCACGACGCGAACTGCCTCTTCTGCCGTATCGGCTCGAAGGCGTTGCCCTCGCACGTCGTCCACGAGTCGGACCGCGTCCTCGGGTTCCTCGACATCCACCCGATCCGGCGCGGCCACGTGATCGTCATCCCGAAGGAGCACTACGCGTACTTCGACGACCTGCCGCCGGATCTCGCGGCCGAGATACTCGGCGTCGCGCGCGAGCTGGCGCCCATCCTGCGGCGCCGCTACGAGGCGAAGCGCGTCGGCTTCATGTTCACCGGCACGGACGTCGCGCACGCCCATGCGCACGTGGTGCCGATGGTCGAGCCGACCGATGTCACGTCCCGGCGCTACATCGCCGAGGAGAACCTCACCTTCGGCCCTGCGCCCCGGATGCCGGACGAGGAGCTCGCCGCCGTCGCGGCCGAGATCTCGGCCGCGCTCGTCTCGGAGGACCGCTTCCCCTGAGGAGGAGAGCCATGTCGGCCAGGCTCGTCACCGTCAGGGCGGACATCACGACCCTGTCCGTGGACGCGATCGTCAATGCCGCCAACACCTCGTTGCTGGGCGGGGGTGGCGTCGACGGGGCGATCCATCGCGCCGCCGGTCCGGGCCTGCTCGAGGAATGCCGCCGGCTGGGTGGCTGCCCCACCGGCGACGCCAGGATCACGGGCGGTCATCGCCTGCCCGCGAAATACGTCTTCCATACCGTCGGTCCGGTCTGGCGCGGCGGCCGCGCCGGCGAGCCGGAGCTGCTCGCCTCCTGCTACCGCCGCTCGATCGAGCTCGCCGCGGAGCACGACCTGGCCTCCCTCGCGTTCCCCGGCATCAGTACCGGGGTCTATGGATACCCGGTCGAGGAGGCCGCCCGGGTGGCCGTTGCCACGGTCCGTTCGGCGCTGGCCGACGCCCCGCGGCTTCGCGAGGTCGTGTTCTGCTGTTTCTCCGACGGCGACCTGCAGATCTACCGGAGCCTGCTCGGGGCGCACGGCCAGGCGGCGCCGCGCGGCTAGGCCGTCAGCCCCGCGGCCGTCATCGCCAGCCGGACCAGGCCGGCGACCAGGCCGAGCGCCAGTACGCCCAGCACCCAGAGCGCGACGAGCCAGGCGATCCGCCTCGGCCACGACGGCCCGTCCCGGTCCTCGTCACGCCGGTGCATCAGTGGTAGCCCTCGCCGGCCCTCACCTTGCCGCGGAACACGTAGTAGGACCAGGCGCTGTAGGCGAGGATGACCGGGATGATCAGGAGCGCGCCCACCAGCGTGAAGCCGAGGCTCCGGTCGGGCGCCGCCGCCTGCCAGACCGTCAGCGAGGGCGGCACGATGTTCGGCCAGATGCTGATCACGAACCCGGAGTAGCCGAGGAACATCAGCATCAGCGCCCCGAGGAAGGGCGTCGCGCCCGGCTCTCCCGGGCGCTCGATGGCGCGCAGGATCACCCAGGCCGACGCGAGCACCAGCACGGGCACGGGCGCGAACCAGAGGTTCCCGGGAAAGCCGAACCAGCGATCGGCGATGGCCGGATGGGCGAGGGGGCTCCAGAGGCTCACGGCCGCGATCATCAGCAGCAGCGCGAACGTGATCGGCCGGGTCACCCGGCGCATCGTCCCCTGCAGCTCGCCTTCCGTCTTGAGGACGAGCCAGGTCGCGCCCAGCAGGGAATACGCCACCACGACGCCGACGCCGGTGAACAGGCTGAACGGACTGAGCCAGTCGAACACCCCGCCGATCGCCCGCCCCTCGGCGGGCTCGATGCCCTGGATGAACGCGCCGAGGGCGACGCCCTGGAAGAACGCCGCGACGACCGAGCCGCTGATGAAGGCCTTGTCCCAGAACGGCTTGTGCGACTCATCCGACTTGAAGCGGAACTCGAACGACACGCCGCGCCAGACGAGGCCGACGAGCATGAGGAGCAGTGGCACGTAGAGGCTCGAGAGCAGCAGCGCGTACGCCCTGGGGAAGGCGGCGAACAGCCCCGCGCCGCCGAGCACCAGCCAGGTCTCGTTGCCGTCCCACACGGGTGCGACGGTATTGACCATGGCGTCGCGGTCGGCTTCTTCCTTCACGAAGGGAAAGAGGATGCCGATGCCGAGATCGAAGCCGTCGGTGATGACGTACATCATCACGGCGAAGCCGATCACCAGCATCCAGGCGAGCGGAAGATCGATCGTCATGGCGTCTCCCGGGAAGATCGGCGCCGGCCGGCCGACGGGCCGTCGAAGCGCTCGGTTGCCGCCGAGAGCGGCCGGGCCGGGCGCCGCCCGGGATCGGGCCCGGGTTCGGCAACTTCGGCCACGTCCTCGGGAACCCGGCCGACGAGCCGCAGCATGTATCGCGTGCCGATGCCGAATACCGCGAAGTACACGACGACCAGCAGCGCGAGGGTCACGGACATCGTCAGCGCCGAATGGTCCGACACGGCGTCCTTCGTGCGCATGAGCCCCTGCACGACCCACGGCTGGCGCCCGATCTCCGTGGTGAACCAGCCCGCGAGGATCGCGACGATGCCGCTGGGGCCCATCCACAGGGCGAAGCGCGCAAGCGCGCGCGACTCGAACAGGCGGCCGCGCCGCCAGCTCCAGGCAGCGCAGAGGCCGAGGAGCACCATGAGGAAGCCGAGCCCGGCCATCACCCGGAACGTCCAGAACACCACCAGCGAATTCGGCCGGTCCTCGGGCGGGAAGTCCTTGAGGGCGGGAATGCTCCCATCCCACTGATGGGTAAGGATCAGGCTGCCGAGCCGCGGCACTTCGATTGCATGGCGAGTGGTCTCCCGTTCCATGTCGGGGAAACCGAAGAGCACGAGCGGCACGCCCTCGCCGGGCCGGTTCTCCCAGTGCGCCTCGATCGCCGCGATCTTGGCGGGCTGGTGCTCCAGCGTGTTGAGGCCGTGGAGGTCACCGACGAGCACCTGCAGCGGCGCCGATACCAGCACCA
>Ga0079224_100004396_pt1 | contig 18204 bp, 10 predicted proteins | sample Stecom2015_FD_80414 | JGI IMG/M metagenome (GOLD analysis project Ga0079224, IMG submission 80414) | Agricultural soil microbial communities from Utah to study Nitrogen management - Steer compost 2015 | ecosystem: Environmental > Terrestrial > Soil > Agricultural land | place: USA: Utah...
CAAATTAAAGAGTACGTATCATTTTACAATACGGAAAGAAGGCACAAATCTTTAGGCCGGATAACTCCCGATGAAAAGTTCTATCAAGAAATTAAAAATGTATCGTAATTATATCTTAGTTTAGTAAAAAGTTGTCCAGCAAATAGGGAGTATCATAGTATGATGTAATCGGAGAAAATACAATTGCGGATGCCATACTCGATAGGCTAATTCATGGCTCATATCGAATTGAACTGAAAGGCGAAAGTCTAAGAAAAAAGAAGTAATATTGTCAGGTCATGAGTTGGACTGAAAAAAATCCTCGACAGAGGGGTCAGTATGTCCAGCGGAGGGGTCAACATCACCTTTATATCCATAATGTAAATAGCTTGTGGAGAGGATAAAAAATAATCGGATATTTGGTTGTAGTTATGTAATTCAGGTGTACGATTCATTTAGGCTTTAATGCCTTCTATTATAACATAAGGGGTTTCCGATTATTTTAAAATGATCCAATATATATTTATTAACTCAAAACTCGACTATTTAAGAGTTACTATAACTATTTCTTTGGATGGGGAGTGAGATTGTATTGCAATCAACATTTAAAGGTATATCGCCGAAAGATTTTAGAAATAAGTCAACACTTGCTTATACATGTCTTGTTTTGGACAAAATTAGTGGTAATAAATTTTTCCAAACAGTCGCTCTGCTTTTTTACTACACCTCTATTAGCGGTTTGTCTTTGAAATTTCCCAATTTTCTTTTTTCAACACAAACCAATCAGTAGGATTGTCTTCATAATCAAAAGTCTCTTGAAAATCAAAACCCAATTTTGTTAGTACCTTTTTTGAGTTCAGATTATTGGGGTCAGTTATTGCAAAAATTGAATCAACATCTAGATTTTGAAATCCATAATCTAATATTGCAATAGAAGATTCTGTGGCAAAGCCTTTCCCCCAATGCTTTTTCTTAAAACGATATCCAAGCTCGTAAAAATTGTTATGATTATTCAACGGCTGATTAAAGTATTTCAATCCTGACCATCCGATACATTCGTTTGTAAGTTTATCTACAACTGCCCAACGTGCAATTCCATTTTCTTGGTATTGCTTTTTTAGCATTTCTATCACTTTTGTTATTTCATCCTTAGACTTTACGGGATTGTTTTCGATATATAAATGAACTTCTGGATCTGAATCCATTTCAAATAAATCGTTGGTGTCCGTATATTCTAATTCTCTTAAGATTAAACGGTCAGTTTCTGTAAATATTTTCATATTTAATTGTTTAGTTTATAATGTTTTGTTAGTAAGCCGGCGAGGAATTCTCAAATAGCCAAAAGTTGTTCATTTTCAATTCTCTATATCCGTATCCTAGACCGTTAAATTAAAAAAAAACAGTGTGAAAAGTGTAAGAATATTCTTCAATTATTGAATTAGTTTCCCAACTGTGGTGCAAAACTGTTTCAAAATTTGGGTAACAATCCATAAAATGTTTCATTTTCTAGTGTATTGTTCAGTGGTTATGGAGAGGTGTATGCATTTCTTTTATATAAAATAAAGCGCATGTTTAATTTCAAAAAATGAAACAGTCAGAATAATTTAAAGCACTTTATTGGGGAATATTACTGATGTGCAATCTTTGCAGAAAATTTGATGAAAGTAATAATGATGATTCTTAACTCTTGATAAATCGCCATTGACCATACGTGCAGCTATATTCAGTAGTGAAACTAATTCGAATGGTGTAGGGGAGTGGAAAAGCTGAGACTTTCGATGCAGGTCTAGGAGTGTATTGAAACGCTATCTGCGTTATTGTTAATATACGAAAAACCACATGGTTTTGAAGCCAGATTACGCAGTATATATTTTCATTTGAAGATCTTTTGCATAATGTTTAATACATAAGCCCAAACAACCAAACGGCAATGATATTTCCGAAACCAATTTCGATACCGTCTTTGGCAATGTATGAATTTTGAAGGTTTACTATTTGTTTTTGAGTTTTGTTCTAACCTCCAATTTCAAATGTATAGGTTTGGTCAATGACAAAATCGGCTGTTGGTGACAGATTAATTTCTTGTAATCCTTTGAACTGATGGAGAAAAAATGTTTCTCTCACATTGCCGACATTAGTGTTTTCCTTTGCTAATGCGTACATCAGATTACTGTTCTTTAGAAAAAGTTTTTCGGGTTTGGTGAGTACGCCAATGCCCGAATTGTCTCTGTATAATTTGTTTACCAAACCTGCACGTTCCAAAATTTTGATGCATTGCACCAACATATTTCTAGAAACGCCAACTTTTTCGCTTATTTTGGTAATATTGGATAGTGGCAAATGCAATTTCGCTATTTGAAGAAGCAGCGTAGTTTTACCGGAACCTCTTGTTCCTTTGATAGCAATCAATCGGTTATTTAAATCAATCTCTGATACTAGATATCTTTGAATATCAAGAGTGACTCTATTAATTTTGGATGGAAATTCTAACAATAAATTTTCCATATTTGCTTTTTCTATAAAGCAAATATTGGTTATTTTGCTTTATAGACATACCAGAATTAATTGCTCTATTTGATTCTTTTGTTTTTCCAGCTATTAGTGATACCAATTGATTGCTTACTAATCAACAAAAAATACTCGCAAAGGGGTAGCACGCTCCAGCTCAAATGAACTATTAAATGTATTTAGGGGGTCAACATGAGCCAGTATGGCAGTTGAATATGGGCTTTAAACGCAATATGTCTCCCTAAAACTAATTCAATCTTGAGGGGTCAGTATGTTCCAGTATATCCACTTTAAAGATATATATCCATGATCCGAGGGTTTTTCGTTATGGGGAAATCAGTCTTTTGATGGAAGATTTGTTGACTAATCATTTCAAAGATGCAGCGGTAATTACTAGTGGTGAGTTCTCTTTATGTCTCTAAACATTATTTCATACCCACGTGAAGTTTTTACATTGTTCGGTATAATCACTCGCCAACTTAAAGAATAGAGTAAATTTTACAGACATTACTTTAACATAAAACCAGCTAAATTTTGTGCTTATAATACCAAATGTAGCTATTATGACATTTACATCATTTATGACATAGGTCTGTAATCTTTAGGAGAAATTCCAAATTGCTTAGTAAAGCTTCTAGTAAAATAAGAAGGACTACTAAATCCGACTAAATAGCATATTTCATTGATTTTGTACTTACCTTCCATAATATATTGAGCGGCTTTCCTTAAGCGTATTAGTCTGATAAATTCGTTAGGTGTCAGGTCAGATATTGCATTTAGTTTAGTATAAAGACTTGATCGGCTTACATACATTTGTTTAGCCAAATCATCTACTGAAAATTCAGTATTGGACAAATTATTAAAGATTAACTCTTCAATTCTACTGATAAATTTCTTGTCTTCGTCGTTTTCTACTAGGCTTTGTAATATCGTTTGTGGATTACTATTAAGGCTCGTTATGAGTTGTTTTCGCTTTTCTAACATGCCACATATTTGAGCATAAAGAAAACTTATAGAAACTGGTTTTACCAGATAAACATCTGCTCCACTAGTTATTCCTTCTATTTTAGATTTATTATCGGTTTGTCCCGTCAATAGAATTATAGGAATATGACATAATTTGATATCTTCTTTTATTCTTTTGCAGAGTTCGAAACCATTCATTACTCCCATTGAAACATCACTAACAATAATATCTATTTTATTTTGTCCTAAAATATCCAAAGCCTTTTGACCATTGTTCGTATGTATAACATTATACCTCTTTCCTATTTGCTTAGATAAATACTCCACGATTTCATCATCATCATCAACGATTAATATAGTTTCAATTATATTATTTTTTAATAAAATTTTGGTGTGATCTTCAAAATTTGATAATTCTAAGGTTTCTACGTGCTCCAATATGCTGGAATCAGGATTCTCTGAGTTATCTTTATTTAAGTCCTCTCTGATTCCGAAAGGTATGGTTACTGTGAATCTTGTGTAAATATTTTCTTGAGAATCGATTTCGATTTCCCCGTCAATAGCTTCCAATAATTTAGAAACCATAGACAACCCTATACCAAAACCCTTAGAAGGAGAATCTATATTGGAAGTTGTAAAGAATGGTTCAAAAATCTTTGAATAATTTTTAGTGGGTATTCCTTTTCCATTATCAAATACGCTAATAATAAATCCATTATCGGTTTTGTCTATTAGAATTTCGATAAGGTCTTTAGTATATTTGAGAGCGTTGGACATCAGGCTGTTAAAGATTTTGCTGACAATATCTTTATCTATTAGACCTATTAAGTGTTCTTTTTCATTTGAATATATTCTTACATGAATTCGGTGATTTTCGCAGTAGATTTTGTATTGAATAAGTTGCTCGGAAATAAAATCAAAGACGTTTTCGGAGGAATAATTAGTCTGTCCGTAGCCATGTTCAACATTTCTAAAATCTAGAACTTGATTTATTAACTCTACAAGCTTATCACTGTTTTTCTTAATGATTTGCATATCCTCCATAATGTCATTAGGAAGTCTATTGGATTCTAAAATTACTTCTATAGGGGCAGCAATCAATGTAGCAGGTGTCCTTATTTCGTGAGCTGTATTAGCAAAGAAATCGAGTTTAGATTCAATTATTTTTTGTTCATTTTCTTGGTTTATTCTTCTAATTTGTTCTTCATTACGTTTTTTGAGTAATTTTTTTTGCTGATAAAAAAATAGAATACCAACACAAATCAAGAAAAAAACATAAAAAGCACGCATGATGTTTGATTTCCACCAAGGTGGGAGGATAGTGATTTTTAAAGTATTATAGTTTTCTCCCCATTCTCCGAAGCTACTATTGGCAACTACTTTGAAGGTATAATCTCCTGGAGGTACATTTGTATACATTGCAGTACCTTGATTTGTTTCAATAAAATCTTTATCAAAACCATCTAAAATATAGCGGTATCTTATTTTGTGAGGCGATGAATAGTACATCGAGGAAAAATCAATGTTAAATATGGGTTGATTATGTTTCAAAACAATATGTTCTGATAATTCAGGATCCTTGTTTTGGGATGTTTGGTTCGCAAGATGAAAATCGGTGAAGCTAACACTTGGGAAGGTTTCCGTTTCAGCTATTTTTTGGGGATCAAAATAATTGAACCCCCTATATCCTCCTATGTAGATAATGTCTTTTGACGTTTTTAATCCAGCATTGGGATTAAATCTTTCAGTCTCTAGACCATCATCTTTATTGAAATGATTAAGGGTTTTGGTTAAAGTATTGTATTGATATAATCCTGAAAAAGTACTAATCCAAAGTGTATTTTTAATTGAAGTGATAAATTGGATTGAACTTTTATTGATTCTAGTTGCCGGAATGATATCTTTCGACATCTTTTTGGTTTTGATATCAAATAGAATAATTCCATCCTCTTGTGTTCCCATCCAGATTTTATTGTCTTGATAGTGAATGGCTCTTATATCCACCAGTTTATTTATAAGCTGTTTTAATTGCTGATTATAATGCGTTATTTTCTTTGTATTAATATCAACCGATGAAAGTCCTTTGTCACTTGATATCCATAAATTGTTTTTGTTATCAGCTTCCAATTGGTCAATGAAATAAAATTCAGAGGCATCGGATATTCTTGTAATTTCATTATAATTTTTAGCTTTAAACATCAAACCTGTAGGCGTTCCAAACCATATATTGTCATTTGCATCCTTTTCTATTGCATAAACATTCTGGATATTAGCAAGATGTTGGATATGACCATTATCTATATTGTATTTGAATAGCCCACTTTCGTATGTTCCAACCCAAAGGATGTTGTCCACAGATAGTAGTGCGTGGATGTTCAAAGGCTCATTTTTACCTCCTATTCGGACTCTTTTGCAAGAGTTATTTTGGGGATTGAATTGATATAAACCTCCATCATCTGTGGCAATCCATATCATTCCATATTTATCTTCCGTAAATTTACTTATTACACGTCCCATTTTTATCGAGTTAGATTTTTCACGTGGAAGTGTTTTGAAGTCGTTTCGGTTTTTACTTAAAAAATTTACACCACCAAAGTAGGTTCCACTCCAAATATTTTCATCTTTATCCTTAAAAAGCGAGTAAACAAATCTATTATTAAGTACTAAGGACTTATTGGTTTGGTCATTATCACTGATTGTGAAATGATTTCCAGAATTTTTATCAACAAGAGTTATACCTTCGTCTGATCCAACCATCATGTATTTGTGATCGTACTCTAAAATTGATCCTATTCTTTGAATCGGTCGTCCTCTAGTTAATAATGGATAATGGATATGATCTTTACTAGATTGTCGATAGCAATATATGCCATTGTGCCAATCTCCTAACCAAATATTACCGTATTTGTCTATGTGTGCACAAGTTATGGATCGTCTTTCTAGATGAAAATTGTATATTTCACGAAATATCTGAGTTGATTTTTCAAGAAAATATATTGCACCATCATCGCTAACAGCATAAATATCTTGGCTTAAATGAGAGATTACAACTCTAATATTTTTTAATTCATGGTGTTTACTGATTTTTTTTTTATCTAAATCGTATCTCCATATGCCTTTTGAACTACTTGCTATCCAAACTAACCCTTTATCATTATTTGCAATAGAATGTATGGACTCTAGATTCTCAAGATCAGGATTTACTCTTTGGAATTGTTTAGTTAAATAGTTATAGGAATATATATAGCCAGAAGATGCAACCCAAAGTTGGCCATTAATATTATTAATTGCTGTTATCCTAGTTGGAATAGAATCAATAGAATCTATTTGATTATAATTAATAAACTTATAAGAATCATAACGCGACACCCCATTGTAAGTACCAAACCACATATAACCTTTTTCATCTTGCGTGATGTAGTGTATCATATTAGTGAAAAGCCCTTCATCAGAAGTATAATATCGAAATCGTGGAAATAATGCTTGCGCAGTCATTTCATGAACAATAAAGAAGAGAATAAAAAAAATACCTAGGGTTCTTTTATTCATAAAATAGATTTAATTGGTTATTAGTATTCAAATATAAGATAAACGGCGAAATAGTAAGGGTTTGTGATATAGGTTTGGATGATAATGAAATATTTTCGGATAATATTGAAAGTATTTTCATTCATTAATAAACACTTTTGTGAACTGATCAATGAATCTTTTTATTTAACCTATTATAAAACTATGATGAAACATCGAAACAAATACAATGTAGAAATTAGATCTACAATTTTTGAAATTGACCTCAAGCGAACTATTTATTCCCGAAGTATTAAAATATATAAAATCGAGAATCAATAATAGTATTAACCACATTAGTATTAATCTCCCAGATAATTACTTAATACGTATAAACCTAAAAAAACATTAAATGAAAAAAAATCTATCATGTTGGTTAGCAATATGTCTAACACTTTTATGTTTAATGTCTGTGACATCAGAAGTCTTTGCGCAGAATGAAATTCGTGTTCAAGGAACGGTAACTAATAATAAAGGTGAACCCTTAAAAGGTGTAACCTTAATTATCCAAAAGTTACATGGGGGTGCGGTCACAGATATTAACGGAAAGTTCGTTATTGATAAAGTAAATCCCACCGCTTTATTAGAAGTTTCCTTTTTGGGAATGGTAACGAAAATTGTAGAAATCGATAACCAAACAAATCTTAACATTGTATTGGAGGAAAAGATGGATGAGTTAGAAGATGTGACGGTTGTGGCCTTTTCTACACAAAAGAAAGAGTCTGTCATCGGCGCTATAACCACAGTGAAACCATCGGAACTACGTGTTCCTGCTAGTAATTTAACAACAGCTTTGGCCGGAAGAGTGGCTGGTATGATTTCATATCAACAAAGCGGTGAACCAGGACAGGATAATGCAAGTTTCTTTATTCGTGGCATTACATCTTTTGGTGCAGAATCGAAAAAGGATCCATTGATTTTAATTGATAATGTAGAATTGAGTACAGCAGACTTAGCTAGACTTAATGTGGATGATATAGCAAGTTTTTCTATTATGAAAGATGCTACGGCAACAGCTCTGTATGGTGCTCGTGGTGCCAACGGAGTTATTTTAGTGATGACTAAAGAAGGTGTTGAAGGTAAATCAAAGATGAATTTACGGATAGAAAACTCTTGGTCCTCACCTACAAAGAATATAGAGTTAAGTGATCCTGTTACCTATATGCGTTTAGGAAATGAGGCAGTTGCTACTCGAGACCCACTTTCTGAATTACCTTATTCTGTAGAAAGAATCGCGATGACAGAACGAGGTTTATATCCAGATTTGTATCCACAGACAGATTGGCAAAGTATGTTGCTAGATCCTGTTACTCAAAATCAGCGTGTGAACACCAGTCTAAGTGGTGGCGGTAAGGTTGCTCGTTATTTCGTAGCAGGTTCGTTGACTAGGGATAATGGTAACTTAAAAGTAGATCAACGCAACAACTTTAATTCAAACATCAAATTAGATAAGTATACTTTACGTTCAAATGTCAATATCAATTTGACCAAGACTACAGAAGCAATTCTAAGAATGAGTGGTTCATTTGATGATTATAAAGGACCCCTGTTTGGCGGTGCAGACGTATATCACAAAGTGTTGCAAACTAATCCAGTTTATTTCAAGCCTTACTACGAGCCTGACGCAGATCATACTTCTACCAGACATATTCTGTTTGGTAATTATGGTAAAGGAGAGTATTTAAATCCTTATGCTGAATTATTAAAGGGATATAAAGATTATAGTAAAACTATGATGGCAGCTCAAATTGAATTGAAACAAGATTTGAATTCAGTGGTAGACGGGCTGTCAGCACGATTGTTATTTAATACAAATAGATTTTCAGAATTTGATGTTGTACGTCAATACAATCCCTTTTTCTATTCTATTTCAGATAAGAATTTTGATAGAATCACAGAAGATTATAAGTTGTTAAAGCTGAACCCTCAGGGAGGTAGTGAATGGATAGACTACAAAAGTGACTATCGTTACATTACAAAAACAACTTATTTAGAAACAGCCTTAAACTTTAATAAAAGGATTTATGAAAAAAATAACGTGAGTGGATTACTTGTATACACAATGCGTGAATATTTAGCTACAAACAATGATAACGACTTACAAAAATCATTACCTAGTCGTAATATGGGGCTTTCAGGAAGGTTTACTTATAATTATGATTCAAGATATTTTGTTGAAACAAATTTTGGATATAATGGTTCTGAGCGCTTTTCTTCAAAGCATAGGTTTGGATTTTTTCCATCATTTGGTTTAGCCTGGTTGGTTTCCAATGAGAGGTTTTTCGAAGGAGCAAAAAATATTATTTCTACTCTTAAATTAAGAGGTACCTATGGTTTGGTAGGTAATGAACAAATAGGTAGCGCTGATGATAGGTTTTATTATTTATCACGTGTGAATATGAATGATGGTGGAAGAGCAGCTCGTTTCGGTAAGGATCTAAGTTATGTTGTAAATGGTGTTACCACTTTAAGATATGCTAATCCGAATATAGGATGGGAAATTGCTTATAAATCTAATGCAGCAGTAGAGTTATCCTTAAATAATGGTTTAACAATGATTGCCGACTTCTTCAAAGAAAAGAGAAAAAATATCCTTTTGAGTCGCGTAATGCCAGGAGCAGTGGGTATCGAACCTGAAGTTAGAGCAAATTTAGGTGAAGCGCAATCCCAAGGCTTCGATGTGGAATTGAATTATCAGCATTACGTAAACAAAGACTGGTGGATAACCGGGAGAGGAACTTTTACTTTTGCTAGATCTCTAGTCAACAAGTGGGAAGAACCCGATTATAGTAATACGCCTTGGAGATCACGTGTAAGACAACCAATTGCGCAAGTATGGGGCTATGTAGCAGAGCGCCTTTTTATAGATGATTATGAAGTTAAAAATTCACCAGTACAATTTGGTGAATATATGGCGGGAGATATTAAATACCGTGATATAAACAACGATGGAAAGATCTCAGATTTGGATATAGTGCCGATTGGCCACCCGACTACACCGGAAATAAACTATGGTTTTGGGGTATCTACAGGATATAAGAAATGGGATTTTTCTATATTTTTTCAAGGGTCTGCAAGACAATCTTTCTGGGTAGACTTGAGTCGAGTAGCTCCTTTTGTTAATATCACCGATGGAGCAACTGGTAGCAATGCATTATTATCTCATATTGCTGATAATTATTGGGCAGAAGATAACAGAAATGTATATGCTTTTTGGCCAAGATTGTCAAATACCTTTGTGGACAACAATATGCGCACAAGTACTTGGTATATGAATGATGCTTCTTTCATAAGATTAAAATCAGCAGAAATAGGATACTCATTTCCTTCTGAAATTTTGAAGAGAGTAAAAATGGAAAACTTGAGAATATACGCTAGTGGTATGAATTTGGCCGTTTTCAGTCCTTTCAAAATGTGGGATCCAGAAATGGCAGGGAATGGTCTGGGATACCCGGTACAACGTGTCATCAATTTAGGAGTTAATGTTAATTTCTAATCATTTTTTAAATCAAGTACAATGAAAATCAAAAATAAATTTTTCGCCATTTTATTGTTTTCTACTTTAGGATATTCGTGTAATTATCTTGATGTAGTTCCAGACAATGTGGCAACCATAGATCATGCTTTCTCAGATAGATATACAGCAGAAACATTTTTAAGCAACTGTTATTGGTACTTACCTTCTTCGGCGAATCCTAATTCTAACCCTGCTTATATGGGTTCCGGGGAATTTATGCATCATCAAGCTCGTTGGCAAACAAGCATGCTTATTGCTAGAGGATCTCAAACAGCAGCCACTCACCTGAATAATATGTGGGGAGGTGGCAATGGTGGTAAAAAATTATGGGATGGCATCAATAATTGTAATGTTTTTTTAGAAAACATCCATAAAGTAAAAGACCTTACTCCTGCAGAAATGAGACGTTGGATTGCAGAGGTTAGGTTTTTAAAGGCGTTTTATCACTTTTATTTGTTACGTTATTACGGTCCCATTCATATCCTAGATGCCTCCTCTGATATTTCTCAAGGAACAGATATTATACGTCAAGAACGTATTCCAGTTGATGAAACCTTTGAATACATCGTTGGTCTCTTGGATGAAATAATTGCTGAGGAATCTCTGCCTGATATTATCAATAATACCCGTGAGGAGATGGGGCGTATTACACAGCCAATTGCTATGGCAATAAGAGCGAAAATATTAGTTACATGGGCAAGTCCATTATTTAATGGCAATACAGATTACGCGAATTTTAAAGATTCTCAAGGGCGTAACTTTTTCTCCCAGCAGGTTAATCCCGATTTATGGTCACGAGCAGCAGAAGCGTGTAAGGCAGCTATTGATGAGTGTCACCTTGCTGGACACGCTTTGTTTACAGCGAATGATTTGACAACAAATTACATTTTGTCTAATGATGGAAAAATTCAAATGGCTTATCGTAGTGGTATTACAGAGCGTTGGAATCATGAAGTCATATGGGGTAATTCTCAAAGTTTAATTGATGGTACAACACAAGGTAATATGATTCCACATTTAGAGCAAGTAGATGAAGAACATAGTCGTGGATGGTATTCACCAACAATAAATGTAGCAGAATTATATTATACCGAAAATGGCGTACCAATAAACGAAGATAAAACCGGAATATTTGATTATGCAGATCGATATAAGATTAAGAAGAACACAATAGGTTGGAAGACCTATAATATTAATAACCAAGAAGAAACGGCTAGTCTTAATTATTTTAGAGAAAATCGATTCTATGCTTCGTTAGGCTTTGATAGAGGTAGGTGGTACAATTATATTGGCCATAATAATTGGGAAAAGTCAGATGGTAATGCGCCTACCATTCAGGCTCGTTATAACGAATATTCATCAATGTACAATCCAGATAATTATTCAACTACAGGATATTTTGTAAAGAAAATGTTTTCAGTGAATTCTGGATTTAGTGAAAAACATCGTTTTTCAGCAGAAGCATATCCTTTTCCAGAAATGCGAATGTCAGATTTATATTTATTGTATGCGGAAGCTCTTAATGAGTCGCAAGTTGCTCCTAATCAGGAGGTTTTTCGTTGGATAGATATGGTACGTTCTCGCGCAGGGCTTCGCGGAGTAGTCGAAAGTTGGAGGGATTATAGTACGAATGCTAATAAACCGCACACCAAGCAAGGTATGCGGGAAATAATACAACGGGAACGTAATATTGAGTTAGCGCTTGAAAGTGAGAATTTTTGGGATGCAAGAAGATGGAAAACCGCTATAAGGGAGTATAATACAGCTTTAAAAGGCTGGAATGTACTCAGAAATAATATACAAGAATATTATGAAGTTCAGGTATTATTTAATCAAAAGTTTTCACACAAGGATTATTTTGCACCAATACCTGAAAATGAAATTATTAAGAACCCGAAGTTAGTTCAGAATCCAGGATGGTAATAATCATTAAATAAAAAAGATTACGATGAAAAACATTATTAATTTTTTGTGTATAGTACTTCTATCATGTGTTGTTATCGCATGTCAAGAAAGAGAGTATTTACCAATATCAGGCTCTGTTGGTAAACCTGATAAAGTAACTGATGTGGCCGTAAAATCAGTTCCTGGAGGAGCTGTAATCAATTACAAAGTACCTAATGATAACAATATATTAGGCGTTAAAGCTGTTTACCAGCGTAATGGAAAGAAGGTAGAAACACTTGTTTCCTTTTATGATAATATACTCAATATTGAGGGGTTTGTTGATAATGCCTCGCATTTGGTACAGCTCATTACGGTTAATAGAGCGCTTGAAGAATCTGAGCCTGTCGAAGTTTCTTTTACTCCTTTAGAAGCTCCTATTAATATCGTTAAGCGTTCAGTTCAGATATCTCCAGACTTTGGAGGCCCAAGGTTTCAATGGGTAAATGAACACAAATCTCCATTAACATTTGAAATGTTTACACCAGATTCATTAGGAAGATTGAGTCTTTCTAAGGTACTTGTAAGTTCTTCAGCAATTATGCAGCATACTATTCGTGGTTATCAGGCAGATGAAATACCGGTAGCTATGGTAATACATGATAGATTCGGAAATATATCAGATACTATTTATCCTCCAGGAAAAAAAATCATACCCCTTTTCGAAGAAAAAATCTCCAAAAACAATATGAGTATTGTCTTTTTGGATAATGATGCTGACTTTGGACTACATGATGGAAGGCCTGAGTATGTCATTGATGATGATGAAAATACATTTGGGCATACAAACAATAATACCCTACCTAGTGCTATCACAATTGATATGGGTAGAAAGGTTAAAATGAGTCGTTTTGTCATTACGAATAGAAATTATTGGGGTCATGCATTCTCATGGGGAAATATCAGGACCTTTGAAGTATATGGACGTGTTGATGCTCCTTCTAAAAGTGGAGATTGGAGCGAATGGACAAGGTTGCTCGATCCAAAAGATTGTGAAATTATCAAGCCTTCAGGTAGACCAGGTACAGACGTAACACCAGAAGACATTACATACGGCTTGAATTTTGAATTCGATGTGCCTTTTGAAATACCCACATTTAGATATTTCAGACTTGTAGTTCATAGTACGTGGAGTATGACAACATTTACTCACCCCGCAGAAATTACATTCTATGGTTCTACAAATTTTTAATAGCTACTAAATCTTAATCTATGAAAAAACTATTTTATAATATAGTACTAACTATAATTGTTATATTTTCAACTGTCTCCTGTGATAATTTTATAGATGTACATGAAGAATTTATCCAAGGAGGAGAACGTATCTACGCTCCCATAGTTGATTCGGTGAATGTTTTCGGGGGAAATAATCGTGTTATTCTTAAAATTAGATACTTTAATGGGAATAATTTAGACAAAACTGTTATTTATTGGAATGACTATTTAGATTCTATCGTAGTTGCATTATCATCTTATAATATTACTAAAGGATTAGATTCTATTGAGGTCAATATTCCCAATCTAAAGGAGAATTCCTATTCATTTAATATTATTAACTATGATAAATTTGGAAACAAGTCTCTTTCAGTACCTGCTTTTGGAAACTCATATGGAGCATTATATCAAGCTTCTATAAATAATAGAAATATTAGAGAAAAATTCAATAGTGGAAACCACTTTATAATTCGATGGTCTGCAGCTCCAGATAATTTGGTGCATACTGAAGTTAAATTCTTAAATGAATCAAATCAAGAGGTAGTTGTGACTAAAGGACGGGGAGAGGAATATTCTTATCCCAAAAGCATAAACAATAGTTTTGTGTATCGTTCTGCTTATTTGCCCGAGGAAAATGCTGTTGATATATTTTATACGGATTGGTCTACGGCACTTTCGCTTTAAAATTGAATATTTATGGTTTATAGAAGTATTCAATATTTATTGGCTCTTTTAGCAATACTGTGTGTTCATGCACACAGTATCGCTATGGAAAGAAGTGTTTCTGTAGAAGACTTCGGAGCAAAACCTAATGATAATATCGATGATTCAAAGGCTTTAGCAAATGCGGCAGCTTATTGTCGAGAAAACCCCAATACTGTTCTAGTATTTAGTCCTGGTAATTATATTCTCAAAAATGAATTGGGTATAAAAACCGAAAAGGCAGCTATGCGGGGGGATTTGGGGCAAAATCCAGAATCTATAATATTTAAGCCAAATTATCCATATGGAAAGGGAATGGATTTTTCAGGCTCTAAAAGTGTCAGCATAGAAGGAAATGGGGCTGTTCTCCAATGTTATGGATGGTTTGAGCCGATTTCTATTATGAACTGTGAGAATTTTTCGCTGAAGAATATCACTATAGACTATCCTCATAAGCCTTTTTCATGGGGTAAAGTTATAGAGGTGACTGATAGTTATTTTGAAGTAAAGTTTTCTAACGATAGAGTCATTGATAATCAAATGGTGTTGGGACGAATGACCTTTTGGGATTTGCAGGAAGACCTACTCACAAGAGATGTCATATACTTTCCAAATCGAGAAATATTAGGAAATAATCGGGTCCGTTTTCATCATAAAATACGCAAAGAAAATTTAGGACAGGTTGCCAATGTTTTGCATTGCTTTCATTTTAGGCCAGCAATACTGATTAGTGGCAGTAAACAGACGTCCATACAGGATGTTACAATTCATGCACAGCCAGGAATGGGTATCGTGGGATTTGATAGTCATGATATTCTGATTAATAGGCTAAATGTAAGACCTGCTCCAGGATATTATCAGTCAACCAATACAGATGCCACTCATTTTGCTTGTTGCAGTGGTTTGCTGCGATTTGATGGTTGTTATTTTGAAGCTCAGGGTGACGATGCGACAAATGTTCATGGTTATTATCATACCGTTATTGCCTTGGATGAAACCACTTTTGTCACCAAACTAGAAGCACCTACATTTACGCATTCACAAGAAATAGATTTGCCTCGAGTGGGTGATAAATTGGAGTTAGTGCATAGAGAGACTTTACAAGTTATAGATACTTTAATAGTCGAAGAAGCTATCTCTGATAAAGCTACATTACAAAATAAGATTCGTGTTCATAAAAAGTTAAATATCGAACCGCAGAATTATTATGTAATGAATGTTTCTAAACTGCCGCAGTTAGAATTTGTGAACTCGACAATTAACAGTCATTTAGCTAGGGCTATTTTGGTAAAAACAAGAGACGTGTTGATTGAAAATAATAGAATAAATGGCTCATCCAATACAGCTATCCATATTGGGGCAGAAGCTTGGTGGAGCGAGGGGACACATTCACAAAATGTTACCGTAAGAAATAATATCATTACAAACTGTGGTTTCCAAAGCACACAGGGTGGTGCATCTGGTATTGCCGTTATCATAGATGCAAAGAATACTTCGAATACTTACTTACATAAGAATATCAAAATAGAAAATAATACAATAGTAGGAAGCAATAACATCTGTGGTATTTTCATCGGTAATACTATTGGAGTTCAACTGATTAATAATATTATCCAGAAATGTAAACAAGATATATTAATTAAATCTTCAAGTGAAGTAAAAATACTATCAAAATGAAAAAATTAGTAACAATATTCCTTATTATGAGCGTAATGACATTTTATGCACATGCATGTTCTAAATCTAAAACACCCGCGCAGGAAGAAATACTGACTCCTGAGCCGGAACCATCACAACCAAAACCAAAGGAACTAAAACCAGAAGATTATCCTAATTTGGTGTGGATTTACAATAAGGAGATGTGGAAACATGAAACTCACAATGGAGGTGCCGCTGAATATAAGTGGACAAATATTAATAACACACCCGAAGGTTTTAAACTGGAAGTTACGACAACCAGGGGTGAGGTATGTTCTAATTCATGGGCAAAAGTTGTGTTAAAACCCAATACTGTCTATCGTTTTTCTGCTGATGTACGAACTATTGGAGTAACAGGAGAAAAGGGAGCTACATTGACACTTATGGGAGATTGGTGGTCTACTGCAGAATACCTAAAGGGAACACGAAGCTCTAATAATATTTCTCGCATCTTCCTGACAGATAATTTAGGCATAGCAAGGATTTGTCTATGCCTTGGAGTAAATGGGCAAACATCCTCTGGTACAGTTTACTTTAGTAATCTTAAAGTTGAAGAAACAAAACACACAGCTATCGAATCTGCGCATTTTTTGCTTAGGATACGTGAGGAACACGCTAAATCTGTGAGTGAAAGCTCTCTTAATGAATGGCTGTCAAAGATGGATGATGTGTATGAGCAGTATAAAGAATTAGTTGGAGGAGATCCTTATCCGGGCATTAAGACTAATATCTATGCTCCAGAGCCAAGTATTACGGCTTGGGGATTGGCCGGAAATCCTATCCAAGTCATTTTAAGTGGTGTAGTGCCGATGTTGAAAGGATATCAAGATAAAGGGGATCGGAGTTTTGGAATGATGCATGAAATCGGACACAATTTTAATTCTGGCGACGGAAAATTCAATGATTCTGATGACCGATGGAATTGGAATGATGAAATGTTTGCTAATTTTAGAATGTTTTATGCACTTGATAATTTAAATGGTGCATTCACGCAGGGCTCAAGGTTATATACAGGAGCAGAGGCTACAGATTATTACAAAACATATGGTGGAGAATCTTACGATAATATGTTCCTACAAAACAAATATTCCCATGATGGACTGATGTGGACTCTTATAAGGGCAAAAAATCAAATTGGATGGGAACCATTCAGAAAGCTTTTTAGAGAATTTTATAGCAAGCCAAATCCCTCTAATCAAAATAATTGGCAGAAATTTCAACGGTTTATCAATACGTTGACAAAATATGCTGATATAGACGTAATGTCTACCTATTCACAAAAGGAATTACAAATAATAAAAGATAATATTTAGCATGAAGCATTTTATTATCTGTTTAATTTGGCATTTGTTAGCGAATCTTGTATGCGCCAATGATATCAGGTGGAAAGTACAAGATGATGGTTCTATTCTATGGAAGATAGATAAGCGACTCCCACATTATGACCATATCGAAATGAGTGGATCAAAGATGTCATCAGTATTACGTTATGGCGTCAATAAAGACGGATCTTTTAAAATGGAAATGTCTTTAATATGGCCTATGTTGCGTCGTATTCCAAATGATACGCATGCGTCCTTCATGCAAAAGTATTCTGTTGATTATATTAATACCTTTAAAGTAGATGGAAGTTCCATTGCGAAGGAAGAAGTTTACCAAGTCAGACTAAATGGTTTTTTATCGGCTACGGGTAATTATTGGGTAGGAGATCAGAATGAACCAACTGTGAAGATTGAGCAATTGTACTTCCCTTCTATAGATAAGCCTGCATTATGTCAGCGTTTCTTAGTTTATAATATTTCATCTAAACCTATAAATATATTTGTTCCACACCAGAGAAGAGTGTATTCGAGTCCATATAATCTAGGAGTAGATGGAAGTTATATTCAGATATTGGAGATACATAATAGTGGCGATTTTAGGATAAACCCAGGTGAATGTATTAGTATTGATGCTTCTATTTCAGCCTATAAGGACAGCGAGGAAAAATTGAAAATAGAGAATGAAATAGAACTAATAAATAGATTGAATTTTGTTCAAAAAGTATGGAATAATCTCATTTTCAATTCTCCGGACGAAATATTGAATACAGCTTTTGCTTTTGCAAA
>Ga0079224_100004397_pt1 | contig 18201 bp, 19 predicted proteins | sample Stecom2015_FD_80414 | JGI IMG/M metagenome (GOLD analysis project Ga0079224, IMG submission 80414) | Agricultural soil microbial communities from Utah to study Nitrogen management - Steer compost 2015 | ecosystem: Environmental > Terrestrial > Soil > Agricultural land | place: USA: Utah...
CAGCGTCAGCGCCAGCAGGGCCGCGAGGATAAGGCGCACGCCGGTCGGCCTGGCGGCCCGAGAACGTCGTTCGGACATCATCATTGCGCTCCGACGTCGTCCAGGTACCAGTACGTCTTGGCCAGCAGCTCCATGGTCAGTCCGCCGCCGTCGCCGGATCGCTGGATGGAAATATCGTGCACCGTGACGATGCGCGGCAGGTTGGCGAGATCGCTGATGAAGCGGGCGAACTGGTGATAGCTGCCCCGCGCTCGAATGGCTATCGGCAGCTCGGCATGGAACTCCCGCTGGACTTCGGCCTGCGGCCGGAACAGCTCGAACTCCAGGCCGTTGGCCAGCCCGGTCTGGGAAATGTCGTCCAGCAGCTTGGGTACGTCCGCCTGGCTCGGCAACTGGCTTAGCAGCGCGCCGAACGAGGCCTCCATGTCGATCAGCCGCTGCTGGTAGGCGGCGAGGCTGGCAGCGCGCTGCTGGCGGAGCTCGAAGCCTTGCCTGAGCTCGGCTTCCCTGGCCGTGAGCCGCTTGAGGGCCTTGGCCTGACTGTTCCAGTCCAGATACCAGCCGCCGGCGATCACCAGCCCGAACACGAGAACCGCCGTCGCGAGCTTGACCGGACGCGGCCAGTTGGCAGCGTCCTGCAGATCGAGGTTGTTCAGCTCGGCCAGCTTCATGCCGTTCCTCAGGCGCCTTTTGCCTTGTCGAACCGACGCCGCTTCGAGACGTCGTCCTGCTGCCCGGCCTGCTGACTGACCTGCAAGGTGAACTCGCTGAGCCGGCGGCCCTGTTCGGTCTTGACCTGAATCACGGCCAGGCGCGGATCGTGCAGCCAGTCGGAGGCGTCAAGCCGGCCCATGAAGCTGGATATCCGGGCGTTGGACTCTGCCACGCCGCTGAGCACGATGGTGTCCTGGGTCTGTTGGACGCTGGTGAGGTAGACCCCGTCCGGCAGGGTGACGGCCAGCTGATGCATCAGGCGCACCGCCAGCGGCCGTTCCTGCTGGAGGGCCTGCACCACGTCCATGCGGGCTTTGAGCCTCGCTTCGGCTGCCTCCAGTTGCCTGATCCGGGCGATCTTTTGGTCCAGCTCGGCGATTTCCTGCGCGAGCATCTGGTTGCGGTACTGCTGGTGACGGATGCGGCCGTCGTAATAGCCGTGGCCGGCGGCCCAGACCCCCAGGCCGGCCACGGCCGCGGCCGCCAGCAGCAGCGCCAGCCGCTGCTGGCGCTCCTTCTTGCGTTGTTCCCGCCAGGGCAGGAGGTTGATCTTCGTCATGTCAGTCGAACCCTATCAGCGCCAGGCCGCAGGCGGTCAGCATGGCCGGAGCGTCCTCGGCCAGCCGCCGGGCCGGAAGATCGGAAGCCGCTGTCATGGCAAGGAACGGATTGGCGACCAAGGTGGCGGTACCGGTCGCGAACCGGACCGCAGCCGCGATACCCGGGATGGCGGCGCAGCCGCCGGCCAGCAGCAGGAGGTCGACCTGGTTGTGCTGGCTGGCAGCGAAGAAGAACTGCAGGGAGCGCTGCACCTGCCGGGCCAGGGCGTCCCGGAATGGCGCGAGGACCTCCTTGCCATAGTCATCCGCAAGCGCCCCCAGCCGCTGGGCCCGAACGGCTTCCTCGTAGGGAATTCCGTAGCGGTTCATGACGGCTTCCGTCAGCTGTCTGCCGCCGAATGCGTGCTCGCGGGTATAGACGAGGCTGCCCTGCTCGATGACGGCAAGCGTGGTCATGCTGGCGCCGATATCGACGATGGCGATGACCTGGCCCTGGCCGCCATCGGGCAACTGCGGGGCAAGCAGAGAAAAGGCGGATTCCAGCGCATAGCTTTCGACATCCACCACCTTGGCGGTCAGCCCGGCCATGTCCAGTACGCCGACGCGCGCATCGACATGCTCGCTGCGCGACGCCACCAGCAGCACGTCGACCGCGTTGCTGTTATGCGCGGAGGCGCCGAGCACCTGGAAGTCGAGGCGGACTTCTTCCAGCGGGTAGGGGAGGTACTGGTCGGCCTGCAGTTCGATCTGGGCGTGCAGCTCATCGTCGCTGAGCCCGGCCGGCATGGTGATGATCTTGCTGATCGCCGCCGAAGCGGGCACGGCGATCGCGGCGCACCGGGTCTTGGTGCGGGAACGTTTGACGACGGTGCGGAGGCAGGCGGCGACAGCGCCTGGATCGGCAATGGCGTTTTCGACCAGAGCGTCAGGCGGCAGCGGTTCGGTCGCGCAAGCCTCGATGCGGTACCGCGAGCCCTGCTGCCGCAACTCGAGGAGCTTGACCGCCGTGGAGCCGATATCGATGCCCAGGAGCGCCGCCGTGCACGATTTCCTGAACAGGGCCACTTCGGCTTTTTTCCTTGTTGATAGTCGAGTTAGCCACAATAGTTCAGAACGGCATTTGCTAATATGGCTAACTATAGAACAAGGCGTCAGAAACGCGGTAGTACCCGGTCACAGCAGCAGAACCTCCCCTGATATACTCTCTGCCTTCCGATTCGGACATGGCTGGTCCTGATGAAACTGCCGTTACGCTTCCTGACGTATTCGATCGCGGCCCTGATCTCGCTGGCCCTGCTGGGTGCTGCCGGGATCGGTGTCGGTTATGCCATTCTCGCGCCCAGGCTGCCATCGGTGGAGGTCCTGCGCGACGTCCAGTTCCAGGTACCGTTGCGGGTCTATACCGCCGACGGCGCGTTGATCGCCGAGTTCGGCGAAAAGCGCCGGGTGCCGCTGGACTACGCGGAGATCCCGGTGCGGATGATCCAGGCCTTCATCGCCGCCGAGGACGACCGCTTCTTCCAGCACCCGGGGGTCGACTACCAGGGCATTCTGCGTGCGATCTGGAACCTGGTGCTCACCGGCGAGCGCAGCCAGGGCGGCAGCACCATCACCATGCAGGTGGCGCGCAACTTCTTCCTGTCCAGCGAAAAAACCTATCTGCGCAAGGCCAACGAGATCCTGCTGGCGCTCAAGATCGAGCGGGAGCTGACCAAGGAGCAGATCCTCGAGCTCTATCTCAACAAGATCTATCTGGGTAACCGGGCCTACGGGGTCGGAGCGGCGGCCCAGGTGTACTACGGCCGGCCGGTCAACGAGCTGACGCTGGCGGAAATCGCCATGATCGCCGGCCTGCCGAAAGCGCCGTCGGCCTACAACCCGCTGGTGAATCCGGATCGTGCCCTGGCCCGCCGCAGCTATGTGCTGCGGCGCATGCAGCAGCTAGGCTTCATCTCGGATGCGGAATACGCCATGGCGGCGACGGCGCCTATCACGGCGCGGCCGCACCAGGTGGCGGTGGAAGTCGAAGCGCCCTACGTCGCCGAGATGGCGCGGGCCGAGATGGTGGAGCGCTTCGGGGAGGACGCCTATACCGGCGGCTATCACGTCTACACCACCATCGACGGCCGGCTGCAGCAGGCTGCCAATGCTGCGCTGCGGGAAGCGCTGCTGAACTACGACGAGCGGCATGGCTACCGCGGGCCGGTGGCGCGCGTGGAGGACGCCGATGCGCTGCGCTCGCCGGAGCAGGCCAGGCAGGTGCTGGCGAAGTACCGGGCGTCCGGGAACATCCGCCCGGCGCTGGTGACCCTGGTCGATTCGGCCGGCGCCAGCCTGCTGGTGCAGGGCGAGGCGCAGTTGCAGGCCCTGTCGTTCGAAGGAATGAAATGGGCGCGCCGCTTTGTCAACCGCGATGTGGTATCGGATCCGCCGACCGAACCGGCCGATGTGCTGGCGCCGGGCGATGTGATCTACGTGCGGCCGGATGCCGAGACAGGCTGGCGGCTGGCGCAGCTGCCCGAGGTCGAGGGCGCGCTGGTGGCGGTGTCGCCCCAGGACGGCTCGCTGGTGGCGCTGGTCGGTGGTTTCGATTTCTTCCGCAGCAAGTTCAACCGGGCCACCCAGGCGCTGCGGCAGCCGGGCTCGGCGTTCAAGCCGTTCGTGTATTCCGCCGCCCTGGACAAGGGCTTCACGCCTGCCACGATCATCAACGACGCGCCCGTGGTGTTCCGCGACGAAGCCCTGGAAGGGACGTGGCGGCCGGAGAACTACAGCGGCCGGTTTTACGGGCCGACCCGCTTCCGCGCAGCCCTGACCTATTCGCGCAATCTGGTGTCGATCCGGATCCTGCGCGATATCGGCGTGGCGTACGCCGTCGACTACATTCAGCACTTCGGCTTCCCGCGCGACCGGCTGGCCCACAATCTGTCGCTGTCGCTCGGCAATGCCAGCATCACGCCGCTGGAACTGACCGCCGGTTACACCGTGTTCGCCAACGGCGGTTTCCGGGTCCATCCGTATCTGATCAGCCGCGTCGAAGCCTCCGACGGCAGCGTGCTGTACGAGGCCAATCCGGTGCGGGTGTGCGACGGCTGCGAACAGGCCGAACAGCAGGTCGAGGAAGCCGGGCTGCAGGAGGTCGCGCTGGAACCGCAGCAAGCCCCGAACCGTTATGCCGAGCGGGTCATCAACCCGCAGAACGCCTACATCATGACCACCATGATGCGGGACGTGGTCCGCTACGGAACCGGGCGCCGGCTGCTCCAGCTCGGCCGCGAGGACTTGGCCGGCAAGACCGGCACCACCAATGATCAGCGCGACGCCTGGTTCTCCGGCTACAACGCCCAGCTGGCGGCAACCGCCTGGGTCGGTTTCGATCAGTTCCAGCCGCTGGGAAATGGTGAAACCGGCGCGACGCTGGCGCTGCCGATGTGGCTGGAGTTCATGCGGACGGCCCTCGACGGGATGCCCGAGCAGCCGCTCAAGCAGCCGGAGGGCCTGGTCACGGTACGTATCGATCCGGAAACCGGGCTGGCTGCCCGCGCCGAGAACCAGGACGCGATTTTCGAGGTGTTCCGCGCCGACAGCGTGCCGCCGCTGGAGCCGGCGAGCGGCGGCGATGCCACGGCCCGTCAGCCCGAGCAGAGCCTGTTCTAGCCGGCGACAGGGGAGGTAACAGCCATGCCGAAGCGCCCTGCCACGACCAAAGACGCGCGCATGCGCCAGCTGGTGACGCAGGAAGCGGCCCGCATCATGGCTGAGGAAGCCATCAGCGACTACCTGGTCGCCAAGCGCAAGGCCGCCGAGCGGCTGGGCGCGCCGGATACGCGCAACCTGCCGACCAACCGCGAAATCCAGGATGCCCTGATCGATCACCAGCGCCTGTTCGGCGGCGCCGGCCGGCCGGCGCTGCTGCGCCGGCTGCGGCAGGTGGCGGTGGAGGCGATGGAGTTCCTGCGGCGGTTCGAGCCGCGCCTGGTGGGTTCGGTCCTGCACGGTACCGCCACCGAGCATTCCGACGTCAATCTGCACGTGTTCGCGGAAACGCCGGAGGAGGTCGCCTTTTTCCTGATGGACCAGGGCATACCCTACGAGGTGGTCGAGCGGCGCTTCCGCTTCGGCCGCGAGGAGCCGGTCGGTGTTCCCGCCTACCGTTTCGTTGCCGGCGATGTGCCCGTGGAGCTGGCGGTCTTCTCGGTCAACGGGTTGCGCGAAGCGCCGCGCAGCCGCATCGACGGCCAGCCGATGGTGCGGGCCGCGCTCGGCGCCGTGCGCGAACAGCTTGCCGCGACCTAGCCGCGACCCAGGCGCCGGCTGCTGGAAGCCGGAGGCGGACGGCGCGCCGCCTCGAAGCAAAAAGGCACCGGGAGGATGCTCCCGGTGCCTTTTTCGTGAGGCGCTTTGGTGCCGCTCGCCTTAGCCGCGGCGGTCCACCGGCACGTAGTCGCGCTTCGGCGCGCCGGTGTAGAGCTGCCGCGGACGGCCGATGCGCTGCTCGGGATCGGTGATCATCTCCATCCACTGCGCGATCCAGCCCGGCGCCCGGCCGAGGGCGAACAGCACCGTGAAGAACTCGGTCGGGATGCCCAGGGCGCGGTAGATGATGCCCGAGTAGAAGTCGAAGTTCGGGTAGAGCTTGCGCTCGATGAAGTATTCGTCCTGCAGGGCGATTTCTTCCAGCCGCATGGCCAGTTCGAGCTGCGGATCGTTGCTCATGCCGAGCTCGTTGAGCACCTCATGGCAGGTCTTGCGGATGATGGTCGCCCGCGGGTCGTAGTTCTTGTAGACGCGGTGACCGAAGCCCATCAGCCGGAACGGGTCGTTCTTGTCCTTGGCCTTGGCGATGTACTTGGGCACGTTATCGACGGTGCCGATTTCCTCCAGCATGTTCAGCACCGCCTCGTTGGCGCCACCGTGGGCAGGGCCCCAGAGGGCGGCGCAGCCGGCGGCAATGGCCGCGAACGGGTTGGTGCCGGTCGAGCCGGCCAGGCGCACGGTCGAGGTGGAGGCGTTCTGCTCGTGGTCGGCGTGCAGGATCAGCAGCTGGTCCAGCGCCTTCTCGGCGACCGGGTTGATCTCGTAGCGCTCGGACGGCCGCGAGAACAGCATGTTGAGGAAGTTGCCGACGTAGCTCAGCTCGTTCTTCGGGTAGACGAACGGCTCGCCGCACATGTGCTTGAAGGCGGCTGCGGCGATGGTCGGCATCTTGGCGATGATGCGGTGCGCGCACAGGTCGCGGCTGGCCGGATCGTTGATGTCGAGACCGTCGTGGTAGAAGGCGGAGAGGGAGCCGACCACGGCGGTCAGCATTGCCATGGGGTGAGCGTTGTAGTGAAAGCCGTTGAAGAAATTCTTCACGCTTTCGTTGACCATCGTGTGTTTGGTGATGGAGTCGTTGAAGCTCTCCAGCTGCTCCGCGGTCGGCAGCTCGCCGTACAGCAGCAGGTAACAGACTTCGATGAAGCTGCTCTGTTCGGCTAGCTGCTCGATGGGATAGCCGCGGTAGAGCAGTACACCCTGGTCGCCGTCGATGAAGGTGATGTCGCTGCGGCAGCTGGCGGTGGAGGTGAAACCAGGGTCGTAGGTGAAGTAATTGAATTCTTTGTAGAGGTCCTTGATGTCGATCGTGTCTGGGCCGTGGGTGCCGCTGCGGATTGGAAACTCGGCGCTTTTACCGCTCGTATTGTCGGTAATCGTGACAGTTTTTTTCGACATGGAACACTCTCCTAACACTTCGCTCGTGGCCGCTCCTGCTCACGCTGTTGCAGGCTGTGGGTAAGGGGCGGCGGTTGTGCGCGTACTTGGCGTTACATCGATGCCGATACGGCGGTACAGTCGCCGGTCCGGAGCCGATGGCACTGCGCCGGCATGGTAAAGCCGGGGTGCGGCGGCTGGGTTAAGCCCGGCAAAGGCGGGCCGATAGTAGCAATAAACCGATGGACCGGAAAGCGGTCCTGCAGATACAAAGAAGGCGCCGCTGGGGCGCCTTCTACAAGCTATGCTATCGCAACCTACTTGGCCTTATTGGTAATTCCGCCAAACCGCTTGCGGAACTGGTCGACCCGGCCACTGGTGTTCACCACCCGCTGCTTGCCGGTGAAGAACGGATGGCTCTTGCTGGACACGTCGATCTTGTAGAGCGGATATTCCTTGCCGTCGGTCCAGGTGATGGTCTCCTTGGTCCGGATGGTCGACCGGGTCAGGAAGGCGAAGTCGGACGCGAGGTCCTGGAAGACCACTTCACGGTATTCGGGATGAATGTCTTTCTTCATGGCTTGCACCTTGGCGAGGGCGAACGGGTCGCCGGCCGGCGAACCGAAAGGCGGCAATCATAGTCTTCCTGTCCGGTGCTGGCAAGATGCTTCAATGCCTTACTGGCGGGCGAAACGGCAGTACCCGCGCCCGTCGCGCGGACGGTGGCGACCGATGGGGGCGGTAGAGGCGCTCCAGCGCCTCCAGCAGGCCGCCATCGCCGAGCACGGAGTCCCACATCATGCGGGAGATCTGGATGCAGGCCGACAGCGGATTGGAGGCGCGCTCGCGGGTGCGGTCGATCCGCCACTGCAGGCGGCGCAGCCGCTCCCGGCGCTCATGCGGGACTTGCCGGAGGAAGTCTTCGATCAGCTCGGCGCGCAGCCGCTCGAATGCAGCAGGATCGCGCTTGGCAAGATCCGCCCATGCCTCGAAGTCGATCTGCTGGACTGCATGTCTGTCCATGGCGCCCCTGCGGCATGCGCCGGTGCTGCAGCAGAGCGCCGGCCGTGTCGGGAGCGGTGAATCGGCAGCCGCAACTGCCGTATAGTGCCGCTCCTCTTTATTCCTTATTCATTACGGCATGCCGGTGAGATTACAAGGCCGGCGAGGCAGAGAGCATGGCAGTGAAGGACCCGAAAGTAGGCTTCGTCAGCCTCGGTTGCCCCAAGGCGCTGGTGGATTCCGAGCGCATCCTGACCCAGCTGCGCAGCGAGGGCTACCAGCTGGTACCCACCTACGACGACGCCGATCTGGTGGTGGTGAATACCTGCGGTTTCATCGATGCGGCCGTCGAGGAATCGCTGGAGGCGATCGGCGAGGCGCTGGCGGAAAACGGCAAGGTTGTGGTTACCGGTTGCCTGGGCGCCAAGGCCGACGTGATCCGGGAGCGGCACCCGAACGTGCTCGCCGTGACCGGACCGCATGCCTATGAGGAGGTGCTCACCGCCGTGCACGCGCACCTGCCGCCGCGGCACGATCCCTTCACCAGCCTGGTGCCGCCGCAGGGCATCCGGCTGACGCCGCGACACTATGCGTATCTGAAGATTTCCGAAGGCTGCAACCACCGCTGCACCTTTTGCATCATTCCGTCGCTGCGCGGGGATCTAATGAGCCGGCCGGTGGGCGAGGTGCTGGATGAAGCCGAGCGGCTGGTGCGGGCTGGCGTCAAGGAACTGCTGGTCGTCTCGCAGGACACCAGCGCCTATGGCGTCGATCTACGCTACCGGACCGGTTTCTGGCAGGGGCGGCCGGTCAAGACCCGGCTGACAGAGCTGTGCCGGGCGCTGGGCGAACTGGGTGTCTGGGTGCGCCTGCATTATGTCTATCCCTACCCGCATGTCGACGAAGTCGTCCCGCTGATGGCGGAGGGCAAGATCCTGCCTTACCTCGATGTGCCGCTGCAGCATGCCAGCCCACGCGTGCTCAAGGCCATGCGCAGGCCGGCGTCCAGCGAGAAAACCCTGGCCCGCATCCGGGCCTGGCGGGAGATCTGCCCGGAGATCACCATCCGCTCCACGTTTATCGTCGGTTTCCCCGGCGAAACCGAGGCCGAGTTCGAGGAGCTGCTGGCCTTCCTGGAGGAGGCGCAGCTCGACCGGGTCGGCTGCTTCAAGTACTCGCCGGTCGACGGCGCGGAAGCCAATGCCCTGGCGGAGCAGGTGCCGGAAGAGGTCAAGGAGGAGCGGCTGGAGCGCTTTATGACGCTGCAGGCGCGGATCAGCGCCGCCAAGCTGCAGGCCAAGGTCGGCAGCACCCGGCGCATTCTCATCGACGAGGTCGACGACGGCGTGGCTATCGGGCGCAGCACGGCCGATGCGCCGGAGATCGACGGAAAGGTCTATGTCGAGCAGGGTCGTGGCCTGCGGCCGGGCGAATTCGCCGATGTGCGTATCATTGCCGCCGACGCGCACGATCTGCAGGCGGAGCTGTTGATCGACTGAGCACGCGCGCCGGCAATCCACCGGCGCTTTTGGTTTTTCTGGCGCTCCGATAATTTTTAGAATCCGTCACGTTTTTCTCTTTCTTCATTCCCTTTCGGAAATCATCTTCATCGTCTTGATCATGACGAGTGCGAGCTGGTGCGCATTTTGATTGTGTGCCAGTTCAATGTTTGCAGGTGTTCTACTTCACAGAATTACCCTGTTTTGTCGCGATTTGGCGTCAACCCATTGTTTGGTGACGCAATCCTCAGAACGGCAATATCCCGCCCGCTAAATTTCCCCGGCACTTCGAGTGGGACGCCAGTGCGGCCTTCCACTTAATTCGATCAACTCGCGCAATCCAATATGGATTTGCCCGATAGATGGGATAAGAAACATGAGATTTGTGCCGCAAAAATTGCGTTACACCATGATGCTGGTTTCTATGTCGGCTGTGCTGGCGGCCTGTGGCGGCGGCGGTGGTTCGTCCGGCGGCCCCAGCGGCGGCGGCGGGCCGGTTGGCGGTACGCCGGACGAAGGCTACGCGATCCTGTCCTGGGAAGCGCCGGTGACCCGAGAGGACGGCAGCTGCCTGGATGATCTGGCGGCCTACCGTATCAGCTACGGCCTGGCGCCGGGCACTTACGACAAGACCGAGACGGTCAGCGTCGAAGACATGTCGGCAGTGGATACCGGCCGTTCGACCGATTGCGGCAAGATCAAGAGCTACAGCTACGTGGTCGAGGACCTCGGCACGGCTTCCTGGTATTTCGCCGTGCAGGCCGTGGACAGCGCCGGCAACGTCAGCGATTACTCCAACGAGGCCATCAGGACCATCCAGTAAGACCGTGTACTTCACCGGAGCCGCGACGCGGCTCCGGTGAGGCCATGTCCGCAACTGCCATGGCCGGCCATGCCTTGCGATGCGCCTGTGCCGAGCTGCCCCTAGACCGGGGTAAAGCGCGTGATCCGATCCAGGCGGACTTCCAGCGGCTGGCCATGGCTGTCCTCGGCGAGCAGGAACTCCTCGTGCTCACGGGTGCGCAGATCGACCGGCAGTACCTGTTCCAGGCGCGTTCGGCCCTGCCGGGTTTGCCACGCCATGCGGATGCGGACCTGGTGCATGATGGCGATTTCCAGTTCCGCGTACATCTGGCAGGGAATAGGGCGGTAGTCGGTACTCATGGGCTGCCACCGTTTCGCGGCGATTCGCAGACCCGGCCCATATGGCGCCTTTTTCGCGCGTTCTGCAAGGGGCGTCGGCCACGGCAGAGGATGCCTGTCTGCGTTTCAGGCCGGGTCCGGCACGAAGATCTGCAGCAGTTCGTTGAGGTAGCGCTGTCCGTCCGGCGTCGGACGTACCTGCCTGTCGTCGACCCGGAGCCAGCCCTGAGCTTCCGCTTGACCGATCAGTGGTCGGACCTGCGACCATGCCAGCCCGGTATGCGCCTCCCAGGTGTCGATGCCGAATCCTGCCCGCAGTCGCAGGGCGTTCATCATGAATTCGAGGGTCACATCGTCGCGGCTGAGCAGACGGTCGTCCTGGATCGCTGCCGGGCTGCCGGCGAGCTTCTGGTAATCGCGCGGGTGCCGGTGCTTGGCGTAGCGGCGGATGGTGCCGGCGGCAGCGTCGGTCAGCTTGCCGTGGGCGCCGGCGCCGAGCGCCAGGTAGTCACCAAAGGTCCAGTAATTGATGTTGTGGCGCGCTTCCCGGCCCGGACGCGCGTAGGCGGAGATCTCGTAATGCCGGTAGCCGGCGTCGGCCAGCCGGGCCTGGCAGGCCACCTGCATCTCGAAGATCAGGTCGTCGTCGGGCAGTGCCGGAGGGCGCGCATGGAACAGCGTGTTCGGTTCCAGGGTGAGCTGGTAGTGGCTGATGTGGGCGGGAGCGAGCGCGATCGCCTGTTCCAGGTCGGCCAGCGCGCCGGCCAGGTCCTGATCGGGCAGACCGTACATCAGGTCCAGGTTGAAATTGTCGAAGCCGGCGGCGCGGGCGGCCTCGACCGCGCGCAGGGCCTCGGCGCTGCCGTGGATGCGGCCGAGCCGCCGCAGTTTGGCGTCGTCGAAGCTCTGGATGCCGATCGACAGCCGGTTCACGCCGGTGGCGCGAAAGCCGCGGAAGCGTTCCTGTTCGACCGTCCCCGGATTCGCTTCCAGGGTGATCTCGGCGTCGGCTGCCAGATTGAGCGAGTGCCGCACTGCCTCGAGCAGGTCCGCGATGGCCTCGGCGCTGAACAGGCTGGGGGTGCCGCCGCCGATGAAGACGGTGCGCACCGGCCGGTTGCCGGCGCGCTCGGCCTCGGCGGCGAGGTCGCGCAGCAGGGCGTCCAGATAGGCCTGCTCGGGCAGCTCGCCACGCAGGGCATGGGAGTTGAAGTCGCAGTACGGGCACTTGCGCACGCACCACGGCAGGTGGATGTACAGGCTCAGCGGCGGCGGGGCCGTGAACTCGAAGGTCGGATCGCTGGTCACGCCGGCATCGACCGCGCCGCTCAGCCGATGTTCCCGCGCAGGGCGTCGATCAGCTTGCGCAGCGCCTGTCCGCGGTGGCTGACACGGTTCTTGGCCGCCAGGTCCAGTTCCGCGGCGGTGCAGCCCAGGTCCGGCAGGAAGAACAGCGGATCGTAACCGAAGCCGCCGCTGCCGCGCGGCTCGCGCAGCACGTATCCTTCCCAGCTTGCCTGGCAGATGATCGGCGTCGGATCCTCGGCATGGCGCAGGTAGACCATCACGCACTGGTAGCGGGCGCTGCGCTCGGCATCCGAAGTCTCCGCCAGCGCCTGCAGCAGGCGGGCGTTGTTGGCGGCGTCGTCGGCATCCGGACCGGCGTAGCGGGCCGAGTAGATGCCGGGGGCGCCGTTCAAGGCATCGACCTCGATGCCGGAGTCATCGGCGATGCTCGGCAGGCCGGTGTGCCGGCAGGCGTGGCGGGCCTTGAGGATGGCGTTCTCGACGAAGGTCAGTCCCGTCTCGTCCGCCGGTTCGACGCCGAAATGCGACTGCGGCAGCAGTTCGATGCCCAGCCCCTGCAGTTCGGCGGCGACTTCGCGGGTCTTGCCCTCGTTGTTGCTGGCCAGGACCACTCGCATGGGCTTACTCCTGCAAGGCCTGCCGCTGCAGCTCGATCAGCTCGGCGATGCCTTTGCTGGCCAGTGCCGTCATCTGGTTGAGCTCCTCCAGCCGGAAGGCATGGCCTTCGGCGGTGCCCTGCAGCTCGATGAACGCGCCGGCATCGTTCATCACCACGTTCATGTCGGTCTCGGCCTCCGAATCTTCCAGATAGTCGAGATCGAGAATGGCCTCGCCGCGGTAGATGCCGACCGAGACCGCGGCCACCTGGCCATGCAGCACCGGGCGCTGTACCAAGCCGCTCCGGCGCAGATGATCGACGGCGTCCGCCAATGCCACGAAAGCGCCGGTGATGGCCGCGGTGCGGGTGCCGCCATCGGCCTGGATCACGTCGCAGTCGACCACGATGCGGCGCTCGCCGAGCGCCTCCAGGTCGACCGCAGCTCGCAGCGAGCGGGCGATCAGCCGCTGGATCTCCATGGTGCGGCCCTGCTGCTGGCCGCGGGCGGCCTCGCGCTCGTTGCGGGTATGGGTCGCGCGCGGCAGCATGCCGTACTCGGCCGTCACCCAGCCGCGGCCGCTGCCGCGCAGCCAGGGCGGGATACGTTCCTCGATGCTGGCGGTGCAAAGCACATGGGTGTCGCCGAACTGGATCAGGACCGATCCTTCGGCGTGCTTGTTGACATTGCGGGTGATGCTGACGGGGCGCAGTTCGTCGGGCCGGCGGCCGCTGGGGCGCATCGGTCGATCCTCGTGTTGGAGCTTCGGGCGTCTGTGGGAGCGGAAGCCTAGCACATCACCGCAGCCTCGCGGTTTTGCAAGTCCGCGGGAATGCGTAAGATGGCGGCCTGTTTGCGAAGGCCAAGGTCCGAGGAGCCGCCATGATCCGCAGCATGACCGCCTACGAACGCAGGGAGCGCACAGGCGACTGGGGCCGGCTGGCCTGGGAGCTGCGCTCGGTCAACCACCGTTTTCTGGACGTCTATCCGCGCCTGCCGGAGGAACTGCGGCAGCTGGAGCCGCTGGTGCGCGAGCGCATCGCCGGCAGGCTCGCCCGCGGCAAGGTCGAGTGCAGCCTGCGCTTCCAGGCGGCACCCGGCATCACGGCAGGGCCGGAGATCGACTGGTCCTACACCGACCAGCTGCTGGCCGCCTGCGCCGCGCTGGGGCAGCGCATGAGCGCGGTCGCGCCGCTGAATCCGCTGGAACTGCTGCGGATGCCCGGCGTGGTCCGCCAGGCCGAGCCGGATCTGGAGCCGGTGACCGCCGCCGCGCTGGAGCTGCTGGACGAGACGCTGGACGGTTTCGTCGCCAGCCGCGAAACGGAAGGCGCGCGACTGGCGGAGCTGATCCGGGAGCGCGCCGAGCGCATCGGCGCTCTTGCGGCAGAAGTCCGCAGCCGCCGGCAGGAGGTGAACGAGCAGATCCGCGAAAAGCTGCTCGGCCGGCTGCGCGAGCTGGAGGTCAACCATGATCCGCAGCGGCTGGAACAGGAGCTGGTGATCATCGCCCAGCGGATGGATGTGGACGAGGAGCTGGAACGGCTCGCGGTGCATGTCGACGAGGTGCTGCGCGTGCTCGGCCGGCGCGAGCCGGTCGGCCGCCGGCTGGATTTCCTGATGCAGGAGCTCAATCGGGAGGCCAATACCCTGTCGTCCAAGTCCGGCGACGCCCAGACCACTGCCGCTGCCGTCGAGATGAAGGTGCTCATCGAGCAGATGCGCGAGCAGATCCAGAACATCGAATAGCGGCCCGACGCATGACCGGAACCCTCTATATCGTTTCCGCCCCCTCCGGCGCCGGCAAGACCACCCTGGTCGACGCCCTGGTGCGCACCATGCCCGACCTGCGGGTGTCGGTGTCCCACACGACCCGGCCGCAGCGGCCGGGCGAGGTCGATGGCGTCCATTACCACTTCGTCGACACCGAAACGTTCGAGCGCATGGTGGCTGCCGGTGAATTCCTGGAGCACGCCCGGGTGTTCGGCAATCTGTATGGCACCAGCCGGACCCAGGTCGAGGAGATGCTCGCCGCCGGCACCGACGTGGTGCTCGAAATCGACTGGCAGGGCGGGCGCCAGGTACGGCAGGCGATGCCGGACAGCATCTCTATCTTCATCCTGCCGCCGTCCCGGGATGAACTTGAGCGCCGCCTGCGCAGTCGAAATCAGGACAGTGACAGCGTGATCGCCCAGCGCATGCAGGAGGCCGTGAACGAGATGTCGCGCTTCCGTGAGTATGATTATCTGATCGTCAACGACACCTTCGACGACGCGCTCACGGATCTGAAGGCGATCGTGCGGGTCCGGCGGCTGCGCTGCAGCGTGCAGGCGGCGCGCCTCGGCCGGCGGATGCGCGAGCTGCTGGGCGAGGACGGCTGAGGCGCGGCTTTCGGCCAGGGGGCGATAACGCTACACTTTTTCTAGGCCTTTGCACTGCGGAGTAATGAATTCATGGCGCGAGTAACGGTAGAAGACTGTCTAGGGCATGTGGCAAACCGCTTCGAGCTGGTGCTGGTCGCATCGAAGCGCGCCCGGCAGATCGCCAATGGCGTGCAGCCTTTCGTTGAGTGGGAGAACGACAAGCCGACGGTCGTCGCCCTGCGCGAAATTGCCGCCGGCTACATCAGCAAGTTCAAGGAAGCCCCGCAGGACGAGGGCGCGTCGCAGCAGGCGACCGACGAGGAGTCCGGTTCCGGCCAGCCTCAGGACGGGCCGGAAGCGTAAGCTCCCGGGTTGCCGATGGGTCGCGTTGACCCGGTCGTATCAGACGACCGTCCCGTTACCGATCCGGCGCGCAAGGCCGACGAGCTGTGCGCGCTGCTCGCCAGTTATCTGGAGCCGGAGCAGGTGGAGTTCGTCCATCGGGCCTACCGCTTCGGCGCCGAAGCCCATCGGGATCAGCGCCGGCTCTCGGGCGAGCCCTACATCACGCATCCGCTGGCGGTGGCCAAGATCCTGGCCGAGATGCGGATGGATCATCAGAGTGTGACCGCCGCCATTCTGCACGACGTCATCGAGGACACCCCCACCGCCAAGGAGCAGGTGGCGCGCGAGTTCGGCGAGGAAGTCGCCGAGCTGGTGGACGGCGTCAGCAAGCTCACCCAGATCGATTTCAAGTCCAAGGCCGAGGCGCAGGCGGAGAACTTCCGCAAGATGGTGCTGGCGATGTCCAAGGACATCCGCGTCATCCTCATCAAGCTCGCCGACCGCCTGCACAACATGCGCACCATCTGGGTAATGGCGCCGCCGAAGCGGCGCCGCATCGCCCGCGAAACCCTGGAAATCTACGCGCCGATCGCCCAACGGCTCGGCATCAATACCATGCGGGTGGAGCTGGAGGATCTCGGCTTCGCCGCGCTCTACCCGATGCGCTACCGCGTCCTCAAGGAGAAGCTCCGCCGCCAGCGCGGCGCCCGCGGCGAAACGCTGGAGCAGGTGCGGAAGATGGTCGAGGCCCGCATGGCGGAGGCGAACCTGAATGGGATCGTCATCGGCCGCGAGAAGCATCTCTGGAGCATCTACCAGAAGATGCGGACCAAGAACCAGGACTTCCAGGATATCTTCGATGTCTACGGCCTCCGCGTCATCGTCGACAGCGTCGATGCCTGCTATCGCGTGCTCGGCCTGCTCCACGGCCTCTACAAGCCCAAGCCGGGGCGGATCAAGGACTATATCGCCATCCCCAAGGCCAACGGCTACCAGTCGCTGCACACCAGCCTGATCGGCCCGCGCCGGATCCGCATCGAAGCCCAGGTGCGCACCCACGAAATGGACAAGATGGCGGAATCCGGCATCGCCGCGCACTGGATGTACAAGGAGAACGAGCAGGTCAGCAGCACCGCCCAGGCGCGAGCCCGCGAGTGGATCAAGGGCCTGATGGAGATGCAGCGCTCGACGGTGAATCCGCTGGAATTCATCGAGAGCGTCAAGGTCGACCTGCAGCCTGACGAGGTCTACGTGTTCACCCCCAAGGGCGACATCATGAAGCTGCCGCGTGGCGCGACCGTCATCGATTTCGCCTACGCGGTGCACTCCGACGTCGGCGACGCCTGCATCGCCGCCATGGTCGATCACCGGCTGACGCCGCTGCGCACGGCGCTCAACAATGGCCAGACCGTCGAGGTCATTACCGCGCCCGGCGCCCGGCCCAACCCGGCCTGGCTGGATTTCGTGGTGACCGCCCGGGCGCGGGCCGCGATCCGCCAGTCGCTCAAGCGGCTCAAGGGAGAGGCTGCCGTCAGCCTGGGGCGGCGCCTGCTGGAGCAGTCGCTGAGCGCCTTGGGGCGCTCGCTGGATACGCTGCCGGAGGACCAGTTGCAGGCGGTGCTCGGTTCCCTGTCGCTGCCGAGCTTGGAAGCGCTGCTGGAAGAGATCGGGCTGGGACAGCGCATGCCGTGGCTGGTGGCGCAGCGGCTGACCGGCGTCAGTCAGGAGCTGGATACGGCCCATCCGGCCCGCCACGGCCAGCGGCTGGTGATCCGCGGCACGGAAGGCGCCGTCGTGACCTTCGCCCGCTGCTGCCACCCGATTCCGGGCGATCCCATCGTCGGCTTCGCCAGCGCCGGCCGCGGCGTGGTGGTCCACCACCGCGACTGCGCAAACGTGCGCGAATACCGCAACCATCCGGACAAATGGATCGATGTGCAGTGGGAGACTCAGGTCCGCGGCGAGTTCCCGGTGGTGCTGGCGGTCGACGTGGTCAACCGCCGCGGCGTGCTCGCCGAGCTGGCGGCGACCATTTCCGATACCGAGAGCAACATCGAGAGTGTGACGCTGGATGAGAAGGAAGGCATGATCACCACCATCCGCTTCACCATCAGCGTCCATGACCGCGTGCATCTGGCGCGGGTGATGCGCCGGCTGCGCGTGCTCTCGAGCGTGATCCGGATCACCCGCCGGCGGGCGTAGGTTCTTCGCGCGAAGGGGAAAAGCCAGCAGCCGAACGGCCGCGGGCCGCTGTCGCCGGCGTTTTCCCGCCACCCGGACACGCCGGGGTTCAGCGCTAGAGCGGCATGAGGTGGCCCCGTGCCTACGGAGTGCCGCGCCAGCCCCACATCTCAATCTTGTTCTTCCTTTGCGTCTTGCCGGTTTTGCGCGAGATTATTCCCAACTCTTAAGTTCCGATAAGAGGAGCCACCATGCCCCGCGAGATCATCAGCACTGACAAGGCGCCCAAGGCCATCGGCACTTATTCCCAGGCCGTGAAGGTCGGCAATACGGTCTATCTGTCCGGCCAGATTCCGCTGGTGCCGGCCACCATGGACATGGTCGAGGGCGGCATCGAGGCACAGGTCCGCCAGGTATTCGACAATCTCCAGGCCGTTTGTGAAGCGGCCGGCGGGACGCTGGCGGACATCGCCAAGCTCAATATCTTCCTCACCGACCTCGGCCATTTCGGCATGGTGAACACCATCATGGCCGAGTATTTCCGCGAGCCCTATCCGGCTCGTGCCGCTATCGGCGTGGCCAGCCTGCCGCGCGGCGCGGCAGTAGAGATGGACGCGGTGATGGTGCTCGGAGGCTGAGCTGAGCACAGCAGGGTCATATACCGGCAGGAGTCTCGCCGAACGGCCGTTGAGCAGCCTCAAGGGGGTTGGCCCCCGGCTTGCCGAGCGGCTGGCGCGGTTGCGGCTGGGGTCCGTGCAGGATCTCCTGTTCCACCTGCCGCTGCGCTACGAGGACC
>Ga0079224_100004398_pt1 | contig 18201 bp, 21 predicted proteins | sample Stecom2015_FD_80414 | JGI IMG/M metagenome (GOLD analysis project Ga0079224, IMG submission 80414) | Agricultural soil microbial communities from Utah to study Nitrogen management - Steer compost 2015 | ecosystem: Environmental > Terrestrial > Soil > Agricultural land | place: USA: Utah...
GAGGATGCCGGCCGCCTGAACCGCATGCTGCCGTACGCCTGAGGAGGACTGAGAAATGGCACGAGTAAAGCGTGGCGTGCAGGCACGCCGTCGTCACAAGAAGGTCCTCGCCCAGGCGAAGGGTTACTACCACGCGCGTCGCAAGGTATTCCGCGTCGCCAAGCAGGCGGTCATCAAGGCGCAGCAGTACGCCTACATCCACCGCAAGCACAAGAAGCGCAACTTCCGTTCGCTGTGGATCACCCGCATCAACGCGGCTGCCCGGATGAACGGCATGAGCTACAGCCGCTTCATGAACGGACTGATGAAGGCCGGCATCACGCTCGACCGCAAGGTGCTGGCGGACATCGCCGTGCACGACGCAGCCGGGTTTGCCGCGCTGACCGAGAAGGCCAAGGGCGCGCTCGCGGCGTAAGTAGCCTGTGCCGGCCGGCCGTGGCTCGCCGCGGCCCGCAGCACACGGACACTGCAGTACACGCATGGGGAAGGGCGCAAGTCCTTCCCCGTTTTCGTTTTTGGAATGCCGCACGGAACGTGCTCGAATGAATGACATCCAGGGTTTGACCACCCGGGCGCTGGCTGACATTGCTGCCGCGGAGTCGCCTGCCGCCATCGAAGCGCTGCGGGTGTCGCTGGTCGGCAAGTCCGGCAGCATCACCGGCCAGCTCAAGCAGCTCGGCAAACTGCCGCCGGAGGAGCGCAAGGCCGCCGGGGCGGCAATCAACGAGGTCCGCGATACGGTTTCGGCCGCCCTGGCCCGGCGCAAGGCGGAACTGGAAACGGCGGCGCTGGACGCCCGCCTCGCATCGGAAACGGTGGACGTGACGCTGCCCGGTATCGACGCCGGGCGCGGCGGCCTGCATCCGGTCAGCCGGACCATGGAGCGGATCGCCGACATCTTCGGCCGCCTCGGCTTCGAATCCGCCCAAGGTCCGGAAATCGAGGACGACTGGCACAACTTCGAGGCGCTCAACTTCCCGCCGCACCACCCGGCGCGGGCGATGCACGACACCTTCTACTTCGGCGACGGCCGCCTGCTGCGGACCCACACTTCGGGCGTGCAGGTGCGCTACATGCAGGACCTGCTGGCCGCCGGCGGGCAGCCGCCGTTGCGGATGATCGCGCTGGGCAAGGTCTACCGCAGCGACTCGGACCAGACCCACACGCCGATGTTCCACCAGTGCGAGGGCTTGCTGGTCGACGAGCACGCCAGCTTCGCCGACCTGAAGGGCACCCTGGCCGAGTTCGTGCGGGCGTTCTTCGGGCGCGACTTCCAGATGCGCTTCCGTCCCAGCTATTTCCCGTTCACCGAGCCCTCGGCCGAGGTGGACATCGCCTGGCAGCAGCCAGATGGCAGCATGCGCTGGCTTGAAGTGCTCGGCTGCGGAATGGTGCACCCGAACGTCCTGCGCGCTGTTGGCATCGATCCGGAGCGCTACACGGGCTACGCCTTCGGCCTGGGCGTGGAACGCTTCGCCATGCTGCGCTACGGGGTCGACGACCTGCGCAGCTTCTTTGAGAACGACGTGCGCTTCCTGCGCCAGTTCGCCTGAGCCGGGGAGGAGCAAACGATGAAGTTTCCCGAGAACTGGCTGCGCCAGCATGTGCCGACCAGCGCCACCCGCGACGGGCTGGTCGACACCCTTACCGCAATCGGCCTGGAGGTCGAGGAGGTCACGCCGCTGGGCGAAGGCCTGGACGGGGTGGTGGTGGCCGAGATCATCAGCGCGGACAAGCATCCCGAGGCGGACCGGTTGCAGGTGTGCCGGGTCGATGCCGGTGACGGGACGCCCGTGCAGGTCGTCTGTGGCGCCCCCAATGCGCGGGTCGGGCTCAAGGCTCCGTTCGCGAGGGTAGGCGCGGTGTTGCCGGGCGGCATGAAGCTGGAAGCGGCGAAGCTGAGGGGCGTGGAGTCGTTCGGCATGCTGTGTTCGGCACGGGAACTCGGGACTGATTCCGATGCCGCCGGACTGCTCGAGTTGCCGGCCGACGCCCGGCCCGGCCAGCCGATCGAGGAGGTGCTGGGCCTGCCCGACTCGACGATCGAGATCAAGCTCACCCCTAATCGCGCGGACTGCTTCAGCGTCCGCGGAATCGCCTTCGACGTGGCCGCCGCCTCCGGTTGCGAGGCCGCCCCCTTTGCCGTCGAGCCGGTGCCCGCCGGAAGCGAGGCGATGCTGCCGATCAGGCTGTCAGCCGGCGGCGATGCACCTCGCTATTGCGGCCGGGTGATCGAGGGGGTCGACACCTCTTCGGCGACGCCGTGGTGGATGGCCGAGCGCCTGCGTCGCAGCGGCGTCCGGCCGGTCAGCCTGCTGGTGGACGTGACCCAGTACGTGATGCTCGAGCTGGGCCAGCCGATGCATGCCTTCGATCGCGACACGCTGTCGGGGCCGGTCGGGGTGCGCCGGGGCAGGGCAGGGGAGTCGATGGTGTTGCTGGACGGGCGGCGGGTCGAGCTCGACGACGGCTACCTGCTGGTCACCGACGACGACCGTCCGGTCGCGCTGGCCGGGATCATGGGCGGCCAGGACACCCGGGTGACCGCAGGCACGCGCAACGTGTTCCTGGAGTCGGCGCACTTCGCCCCGTCGGCGGTGATCGGGCGCAGCCGCAAGCTCGGCCTGCACACCGACGCGGCCCACCGCTTCGAGCGTGGGGTCGATCCCGCGCTTCCGCGCACCGCGATCGAGTACGCCACCCGGCTGATCCTCGATATCGCCGGGGGCACGCCCGGTCCGGTCACCGAGGCGGTCCAGGCCGGAGAGCTTCCGTGCAACACCCCGATCCTGCTGCGTCGCCGGCGCCTGGCGCGGGTGCTGGGCCTGGAGGTCGCCGACGCCGCGGTCGAGCGCATCCTGCGCGCGCTGGACATGCGGGTGGAGCCGGCCGACGGCGGCTGGCTGGTCACCGCGCCGAGCCGGCGGTTCGACGTCGCCCTGGAGGAGGACCTGATCGAGGAGATCGCCCGGATCCACGGTTACGACCATGTCCCGGCCACCCTGCCGCGTGGCGCCACCGTGCTGCGGGTCCCGGCCGAGGAGCGGGTGGGCGAGCCCGATGTGCGCCGCCATCTCGCCAGTCGTGGCTTCCTCGAGGCGATCAACTACGCCTTCGTCGAGGCGGGGCTGCTCGCGCGCTGGGAGGCCGACGGCCAGGCGGTTCCCCTGCTCAACCCGCTCAGTGCCGAGCTTGGAGTCATGCGATCGATGCTGCTGCCTGGCCTGGTGTCGGCGCTGGGCCGCAACACGGCGCGGCAGCAGTCGCGGGTGCGCCTGTTTGAACTGGGGAACGTATTCACCAAGGCTGCCGTCGACGGCGAGCCGCCCGTGGAGCGGCTGCGCGTGGCCGCCACCGCCAGCGGCACTGCCCGGGCCGAGCAGTGGAGCGAGGATTCGCGTCCGGTCGGATTCCACGACCTCAAGGGTGACCTTGAGAGCCTGGCCGCGCTGTCGCGCGCACGGCTGGAGTTCCGCCCATCGGCGCCGGCGTGGGCCCATCCGGGCCGCTCGGCCGACGTGTTCCTCGGCGGCGCGGTGCAGCCGGTCGGCTGGATCGGTGAGTTGCACCCCCGCTTGCTCGAGGCGATGGAGGTGGACACCGCGGTGGTCGCTTTCGAACTCGACCTGGAGCCGTTGCTGCAGCGTGCCCTGCCGCGGGCAGGAGTGGTTTCCCGCCAGCCTTCGGTGCGTCGCGACCTCGCTTTCGTGTTGCCCGTGGAGGCCCCGTGGGCGGCGGTCGAGTCGAGCATCCGTGGCGCTGCCGGCGAGATCCTGCGGGACCTGGTGCTGTTCGACCGTTACCAGGGCAAGGGCGTGGAATCCGGGTTCAAGAGTCTTGCTATGGGCTTGATTCTGCAGGAGGAATCGCGCACGCTGACAGACCGCGAGGTCGATGCGGCAGTGGCGGCGGTCAGCGCCGCTTTGCAGCGCGACCATGGCGCGGTGATCCGCGGCTGAGATCCGCCTGCAGCAGGAAGGTGACACGATGGCGTTGACCAAGGCGGAGATGGCCGAGCGTCTGTTCGACGAGGTCGGACTGAACAAGCGGGAGGCGAAGGAGTTCGTCGACGCATTCTTTGATTCGCTGCGCGGGGCCCTCGAGGGCGGCCGGCAGGTCAAGCTGTCCGGCTTCGGCAACTTCGACCTGCGGCGCAAGAACCAGCGCCCTGGCCGCAATCCGAAGACCGGCGAAGAGATCCCGATTTCCGCGCGCACCGTGGTGACCTTCCGCCCGGGACAGAAGCTCAAGGAGCGCGTCGAGGCGTACGGTGGAGCCGAACATGCTTGATCCAGGCAGCAACCGCGAGCTTCCGCCGATCCCGGCGAAGCGTTACTTCACCATCGGTGAGGTCAGCGAGCTGTGCGACGTCAAGCCGCACGTGCTGCGCTACTGGGAGACCGAGTTCCCGATGCTCAACCCGGTCAAGCGCCGGGGCAACCGCCGCTATTACCAGCGACATGAGGTATTGATGGTGCGGCAGATCCGCGGCCTGCTCTATGAGCAGGGCTACACGATCGGTGGCGCCCGGTTGCGGCTCGAAGGCGACGCCGGCCGCGAGGAGTCGGCGCTCAGCACCCAGATCGTCCGCCAGGTGCGGATGGAGCTGGAAGAAGTACTGCAGTTGCTGCGCCGCTGAGTGCCGATGGCGGCCGTAGCACTCCTACAAACCGGCAAGGCGCGTTATACTTGCCGGCCGCCGCGAGGCGGGTCCAGATCGTTCGGGGTGTAGCGCAGCCTGGTAGCGCACCTGTCTGGGGGACAGGTGGTCGTCGGTTCGAATCCGGCCACCCCGACCAACACGATCACGGATGAGCAAAAGGGGCCTTGCGGCCCCTTTTTCGTTCGCCTGGTCCTCCCCTGCGTCAGGAGGCGGCGCCTGCCCGCACCGGCTGGCCCGTGGCAGGCCAGCGCGCCAGGATCGCGGCACGGATGCCGTTCGCGTCCAGGCCGGCCTCGGCGAGCAGCTCATCGCGGCTGCCGTGCTGCTGGAATGCATCCGGCAGGCCCAGGTGGAGGATCGGCAGGCATATGCCCTCGCTGGCCAGCAGTTCGGCCACTCCGGAGCCGGCGCCCCCGGCGACGACGTTGTCCTCCAGGGTCACCAGGCCGTCATGGCTGCGGGCAAGCTCCAGCACCAGCGCGCGGTCCAGCGGTTTGACGAAGCGCATGTTGGCGACCGTCAGCCCCAGCTCGTCGGCCACCTGCTCGGCGGCGGCCAGCGGCGCACCGAACGCGAGGAGGGCGAGTCCGGCGCCGCGCCGGCGCAGTTCGCCCTTGCCGATCGGCAGGGTGTCCAGCGCCGGATCCACGGCCACGCCGGGCCCGGTGCCACGCGGGTAGCGCACCGCCGCGGGGCCCTGGTGCTGGAAGCCGGTGGAGAGCATGCGCCTCGCCTCGGCCTCGTCCGCGGGCGCCATCACGACCATGTTCGGCACGCAGCGCAAGTAGCTCAGGTCCAGGTTGCCGGCATGGGTGGCGCCGTCCGGGCCGACCACGCCGCCACGGTCGATCGCGAACAGCACGTCCAGGTCCTGGATCGCCACGTCATGAACCAGCTGGTCGTAAGCGCGCTGCAGGAACGTCGAATAGATCGCCACCACCGGCTTGGCGCCCTCGCAGGCCATGCCGGCGGCGAGGGTGACCGCATGCTGCTCGGCGATCGCGACGTCGAAGTAGCGGTCCGGGTACTCGCGGCTGAAGCGGACCAGGCCGGAACCTTCCCGCATCGCCGGGGTGATGCCCATCAAGCTCGGGTCGGCGGCGGCCATGTCGCACAGCCAGTCCCCGAACACATCGGTATAGGTGGGTTTCTTCGTCCCCGGCTTGCTCACCATCCCGCGCACCGGGTCGAAAGGACTGACTGCGTGGTAGCCGATCTGGTCGCCCTCGGCGAGTTCGTAGCCCTTGCCCTTGGTGGTGATGATGTGGAGCAGCTGCGGGCCCTTGAGGTCCTTCAGCGTGCGCAGGGTGGACACCAGTGCGTCCATGTCGTGGCCGTCGATCGGGCCGGTGTAGTGGAAGCCGAGCTCCTCGAAGACACTGGAAGGCACGAACATGCCCTTCCACTGCTCCTCCCAGCGCTTGACGAAGCGGGCGGGCGCGCCGTGCTTGTCACCCAGCAGTTTCTTTCCGCCTTCGCGGATGGCATTGAGGGTGCGGCTGCCCGAGAGCCGGCCGAGCATGCGCGTCACTCCGCCGACGTTCTCGGAGATCGACATCTGGTTGTCGTTGAGGATCACCAGCAGGTCGGGCTCCTCGCGCCCCGGCTCCTCGCCAAGGCCACCGCCGTGAGCCAGCGCTTCGAACGCCATGCCCGCGGTCATCGCGCCGTCGCCGATCACCGCGACCACCTTGCGGGGGTCGCCGGTCGCCTGCAGCGCGAGCGCCATGCCAAGCGCCGCCGAGATGCTGGTGGAGCTGTGCCCCACCCCGAAGGTGTCGTACTCGGATTCGTCGCGCTTGGGGAACGGTGCGACGCCACCAAGCTGCTTCACCGTATGGATGGTGTCGCGCCGGCCGGTCAGGATCTTGTGCGGGTAAGTCTGGTGGCCGACGTCCCAGACCAGGCGATCGTGCGGGGTCTGGTACATCCAGTGCAGGGCCACGGTCAGCTCGATGACGCCGAGGCCGGCACCGAAGTGCCCGCCCGACTGGGCGACCTGCTCGATCAGGTAGGCACGCAATTCATCGGCGATCGCCGGCAGCTCCCCGGCCGGGAACTCACGCAGGTCCGAGGGAACCTGGATGCGGGAAAGTCGGGGATAGCGCTGCGGATCAATCATCAATACGGAACCGGACGGCAAGTAGGACATTGTCCCGCCGCCGCCCGGGGTCGGCAAGGCGCGTCACCGACCGCGCAGGCGCCCGAGCAGCCCGCCCCGCGCCGGAGGGGGAGCCGGGGTTTCCGGCTGTTCCGGCTGGGCGAAGCCGGTGGCGAGGTTCGCATTGACGAAATCGGTGACTTCCTCCAGCGGCACTCCGCTGGCGGCGGCGAGCTCCTGCAGGCGCGCCGGGCCCCGCATCATCACGGTGGCGATGCGGAAGTGGCGTGGGAACTCGCGCTCGGTCTGGGGCCACTTGAGCAACTGGTAGCGTGCCTCCGGGTCGAAGCCCGGCAGCAGCTGGCCCTGGCCGGATTGCAGCGCCGCGAACCACAGCAGCCGGGACAACGGTTGCGCCGCCCCCGCGGCGGCTGCACGCGCGGTCCAGTCGGCGGGCTCCGGTTCCAGGTCCTTGCGCTCCAGCAAGGCTGTGACGTGCGGAGCCAGGGGCTTGAGCGATGCCGGGCCGTGGTACTCGCGGGCCGCCGGATCCAGCAGCAATCCGATGCCGTTGCGCTCGATCACGAAACGGTGGCCGGGCTCGCCCGCCGCCAGCCACTCCGAGAGCCGCCGGGGCTGCAGGGAGGCTCCCGCGGCCGCGGTCGTGGGCATCGCCGGCTGCAGGGTGGGTGCGGGCGGCACTATGCTGCCGACCGCAGCGCTCCCGGGTTCGGCCCGGTCGCCTATTTCCTCCGTGGCGGGAGGTGCGCTCCCATAGCGGTCCGGGGCGGCCTGTTCTTCGTCGGGCCGGGCCGGCCGCTCTTCCGGCAGCTGGTCGCCGGCCACTGGCGCGGGGGTCAGCCCGGCCGGGGTGGCGAGCGCCGGGGCAATCTGCCGCAGCACGGCGGCAAGCGCTTCCGGGCCGGCCGGGTGGGGCAGGTGGTAGTCGGCCTGGGTGCGCGGCGCGGTGGTCAGTCCGATCACCTGCTTGCCGTCGCCGTGCAACCGGAGCCAGCTCATCGGACCGTACATGCTGTCCATGTCGACGATCACGTGGCTGGCTTCCGCGTCTGCCACGAGCGTCCAGACATTGCCCACCAGTTCATTGGCTTGCGTGAACGCCGCCTCGAGCCTGGAGCGGGTCGCCTGGTCCATCCCGGTAAGGCCGAGCTTCAACGACATTTGCCGATCCGGTTCATGTGATCGCGGCAGTGTTGCGGACCGGGTCGGTGCCGTCAAACAACCCCGTCGCAATCAGACTGCGATGCGCGTGTCCCGGGGGAGCTGGGCCTTGAGGAAGGCCATCTGGTCGGCAAGGATGTTGCGGTTGGACAGGATCAGGTGTTCGATCCAGCTCGGCCGGTAGGGCACCGCGAGCAGCGGCATGCCGGCCTGTTGCGGGGTGCGGCTGCCCTTGCGCGAATTGCAGTGGAAACAGGCAGTGACGACGTTCTCCCAGCAGTCGCGTCCTCCCCGCGAGACCGGGACAACGTGGTCGCGGGTGAGCTGGGGGCGATTGAAGCGGCTGCCGCAGTACATGCACAGGTAGGCATCGCGGGCGAACAGCGCCGGGTTGCTGAGCGCGGGCGACGGGTCAAGGGCCTTGCCGCGCGCCTGGCCCCGCCCGGCGACGATCGGGTGGAGCTCGAGCCGGCTGCGCATTCCGCTGCAGCGATTGGTGCCGCCGTGCACGACCAGGCAGGGTTCGCCCAGGGTCCAGGCGACCGCATCGCGGGCATACAGGCAGGCGGCATGCTGCCAGCCGATCCATTCCAGCGCCCGCCCGTGTGCGTCGAGGGAAAGCAGCCGTACCGCTTCCAGGCGGAGGTCCGGCATGCCGGGGCCGCCCCGCGCGCCGAGGACGGCCTCCGGCGGCGCAGGACCGCCGGAGACAACCGGTTCCAGCATCGCCGGGGCGGTCTCCATAGCGCCCGAGCTTACCGCGGGATGGTTTCGTTATGGAAAACCGTCAGGCGTCGAAATCTTCCGCGTTCAGGCGCATCAGCGATCCCGCGCCACTGCGGATGGCCGCCGCATGGGCCTGCGTGCGCGGCAGGATGCAGTCGAAGTAGAAGCGCGCGGTCTCGTATTTGCCGGCCTTGAACCCCGCCGGCTGGTCCGAGGCTTGCGCCGCGACGGCCATGCGGACCCACCAGTAGGCCAGGGTGGCGTAGCCGCTGTACATGAGGTAGTCGTACGACGCTGCGCCGACTTCTTCGGGGTTGCCGGCTGCGGATTTCGCGATGCCGACGGTGAGCTCTTCCCACTCGGCTGCGGTCCGGGCCAGGCTCGCGACGAGGTCGCCGAAGGCCTCGTTGCCGGCATTCTCCTGGCAGAACCGACGGATCATCGCGCCGAGCGCCTTCAGGCCGGCGCCCTCCAGCTTGAGGATCTTGCGGCCGACCAGGTCCAGCGCCTGGATGCCCGTGGTGCCCTCATAGAGGGTGGTGATCCTGGCATCGCGTGCCAGCTGCTCCATCCCGTGCTCGGCGATGTAGCCGTGCCCACCAAAACATTGCAGGGCGTTGTAGGTGCACTCAATGCCCCATTCGGTCAGGCAGGCCTTGACGATCGGGGTCAGGAACTCGACCAGGGCTTGGGCGCGCTCGCGCTCGGCGGGATCGGTTGCAGCCTCGGCGGTGTCCACCATCAGGCCTGCGTGGTAGGCCATCACCCGGCCGCCCTCCACGAGCGCCTTGCAGGTCAAGAGCATGCGGCGCACGTCCGGGTGGACGATGATCGGGTCGGCCGGCTTGTCCGCCAGCGCCGGCCCTGAGAGGGAGCGCGACTGCAGGCGTTCGCGCGAGTAGGCGAGGGCATTCTGCAAGGCGCGCTCGGACAGGCCGAGGCCCTGCAGGCCCACCGCGAGCCGTGCGGCGTTCATCATGGTGAACATGTGCGACATGCCCTTGTTCGGCTGTCCCACCAGGTAGCCCTGCGCGCCGTCGAAGTTCATCACGCAGGTGGCCGAGCCATGGATGCCCATCTTGTGCTCGAGCGAGCCACACGCCACCTCGTTGCGCGCTCCCATGTTGCCTTCGCGGTCGACCTTGAACTTGGGCACCACGAACAGCGAGATGCCCTTGCTGCCGGCCGGTGCGTCCGGGAGCCGGGCAAGCACCAGGTGGACGATGTTGGGGGCCAGGTCATGCTCGCCGGCGGTGATGAAGATCTTGGTGCCGGTAATCGAATAGGTGCCGTCGGCGGCCGGCTCGGCGCGGGTCTTGAGCAAGCCGAGATCGGTGCCGCAGTGTGGCTCGGTCAGGCACATGGTGCCGGTCCATTCGCCGGAGACCAGCGGCTTGAGGAACACTTCGCGCTGCCAGTCCTCGCCATGGAAGCGCAGGGCCTCGCTGGCCCCGTGCCCGAGCAGGGGGAAATTGCCCCAGGCCAGGTTGGCGCTGTCGATCATTTCCTTCTGCACGAAGCCGATGACCTGTGGCAGCCCCTGGCCGCCGAACTCGGCAGGCGCGGTCAGGCCGGGCCAGCCGCCTTCCACGTACTGCGCATACGCCTCCTTGAAGCCCGTCGGCGTCCTCACCTCGCCGGTGCCCTTGTCCAGGCTGCAGCCTTCCCGGTCGCCGACCTCGTTGAGGGGTGCGAGCACGGTTTCGGCGAAGCGCGCCGCCTCCTCGAGCACGGCATCCACCAGCTCGGGGCCGATCTCCCCGTGGCCAAGGGCCGGCAGCGCGGTGTCCGCGCCCAGCACGTCATTGAGGGCAAAGCGCATTTCGCGCAAAGGGGCCTTGTAGCTGCTGCTCATGTCTTCCTCTCGGTTCCGGCAGGGGTCAGCGCAGCACGCCCGGGAGCCCGGGGGCCGGGCTCAGCGCGCTGCGGCGCGGGTCGGGTTCAAACCGCCGCTGGCGCCCTTCTTCCGGCGTGGCGGTGATCACGCCCTTGAGCGTGTAGTCCACGCTGCGACGTGCGGCCAGTGCGTCGGCGACGGCCAGCTTGGCGGGCGAGGCAGGGGCGAAGCTGATGCTCGCCACGTCGGCGGATTCGCCTCCTATCCAGAGGTCAGGGCTGGCACGCATGGTCCCGGCATCCTGTCCGGCGATGGTCAGCTCCAGTTCGACCGAATCGAACTGCATCGGGATGCTGCTGAAGTTCTGCAGTCGCAGCTCGATGTCCCAGCTGCCGTCCGCCTGCACCGTGAGTTGCTGGATCCGGGCGGCGGGCTCGGATACGCGCCGGACCGGCCCGCTGGAACAGGCGGCCAGCACGGCGGCGGCGAGGGCAAGGCTGATCCAGGTGAGATGGCGCCTGGGTGACATGCGGCTGCTCCGACGAACGTGTCGGGGCAGCATACTACGGCGCATGGTTTGCCGGTCAGGCTTGGATGCAGCGGGTGGAAAGGGTTCAAGGACAAGATCCGCGACCCGGACGGCGAGCTTATCACCTGGTCGCCGCACGACCTGCGGCGCACCGCGCTAACCCTACTCGAGGGAAGGACGTGTCGGCGTACGCCCTCAAGCGCAGTGCGGCCCACAGAGAGGGGGCGGCCGTGACCGCCGGATACCTGGCCGACGACGTATGCCGCCTGCGTGCACCGATAGAGCGCCTGGAGAGGGCTGCGCTGGATCTTCCGGGCGAGGGGAACATCGTGCCGCTCAGGCCAACAGCATCCGGCGAGAGCCGGTAATCGCCGGCCGGCGTGCGCCAACACGACCGGCCGACTTCCACAACCGTCTGGATACGAGACGACCATGGCAACTCAAATGGTACTGGCCCAGGGCGACTACGGCAGGGAGTTGGTCCCCGCGCACGAAGCCGTCGAGATCCAAGAGACACCGTTGGGGGCGGACAACATCGTGGTCCCGGCCACGGTTCGCTGGCTCAGCGAGCTTCGGGGCGACAGCGGCATCCCCACGAAGATTCGAAGCGTCACGGCAACCGACGCGGGGGCGTATGTGGCCTTCGATTGCACGCCGCGGGTTCAGTACGTCACTGACAACGGCCCTGTGTACTTGCACTGGAGCAGCTGCACAGTGCGGAACCTACAGGACGCTCAGGACTCGATCTTCGACGGACTGTCGGCACATGATCGCGCGCAGCTGTTCGCTGCGGTGGAGGGCTGAGCGATGGAGAAGCAGACCGAAGCCGGCATCCCCGGCCTTAACGATCTTCTGATCAGCTCACTCGCCCTCGACGATCACAAGCGCGTCGGGCAGGCTGCCGAAAACGTCCAGTACCCCGTGATCAAGGGCATCGAGGCGATCGGCGAACTTCTGTTCTCCGCTTCGAACTCGGACAGTCCGGTGGACAGCTACACGCTGGGGAACGTCGGGTGCCTCTTGAAGCACCTGGCGGCGATGGCGGAAATGATGGGCACGTTCCAAAGCAACGCTGCGTACTGCGAGGCCCATCCCGAGGCTGCGGCCACGATGCAGAAGCAGAAAGGGAAGGTCTGACGATGGCCGCGCAGATCATCCCGTTCCCCGTGGCGGGGCGGAGCGAGGAAATCGGCCCGCCCGCGCTGGCCCAGGCACAGCACACCGCATCTGCGTTCCGTGCGTCCCCTCGTCTCGCTGAGTTGGCGAGGCGGCTGGACGAGCGCTGTCGCGAGCTCGACCGAGCCAGCGTGCCGGTGTTCGGCCCTAGGATGGACGCGGCGGTGGCGCTGGGGGCCGCGCTGCAACAACTCCACTTCCGCGACCGCGGAGGCGCAGCAGAGGTCGATTTGCCGTGACTCAGCGGGGAGAGGTGAGGTGGGAGCTTCCTTGGCTTAGCGTCGAAGAGGTCAAGAAACGTCTGCAGTGGAGTCGGTTTCGAGCCATCGAATCACTGAGGGCGGAAGTGCAGGGTGGCAACCGTGAAGCGTTGGTTGAAGCAGTTTTGGCTGCTGCAACCTCGGGTGCCCCTTGGCCGCAGTGGGTCCGGGATGAGGTCGCGGCGGCGATGTTTCGGTACCGTGACCACTACGCACGTACCCTGGATGAAGCTTTCGCGATATCGCGGCCAAGCGGTTACCGGCAGCAAGCGAGGATCAAGCGCTTGCACCATGGCCTGCTTGTCACGCTAGACGTGCACATGCTCGTCCAAGCAGGCGCCTGTTTGGACGATGCGCTGTTCGAAGCTGTGGGGGCCGTGAACAAGATCGGTAAGACCACAGCTTCTAAGTACTACTACTGGCATATCAAAACGCGGAGGGTTCCCCCACCTCGGCGGGGCGTGCGCACCCGGGATCAGCTTCCCCCTTGGCTGCAAGGCATCGTAAGCGAGGTCAACTGGCTCTAGCGTTTCCGCGTTTGGAGCTGGATGCGCGGCATTACACAGCGGGTGTCGGTTTCTAACGTTCCCACAACGCTCAACTGCGAGTGTTGTTGAGGAATCGAAGTGACACGAGAACTGAAAACCGTTCGGGACTTCCCTGCTAGCGGCCCGTTCAGCGAGTCCCAACTCCGTTGGTGGATCTTCGAGGCTGAGCGCAACGGCTTGGCGAAGTGCGGTGGCGTGATTCGCATCCGACGCCGGGTGTACCTGGATCCCGCAGGGTTCGACCGGTGGATTGAGTCTCAGCAGAACGGGGCGACGGCATGAAAGCGCCGGCCAACCCCCACGCAAGCGGCCGCGGTTGCGGGGAAGTAACGGACCTCGTGGCTCATAGCCTACGAGGCATGACTACGGCACAACATCCAACACGGCGGCGCCTCAGTGAGCGCGAAGCCGCCGAGTACCTCGGGCCGGTCTCGGTCCGCACCTTACAGGACTGGCGCAACCAGGGCACAGGCCCGGCATACGCCCGCCTGGGTCGCCGGATCGCATACGACATCGCGGACCTGGACGCGTTCCTAGCCTCGCAGCGGGTAGAGCCGAAGGCGGGGGTGTTGCCATGAACGGCCGCGAGCATCCCCAGGCACTCGAGCGTCTGTATGGCGCCCGCGCCGACGCCCGCGACATCCTGACCGGTCGCCTGCGCACGCAGCTGCCCGACTTGGGCGAGGCCCTGGCGGCGCAGCTGGCCGAGTTGGAGCGGGACCCCACCCGCGATCGCGCCGAGCGCGTGCTAGCGAACCTGGCCGGCGTGGCTGCGCACGTACGTCGCCTGATCGCCACGCAGGAGGCACGTGAGTGAGGTCTCCAAACGACAGCGCCCCAACCTGGCGGGGTCGGGGCGCGGAGGACACAGAAGCTGGCCGCTTCCGGATCAATCATAACCCCGTCGATCTGCTGCTGTCCCGCCTCGAGGGGGTCCGCAGGTACGGGCGTGGCTGGCGCTCCAAGTGTCCGAGCTGCGGCGGGCGATCCCACAAGGTTGCCATCACCGAGGCGGACAACGGCGCCGTGCTGCTGCACGCGTTCTGCGGATGCTCGCCGGCCGAGGTGCTCGGTGCAGTCGGGTTGGAGCTGAAAGACCTGTTCCCAACGCCGCTGCGGCCTCTCACCGACGCTGAGCGCCGGCAGGCGCGGATGCGGGCCCGGGAAGCGGGCTGGGGCGAACAACTACACCCGCGCGTCCGCCGATCGGCTCGAGCAGGTCGAGCGTGTGGTGAACCGCAATGGTGGTCCGGAGAAGATCTTCAACGCGGTCATGAGCGGCACCCGCGACGGCGGCACCACGCTGAGGGCGGTGATGCAGTCGCTCCCGAAGGAGGGCCAGCGGGCCGTGACGGCAGCGGTCATCAAGCGGATGGGGCTTGCCACCCCGGGGATGCAGGACGCAGGAGGCGAGGTGTTCAGCGCCAACACCTTCCTGACCAACTGGAACCGCGTGAGCCCCGAGGCCAAGTGCGCGCTGTTCAACCGCCACGGACTCGGCTTCAGCGAGAACATGGACAAGATCGCGCGGGTGGCCAGCCGGCTCCGGGAGGGCTCCAGGGTGTTCGCCAACCCATCCGGCACGGCCAATCGTGCGCTGGCCTACAGCTACGGCGCCGGGCTGGCCGGTACGGGTGCAGCCGCAGCTTTCACGGGCACCGTCTTCCCGTTCGTGCTCACGGCTCTGTCCGGACTGGCCGGCAATGCGGCAGCGCGCGCAATGACCAACCCGAGGTTCGTCACCTGGCTGGCGCGTACCACTGAGATGCCTGCCGGGGAGGTTCTGCAGCAGGTCAATATCCTCAAGGGAATTGCGGAACGAACGGGCGAGGACGAGCTGGCAGACGTGGCCGATTCCTTGGAAGTGCAGGCGACCGCGATGGCGCCGGAGCGGTAGAGTGGGGCACCCCCAGCCGGAGGCAGATATGGCCGATCAGTCCATCACAGGGTTCGTGCGGCTCGCCTCGCTGCTGAGGGCGGGCTACCGCTTCCAGAGCCTGGAGGGCGCGGAGTGCGCCTTCCTGGAGCATCCGGCGGGGCGGAAGTTTCCGCACTGGCGGGTGATGGTCTACGACAACGGGACGGTCGTCGGCATGAAGCCGGAGGGAGCGGACGAGGAGATGCGGATCCGCTCCTGTGACTCAGACCACTTCAACGCGTTCCTGCGCACGGTGCCGCAGCACACTCCGCTGTTCGGCTGACGTCACCACACGCGCCAGAGGATCACTAGCAGCAGCGCGATGGCCATCCAGCTCGCTGCCTCCACCCGGCGGAGCGAGGCGAGGATGGCGGCACTCAGCATGAAAGTGGCTGCAGCGTCCTCCCTGGCGAAGTGGGCAGCCCGGAGTCCTTGCTGGGCCGTGTACCGCGGGCGATCTGGATCGTCGGGGGTGTCGGGGTACAGCCCGTCCTCCTTCGACATTTCCGCAACCTCAAGGTTGATGCGGCGCACCGAAGCGGCCACCGGGTGCTTCGAGGCTGGGAACTTGGCAGGTGATCGCATGGCCTTGCCGGAGTCGTGGATGTGATTAGGCGCAACAGCAACGGCGCAGCGGCTCACCGCGGAGTCGGTTGACGAGGGTGGCCACTGCTGGACTGCGCGTGTCCCAGCGTGAATACTAAGTGAAGGGGGTCTGCTTGGGGTGAGCGAGTGAATTTAGGTTCGTGGCTCTATGACCATGCCGCGAAGCTGATTGCGGGGGCCGTGCTGGCCGCTGCGTTAGCTTTCGGAGCTGGCGCGTGGAACAGTGAGCACCGTTTGGTGTGGTTCAAGGCGGCGGAGCTGTGCGTGTGGGGTGCCGGGCTGTTTTCTGTGCTGCTGATCAGAAGACAACTTTGGATTCAAGAGCAACAGGCCGCTAACACCCTGGACCAGCTCGTGAAAGATCATCAGTGGCGGTCATATCAGTCGTTTCATCAGCACTTCTCGCACATCCCAAATGAGGCGGTCAGGCAGAAGTTGCTTCAGCACATGAAGAATAAGGGGATCATGGGCTGCTTTAAGGATCGGGGGCACCAGATCGATTCAGAAACGTTCGAGTCGATCAAGGAAGACGAGGAGTGCATGGACGTGATCCGGTCCGCGCTGGACTGCTTCGAAGAGTTCGCCGGAGCAGTTAACGCTGGCCTAGTCGACGACTCATATGCGTTCTCGTTGCAAGGTAGCCGGACGGTGCGCTACAGAACAGCTTTCGACCCAGTTATCCGCCACATGCAGCAGGGCTCACCTACCGCGTACGTGGAGCTTTGTAAGCTCGCTTACCGGTGGTCAACGGCGATGAACGTTGACGAAATTCGCAGTGTGGAAGGAATGGGCATCGGTAGCCCCAAGGGCGCAGCGACGCTGAATGGGCCATCGTAGATGCGGTTGAAGTCGTCACTCAGGCACTGCTATCGTTCGTTAGACAGCACACACAACAGGCGAGGAAGATCATGAAGGACACTACCGGGTTCTAAGCTTCCATCACTGACTCAGAACAGGGGCGGGGCTACCTCCGCCCTTTTTTGTGCGTGAATCAACTGCGGCGGGGCACAGGGGCGACCAAACGCGGATCTGGTCCGCCGTTAGCGTTGCTGCTGCCCCAGCGCAGTAGGTAGAGTGCCTGTCTGCAGCGGGTAGGCTGGATCCGGCGCGCACCGCGACGGCGATGGTGTGGGCTGCGAGGAGGACCCAGTCGCATCCGGTGAGAACCCTTGTGCATATCACTGACGCTCCAGTCAGGACCAGAGGGGGCCAGCATGCGGTGGGGAGTGATCTGTCTTAGGGGCTTGGCGCCCGCAGGGGGCCTCGTCGTCGGGGGTTCGGTGGTGCCGTGGGGGCTGAGTCGCCTCGCCACGGCGTTCGGAGCGTTCGTCCCGACCACTGCGCAGCCGATCATCCCGCTATGGCTCGTCGGGGCTTGGCTACTCGTCTGCGCGGGCCCGATCGGCATGTTCGTCTGGCGGTTACTCGCTTGGGAGCGGGGTGCCGACCCTTGTAGTCGGTGCGGTGGCCCGTTGGGATGGTTGCGCCCAGGCAAGGTCTACTACGGTCGACAGCTTCCGGACTACAGGCGATGCCTGAACTGCGGAGACGCGAACTCGGTCGCGTGACCGCGCCGCGGAACGCTACTTCGTGTAGACCGCCTCCACGTACTTCCCCCGCCCGTCGCCGTGCCCAAGATCGACCGAGGTGTGGGCCAGTGCCTCGGCCCGCGTGTCGCCGTCCTGTACATAGGCCCTGATCCGATCGGCCGCGTAGGCGTACCGCAGGCAGTGACCAGTGATCCCCGCCCCGGGCTTGATCTGGCGGTGCATGGCATTCCGGTACCAGGTCATGGCACGCCGCAGGTTGGCAGCATCGAGCAGGCGACCGCTACGGGTCTCGGCCACAGCGCGCGCCTCACGGACGGCCTCCAACGCTGCTGCACGGTCCGATGGCTCGCTCTCGCGGCGCCTGCCGCCCTTCGTGCCGCGCAGGATCGTCACCCGCTGCCCGGCCTCCAGCTGGCGCTCCCGCCGGGACAGGGACTCTCCGGCTTGGACAGCCTCCGCCCCTCGCAGCCCGAGCGTGCGCTCGAGCTTCAGGATCGCGACCAGTCCCGGATCCACCGTGGACGCGATGGCCAGCGCCGTGGCGTACTGCTCTGGGGTCGCCCCGGTCTTGGTGCCTGCCCTGCTGCTGCCGCTGATGCCGAGGGCCTGATTGGTCAGGGTTGGGGACTCCGCCGCTTGGCTGCGCCCGACCGCCCTCAACGAGGCCCGGATGTGCGCCGCCTCGTTCTGGAGCGTGCGCGTGGCCGTCCCTTGGGCCCGGCGCTCATCGACGTAGTGCCGTACGTGCCGCTCGCGTAGGGACGCGGGTCCTGCCACCTGGAAGCCGTGGCGGTGCAGGTGTTCGAACAGCCTCCCCAGGGTGCCCATGCGGGCCTGACGCGTGAGGTGCGCCCCTCCTGCCGCCTTGGCGGCTCCCCGCGCGCTAGAGCGCGCGGCCGATCGCTTGCTCATGAATCCTCCGGTTGTTGCCGACCAGCCGACTGGAGCGCCCCCGACAGCCGCACGAGGCGGCCTAAAAAGAGGTTCTTCACGGATTACCGGGGAACGCGGCCTTGATCTTCAGGAAGAAGTACTGGCTGTCGCGGTAGCCGTAGGCCATCCGCTTGATGACCTTGATCCGGTTGTTGATCCCTTCCAGCTGGCC
>Ga0079224_100004399_pt1 | contig 18198 bp, 15 predicted proteins | sample Stecom2015_FD_80414 | JGI IMG/M metagenome (GOLD analysis project Ga0079224, IMG submission 80414) | Agricultural soil microbial communities from Utah to study Nitrogen management - Steer compost 2015 | ecosystem: Environmental > Terrestrial > Soil > Agricultural land | place: USA: Utah...
GGTCCGGGCCGTACCAGTCCATATCGCCGCGGGAGAAAGACAATTGTATGTAATAGGTAAGTTTCGGATCGAACACAAATCCTTCAAACTTTAAGCGAAGTCGACGGACACGAAACTCAAATGACTCCGGATCGAGGTTGTCGAGGTCGCGGCTGGTAAAGGCGGCCCGATTCTGCATACGAAACTGAAACTTGAGTGAGTAAGCGCTATCAGACGCTACAACCCCGAATCCTTTTTGTTCCTTCTTGAAGAATTGCATGGGAAGTTCCTGCGCAAAAAGCGCCGATGGAATCAGTATCCAGGCGAGCAGGAGAGTGGTCAGTTTTCTCATATTCGTTTTGCTGAAATTTCCGCAAAGTAAAGGCATTTTAAGTTCCTTTTAAGGTTCAAAAGGATTTTTGCTGGTTCAGTAACATGCGGATAACATTCGGCGGACGTTCCTTAACATAAACTTAACACACGACCGGAGTTAAGGAGGATGGCGAGCCGTACCTTTGTAGCGGTTCAAATCGCTTTTTATGCTGATTAACAGGCTGAAACGAATCTCCGGTGCTTTTCTCGTCGCTGCGATAACACTTTCGTGCGGAAGTGGGAGCGGAGGCAGTGATCTCACGGGCGACGTCAGAATTGACGGATCCAGCACCGTATATCCTATTACAGAGGCTGTAGCCGAAGAATTCCGACTTGATCATCCACGCGTAAAGATAACGGTCGGGGTATCTGGAACGGGCGGTGGGTTTAACAAGTTTACACGGGGTGAAGTTGATGTCAATAACGCATCGCGACCTATCAAAGAAAATGAAGCTGCGCAACTGGCGCAGCGAGACATAGACTTCGTTGAATTGGGGGTTGCTTACGATGGACTTGTTGTCGTGGTTAATAAGAGTAACGACTGGGTGACGAGCCTGACTGTCGACGACCTGCGCAAGATTTGGGAACCCTCGGCGCAGGAAACCATTACCCGTTGGAGTCAGATCAATCCTGCCTGGCCGGATGAGAAGTTCAACCTCTATGGGCCGGGTATCGCCTCGGGCACATACGACTACTTTACCGAAGCCATCATGGGAAAGTCGGGCATGAGCCGGGGTGACTATACAGCAAGTGAAGATGACAATGTTCTTGTGCAAGGCATTGCCGGTGACAGAAACGGACTGGGCTTTTTTGGTTTGGCCTATTATGAAGAAAATGCAGATAAGCTGAAGTTGGTTGGTGTAGACGGAGGCGATGGCGTGGTCATGCCCTCGGCGGAAACGGTCAAGAATGGCTCTTATAAGCCCCTGTCTCGTCCTGTGTTTATATACGTATCGAGCGTCGCTGCTTCCCGGCCCGAGGTACAGACTTTTGTACGCTTCTATCTTGAGTATGCGGCGGAACTGGTTGCCGATGTGGGATACATTCCTATGACTCCGGAAGAATACCAGGCGGAACTCGACGAATTCAATGCTTTTGCGTCGGCTCTTCCTCCGGTTTCCGGGCCCCAGCCATGATGATTAAACTGCTATCGACTTGAAGCGGAAAGGAGAAAGAATAGTTGAAGGCGTACTGGCCTTCTCCGCGCTGGTCACCGTGCTGACCACTGTGGGCATCATCTGGGTACTTGTAAGTGAGTCGTGGGGGTTCTTTGCTGCGGTACCGCTCAAAGATTTTCTCTTCGACACCGAATGGACCCCGCTATTTGCTCAAAAGCGATATGGTATCCTTCCGCTGCTTTCCGGTACGCTGCTCACAACGCTTATCGCAATCCTCACGGCCGTACCCCTGGGAATCGTCATAGCGGTGTATTTGAGTGAGTATGCCAGCAAGAAACTCAGAAATACGCTAAAGCCGTTGCTTGAAGTACTGGCTGCGGTTCCGACGGTCGTATATGGATTCTTCGCCCTTACGGTTGTGACGCCGTTTCTACAATCTTTCATTCCGGGAATCGGCAGCTTCAACGCCTTGTCGGCTGGCCTGGTTATGGGCATCATGATCATTCCGCTGATTTCGTCGCTCAGTGAAGACGCGCTTTACGCTGTCCCACGGTCGCTGCGCGAAGCTTCCTATGGAATGGGAGCTACCCGTTTTCAAACCGCCTTCAAAGTCATTGTTCCGGCGGCGTCGTCGGGGATCATGGTATCGATCATTCTTGGCATAGCGCGGGCGGTGGGAGAGACTATGGTGGTCGCTATTGCCGCGGGGCAACAACCCAACCTTACGTTTGATCCGCGCGAGAGCGTAGAAACTATTACGGCCTATATTGTACAGGTAAGTCTGGGCGATGTCGAGCACGGATCGGTCGAGTACAGGACTATTTTCGCCGCGGGGATAACCCTGTTTATTATAACGTTCTTGCTAAACAACCTCAGCTTCTGGTTGCGTAGAAAATTCCAGCAAAAGTATGCGTGACATGGACAGAAACCGAATCATCGACAATGCTTTCCGATATGTGGGGCTTTTCTGTACTGCACTGGGAATTATCGTGCTTGCGGTGTTTCTCGGCGATATCCTCATCACCGGACTGACCCGTATCGACTGGAGTTTTCTAACGAGTCTTCCGTCGCGTCGTGCGGCCCGGGCGGGCATCCTGACGGCATGGACGGGAACTGCATGGATATTGGGACTTACCGCTCTTATCGCTATTCCGCTTGGTGTCTGTGCGGGTATTTATCTGCAGGAGTACGGTGCCCGGAGTCGTTTTGCACGGATTATCGAAGTGAATATTGCTAATCTTGCAGGAGTCCCCTCGGTTATTTATGGTCTCCTCGGACTTCAGATTTTTGTACGGACGCTTCACATGGGGAATAGTCTGCTCGCCGGAGCGTTTACGCTCGCGCTTTTGATCTTGCCGACTATTATCGTTGCAACGCGGGAAGCGTTGAAGGCAGTACCGGCAACGTTGCGCGAAGCCTCGTATGGCATGGGAGCGACACGGTGGCAGACGATTCGTCATCAAGTCCTGCCTGCCGCCTCCGGTGGTATACTCACGGGAATCATCCTTGCCCTGTCGCGTGCGGTCGGGGAAACTGCCCCGCTCATTGTAATCGGAGCGTTGGCTTACGTGCCATTTGTTGCTGAAAGTCCGCTCGATGAGTTTACGGTGTTACCTATTCAGATCTTCAACTGGGTATCCCGGCCACAGGAAGCATTCCTGGTTAATGCCGCAGCTGCCATTATTGTGCTACTTGCCATTACGTTCATCATGAATGGTATAGCGGTATATTTAAGGAACCGTTGGCAAAAGAAAGTGAGTTGGTAAACCCACGGTTCAGGTTTAAAGATTTAGTTCATGAAGCCAATCGAAGCTAAAAACGTTAACGTCTTTTATGGGGATAACCACGTCTTGAAGGATGTTTCGTTGAGCATCAAAGAGAACACGGTGACTGCCTTTATCGGCCCCTCGGGGTGTGGAAAGTCGACGTTCCTTCGTACGCTTAACCGCATGAACGATTACATCGAGAACTTCCGGAAGGAAGGGAAGGTGTGGATCAACGGCAAAGAGATTTACGACCGTTCGGTCCGGGTCGAAGATTTGCGCCGCAAAGTGGGAATGGTGTTTCAGAATCCCAATCCGTTTCCGAAATCCATTTACGAGAACGTCGCCTACGGATTGCGCATCCACGGGGTTGACGACAAGCGTGAGATCAACGAACGCGTTGAGAAATCGTTGAAGCAGGCAGCGCTGTGGAGCGAGGTGAAAGATAAACTCAACAAATCAGCCTTTTCGCTTTCTGGCGGTCAGCAACAACGCTTGTGTATAGCACGTACCCTGGCGGTAAGACCTTCTATTATTTTGATGGATGAACCGGCATCGGCGCTTGATCCCATCTCTACGGCGAAGATTGAAGAACTGATTGCTGAGTTGAAGGAGAAGTACACGATCGTTATCGTAACCCACAACATGCAACAGGCGGCGCGGGTCAGCGACCGAACCGCATTCTTTTATCTTGGCGAACTGGTAGAATATGACAAGACGTCAATTATTTTCACCAACCCGTCAAGGAAGCAAACCGAAAATTATATCAGCGGGCGTTTTGGATAGGCCCTAAAACCACAGTATATGTCAGCTATTGATCCGGAATTACAGGCGCTGCGCGAGAATCTTTATGACATGCTCTCCATGGTCAAAGGGCAGCTACAGAAATGCGTCGATGCAATCAGCAACCGCGATGTCGAACTCGCTCAACAGATCATTGATGACGAGAAGAAGATCAATATGCAGGAACTGGCGATCGACCGGGACTCCGAGAATATACTCGCCCTCTTCACCCCGGTAGCCACTGACCTGCGAAGTGTCTTGGCTACCATCAACATTGCCAACAATCTTGAGCGCATCGGTGACAGTGCCAAGAGCCTTGCCCGGATGCTGGTGGAAGACGTGGGGAAGAAGGAGTATAAATGGATCGATGCGCTGGGTATTGTGCAAATGCTGGAAGCCCTTATTTCTATGCTGAAAGACATGTCTCTGGCACTTCGTAATGAAGACACAGGTCCGGCCCTGCGCGCGGCCAGGAGGGATGAAGAGCTCAACAAGTGCTTCAAGAAAGCACTGAAAAAAACGACTTCGCTGATCGTCAAAAACCCAGATCAGGGAAAGACAATTCTCATGCTCTTGTTAATGGTTCGGAATCTGGAGCGTTCAGGTGACCTGACGAAGAACATTGCGGAGGAGATCATCTTCCAGCTGGAGGCACGCGTGATTAAGCACAAGAAGGGCCTGAAGTAGTCCTGACTAGTCCTTCTCGACGATTAGCGACAACGTGATCTTTCCATCGTCACGCTTCCGGTCGATCACAATGGGGTCGGAGACGATTTTGCCGCTCTTTTCCGTACCTTCGTGAACGACGGTAATCTTTTTCCCCTTGTCGTACTCAGGTTTCTCTTCCTGGGTGACCGTTACCCTAACCTGGATGGAATTCCCTTCCTCAAACTCCTTGATACTGGTGTTGTCATTTGCATCGATATTCACTGATCCCATAACACTCAACTTTTTTAAGAGAAACTGTTGCGCTATAGACGCTAAATAGTCGTGCCACCGGAGAGGCGGTGTTGAGTGACAAAAAGCGGGGGAAAAGGCTGCCGCATGATGGGGCGTTCATGCATTTTACTATTTTTAGCCCCGCAATGGCGGCCACTAAGGATTATCTGCAGGAAGTTCAGAAGTTTGTCTCGAGCCAGTACTGGTATTCAGGATTCCGAATAACGGCTGGTGTGATGGTTCCGTTGTTCTTTTTCCTCTACCAGGGTTGGCTACCGGCGGCCATTCCGTTCCTATGGGGATCTCTTTTCGTTAGTCTTACCGACACGCCGGGGCCGATTCAGCATCGCCGCAACGGTATGCTCGCGGCTGTGGGGCTGAATACTATCGTCGTGCTCCTCACAGCCCTTACCCGGGAGTACCCTGTCTTATTGGTTTCGCAAATTGTCCTGGCCAGCTTCTTCCTGAGCATGTTGGGCATTTATGGTGCCCGTGCCGGTGCGGTAGGGACGCTTGCCCTGGTAGTTATGCTCCTGAACCTGCTTTCGATAGGACAGGAATACGATCCGTTAGTCAGCAGTCTGTTGATCGCCGCCGGGGGCGGATGGTATATGCTGTTCAGCATGATGCTCCACGGAATCCAGCCCTATCGTGCTGTTGCCCAGGCATTGGGGGAGTACCTCATTGGTATCTCCGATTACATCCGCGCCCGGGCCGCCTTTTACCGGGAAGATGCCGATGTAAAGCAGGGCTTTAACCGTCTTATGAAGGAACACAGCGACTTGCGGCGGATTCAGGGCCAGACGCAGGAGTTGCTTTTCAAGACGCGGACGTCGGTCAGTGACGCGAGCCCGCGGAGCCGTAGTCTGATGATGATGTACCTCGACTCGCTCGATTTGTTCGAGCAGACAATGTACGCCTATCAGAACTATGATCAGATGCATCTGTCGCTTCGCGGCACAGGACTCCTTCCCCGGTATTACGGCGTTATTCTTGAACTGGCTGCCGGACTGGAACACGTAGGTCTGGCGGTGCAGATGGGAAATCCTGTAAAGAAACCGTTTGATATCACCAGCCGCATCGCTGATCTCAAGCAACGCACCGCTGAATTTCAGGAGGCTCCCGCGGACGAAGAACAGGCGAAAAGCCTCGAGGCTCTTTCCAAGATCATCCGCAACATCGAAGAAATATCTAACAGGATCAATCGCTTGATTCTGTATACGCGGATGGAAGGGCATCAGGACCTGTCGAGTGAAATGGCTGAACGGGCAAGTCGCATGGCCGCCTCGCAGCCGGTGAACTTTCGGATGCTGAAGGAGAACTTCACGTTGAAGTCCGACAATTTTCGTCATGCAATCCGGCTGACGATCGCGATTGCAACAGGCTATTTTGTGTCACTTCTTCTTGATCTGGATCACAGTTATTGGCTTTTGCTGACGATTGTGACCATCATGAGACCGGCCTACGTGTTGACGAAGAAGAGAAACGTCGAACGTGTAGTCGGAACGTTAATCGGTATAGGACTGGTACTCGTCATCATCTGGACGATCGGAAACCCTGCGGTTCTTGTAGTCCTCATGATTTTGAGCATGTTACTGGGGTATAGCCTGCTTCGGGTTAACTACTTTTCGTTTGTTGTCCTGATCACAATCTTCTTTGTCATCTCGCTCTCGTTTCTCAATCCGTTTGAGTTTCAGTCGCTGATTGCGGAGCGGTTGATCGACACCGTGATTGGTTCCGTTATCGCATTTCTTGCTTCGCGCTATATCTTTCCAACCTGGGGGCACCATGAGATACGTCGCTCTATGCAAAAAATGCTTGAAGCCAACAGGCAGTATTTCACCCAGGCATGGATTGCGACTAAAACCGGACAATCGGAGACGCCGGCCTACGCGCTTGCCCGCCAGGACGCCGTAGTTTCGTTGACAAACCTCTCCGATAACTTTCAGCGGATGATTTCGGAGCCGCAGCAAAGTGAAAATGCAACTCCGGTTCACCAGTTTGTGATTGCAAACCATTTGCTGACAGGGCACATCGCGGCCCTTTCCGACGAGCACCTGGCTCCTGCGCACGCCGACAGCGAAGCGCTGGAGGAGTTGTCGGCCGCTATAACACACGAGCTGCAATGTGCCGAGGACAACTTGCGAGATCGTTCGGCACGGACTGACCTGATTGCATCAGACGAAGTTCCTCTCGCGATTCAGTCGCTTACGCACTTGTCGATGGTGCACGCTCTGGCGCGGGATATCCGCAAAATCACCGCCCGGATGAAGTAGTTTGTACGGGCTGTGCCGGGGCTAAAATCCTCTTCGTCTTATCCCGGAGTTTCCCCGGTTTTCACCTATATTTAGCATCCATTTAACTCAAATCCTGTATTTATGAGGCACGTTGTTTCGCTGATTGTTATTCTTCTGGCGCTGATACCCGCGCACGCGCAAAAGAAAGGTTGGATAAAACTCTTTGATGGCAAGACCCTCGACGGGTGGCGCGTCGGTGCAAACGCGAGTTCGTTCTCCGTCCAGGATGGTGCCATTGTCGTTTTTGGACCCCGGGCCCACCTTTTCTACGTAGGAGACGTTGAGGGTGCGAATTTCAAGAACTTTGAGTACAAGGCGAAAGTGATGACTATGCCCGGAGCGAACTCGGGTATGTACATTCATACCGAGTACCAGGAAGACGGCTGGCCCGAAAAGGGGCATGAGATACAGGTAAACAACTCGCACACAGATTGGCGACGTACGGCGAGTGTGTACGGCATCCAGGACGTGCGCGAAGCTCCCGCCAGGGATGAAAAGTGGTTTACGCAGCACATCATCGTTCAGGGCAACAAGATCACCGTTAAGATCGACGGAAAGGTGGTTAACGAGTACGTTGAACCGGATGACCGCAAAGGCCAGCCCCGGAGTCTTTCTTCCGGCACGTTCGCGTTGCAGGCTCACGATCCTGAAAGCAAGGTCTACTACAAAGACATCATGGTAAAAATTCTTCCCGACTAGTGTCATGATGTTGTATCGTCCCCTTGTTGAAGGCGATATCCCGGCCGGTCTGGGTTTATGCCGGGCAGCGGGCTGGAACCAGACGCGTGACGATTGGGAGCTGTTTCTAGCCCTGGGACGGCGGGGCGGCGTTGTCGCCGTTGACGAAGAGGGGGAAGTTCGCGGGACGGCCGCGACGATACGCTATGAAGACCGGTTCTGCTGGATCGGGATGGTTCTCGTCGATCCCGCTCACCGCGGCAAGGGAATAGGGCGGAAGTTGCTGGAGTGTTCGCTCGAGTTGGTCGCTGACATGGAAACCGTAAAGCTCGACGCTACTCCCGCCGGCCGGAATGTTTATCAGAAGATGGGGTTTGTGGACGAATACGGCCTCAGTCGCATGGAGCTTCGCAATGTCCCGCGCGATCGACTACAAAGCAGCGCAACACCGATGGCGCCCGAAAATATGTTTTCGGTCACCGACTTTGACCTGAATGTGTTTGGTGCGAATCGAAGCGCGTTGCTTAAGGCGATTATAAAGAGGTCGTCCAACTACGCTTTTGTCTTTTACCGCGGAGATGAAATCCGCGCCTTCTGTCTGGGAAGAGTGGGCCATCTCTTTACGCATATTGGTCCCGTGGTTGCTGCCGATTTGGAAAGTGCCCGGGAGGTCACTTCGGCGGCACTGCTAAACTGCGGTGCAATGCCCGTCATCATCGACGCGCTGGAGCACAGCCCCGATTGGCTTAGCTGGCTCGAATCGCTTGGCTTCGAGCGCCAAAGGCCCCTGACGCGGATGTACCGCGGCGTGAACCGGTGGCCGGGTATTCCAGCCAATCAGTTTGCCATTCTCGGTCCTGAGTTCGGGTAGTTAGCTGATAATCTTTGCCTGTTGCTGTGCGCGGAGGGCAATTTCCGTCGCGAGGAAGCAATGCTCCTGCGGCATGGCGGTTTCGGTTCGATTGAGAATATCGTGAACCAGCGCCGGGCCGTAGCCGGGAGTGGCGTCGGAACAATCGATATAGGCAGTTTGCTTTTGGTCAACCAGGAACAGGTGGTTGCCACCATCGCGCCCCTGAAGATCAATCGTTTTTCGCAACTCCATATATCCATCCGTCCCCAGAATGGTCAATCGGACATCACCCCAGGTGGGAAGCCCATCCGGAGTAAACCAATCCACGCGGAAGTAGCCAGACCCTCCATTACCCCGTAGCATCGCATCTCCGAAGTCTTCAAGCCCAGGGTATTGTTTGTTGTGAACGTTCCCTACTTGTGATGCCAACACTTCCGCTGAGGTCGAGTTGGTGAAGTAGAGAAACTGCTCGCACTGGTGGGAGCCTATATCGCAGATGATACCCCCATACGACTTACGGTCGAAGAACCAGGGTTGACGGGCGCTGGGATTGATACGGTGAGGCCCGGTTCCCATGGTTTGAACAACTCTGCCAATGGCACCTTTTCGAATGAGCTCAGCAGCCTTCAGAGACGCCCGGCTTTGAAGACGCTCGCCGTACAGGATTGAGTATATACGTCCGGTTGCCTTCTGCACACGCCTAACCTCTTTGAGTTGCTTCAAGGTTATGATGCCCGGCTTATCGGCCATGAAGTCCTTCCCGTGTTGCATTACCCGTATGCCCAGAGGAGCACGGTCGATCGGAATGGAGGCACTTACAACCAGTTGAATAGAGGGGTCCTGAAGAATTTCGTCTTCCGAGCGAGCAAGTTTCGCTTGGGGAAAGCGCTCTTGAAACGTAGCGATCAGATCAGGTTCTTTAGCGTAGAACCAAACAAGTTCGCCCCCCGATCTAATCACAGTATTTACCTGACTGTATATATGACCGTGGTTGAGACCGATTGCTGCAAAGCGGATGACCGGCTTGTCGAACGTTTTGACAGGGTCGGATTCACGATAAACAACGGGACGGCGTGACAGTAAGTCTTTGCCCTCAATGGCTCCGGTAAAGATGCCAAGTCCCGCAGCGGTTGCGAGTGATTTCTTGATAAACCTTCGTCTGTTTGATTCCATAGCGTGTCAATTGCTCTTCTAATGTTAGCCGATTGTCACTTCTTTTCAAACGTTTGACCAATTCTTAACGATGGCCTATGGATGAACGGACGATGGTTTTGACGAGCGGGGCAAGCAAACCATGATGTAACTGTAAGTTTTGTAAATTGTCGGCCTAATGCTCTGCTTATGCATATAGACTTGTCGCCCTCACGATGGACCGCGTTGTACATTCTGGTAATTGTAATCCTTTCAGGATGTGTTAACGAGGCTTCTGACGAGGGAATAACACGCATAGATTCGCTTGAAAATACGAAGCTCGCCCGGCGAATTATTTCTTCGGTACGACCTGAGGTCGCCGACGGATTAACCATAGGGCTCTGGGCAGTGGATTCGCTTGTCGCCGATCCTGTGACGATTCATATAGACCACGCGGGGAATGTTTATTACATACGCACTAACCGTCGGAAAAATTCGGAAATTGACATACGTGCGCATAGGGATTGGGAGATTGCTTCCATTGCGCTTCAGACGGTCGAAGACAAGCGTGCCTTTCTGAAAAAGGAACTTGCTCCTGAGCGTAGTCATCTCAATACCTGGCTCAAAGACTATAATGGAGATGGATCGCATGACTGGCGTGATCTCGCGGTTTCAAAGGAACACATATACCGGCTTGAAGATACGGATGGTGATGGGTTGGCCGACATGGCGCAGCTTGTCTTGGCAGATTTCAACACTGAAGTCTCGGATGTAGCCGGAGCATTGCTCTCGCACGAGGGTGATCTATTTGTAGGTGTCGGACCCGATATGTGGCGCACCCGTGATACAAATGGGGATGGAATTATCGATGAAAAAACTTCTATATCTCACGGCTATGGCATCCACATCGGTTTTGGCGGACACGGAATGTCGGGTGCCGTTGTGGGACCGGAAGGAAAGATTTACTGGCAGATTGGCGATATAGGATTTAACGGGGTTGGACCCGATGGAAAGCGGTGGGAGCATCCTAACAGCGGTGTGATTGTCCGGGCTAATCCTGACGGCAGCGACTTTGAAGTCTTTGCCTACGGAAATCGGAATACGCACAATTTCGTTTTTGATGAGTATGGAAACCTGATCAGTGAAGATAACGACGGCGATCACCGCGGCGAGCGTGAGCGACTCGTCTATATCACCAATGGTGCTGATCTGGGTTGGCGTATAAACTGGCAGTTTGGAAAGTACCGCGACCCCGATAACAATGGCTATAAAGTGTGGATGGATGAGGGGATGCACTTGCCGCGTTTCCCGGGACAGGCGGCTTACATCACGCCGTGCATCGCGAACTTCGTCGACGGGCCTGCAGGGATGGTTTACAATCCGGGTACGGCCCTCGGACCGGAGTGGAACAACACATTTTTTATCGCGGAGTTTGTCGGAAATCCCGCGCGCTCAGGCGTTCATGCTTTCAAACTCAAACCGAATGGTGCTTCGTTTTCACTTGTTGAACACAAGCAAGTGCTGAAGGGAGTACTCGCAACCGGTGTAGAATTCGGTCCGGACGGTGCTATGTACATCGCTGATTGGGTTGTCGGGTGGGAGACGAAGAACCGTGGACGCATATGGAAACTGGACGTTGAAACGGGGGCTGCGAATCCCGCGCGGGAAGAAACGCGCAAATTGTTGGCGGCCGATTTCAGCAAGTCGACCGCTCATGAACTCGGTGCCCTTCTTCGCCACGACGATATGCGGGTTCGTCAGAAGGCACAACTGGAGCTCGCACGCCGTGGAACCGATGGCTTAGCAGTTTTCGAAGCCAGCATCCGTCAACGCGACCATCAGCTGGCACGCATCCACGGAATCTGGGGCATAAGCCAGTTCGCAAGAAAAGATCTTAATCAAGCACGGTTACTGGTGCCGTTACTCACAGACGCCGATCCGGAGATTCGTGCGCAGGCAGCGAAGTGGATCGGTGACGTCCGGTATGGGCGTGCAGCCGATGCGTTGCTTCCCCTTCTGAAGGATGACGCACCGCGTGTACGTTTCTTCGCGGCCGAGGCACTCGGACGAATTGAACACAGGACTGCCGTTAAACCGATCGTTGAAATGCTCCGTGTCAACAACGATGAAGACGCTTACCTCCGTCATGCCGGAAGCCTGGCGTTGGCACGGATAGGGGACGCCAACGCCTTGCTCGCGCTGGCCTCCGATCCTTCTGAAGCTGTGAGGCTCGCCGCCGTAGTCGCACTTCGACGGATGCAGCATCCCGGCGTTGCAGCATTCTTGAATGACTCGTCCAACTTCGTTGTTACCGAAGCCGCGCGGGCGATTAACGATGATCAATCGATCGAAGATGCTCTGCCAGCGCTGGCGGCCGTCTTAAACAATAACAAGTTTGTAAACGAAGCGCTGATCCGGCGTGCTATAAATGCGAACCTGAGAGTCGGAACGGAAGATGCAATCGACAACCTGATCGCTTATGCTCAGCGCAGTCGTGAGCCCATCGCAATGCGTGTTGAGGCTCTGGAAGCTCTGGCCACCTGGATCAGGCCTTCTGTTGTTGATCGTGTCGACGGTCGTTACCGCGGCGAGATAATCCGCGATCCGGAGCCTGTGCGAAAGCGCGCAGCCGAACCGCTGATTGAGCTCACGAGTACGGGAGACAAGGAGGTAAGACAGGCAGCGGTGAAAGCAATCGGGAAGCTTGGTATAACAGTCGGACTCGATAAATTGATGGCTTTGCTTGCCTCAGATAACGATCCGGATATTCGGCGTGAAGCCCTTCACGCCCTGGTGCGCATGGAGGCTCCGACTGTCCGCGAAGCCATTCGCATCGCTTTCGCCGACAAACAGAAAAGTGTTCGCGTTGCTGCACTCGACCTTCTTCCGAAAGCTGATCTGCCTACCCCTGTCATGGTGACGCTGCTGAACAACGTCATCCGTACAGCAACACCGGAAGAACAACAGGCTGCCCTGCTTACGCTCGGGAGTGTCGGAACACCGGAGGCGGAAAAGGTGGTTGATAGTTTGCTGACATCGATGGAGAATGGTCAATTGCTCACTGATCTTTATCTGGAACTCGCAGAAGCCATCGACAGTCTCGGTGTCTCCTCGCTGAAAGAGCGATATACGGAAGTGTCGACGAAGCTTTCTCCCGACAGTATTCACGCCGCTTTTGCCGGAGCCCTTTCCGGAGGGAACGTCAGTGAAGGTCGAAATATCTTTTTCAGAGATCAGTCGGCCCAGTGTATTCGCTGTCACTCGTATGATGACTTCGGCGGTAATGCCGGGCCGCGATTGAACGGAATCGCATCGCGGCTGTCACGGGAAGAGTTGCTTGAGGCTTTGATTGTGCCCAGCGCCCGTATTGCGCCGGGGTACGGTATTCTCACCCTGGAGCTCGAGGACGGACGAAAGATTTCCGGGATGCTCCAGGAAGAGACGGGTCAAGTCCTCCGATTGAAAATCGGAAACAACCCTGATACCCTGATAAGCGTCAACGACATCAGGAGGCGAATCAACGCGCCCTCGAGCATGCCTCCGATGGGACAACTACTGTCGAAACGCCAGATTCGCGACCTGATGAGTTTCCTCGCAACGCTTACCGAAGAATAGTTTAGCCTTCGTCCCGACTTTCTGCGGCTTTCTTCGCCTGCAGAACGTGTCGTTCGATGTGGTACACAAAGAAGCGCAACGTGTCGCCGAGACGGATTCGTATCCAGGGCGCGATAGAGATGGCTACCCGGGCTTTCACGAGATCGACATTGGCAGCATCCCCAAGTAGAACGAGAAGCCGCTCCTGTTGTTTCAGAAACCGATCAATGGCCAGCACGTTCACATCAGCCCCGAAGGGATTCTTGTCAGCAGGCGATTTCATCTTCTTCACTTTTGTCTCCTTTACCCGCATGAGGTTCGCGAAGTAATTTCCCAACCAGCCGCTGCGGAATGGGGGCGGCGCCTGAAGTCGGGGCCGGGCAATTATCGCTTTTTCGATAGCGGGTAAATAGTAGTCGCCGTATCGATTCAGGTGCTCCAGGCATTCAAGGGCATTCCATGCCTCCGGCGTCGGACGGCGGCGCAACTGCGATTCTGGACGTTGGTGGAGTTCGGCGACAATGGCCGTGCAATGCTCGGTAAGAGACGTGAGTTCCTTGATTAGTGTTTGACTGGCGATTTGCATAAGTGTTTGACTTTTGGTCAAAGATCGCCGGAGGTCGCTGCGCAGTTATTGACGGCAATCAAGAATTCCGGATTCTGCTCAGTGTCTCGGGAGTCATGCGAAGGTACGAAGCAATGTACTTCAACGGTATCTCCTGAAACAGGTGAGGACTTCTGTTCAGCACCCGTTCAAGCCGTTCGGCGGGTGACGGGGTGATCAGATCGATCTCGCGGTCCATCTGCTGGATCAGTGTTTGTTCAAGAAGGGTTGTGTATTGTCGGAGTGTGTCGATATCCTGGTTGACAAGCTCCCTTAGTGCCGATTTCGAAAGTATGCGCGTTGAAGTTTTGCGAATCGCTTCAATGTATAGATCGGACGGTCTTCCTGTAAGGAAGGAGGACAGGGAAGTAATGATGGATCCCTTGTAGCCCAATCGTATCACCGATTCTTCGTGCTCACTGAGGTAGAAGGCGCGTACGGCACCTGATTCAATATAGTAAAGGCTGGTTTCGGTCTCTCCTTCACGGGTCAGGTAATCACCCCGGCTAAACGTTTTGAGAACGCCGTACTGGTTGAAAAGAGATTCCAGTTTGTCTTTGAAGGATTCCATCCGCGTGTCGTGAATTTCGTTCAGCCTGGCGACTAGATTTATTGCTACTTCAGCGTAAACGCTACATAGGCATCGCTCGACGGACTGCCTACGCGGCCGCCCCCGCCCGCGGCGATGACAACGTATTGTTTTCCGTCGACGGAATAGACACTGGGGGTTGCGTTACCGCCGCCCGGCAAAGGGTGCTCCCAAAGCACTTCGCCGGTTTCTGTGTGGAAGGCGCGGAACATCCGGTCGCGGGTCGCGCCTATGAAGAGCAGCCCTCCTGCGGTTACAACCGGCCCGCCGAGGTTTTGAGTGCCGGTGGGAGGCAGCCCGCGGGCGATAAGTTCCGGATAGACACCAAGCGGAACTTTCCAGAGAATTTCCCCCGTATTGAGGTCAATTGCGTTGAGCGTGCCCCAGGGTGGTTTTACGCCCGGATATCCCTCTTCGTCGGTGAGAACATTCCATCCGCTGTGCGCATAGCGATAGCTCCGCCCAGGGTCATTGTTCGCCGAGGTGAAGCGTGGGTTCTTTAGATCTTCCTTCTCAAAGAGGAAAGCGGTAAGTGCCTCGAGATCGTCGTCGTTCAGGTTGGGATAGGAGGGCATCTGTCCTTTACCCGACCGGACAAGCTGTTTGACATCTTCTTCCGTTCTTGTTCGCGCGATGTTTCTGAGCGACGGAAAGGCGTTGCTTCCCCGACGATCGGCACCGTGGCAAGAAGTACAGGCGTTGACCGTATAAATCCGCCGTCCGACTGTGGCGAGAAATTCTTCCTGCCCCTCGGCTTCTATACGTCGCATACTGATCAGGAGGGGAATCTCATTTGCGTTGACATAGAGTATGCCTGTATTCGGATCCACGGCGGCGCCACCCCATTCAGCTCCGCCCCGTGTTCCCGGAAACTGCACAACGCCGCGGGTATCGGGCGGAAGGTAGATTGATCCGTACCGCGCGTTCTTAATGAGGCTGCGGACATATGCGTTTGCTTCCGGTGATATATCCGTGATGTCATCGTCAGTGAATTGATGACGGGCGAATGGCAGGGGTTTGGTCGGAAAGGGCTGCGTGGGCCATACCTCTTCTCCCAACAGGTCGGACGAAGGGACCGGACGTTCTTCAATCGGAAAGAGTGGTTCGCCGGTTTCGCGGTCGAAAAGAAATACCATGCCCATTTTCGTTACCTGAGCAACCGCATCAACTTTCTTACCCTTGTGCTCAACGGTTAGCAGATTCGGAGGCGCGGGCAGATCGTAGTCCCACAGGTCGTGGTGCACCAGTTGGTAGTGCCATATGCGTTTGCCTGTCGCTGCGTCGAGAGCCAGGAGGCAATTGCCATAGAGATTCTGTCCTTTGCGGTTGCCTCCGTAGAAGTCAAAGGCAGGCGAACCGGTCGGCACGTAGACAATGCCCCGTTGTGTGTCAAGAGCCATGCCCGCCCAACTGTTGGCTCCGCCCACTTCCTTCCAGGCGTCAGGCGGCCAGGTTTCATAACCGGGCTCGCCCGGCTGGGGAATGGTGTGAAAGGTCCACGCAATATCACCGGTACGCACATTGTAAGCTCGGATGAATCCGGGGGCGGCATCGTAACCTTCCCCGAGCGCTGTTCCCTGAATGAGCAGATCCTGGTAGATTGTTCCCGGCGTAGTGGCCTCTACGTATAATCGTTCCGCGTCGCGTCCCAGTCCCTGGCGGAGGTCGATTTTTCCTTGCTGGCCAAAGTCAGCCACCAGAGTACCTTTGACAGCGTCGATCGCGTGGAGGTGATGTCCGGCGGTGAAAAATATGCGTCGATCGTCTCCGTCTTCCCAATAAGTCACCCCGCGGTTTACGCCGGAAGCCTGTCTGCCTTCGAACGGATCGAATTGCCACAACTTCTCACCGGTCGCGGCGTTGAGCGCAAAGAGTTTAAGCTTGGGCGATGTCACGTACATCGTCCCGTCGATGATGATGGGGTTGCACTGAATGGTCGACCAGTTGCCTTCGTCGGCATCGCCGGTATGAAAGGTCCAGGCGACCTCCAGTTGGTGAACATTTTCGCGGTTGACCTGGTCGTGTGCCGAGTAGGCCGATTGGTCGGGATGCCCGCGGTAAACGGACCAATGCGTATAGGGTGACCGTTCCGTACACGACAGCAGCGATGCGACAATTGTCGCGATTAGAACATAATCCGACTTGAGCTTCATTGTATTTCTTGAACCCCTCACCATTCGGTGTTAAAGTAGTTTACGGATAACACGGGCCAAGACTTCGGCCTGGCGCATCATACCCACATCCGAGGGGTGCGTAGTGTCAACGGTACCCTCCTGAGCCTGTCCCCACATGCCGTTGCCTCCAAGGTAGTGCAGATCGCGCACGCCTGACTTCTTGAGCGTTTCATAGGCGCGTTTTAGTTCGGCGTTTTTCTTCGCAACTGTTTCCTGAATGTGGCGCGGGGTGAAGGGATCGGTTTCGTAGGTGACCCGTTCAACAAGTAGAATCGGAGTATCGGGGCGGCGTACTTTGAGCATCTTAACGAGTGTCAGCGTACGGTCATAGATAAGCTCCGCTTTTGTATTGGGGTTGCAGTCGATGACATACAAGGCCGCATTAACTTCGCACATCGCTTCACCGACAGATGTTTCGATCGTGCCGTTGCCGCTGAATCCGAGGTTAATGAACGCGCGATCGAATTTTCGGGCAAGGATATTCGTATAGGCCATGCCGGGGCGCGACGCGCATGCGCCTTGGGCAATACTGGTTCCGTAGTAGACTACAGGCTTTTGATTGATGAGAAGAGGCTGCTGGGGACGCGTGAGTGAAGCAGAAGCCTCGACGCCAATTTCAAGGGAAGCAACACCGTTGTACAGGGGAAGGTTAAGCAGGTACTCGCGGGCATTCCCGTCACCACTGCTTAGCAATGTAGCTTCGTTAACCGAGTCGCGGGGGAAACCCGTATCGATGTATCGCCATTCTTTCCCGGTGTATCCGTAAAGATCAACACCACTCACGCCGGTGGCTGGCATGTGTGGAAGGGCGAGGTTGCCACTTTGGAGTGCCCACCGGACTGTAATAATGCGGGAGTTGGTTCGAAATCTGATGCTGATTCCTGCTGAATTCCGGCCCAGGTCCCAAACCTCCGGACGCAGCGTTTCCTCGTATCGTTTTGGAAAGCGTTCATAGCTACGTTCGTCATGGTATCGGCCGATAACCTGTAGTTCGTGGGCATCGGTGAACCGAATATTGGCAGAGTGCTCCTGGGCGTATAGCAATAACGTTAGAAGAGCCAGGAAGGTGGTTAATAGTATTGTTCGGATCATGTTGTAAAGTAATAAAAAAAGAAGAGTCCCGCTGGAACGGGACTCTTCCGGTTAGACCATTCTTATTTACTCCATGGGATAGCCGGGGTTTTGGCTTCCCAATGACCGGATGACGGATTCACGGATAATGAATATGGAACTGACGAGGAGTATTACAGCATTGATGAATGCGCCTAAAAGCGAGAAGCGGCGGTACCCGTACGTGTAATGTTCATCGCGTTCCTTGCGCGAC
>Ga0079224_100004400_pt1 | contig 18198 bp, 15 predicted proteins | sample Stecom2015_FD_80414 | JGI IMG/M metagenome (GOLD analysis project Ga0079224, IMG submission 80414) | Agricultural soil microbial communities from Utah to study Nitrogen management - Steer compost 2015 | ecosystem: Environmental > Terrestrial > Soil > Agricultural land | place: USA: Utah...
CCGCCGCATGGCCAGCTCCAGCCCGCGGGCGTGGTCGTCGACGTGCAGCCAGTCGCGCACGTTGCTGCCGTCGCCGTACAGCGGCACGCTCTCGCCGGCGAGCGCCCGGGCCAGCGCCAGCGGTAGCAGCTTCTCGGGGAACTGGTAGGGGCCGTAGTTGTTCGTCGAGTGGGTCGTGATCGTCGGCAGCCCGTAGGTGTGGAAGTAAGCGTTCGCGAAGTGGTCGGCGCCGGCCTTGCTGGCGCTGTAGGGGGAGCGGGGCGCGTAGGGGGTGGCCTCGGTGAAGACGCCGCTGGCGCCGAGGCTGCCGTAGACCTCGTCGGTGCTGACGTTGACCAGGCGGAAGGCGGCGCGCTCCGCCTCGTCCAGCCCGCTCCAGTAGCGGCGCGTGGCCTCCAGCAGCCGGAGCGTGCCCAGGGTGTTGCTGAGCGCGAACGCCTCGGGCCCGTCGATGGAGCGGTCGACGTGCGTCTCGGCCGCGAGGTGGAAGACGCCGTCGGGGCGCTCCTCGTGCAGCAGCGCCTCGATGGCCGCCTGGTCGTTCACGTCCAGGCGTTCGAAGCGGTGGCGCGGGTCGTCGGCGACCCGCTCGAGGCGCGCGACGTCGCCGGCGTACGTCAGGCTGTCGACCGTGACGACGCGCGCGTCCACCTGCGTGACCAGGTAGCGCACGAGGGCGGAGCCGATGAAGCCGGCGCCGCCGGTGACCACGTACCTCAGCTGTCTATCCCCTTCGGCACCACGAAGCATGCGTTCGAGGCCTCCCTCCGTGCCACTGGCTCGGGCCGCGCCCGAGGGCTCCCGCCGACTGTTGGAACGTTGCGACCGAATCATAGACGACGCCCGCGCGCCTCCGGGGCCCACAGGCCCCCTGGGGCCTAGGCGTACCCGAAGTCGAACTCGGCCGCCTCCAGGCGCGGCAGCGCGGCGTCCTTGGGCGAGAGCGTGGGCTCGAGGCCCGGCGCCGCGTCCAGCCCCCAGTCGATGGCCAACGTCGGGTCGTCCCACCGCGCCCCGCGCTCGGCGGCCGGCGCGTACGGCTGGTCGACCTTGTAGAGCACGTCGGCCACGTCGGAGAGCACCAGGAAGCCGTGCGCGAAGCCGGGCGGTACCCAGAGCTGGTGCAGGTTCTCGTCGTCGAGCACGGCCTTGACGTGCTGCCCGAAGGTGGGCGAGCCGCGGCGCAGGTCGACGGCCACGTCGAGCACGCGCCCGCGCGTCACGCCGACCAGCTTCCCCTGGGCGTGCGCCGCCAGCTGGTAGTGCAGGCCGCGCAGGGTGCCGCGCCCGGAGCGCGAGTGGTTGTCCTGCGCCCAGCGCGAGGGCAGCCCGGCGACCGCCGAGGCGTCGGCGCGCCAACGTTCCAGGAAGAAGCCCCGCGCGTCGCGGTGCACCTTCGGCACCAGCAGCTTGACGTCGGGGATGCTCTGCGGCACGAGCTCCATCTAGCTACCTCGCTCCCCCGGGGCGGGCGGGCGGTCGTCGGCCGCTACCCCGTCGTCCTCGTGCGCGGCTGCGGCGCCCCCGCTCCACGCCTCGCGCAGCCGCCGCCAGCGGCTCACGTCGAGCGACACGTCGTCCGGCAGCGCCACCCCCGCCTCGCGCTTGCTGGCGCGCTGCACGTCGGGCGCGCGGCGCCGCGCCAGCTCGAGGACGCTCTTGCGCTCGGTGGCCACGTGCAGGGTGTCGTAGGGGACCGCGCCGGCCGCGAAGCGCTCGATCACCTCGGCGAGCAGCGGCGCGATCACGTCCACGTAGTCCTGCGACGTGAACAGGTCGTCGAACGCCTTCGGGTACGGCCACTCGCGGGGCCGGAAGCTGGTGCGCACGACCAGCGCACGGTCGTAGCCCCGCGCCGCCTCCTCGGCCACGAGCTTCGTGAGGGCGTAGTAGTTGCGCGTCGGGCCGGGGGTGTCGTCCTCGCGGTAGCCGCCGCGGTCGCCGTAGAACACGTAGTCGGTCGAGACGTGCAGGAAGCGCGCGCCCGCCACGCGCGCGGCCGCCACCAGCCGGCGCGTGCCCTCCACGTTGACGCGCCAGCAGGCCTCGCGCTCGCGCTCGGCGCCGGCCACGTCGGTGTAGGCCGCGCAGTGCACCACCAGCCGCGGCCGCAGGCGGGCGAAGCCGCGCGCGACGCTCGCGTCGTCGGTGACGTCCAGCTCGGCGCGGGTGGGGGCGACCAGGTGGGGGAGGAGCAGGCGCAGCTCGCGCCCGAGGCGGCCGCCGCCGCCCGTGAGGAGCGCCGCCCCGGGCGCCGGCCCGCTCTGGCTCAACGCTCGTCCGCCAGGCGCCCGTCGATGCGGTCGCTGGTGCGGCGCGGGTTGCCGCTCACCTGGTCGATCTCCAGCTCGCGCCCGTGCGGCCCGGGCCCCAGGTCGGGGTCGGGCGCGCGCACCGCGGCGCGCAGGAACACCACCAGCGTGGCCAGCAGGCCCGCCACCAGGGCCGCGGCCAGGGTGAGCGTGAGGCGGCTGCGCGCCTCGGGCTGGATGGGTGGCGTGGCGGGCACCACCACCTTGGCGGCGGTGCCGATCATCCCCTGCTGCAGGCGGATCAGGGGCGTCAGCGCGGACACGCTCTCGTAGGCGCGCAGCGCCGTGCGCCGCGCCAGCTCGAGCTGCTCGAAGCGCTGGTTCATCTCGGTGAGCTGCGTGCGCAGCGCGGCGTACTCGCCGTTGGAGCCGTTGAGGGTCACCCGCAGCTGCTCGCGCTCGGCCAGGTAGCCGGCCAGCTGGCTGGTGAGGGTCTCGACCTGGGTACGCGTCACGAGGGTGAGCAGGTCCTGCCCACCGGTGGTGGCGCCCGGCGGCAGCTGCGCCAGGGCGCGCTCGAGCTGCGCGGCGGTGCCCTCGTCGAGCGCCCCCGAGCCGACCATGGCGCGCAGCTGCGCCTCCAGGGAGCCGCTGCCCGTGCCCGACCGCGCCTCGAGGGCGGACTGGAGCAGGTCGCGCTGGGCCCGGCTCGAGGCGATCAGGTTGTCGAGCTCGGCCAGGCGCATCATGGCGTCGCGCTGCAGCTGCAGGTGCACCGCGATCTGGGCGCCGACGGCGTTGCGGTCGTCCTGCTCGGCGAACTCGGTGAGCTGCTGGCGCACCGCGTTCAGCTCGGCCTCGCGCTGGGCGAGCTCGCGCGCCGAGGCCTCGGCGTTGGCGTTGACCGACTGCGACAGCGCGGCGGTGGTGGCCTCCACGGTGGCTTGCGCCCAGGCGTTGGCGCGCTGGGCGGCCTCCTGGGGGTCGGGGGCCGTGACCAGGTGCGCGACCGCGAGCTGGCCGCGCGCCTGCTGCGAGGTGTCGATGGGGTTGAGCTCGAGCGAGCCGGCCAGCTCGCGCAGCCGCGCCACGTCGCTCTGGTTCACGCCGAAGGCGGCCGCCAGCACGTCGGAGCGGTGGGCGATGGCCGCGTAGCTGCTGAAGCCGATGCCGGCGGGCGGCAGCAGCCAGGCGGCCTCCTCGCTGGTGGTGCTGGGGGCCGGCACGTTGACCTGCACGGTGGCGCCGGCCACGTAGCGGTCGGGGCGCGACCCCAGGTAGAGGTAGGCGGCGGCGCCCGCCACCAGCGCGGCCAGCACGATGGCCAGGAGGCCGGAGCGGAAGATCAGGTAGAGCTCGCGCAGCGAGATCTCGTCACGAGGTTCGTACACTAGGTGCCTCCACGACTGCCACAGGATACGTCACGGCGGCGGTGGGGCTTCGGCCCTGCGGTGGGCGGGTCAGGCGTGACCGAGGCCCGCCCGGCCGGCGGACGCGGCACGCGGACCGGCCCCGCGCCTCATCGCCGGACGCGGCGTAGCATCCCCTCGGCTTGGAAGCGCTCGAGCCACGGCTTCAGCTGGCCGAGCTCGAGCCCGAGGCGCGTGGCGCAGCGCTGCAGCGTGTCGCCGCTGCCCAGCGCCTCCAGGACGCGCTGGCCGTCGCGGCCGTGCTCGGCGCGCAGGCTCATGCTCAGCTCGGTCATGGGGTCGAGGGCGTCGCGGCCGCGCAGCGTGAGCTGGAAGCGTTGGTCCTCCCAGCCCGGCGGCTCGCTGGGCAGCGCGATCTCGGGCGCCCTGGCGACGCTCTCCTCGGCCAGCGCGTAGCGCCGCTGCGGGCCGCTCGTCTCGCCGGGCACCAGCAGGAACGGCTGGCCGGCCTTCCAGTAGCGGTAGCCCGCCGGCGTGACCTCCAGTCCCGAGAAGGCCGGGGCGTCGGGGGGCACGGTGCGCTCGAGCGCCAGCGCGGTGACGGGCGTCATCAGCGCCGGGTCGAGGGGCTCGAGCTCCAGCGTGCCGCCGGCCTGCGGCTGGCCGGCGCGCTGCAGCGCCCGCAGCGCCTCGGCGTGGCTGTGGAGGTCGCCGTCGGTCTCGTGTACCGCGGCGCGGATGCTGCCCTTGAGCAGCAGCGCCAGCGCGGCGCCGTCGCGCTCGCGGTAGGCGATGGCGCCGTCGAACTCCGACGCCGCCAGGCCGTCTAGGAGGCGGGGTAGCTCGACGGCGCCCGGGCGCAGGCGCTCGGGCGGCGCCAGGCGCGGCAGGGCGCGCGGCAGGACCGAGGCGCTCAGCGGGTCGCGGGCGGGCAGGCGCGGCAGGTCGGTGGGCTCGTGCGGGTTGAGGTGGAAGCGCTGGCCGGGCTCGCCGAGGCCGTCGTAGCCGCCGAGGCGGAAGCTGGCCTCGACCTGGCCCTTGGCCAGCAGCAGGATCAGCGCCCCGGTGGGGTCCGAGAGGGCCAGCGTGCCGGTGAAGCGCAGGCCGCGCAGGCTCTCGAGCAGCGCTTCGGCCGGCAGGTCGCCGGTGTCGCCGAGCAGGGCGTGGCCGGCGCTGGTGGCGCGGCGTGCGGCGGGCTCGACGGTCACCCGTCGTCCTCGGGGTACGGCTCGCCGCTCTCGCGGACGGGCGTGGTGCCGTCGGGCTGCTGGGGGTCGCGTACCGCCCCCGCCTCGCCGGCCGCGGCCAGGACCTGGCTGAGCAGCGCGCGGTCGTTCTCGTGGGTCAGGCGCCGGAGCGCCTCGGCGGGCGGCAGGAAGGCGCCGTCGGGGAAGGTGGCCTCGGTGAGGGTGGGCGCCTCGGCGTCGGTGAGGCAGGCGAACCAGGTGATCTCGCGCTCCTCGCCGCGCGGGTTGCGGTAGCTGGTGGTCCAGGAGCGCTCGGGCTCGGGGCAGGTGGCGCGCACGCCGGCCTCCTCCTCGACCTCGCGCAGGGCGGCCTCGAGGAGCGTCTCGCCCGGCTCGGGGTGGCCCTTGGGGAAGACCCAGGCGCCGTCCTGGTGGTGCAGCACCAGCACGCGCCCGTGGCGGTCGAACACCACCCCGCCGGCGCCGGGCACGCGCTCGGCGCCGCCCCGCGGCGGCTCGTTCGCTCCCAGGCGGTCGTCGGCAGGCGTCATCGTGGCGCAATGCTACCACTGGCGCCGGGCGGCCCGGAGGCGCGCTGCGTCACGCGGGCGCGGGCGGCCGCGGTGGCGGGCCGGGCTGGGGTCGGGGAGGGCGGTCGCGGGCGGGCGCTGCTCGTCGCGCGGGGGTCAGCGCTGCGCGGTGATGCCGCCGTTGCGCAGGAACTCCAGCACCCCATCGGCGAGCGCCCGCGCCAGCGTCTGCTGGTACGCCTCGGTGGCGAGCTTGCGGCCCTCTTCGGGGTTGCTCACGAAGCCCAGCTCCACCAGGATGGCCGGGATGCGCGCGTTGCGGATCACGTAGAAGAGGTTGGAGCGCACGCCGCGGTCGGCGGCGCCGGTGGCCGACACCAGGTGGCGCTGCACCGACTCGGCCAGGCTGCGCGAGAAGTTGAGCTGCGCCTCGCGCAGGATGTCGCCGGCCAGGTCGGTGGCGACGCGGCGCGCCTCGGCGGTGAGGGCCTCGCCCTCGGCGCCGCCGCCGTTCTCGCGGATGGCGCGCTCGATCATGCCGGGCTCGAGCGGCTCGCCGAACACGAAGGTCTCGATGCCGTGGGCGCTGGCGCTGTGCGCGGCGTTGGCGTGGATCGACACGAACACGTTGCGGTCGGAGCTCGAGAACAGCGAGCGCTGCTGCAGCGTCAGGAAGGTGTCGTCGCCGCGCGTGAGGATGACCTCGATGCCCTCGCGCTCCAGCAGCGCCTTGAGCTTCAGCGCCACCGACAGCACCACCCACTTCTCGGTGGCGTAGCGCGAGGAGGCGCCCGGGTCGTGGCCGCCGTGGCCGGCGTCGATCACGACCACCTGGCGCTGCTCTGGCACGGTGGTGAGGGCCACGGGGGCCTCGACGACCGGGGCGGCGGGCGCGTCGCCGGTGGCCAGCGCCATGACGGCGGCGCCCACCAGGCCGGGCGCGAAGTCGACGTACACGGTGCGCACGTCGCCCTTGTCGACCTCGCCCACGCGGAAGCCGCGCCCCGCGGGGTCGAGCTCGTGGCGGGTGCGCACCGCCAGGCTCACGGTGCCGTTGCCGTTGCCCACGCTGAGGGTCGTGAGGTTGGCGTCGTCGATGGTGAGGCTCACGTCCTCGGAGCGCGCCCCGGGGAAGACCAGCAGCAGCGTGGAGCCGTCGGCGGCCACCTGGTAGCCGGCGCTGGCGGGGATGTCGACCGCCACGCGCGACACGCCGTCGGTGATGCCGGTGCGCGGGCGGGGGATGGCGTAGCCGAAGCGCGTGGCCGTGTCGACGGTGACCAGGCGCCGGTCGCCGACCCAGCCGCTCTCGCCCTCGAACGCTCGAGCCAGCGGGGCGATGGGCACGTACGACACGCCGTCGACGAGGATGGCCATGGGGCTCGCGAGCGTGGACTCGCCCTCCACGGGCGGGTCGACGCTGACCACGCCGGGCGCCTTGACGAGGCCGGCCGCGACGTCGGAGGTGGCGCGGAAGCGCGCGGTGCGGAAGCCGTCGGTGAAGCGCAGGACGCGCTGGTCGGCCAGGTACTCGACCTTCAGGCCCATCGCCTCGGCCAGCGGCGCGGCGCGGGCGAAGGCGTTGGCGCTGTCGCCGTGCTCGATGAAGTAGTAGGGGCCGGCCGCGTCGACGAGGTCGCCGTCCACCGCCAGGTAGTTGTGGCGCTGCTGCGCGCTCGCGCAGGCCAGGGTCAGGAGCAGGATCAGAGCCAGGAAGATGCGCGCCACGTCAGGGCGAAGTGTAACATCGCCCCCCGCGCCCTTTGCATGAGGGAGTTCGCTTCAGGAGCGGTTCATCGCGTGGTGAACGGGCCTCAGCGCGAGCCGGTGGTCCGACCAGTGTCGTCGCCGTCCTCGAGCTGCCGCAGCCGCCGCTGCACCGCCTCCTCGGTGGTGAGCGCGGCCGCCCCCTGCTCGAGGTGCTGGTAGAGCTGCTCGACGTCGTTGCGCAGGCGCGTGATCAGCTCGGCCGACTCCTGGAAGTGGTGGGCCACCTCGCCCTGGAAGCGGTCGAGCGCCGCCTGCATGCGTCGCAGGCGCACCTCGTTGGGGCGCCGCCGCCCGAGCCACCACACCACGCCGGCGCCCAGCAGCGCGCCGGCCACGAAAGCGATGGAGAGCCAAGCCCAGAGGGTCATCTGGCAGGAGTCTAGCCCGTGGCGGTGCCCTACACTCGTGGCGTGTCCCACCAGCACGGTCGTCCCAGCCACGGTCTCACCGGCGTCTACCTGCGGCCGCTGCCCGACGAGCTGGTGCCGGCGCGCCACTCCGCGGGCGCGCGCATGCGGGCGCGGCAGCTCCAGGCGTTCCTGCGGCCGCTGCACGCCGTGGCGGCGCCGGTGCTGGAGCCCAGCGGCGAGCTGACGCTGGTGGTGGCCGGGCAGGGCGACTGGCGCCGCCTGTGCAGCTACGCCTACGGCCTGCCGTTCACCCGCAACGGCCCCGGCGAGCGCGCCGCCATCATGGCCGCCGCCGACTACCAGCCCCGCTTCCTGCGGCGCTTCGACGAGCTGATGCTGGAGGCGGGCCGCGCGGGGGTGCGGGCGCCGGCGCAGGTGGAGGAGTTCGTCGACCTGATGGTGGGCCACGAGTGGGGCCACGCGATCGGCAACCTCTCGGGCCTCCGCACGCGCGTCAAGTGGCTCGACGAGCTGATCGCCAGCTACCTGTTCGTGGCCGCGCTGCACGCCGCCGGCCAGGAGGCGCTGCTGGCGCGGCTCGGTGCGTGGGTGGAGCTGCAGCTGGCCGGCGGCGCGCCGGCGGCGGGCGACCTGGCCGACTTCGAGTACCCGCGCACCCGGGCGGGCTGGACGAAGCTGCTGTGGTACCAGGGGGTGTTCACGGAGCGCGCGCTGGAGCTGGCGCCGCGGCGGGGGTGGTCGTTCCCCCTGGAGCTGCGGGAGGCGTTGCCCGCGGCCGACCGCGGCGAGCTGGCCCGCGCCCTGGTGGCGGTGGAGCCGAGCTTCAAGCCGTGGTTCGCGGTGTTCGGGCGCCCGAAGGGGTGACGGGCGCGAAGCGTGCGCGCCGCGAGGCCTGCGTCCGCTCGGCGGGCGGCGTACGTAGGGTCGCTCCACGGCAGGGTTCCGAACCGCGACATCCTAGCCTCGGGCGTGGCGCGTTCCGTAACGCGACATCGTAGGTACGAGCCTCGTGCCCGACGCGAAACGGGTCGGCGGCGACGTGGGCGCGCTAGGCAGCCACCTCGACGGCTGGGCGCGCGAAGGATCGTGGCCCCGGACGGCTCGTAGCCGATGAACGCGTCCTGGACGGCACCGGCGTGCGTTCGCCCGCGGGCGCCGCGCTAGCGTCGAGCGTTACGTAACGCTCGACGCTAGGCCTTCCAGTTGCGCGGGCCGGAACCCTGCCGTGGAGCGACCCGACCCCCTCGGCCCCGCCTGCCCGCGAGCGGGACACCCCTGACCGTCCGCGAACGCCGTCGCCCGCACGGACCGCGCTCGCGCCGCGCGCCCGCGCCCCACCACGGGTCAGACCAGCGCCACGACCTCCTCGCGCAGCTGCGCGAGGACCTGCTGCAGGGTGGCGGCCACCTCCTCGGCGCACGCCGCCACCAGCCGATCGGCTTGCGCCAGCGCCGCGTGCGCCTCGTCCATCTGCTCCATGCTGAGCGCCGCCTGCGCGTAGGCCAGCGCCCCCTCGGCCAGCGTCTCGGGCGGCAGCGCCAGGTCGAGCAGCTTGCGGTAGAGGCGCATGGCGGCCTGCGGCTCGGCGCGCGCCGCGGCCAGGTCGGCGGCCGCCAGGTAGTGCGCGTAGGCGGCGTCGGGGGAGCCGCCCAGCTCGAACTGCGTGGCCGTGAGCTCGGAGAACGCCAGCGGCGCGTGCTGCTCCAGCCAGGTGGCGATGCGCAGGTGCAGGAGCGGGCGGTCGGCGTACGGCACCATGGTGAGGATCGCCTGGCGCACGAGCTCGCTCTGGAAGCGGTACTCCACCTCGTCGGGGATGGCCGACGACGCCTGCGCCACCAGCAGGTTCTCGCGCGTCAGCACCCGGATGTCCTCGCTCACGCTGGGGCCGCCGAGCTCGCGAAGCAGGCCCTCCCAGGTGACCTCGCCCACCAGCGCGGCGTGCGCCAGCAGCCGCCGCGGCGCCGCCCCCAGCAGGTCGATGCGCGCCTGCAGCAGCGAGGCGAGCGAGCCCGAGAAGGCGTCCTCCTGCGTGACCGACAGCGCGCGCCCAAGCTCCAGCACGTGCGCCGGCACGCCGCCCACCTGCTCGACCAGCGGGGCGGCCATGGCGCGCACCTGCGGGCTGGTGAGCGCCTCGAGCAGCTGCAGGCTGTCGTCGCGGCCCAGCGGCGGCAGCTCGAGGGCGTTCGGCGGCTGCCCCTCCAAGCGGCCGCGGCTCGTGCGCAGCACCAGCACCGGCGCCTCCGCCTGCAGCAGCAGCGAGAGGAACTCGAGCAGGGTGGCGTCGCGCGGCTCGTTCTCCACCAGCAGCACCAGCGCCTCCGGGCCGCCGGGGCGACCGGGGATGGCGGTCAGCAGGTCGCGCCACGCCAGCGCCGTGCGGTCGACGCTGCGGCGCTCGAGACGCGTCCAGGTCTTGATGGGCGCCAGCTCCAGGCTGCCGAGCACCAGGCGGTGCCAGCGGGGCTGGTCGGGCAGCAGCTCGTCGAGCACGCGCTGCACGCGCGCCACCGCGCTGCGCTCCTCCTCGCCCAGGCGCAGGCCGAACAGCTGCCGCGCCAGCGGGTCCCAGGTGAACTCCTCGTTCGGTCGCTCCCGGAACCAGAAGGTGGCGCCGCGGCGCCCCAGGCGCCGGGTGAACTCGCGCAGCAGTCGCGTCTTGCCGCAGCCCGCCTCGCCCACCAGCCACAGCTCGCGGGCGGTGCGGCCATGGGCTACCTCGGCGAACGCCTGCTCCAGCGTCGCCAGCTCCTGGTCGCGACCCACGAACGGCAGGTGCCCGTAGGGGTCGGAGTGGCGCCGCAGCGGCGCGCGCACCAGCCGGTGGACGGAGGTGACGTTCGGGAAGCCGCGCAGCTCGATGGGGCCGGTGCTCTCGTACAGCAGCCGGTAGCGGGTGGCGGCGTACGTCTCGGGGCCCACCCACACCTCGCCCGGCTCGGCGGCCTCCTCGAGGCGCGAGGCCAGGTTCACGGCGCTGCCCATGACGGTGTAGCTGCGCACCCGCCCGGAGCCGACGGCGCCCGCGATCACCACCCCCGTGTTCACGCCGGCGCGGCCCTTGAGCGGCAGCCCGCGGGCGGCGCCCACCTCCTCGATGGCGTTGAGGCTGGCGGCGGCGGCGAGCACGGCGCGCTGCGGGTCGTCGGGGTGCGGGTGCGGGGCGCCGAACAGGGCGATGAGGCCGTCGCCGCGCAGCGAGTCGACGTAGCCGTCGTACGACTCGATGACGCCCGCCACCACGGTGAGCACCTCGTCGGCCAGGTCGCGCATCTCCTCGGGGTCGAGGTCGCGCGTGAGGGTGCTGAAGCCCGCCATGTCGATGAACACGCTGGTGACGCGACGGCGCTCGCGCGCCGAGACGTCGCGCGTAAGCTCGGTGCCGCACATGCCGCAGAAGCGCATGCCGGCCGGGTTGGCGGTGCCGCAGGCGGAGCAGATCACGGACGCACCCCCCTCACCAGCCCAGCAGCGGGGCCGGGTCGATGAACGGGCTGTTGCCGCTCAGGCCGCGGCGCGCGTAGAACTGCAGGACGTCGTTGCGCGTCAAGGTTCCCCCTCCGAGGTAGCCGAGCACCGTGCCCTGCGGCACGGCCTGCAGCGGCTCGACGACCGGCTCACGGAGGTTGATGTAGACGGTGACGAGGTCGTCGTCGTGCTGTAGCGCCAACATGTAACCCAGGTTGGCGCCCATGTAGGTAACCGCGGCCACGCGGCCGTTCTGCACGGCGCGCACGGCGGCGTTGGGCACCGGTGCGCGGATGGCGATGTACGAGTTGTTCCCCTCGCCGAAGCGGGTCAGCAGCTCGGCGTTCTCGAAGGGGCGGATGAAGCCGCCGGGGTTGGCGACAAGCGGCGTGGCGAGCGCGTCGGCGCGGGCGCGCGCCAGGTCGGCCTGGCGCTGCAGCTCCTGCTGGCGGGCGCGGTCGGCGGCGAAGCGCGCGGCCTCCTCGCGGGCGCGGCGCTCCTCCTCGCGCAGGCGCGCGATCTCGGCCTCGAGCGCGTTGGTGACGTCGCCCAGGCTGCGCTCCAGGCGCGTCTGCTCCTCGAGCAGCGCCTCCTGCTGGATCATCTGCCCGGCCTGGGTGGCGTTGAGCTCCTCGATGATCTCCGCCAGGCGCGCCTGCGAGCTCCGCAGCTCGGCCTCGGCCTGGGCCAGCTCGGCCTCGGCCTGCTCCAGCTGGGCGATCTGCTGCGCCAGCCGCTCGCGCTCGGCGTCGAGCTCGGTGAGCACCCCGTCCATCTCGCGGATCACGGCGGCGTCCTGCTCGGCGAGCAGCCCCAGGTAGTGGTTGCGCACGCGCAGGTCGTGGAACGACCGGCTCTGGGCCAGGCCGGCGGCGGTGCGGCGTCCGCGCTGCTTGTAGAGGCTGACCAGCAGGTCCTGCACGCGCACCTCCAGTTCGCTCATGCGTGCGTTCAGCTCGGCGATCCGCGCCTCGGTGTCGGTGCGCTCGGCCGTGAGCGCCTCGATCTGGGCCAGTACCTCGTCGCGCTCGCGGCGCTTCTGGGCCAGCTGCGCGCTGACCTCGTCGCGCTCCGTCAGGCGCCGGCGGAGCTGCGCCGCCGTCTCGCCGAGCGCCGCCTCGATGCCGCGCAGCTGAGCGGCGCGCTCCTCGAGGAGCTGCTGGTAGCGCCGTTGGTCCTGCTCGAGGGCCTGACGCTCGGGGCTGCTCAGCTCGACCTGGGCCAACGCCAGGCCCGACGTCAGCACCGAGATGAGCAGCAAGACGCGCAGCACGCGGTCAGTCTAGCAACGGCAGGAGAGCGCTTGATGGGAGCCAGGTAAGACGCGCTGTGAGTGGCGTCACGCCGACCGGCGTCGGCGCCGGGTCGACGGAGGCGCGTTCAGTCCTCTTCGCGCAGGTGCTGCGCCACCGCGATGGCGCTGCCGCCCAGCCCCACCAGCAGCGCCAGCAGCGTGAGCAGCAGCGTGATCTGCGCCAGCAGCACGTTGTCGCGCACGAACGGCACGAACGAGAACTGCTCGGAGAGGCGCATGACGGCGAACTGGTAGCCGGGGATCGAGAGGCCCAGCGTCAGCACGGCGCTGATGAGGCCGAGCAGGAACCCCTCGATGAGGAACGGCGCGCGGATGAACGAGTGCGAGGCGCCCACCAGGCGCATCACGTCGATCTCCTCGCGGCGCGCGGTGATGGCAGCGCGGATCGAGTTGACGATGGCGAACAGCGCCGCGCCCAGCAGGATCACCACCAGGATGGAGCCGCCCACGCGGAGCACGTCGTTGATGGCGAGGAACGTCTCGACGGCCTCGCTGGAGTCGTCCACCTCGGTGACGCCCGGCAGCTGCTCGAGGCGCAGCCGCACCACGCTGGTGTGCGCCGGGTCGTGCAGGTGCACGTGGAAGGTGTCGGGCAGCGGGTTCTCGACCAGCCCCGCCGCCCGGCCCAGCGAGGGCAGGTCGGCGATCATGCCGGCCAGCGCCTCGCTCTTGGAGACGAACTGCACCCGCTCCACCTCGGGCCAGGCGCGGATGGTGCTGGTGAGCTGCGCCACGTCGGAGCCGTCGGCCAGGTAGGCGGCCATCTCGAGCTCGCCCTGCAGCGTCTGGAGCGCCTGGTTGAGGTTCACGCTCAGCAGGCTGAAGCCCACCAGGATGGTGAGCGACAGCGTCATGGTGGTGAGCGTCGAGACGCTCGCCACCCAGTTCGAGCGGATGGCACGCATGGCCTGCGCTAGGGCGTACATCAGCCCTCCCGCCTACAGGTGAACGTCTCGCGATGCGCCCGCGGGGTCACGCGCTGAATCTACCTCACAGAGCCGCGATGACCGCGTCGGTGAACGTCTCCGTGGTGGCCTCGCCGCCCAGGTCGGGGGTGAGCGGACCGCGCTCGAGCACGGCGTCCACGGCCGCTTCGACGCGCCGGGCGGTCTCCTGCTCGTCGAGGTGGTCGAGCAGCATCGCCACGGTGAGGAAGGTGGCGGTGGGGTTGGCGACGCCGCGCCCGGCGATGTCGGGGGCGCTGCCGTGCACCGGCTCGAAGATGGCGTACTTCTCGCCGACGTTGGCGCTCGGGGCGATGCCGAGACCGCCGGTGAGGCCGGCCATCAGGTCGGAGAGGATGTCGCCGAACAGGTTGGTGGCCACCAGCACGTCGAACGCCTCGGGGTCGCGCACCAGCTTCATGGCGGCGGCGTCGACGATGATGTCGTAGGTCTCGACGTCGGGGTACTCCTTGGCCACCTCCAGCACCGTCTCGAGGAACAGGCCCGAGGTGAGGGGTAGCACGTTGGCCTTGTGCACCACCGCTAGGCGCTTGCGGCGGCGGCGCGCCTGCTCCAGCGCCACGCGCGCGATGCGCTCGGAGGCCCGCTTGGTGACGACGGCGTCGGCGATGGCGATGTCGCCGTAGCGGCGCTCCTGCTCGACGTAGAGGCCCTCGGTGTTCTCGCGCACCATGAGCATGTCGAGGCCCGGCACGGTGCCCGGCACGGGGTGCGACACCGAGGGGCGCAGGTTCGCGTAGAGGTCGAGCTTCTTGCGCATGAAGCGGATGGCGCCGTTGTGGCCCGGCACCTTGCGCGACGGGCTGGTGAAGGCGCCCGCCAGGGTGGCGTCGGCGGCCTTTACGGCCTCCAGGGTGGCGTCGGGAACGCTGGTGCCGTGGCGTTCGAAGGTGGCCCAGCCGGCCTCCGCCTCCGTGAAGGCGAGGTCCAGGCCGGTGGCTTCGAGCAGTCGACGGGCGGCGGGGATGACCTCCCGGCCGATGCCGTCGCCCGGGATCAGGCAGATGGTACGCATGGTCTTCTCCTCGTCGTGCCGGGGCCCCGTCGGCGGTCGGGGGCCGAGGCGCCGGGCGGAGCGGCCGGGCGCGCTCCGGCGAAGCGGGTCCAAGGTACCACGGGGTCACGGCTCGGTCGCACCTGAAGGAGCGCGCGGGACGGCAACTGGTAGGATGCGGCACGAGCAACGTGAAACGGGCGCGGGGGAGGGTCGCCGATGGTGAGCTTCGTACCGGGAGGAGCCGTGTGACGGCGCTGCAGGGCCGCATCGAGCCAGGGACCGTGGCCAACGTGCTGCAGTACCTGGCGCTGGGGCGCGCCAGCGGGCGCCTAACGCTGGTGCACGAGGCGGCGCTGCAGGGCCACGTCTGGTTCGACGCCGGCCGCGTGGTGTGCGTGGAGGCGCGGCCGTTCCGCGACGCCTCCGCCCTGGGGGCGCTGCTGGCCTGGGACGAGGGGCGCTTCGCCTTCCGCGACGGCGAGGCGCCGCCGCTGCGGAGCATGGACGACGAGGTCGAGGTGCTCCTCCTGAAGGCCGCCAGGCGCCCCGAGCGGCTGCGGCCCGCGCTCGCCGCGGCGCAGCTGGGCCCCGACGCCGTGCTGGCCGCCGCCCGCAGCGACGGCAACGTCACCGTCGTCGAAGCGTCCACCCACGCCCCGCCGGGCGAGGTGCTGCTGTCGCTGGCGGCCCTCCACCTGTGGCGCCGCCTCGACGGCGCCAGCAGCCTGCGCCAGCTGGCGGAGGCGGGCGGCCGCGGCGTGGACGAGCTGGTGGCCGCCGCCGGCGAGCTCATGGACCACGGCCTGGCGGAGTTCGCCTGGCTGGTGGTGGCCGACCCGCGCTTCGCCGAGGAGCTGGCGCGCGAGGCCGTCGACCTCGTGGGCCCGGTGGGGGCGGTGATCGTCGAGGACGCCTTCCACGCCCTGGGCCTGCAGCCGCACGCCCTGCCGGTCGAGGCGGTAGACGAGCTGCTGGCCGAGCTCGGGCGCTCGTTCCCGGGCGTGGCGGTCTCGGAGTTCATGTGGCGCGCCGAGGCGCTGCGCGACCTCTTCGCCCTAGAGCCCGCGCCGCTGGAGCGCGCGAGGTGAACGTGCGTTACGTGGTGATCGTCCGCGAGCCCCTCCCCGACGACCTGACGGGCGCCGCCCGCCGCCTGGCGCAGCGCTTCGGCCTGCCGCTGGAGCGTGCTGAGCGCCTGCTGGGAAGGGCGCCGGGCCCGCTCACGCGGCCGGTGCCCGAGCGCGAGGCGCGCCACGTGGCGGCGGTGCTGCGCAGCGCCGGGCTGAACGTGGAGGTGCGCGAGGGCGACGCGAACGGCCGCGTGATGGAGTGGTTGCTGCCCGAGCTGGACGGCCCGGGGGCGGCGGGGACGCCGCCCTTCGCCACGGGTCGAGGGGCAGCGGAGCCGCCGCGCCGCGGGGCCGAGGCGCCCGCCGCTGGCGCGGGACCCGGCCGGCGCGGGCGGGACGCGCCGCGAGCCGGCGCCGAGCCGGCTCGGCGGGACGCCGACGCGCCCGCGTCCGAGGCTCGCGAGCACGCCCTCGAGCCAGGCGCCCCGGCTCCCGAGCCGGCCGCGCCCGCGCCCGGACCGAGCGCGCCCGGCGCCGACCCGCGCAAGTCGTACGTGCCGGGCATGACCGTAACGACGCTGCCGCGCGACCCCATGAAGACGACGCTCGAGCGCGACCCGCCGCGGCTGGAGCGCGGCGCGCTGCGCCGCAAGGTGGCCACCGCCGCCACGCTGCCGGCGCTGCTCACCCTGCTCGTCACGCTGCTGGCGATGGTGCTGACGCTGCTGCCCCTGCAGCGCGCGGAGGAGGCGCGCCGCACGAGCGCCGCGGCGCACGCCCTGGCCGCCAGCGTCGAGGGGCTGTCGGGCGGGCTGCCGCTCACCTCGCCGCTCATGCGCGCGCAGCTCGCGCGCGTGGCCAGCAGCTCCGCCGCGCGCCTGCCGGGCCAGGGCGTCGACTTCCTGGTGCTGCTCGACGCCGAGGGGGAGGCGCAGGTGGCCTGGTACCGCGGAGAGGTGGGCGAGGAGCGCCTGCCGCGAGGCGTGCGCGCGGCCCTCGAGGAGCGCGCGCGGGCGGGCGTCGGGGGCGCTGCCACGGCCGGCGCTGCGCCGACCACCTGGCGCGACGCGCTGGGCGCCACCTGGCGCGACCTGCTGGCGCTGGTGGGGCTGGCCGAGGCCGAGCCCGTGGTGGTGGCCGTGCCGGTGCTGCGCGCCGGCAGCGCGGCCGGCATGGTGCTGGCCGGCTCCGAGGGGCGGCTGCGGCGCGCCGACCTGGGCTGGGCGCTCCTCGACGCCCTGCTGGCGGGCCTGGTGCCGGTGCTGTTCGGGGTGCTGGCGGCGCTGTCGCTCACGCGCGGGCTCACGGGCGCCATCACCTACCTGCTGCGCGCCACCGACCGCATCAGCCACGGCGACCTGGAGCGGCGCGTGGAGCTCAGGCGCGACGACGAGCTGGGCCAGATCGCCCGCGCCGTCGAGCGCATGCGCCTCAGCCTGCTGGAGGCGATGGAGCGCTTGCGGCGGCGCTGAGCGCTACGGCATCGGGTGCCGCGCCGCCAGGTCGCGCACCTCGGCGGCCACCGCCTCCACGTCGTCGCCCTTGAGCCCGCGGTCGATCAGCGCCGCCACCTGCGCCATCTCGGCGGTGGTGAAGCCGCGCGTGGTGATGGCGGGCGTGCCGATGCGGATGCCCGAGGTGATCCACGGCTTCTCGGGGTCGAAGGGGATCATGCTCTTGCTGACCGAGATGCCCACCTTGTCGAGGCGCTTGCTGGCGGTGTTGCCGTTGATGCCCTGGGGCCTGAGGTCGACGAGGAACAGGTGGTTGTCGGTGCCGCCCGACACGATGCGGTAGCCGAGCGCCGCCATCTCGGTGGCCAGCTGCTTGGCGTTGTCGATCAGCTGCTGGGTGTAGCGCCGGAAGCCGGGCTGCAGCGCCTCGTAGAAGGCCACCGCCTTGCCGGCGATGACGTGCTCGAGGGGGCCGCCCTGGATCCCGGGGAAGATGGTGCGGTCGATCCTCTTGCCGATCTCCTCGTCGAGGCCGAAGATCATGCCGCCGCGCGGGCCGCGCAGCGTCTTGTGGGTGGTGGTGGTGACCACGTGGGCGTGCGGCAGCGGGTGCGGGTGCAGGCCGGCGGCGATGGGGCCGGCGATGTGGGCGATGTCGGCCATCAATAGCGCCCCCACCTCGTCGGCCACGGCACGGAAGCGCTCGAAGTCGATGAAGCGGCTGTAGGCGCTGGCGCCGGCGATGATCATCTTCGGGCGCACCTCGTGCGCCAGGCGCCGCAGCGCGTCGTAGTCGATGCGCTCGTCGTCCTCGCCGACCGGGTAGCCGTGCACCTCGTACGAGCGGCCCGAAAAGTTGACGGGCGAGCCGTGCGTGAGGTGGCCGCCGTGCGCCAGGTCCATGCCCAGCACGCGGGCGCCGGGCTCCAGCAGCGCGTAGTAGACGCCGAAGTTGGCGCTCGAGCCGGAGTGCGGCTGCACGTTGGCCCAGTCGGCGCCGAACAGCTCCTTGGCGCGGTCGATGGCCAGCTGCTCGACCTCGTCGACCACCTCGCAGCCGCCGTAGTAGCGCTTGCCGGGGTAGCCCTCGGCGTACTTGTTGGTGAGGACCGAGCCCACCGCCTCCATCACCTGCGGCGACACGAAGTTCTCGGAGGCGATCAGCTCCAGGCCGTAGAGCTGGCGCTCGTACTCCTTGTCGATGAGGGCGAAGACGGCCTCGTCGCGCGGCTGCGTGGCGGGCCCGACGGCTGCCGTACCTTCGGCGTTCGGCTTCATGCCGGGAGTATAGCCCCCGGCCCGGCGGCGTCCCGGAGCGCGGCGCGCGCTCGCGTACAGCGCCGCCGCGCGGCTAGCCCGCGAACGGCGCCAGCAGCGACGCGGCGCGCTCCAGCTTGCTGATGTCGCTCGGGTAGAGCGGCAGCAGCGCCTGCAGCGCCTCGCCGA
>Ga0079224_100004403_pt1 | contig 18195 bp, 15 predicted proteins | sample Stecom2015_FD_80414 | JGI IMG/M metagenome (GOLD analysis project Ga0079224, IMG submission 80414) | Agricultural soil microbial communities from Utah to study Nitrogen management - Steer compost 2015 | ecosystem: Environmental > Terrestrial > Soil > Agricultural land | place: USA: Utah...
CCCAGGGGCTGGACCTCTCGCCCATCACGCACGTCCCGGAGCTCGCCGAAGGGGCCTCGCGCCGTCGCACCGCGGAGCAGGACCACGGGTTGAGCGAAGCCCTGGACAACACCCTCACCCAGCTCTGCGAGGGGGCCATCAAGGACGGCACCCCGGTTCGGCTGGAGATGCCGGTGCGCAACGTCAACCGGACGGTCGGCACCATGCTCGGGTCCGAGGTGACCCGGCGCTGGGGCGGCGAAGGCCTGCCGGACGACACCATCGACGTGACGTTCACCGGCTCGGCGGGGCAGTCCTTCGGCGCATTCCTCCCGCGCGGGGTGACCTTGCGGCTGCTCGGCGACGCCAACGACTACGTCGGCAAGGGCCTGTCCGGCGGGCGGATCGTGGTGCGCCCGCACCCGGACGCGCCGTTCGCCGCTGAGGAGAACATCATCGCCGGCAACGTGCTGCTGTACGGGGCCACCAGCGGGGAGATGTTCGTCCGCGGTGTCGTGGGCGAGCGGTTCTGCGTGCGCAACTCCGGGGCCATCGCGGTGGTCGAAGGCGCCGGTGACCACGGTTGCGAGTACATGACCGGTGGTCGGGCCGTGTTCCTCGGCCCCGTCGGGCGCAACTTCGCGGCCGGCATGTCCGGTGGTATCGCCTACGTGCTGGATCTGGACACCAACCGGGTCAACCGGGAAATGGTGGACCTGGACCCGATCGACGAGGACGACCGCAAGTTCCTCTACGACCGCATCCGCCGGCACTACGAGCAGACCGAATCCGCGGTCGCGCACCGGTTGCTGACCGACTGGGACAACGCCGTCGAACGGTTCAGCAAGGTGATGCCCAAGGACTTCAAGCGAGTGCTCGCAGCCCGCAGCGCTGCCGAACGCGAAGGGCGCGACGTCAACGAGGCGATTATGGAGGCCGCCCATGGCTGATCCCAAGGGTTTCATGACGACGTCGCGCGAGACCCCGCAGCGGCGTCCAGTGGATGTGCGCATCAAGGACTGGCGCGAGGTCTACCACGACTTCGAGCAGGCCAAGCTGCAGAAGCAAGCGGGCCGCTGCATGGACTGCGGCATCCCGTTCTGCCACCAGGGGTGTCCGCTGGGCAACCTGATCCCGGAGTGGAACGACCTCGTTTGGCGGGACGACTGGCAGTCGGCCATCGAGCGGCTGCACGCCACGAACAACTTCCCGGAGTTCACCGGGCTCCTGTGCCCGGCGCCGTGCGAAGCCGCCTGCGTGGTCGGCATCAACTCCGATCCGGTCACCATCAAGCAGGTCGAGTTCGAAACCATCGACCGCGCTTGGGAAGCCGGTTGGGTCAAGCCGCAGCTGCCGAAGACCAGGACCGGGAAGAAGGTCGCCGTCATCGGTTCCGGGCCGGCCGGATTGGCCGCTGCCCAGCAGCTGACCCGGGCCGGGCACAGCGTGGTGGTCTACGAGCGCGCGGACCGCATCGGTGGACTGCTGCGCTACGGCATCCCCGAGTTCAAGATGGAGAAGTGGCGGCTGGACCGCCGCCTCGGGCAGATGCGAGCCGAGGGCACCGAATTCCGCGCCGGTGTGAACGTCGGGGTGGACGTCACCGTCGAACAGCTGAAGGAGGACTACGACGCGGTAGTGCTCGCCGGCGGTTCGACCAAGCCCCGTGACCTGCCGGTGCCGGGGCGGGAGCTCGGCGGCATCCACCAGGCGATGGAGTACCTGCCGCTGGCGAACCGGGTGCAGGAAGGCGACCTCACCGAGTCGCCGATCACGGCGAAGGACAAGGACGTCGTCGTCATCGGCGGTGGCGACACCGGCGCCGACTGCTTGGGCACCGCGCTCCGGCAAGGGGCCCGTTCGGTCACCCAGCTGGAGATCATGCCGACGCCGCCCAAGTCGCGGCCGGAGCACCAGCCGTGGCCGGTCTACCCGATGATCTACCGGGTTTCCTCGGCGCACGAAGAGGGCGGGGAACGGCTGTTCTCGATCAACACCGAGGAGTTCCTCGGGGACGAGCACGGCAACGTGCGCGCCCTGAAGGCGGTGGAGGTCCGTCGGGAGGACGGCAAGTTCGTCCCCGTCGAAGGGACCAGCCGGGAAATCCCCGCCCAGCGCGTGCTGCTGGCGATGGGCTTCACCGGCCCCGAGCGGGAAGGCCTGCTCGACAACCTGGGCGTGGAGTTCGACCAGCGGGGCAACGTCGCCCGCGACGAGAACTTCATGACCAGTGTGGACGGTGTTTTCGTCGCCGGTGACATGGGACGCGGGCAGTCGCTCATCGTCTGGGCGATCTCCGAGGGCCGCTCGGCCGCCGCCGGGGTGGACCGCTACCTCACCGGGCGCGACATCCTGCCGGCACCGATTCGGCCGACCGATCGGCCCATTTCGTAACAGCCGCGGTCACCACTCGCACCGAGCACCCCGACCCCCGCGGTCGGGGTGCTCTTTTCTTCGCTGCTCCACCACCCGGTGCGGGAACCGCTCCCCGGGCCGGGACGAGCACCGACCGCGCCGGCGGTGCTGGACCGCGGTGCTGCGACCGCCCAGCGCTCACCTGGCATAGATGCGGCCTATCCAAGTGTTCCGAATCGGGTCTTTGCCCTGCTGGCCGACCGGTGGTTGATTCATTTCCGGGGGCTGCGGCAGATCACCGGACGGGAGAAGGCAGATGAGGGACGCGGTCATCGTCGACGCGGTTCGTTCTCCGATCGGCAAGCGGAACGGAGCGCTCGCGGATGTCCATCCGGCGGAGCTCTCCGCTCATGTGCTCACCGCGCTGGCCGAACGCACCGGGATCGACCCGGTGGACATCGACGACGTGGTCTGGGGATGCGTCAGTCAAGTGGGGGACCAGGCGGGCAACATCGCGCGCACCGCGGTGTTCGCCGCGGGATGGCCGGAGTCGGTGCCGGCGACATCGGTGGACCGGCAGTGCGGGTCGAGCCAGCAAGCGGTGCACGCGGTGGCGGCCGGTGTGATAGCCGGGTACTACGACATCGCAGTGGCCGGCGGGGTGGAGTCGATGAGCCGGGTTCCGATGGGCTCGGCCAAAGCGGACGGCTCGCCGTTCCCGGACTCGGTGCTGAACAGGTTCGGCGTCAAAGGCTTCAACCAGGGCATCGGTGCCGAGATGATCGCCCAGAAGTGGGGCTTCTCCCGAACGCAATTGGACGAGTTCTCCCTGGAATCGCACCGAAAAGCAGCTGCCGCCGCCGAGTCCGGCGCTTTCGAGGGACAGCTGGCCAAGTTCGACGGCGTGCTGGAAGCCGACGAGGGCATCCGCCGCGACACCAGTCTGGAAAAGCTCGGCGGGCTCCGGACGGTCTTCCGCGAGGACGGGGTGATCACGGCCGGCAATTCCTCGCAGATCTCCGACGGTGCGGGAGCCCTGCTGATCACCACCAGCGAAGTGGCCCGGCAGCGCGGCTGGACCCCGATCGCTCGGGTGCACACCGCTGTGCTGGCCGCGGACGACCCGGTCATCATGCTCACCGCACCGTGGCCGGCGACGCACAAGGCACTGCGCAAAGCCGGCCTAGGCATCGACGACATCGGCGTTTTCGAGGTCAACGAGGCGTTCGCGCCGGTTCCGCTGGCGTGGCTCGCGGAAACGGGCGCGGACCCGCGGCGGCTCAACCCGCTCGGCGGCGCGATCGCGGTCGGCCATCCGCTGGGCGCCTCCGGCGCGATCCTGATGACCAGGCTGGTGCACCACATGCGGGACAACGGGATCCGCTACGGGCTGCAGACCATGTGCGAAGGCGGCGGCATGGCCAACGCGACGATCCTGGAGCTCCTCTCCTGACGCGAGCCGGAAGACCAGAGCAGTTGGGGAGGAGCCATGCGCAGCACCGCCTACGGTGAGGAACACGAAGCCTTCCGGCAAGTGATCAGGGAGTTCCTGGTCAACGAAGTGGTCCCGCACTTCCCGGAGTGGGAACGAGCGGGCCTGGTGCCCAAGGAGGTCTTCCGCAAAGCGGGCAAGATCGGAATGCTCGGCCTGCAGGTCCCCGAGGAGTACGGGGGAGGCGGGACGAGCAGTTTCAAGTTCAACGCGATCATCACCGAGGAGACGGCCCGGGCCGGGGTCTCCCTGGGCGGGCTGTCGGTCCACCTCAACGTGGTGCTGCCGTACTTCCTGGCCTACGCCACCGAGAAGCAGAAGCAGCGCTGGCTCCCCGGGTTGGCCGACGGGAGCCAGTTGGCCGCTATCGCGATGACCGAGCCCGGTACCGGGTCGGACCTGGCCGGAGTGGCCACCACGGCCGTTCGCGACGGTGACCACTACGTGCTCAACGGGGCCAAGACGTTCATCACCGGTGGCATCAACGCCGACCTGGTCGTGGTGGTGGCCCGCACCAGCAGCGGAGGAGATCGCCGGGAGGGGCTGTCGCTGCTGGTGGTGGAAAGCGGGACGCCGGGCTTCAGCCGGGGGCGCAATCTGGCCAAGCTCGGGCTGAAAGCGCAGGACACCGCGGAGCTGTTCTTCGACGACGTGCGGGTTCCGGCGGAGAACCTGCTGGGCGAGGAGGGGAAGGCGTTCCGCTACCTCACCTCGAACCTGCCGCAGGAACGGCTGGCCATCGCCATCGGCGCCCAAGCCGCCGCGGAAGCCGCGCTGGCCACCACGCTCGAATACGTGCAGGAGCGCAGGGTTTTCGGCAAACCGGTGGCCGCGTTCCAGAACACGAAGTTCGAGCTGGCCGGTTGCGCGGTGGAGATCGAGGCGGGGAGGGCGCTGCTGGACCGGGCGCTGGAGGAGCACGACGTCGGGGAGCTCACCGCGGCGGACGCGGCCAAGGTGAAGGTGTACTGCACCGAGCTGCAGTCCCGGGTGATCGACCGCTGCTTGCAGCTGCACGGCGGCTACGGGTACATGCTGGAGTACCCGATCGCCCGGATGTACGCCGACGCTCGGGTGACCCGCATCTTCGGAGGCACGACCGAGGTGATGAAGACGATCATCGCCAAGTCGCTCGGGTTGTGAACCGCAGGGCTGTTGCCGGGTGGTCGCGCCGACTAATCTCCACGCCGTGGAGTTGCACCAGGTGGAGTACTTCCTGGCCGTCGTGGACCACAACGGGATCAACGCTGCGGCGAACGCCCTGCAGCTGGCGCAGCCCACCGTTTCCCAGGCGATCCGCGCTCTGGAGCGGGAGCTCGGCGTGGAGCTCTTCCACCGCATCGGGCGGGGCATGGTGCTCACCGCGGCCGGCAAGGCCTTCGTGGGGCCGGCCCGGCAGATCCTCCGCGACGTGGTCGCGGCCGAGGGGGCGCTGGTGGACGCCGCGGGACTGCCGCGGGGCCGGTTGGACATCCACGCCACGGCCGGGCTTGCGGTGGATCCGCTCGCGCACCTGGTCGGCGAGTTCCGGAAGCACTACCCGAACGTCTCCTTGCGGCTGGGGGACATCCGGGACGAGGAATCGGTGCCCGCGCTGATCCGCGAGGGGCATTGCGAGATCGCCGTCTGCCACCTGCCGGTGTCGGCGAGCGATCTGCAGGTGCGGCAGTTGGGGACCCACGAGTACTGGTTGGTGTTCCCGCCGGGAACCGAATTGCCCGAGCGGGATCCGCTGCCGCTGGCGGCGCTCCCCGACCTGCCGCTGGTGATCGTGCCCAAGGGGGCGACCGGCCGGACCGCGGTGGAGCGCGCGCTGGGCGCCGCGCACAAGCGCACCCGCGCCGCCGCGGTGGTCCAGCACCGCGAAGCGATGCTGCCCTTCGTGCTGGCCGGGGTCGGGGGGACGATCCTGCAGCGTCCCGCGGCGGAGCGGGCCGCGGCCCGGGGAGCGGTGGTGCGGGCCGCTGATCCGCCGATCACTCTGCCGTACGGCCTGGTGTACTCGCCGGGTCGGCTGTCCCCGGCTGGACGGGCTTTCCTGGAGGTGCTTCCACCGGAACCACGGTTTCCGCCACGGTGAGGAACGCTGCGGCGGCGGGGGACAGCGGCCCCGGGCGGTGCACGACGCCTACCGAGCGGTGGATGGGCGGGACGGTGGAGAGCCGGACGGCTTCCGGGAGCTCTTGGGCGGCCAGCTCCCGCGGTAGGAAGGTGGCCCCAGCCCCGTTCATCACCAGGTGCCAGATGGCCTGCCGGTGGGCGCACTCCACGGCGACGGTCCGCGCCGTCGCGGCCAGGTCTTCGTGCAGCAGCGGGCGGACGCTGGTTTCGCTGGTCTCCATCACCAGCGGTATGTCGGCGACCGCAGCCAGCGGCACCGGGTCCGGGAGTCGAGCGGCCAACGACGGCGGCGCGACCAGCACCACTTCCTGCTGGTAGAGCGGCTTGGACCGCAGCGAACCGCTGGTGGCCGGCAGTTCGGTCAACCCCAGCTCGGCGTTGCCGCGGCGGACTTCTTCAGCCGTCGCCGCCGCGCCCCCGGGGTCCATGACGTTGAGCAGCACCCCGGGGTGCTGCCGTCGGAATTCCCCGGCGATCAGGGGGAGGGGGTGCACCGCCAGGGCGGGCACGACGGCGAGGTCGAGTTGTCCGGCGGCGGTGGCCCGCACTTGCTGCACGGCTTCCCGGGCTCGTTGCACGTCCCGCAGGATGCGGCGGGCCGGCTCGGCGAAGGCCTTGCCGTCCTCGGTCAGCACGAGCTTGCGGCCGGTCCGGTGGAAGAGCTGCACCCCCAGCTGCCGCTCCAGGTTCCGGATCGCTTGCGACAAGGACGGCTGCGCGATGAACAGCGCCTGCGCTGCCTTGGTGACGCTGCCGTGCTCCATGACGGCGACGAAGTACTCCACCAGCCTGAGCTGCCAGCTCCGCTCCTGCGGGAACCGCGGACCAGCTCGCCGTGCATCCTCAGCGGACATGTTCTCGTTCTCCGGTTCCACCGGGACATCGGTTGGCGGAGCGCCTGGCGGCGCTGCCGCGCTGCACGCTACCCGATGGGAAGCCGGATCGGCAGTAGTCGATCCGCGGCGCAATGGTGCCCGCGGCATCGTCATGATCAGCGGGCTGACGAGGTGGTATTGGTTCCGGCTATCACTTCGTGCGGCTTTGGATCTGCCCCTGCTGGTCGGTCGCCCTGGACGAGCCGGTGCCCGCGGACAAAACTGAAACCCGTTCGTGGTGGGGTGGCGGCGCAGACAAGGAGTCAGCGTGGGTGACAGTGTCCTGACCGAGATCAGCGACGGGGTCGCGATCTTCACCATCAACCGTCCGGAGGCCCGCAATGCCGTGAACCGCGAGGTGGCCGAGCAGTTGGCGGCCGCCATGGACGAGTTCGACGAGCGCTCCGACGCGGTCATCGGCATCCTCACCGGTTCCGGTGGGACCTTCAGCGCCGGAATGGACTTGAAGGCGTTCACCCGGGGCGAGCGTCCCTCGTTGCCGGGGCGGGGGTTCGGTGGTCTGACCGAGAGACCACCGGAGAAGCCGCTGATCGCCGCGGTCGAGGGGTGGGCGTTGGCGGGCGGTTTCGAGCTGGCCCTCAGCTGCGACCTGATCGTCGCCGCTCGCGATGCGAAGTTCGGCTTGCCGGAGGTGAAACGCGGCCTGGTGGCCGCCGCCGGAGGACTGCTCCGACTGCCCAAAGCGCTGCCGTACCAGTTGGCCATGGAGGTGGCGTTGACGGGAAGCCCGTTCACCGCGGAAACCGCGCACGCGCACGGCCTGGTGAACCGGCTGGCGGAGCCCGGGCAGGCCCTGGCCCGGGCGCGGGAGCTCGCCGCGCAGATCGCGGCCAACGGGCCCCTGGCCGTGCGGGCCACCAAGCAGATCGTTTCGAGCACGCTTCGCTGGACCGATGCCGGAGCGTTCGCCGATCAGGCGAAAGTGGTCGAGCCGGTGTTCAAGTCGGCCGATGCGCAAGAAGGTGCTCGAGCGTTCGCGGAAAAGCGCGCTCCGGTGTGGCGAGGCGAGTGACCGACGTGGCAACAGGTGAACAGCGCGTTCCTGAAGAACGCCGCCCAGCGGTGGCAGAACTCGGCGCAGCGCTGCGGGAATTGACCGAAGCCGCGGTCGCCACCGAGGTCGACAGCAGCACGCTGCTCGACGTCGCCAGGCAAGTGCGCCAACTGGTGCCGAAGCTCACCGCGGTCCGGCGGGAGCGCGGCGAGCTGCCGTCGGTGGACGGCAAGAGCCGCCACGAAAGGAACTACAACCCGGTGGTGGGCCGGGGGCACCCGTACGCACCTCCGCTGGAGGTGGAGGTCAGTCCCGGCAAAGCGGTGGGCACCTGCGTTCTGGGGTTGGCCCACGAGGGACCGCCCAGCTACGCGCACGGCGGGGTCAGCGCAATGCTGCTGGACCAGATGCTCGGGCACGCGCACGCGGCTTCCGGGAAGCCGGGCATGACGGTGCGGCTCAACCTGCGCTACCGCCGTCCGGTTCCGCTGCGGACCCCGCTGCTGCTGCAGGCGCAAGTGGTCGACGAGGCCCCCGGGAGGTGGACCGAATCGGTCGCCACGATCACGACTTGCCAGGACCCGGACCGGGTTCTGGTGGAAGCCCAGGCGAGGTTCGTGGTGCCCAGTGCTGAGCAGGCCAAGCGGATTTTCGGAAATTTGCGCCGGAACACGTACAGCTGATTCCGCCGCTGTCGGAATTCGCCGGATCGGTCGATCATTTTCGAAGAAGTGGTGCGCCAACCATGCTTTTCAGCGCAACTGGGAGGAAATTCAGTTGAATGGTCCATTGTCACCAGGAAGGAGACCTCGCCAGAATCAACCGCACCGCATCGCACATTGAGACCTCATTGGACGTTCGGTGAGGCGGCCAGCTTCGAGGAGTGATCGATGTACCCAGGTGTTCACGCGGCGGAGGAACCGGAACGTCCAGCGCTGATCATGGCCGGCACGGGGGAAGTGCTGACCTACGGCGATCTCGACAGGCGATCGTTGCGGTTGGCCAACGCACTGCGGGCCGCCGGGCACGGGCCGGGGGATGTGGTCGCTCTGCTGGCCAGCAACACGCTGGAGGCTTTCGAGGTCTACTGGGCTGCGATTCGTTCCGGGATGTACCTGTGCGCGGTCAACTGGCACCTGCAGCCTTCCGAGATCTCCTACATCATCAACGACTCCGGGGCGAGCGCGCTGGTCGTCTCGGCAGATCTGCGGGAGCTGGCCGAAGGTTTCCGGGAAGAGATCCCGAAGGTGCGGACACGCCTGTGCTACGGAGGATCGATCTCCGGGTTCGACGACTACGAGAACGTGATCGCCGAAGCCTCCGATGAACTTCCCGAGAGCCAGCCGCGGGGCATCGACATGCTGTACTCCTCGGGCACCACCGGCCGCCCGAAGGGGGTCAAACCGGCACTGCCGGACCTCCAGGTGGACGAGCCCGGAGACCTGCTGACCGAGCTGCTGCGCGGATGCTACGGCTTCGGCAAGGAGACCACCTACCTGTCGCCCGCGCCGGTGTACCACGCGGCACCGCTCCGGTACTGCGCGGCCGTGCAGGCGGTGGGCGGCACCGTGGTGCTGATGGAGAAGTTCGATCCGGAAGCGGCGTTGCGGGCGATCGAGCGCTACCGGATCACCCACAGCCAATGGGTGCCGACCATGTTCGTGCGGATGCTCAAGCTGCCGGAGCAGGTCCGCAACTCCTACGACTTCTCCAGCCACCGGAAGGCGATCCACGCCGCAGCGCCGTGCCCGATCGACGTGAAGCAAGCGATGATCGACTGGTGGGGGCCCATCCTCTACGAGTACTACGCCTCCACCGAGGCGATCGGCATGACGATGATCGATTCGGAGCAGTGGCTGCGGAAAAGGGGATCGGTGGGCAAGCCGGTGCTGGGCACCGTGCGGATCTGCGACGACGACGGCCAGGAGCTGCCGCCCGGGCAGGTCGGAACCGTTTACTTCGAGCGGGACGAGATCACCTTCGAGTACCACGGCGATCCGGAGAAGACGAAGGAGAGCCGTCATCCCGAGCACCCGAACTGGGCCACCGTCGGGGATCTGGGGTACGTCGACGAGGACGGATTCCTGTTCCTGACCGACCGAAAAGCTTTTATGATCATCTCTGGTGGGGTGAACATCTATCCCCAAGAGGTGGAAAATGTGCTCACCATGCACCCCGATGTGCTCGATGTTGCGGTGATCGGGGTTCCCGATCCGGAGATGGGCGAGGCGGTCAAGGCGGTCGTCCAGCCGATGCCCGGGGCGCAGCCGGGGCCGGAGCTCGAGCGGAAGTTGATCGAGTACGTGCGCGAACGGATCGCGCACTACAAGGCTCCGCGCAGCGTGGACTTCGTCACCGAGCTTCCCCGGAAACCGACCGGGAAACTCTTCAAGGAGAAGCTGAAGGAAAGGTATTTGAAGGCTTGACGAACACGAACGCTCCGACCCAGCGGTGGGGGATCAGCATCCCGTTCTCGGGAATTCCCCTTCCAGAACAGCAGAAGCTGGTCGCCGAGCTACCGGAACTCGGCTACACGGACGTGTGGTCCTCGGAAGCGAGCGCCACCGACGCGTTCACCCCGCTGGCCTTGGCCAGCGTCTGGGCTCCGCAGTTGCGGCTGGGCACCGCCATCGTACCGGCCTACACCCGCGGGCCCGCCACTTTGGCGATGAGCGCCGCCACCATGGCGGCCGCTGCCCCGGGGCGTTTCGCCTTGGGCATCGGGACTTCGTCGAACGTGATCGTCCAGCGGTGGAACGGCATCCCCTTCGAGGAACCCTACAAGAAGGTCCGGGACACCGTCCGGTTCCTGCGCAAGGCGCTGCGCGGGGAGAAGATCACCGAAACCTACGACACGTTCGCCGTTCAGGGGTTCAAACCCGCCTTCGTCCCGGAAGAGCCACCACCCGTCCTGATAGCCGCCCTGCGGCAGGGGATGCTGCGGTTGGCCGGCCGGGAAGGTGATGGTGCGATCATCAATTGGCTTTCCGCCGAGGACGTGCGCACCGTGGCGCCGTACGTGCGGGAGAGCGGTCCGGACAAGGAGATCGTGGCCCGGATCTTCGTGCTGCCGGACGAGGACGCCGAAACAGCGCGCGGCATCGCCCGCCGGCAGATCGCGGCATACCTGAACGTCCCGGTGTACCGGGCGTTCCACGAATGGCTCGGCAGGGAAGAGCTGACACCGATGTGGAGGGCTTGGGAAGCCGGGGAACGCAAGCAAGCCCTCGCCGAGATCCCGGACAGCGTGGTCGACGAGCTGGTCGTCCACGGACCGGCGCAGTACTGCCGGGAGCGGATCGAGCAGTACGTGGAGAACGGCGTGACGACTCCGGTGATCGCGCTGCTGGGAACGGGGGACCCGGTGCGCGCGGTGCGTGCGCTCGCCCGCCGTTGAGACGGCTTTGCCGTTGAGACCGACCGCCGGTCTCAACGGCAAAGCACCTGGTGGCTGAACGTCCCGGAGAGACTCACCCGGTCGGAATGCCGGCCAAGTGCGCCGTGTCGTTGAACCTCCGGACGAACCAATTGCTGCCGGTCACCACGACCTGGGAAATGGATCCGTTGTCCGCGCCGAGGAAGGAGAACGGGCGGGAACCGGAAGCCAGGGCCAGGACTTCCCCGATGATCCCGCCGTGGGTGAACACCGCGACCCGCTGGTCCGGGTGGTCGGCGGCGATGCGGCCGATCGCTTTGGTCACCCGCTCGCGCAGCAGTTCGGGATCTTCAGCGCCGGGGATGACGTCCCAGCGCTGCTCCGCCAGCAGCTGCTTGACCAACGGGTCCCCTTCGGCGAGCTTCTGCCGGTACACACCGCCTTCCCACTCGCCGAGGTGCACTTCTCGCAGATCCGGTTCGACCACCGGCTCGATCCCGAGTTCGGCGAGCAGCGGCGCGGCGGTCTGCGCCGTGCGGCGGAGCGGCGTGACGTAGACGGCGTCGATGCGCTCGTCAGCCAGCCGCTGCGCCACCCGCTCGGCCTGGACACGTCCGGTCTCCGCCAGTTCCGGATCCCCTTGGCCGTCCAGCAGCGGAAACGGTTGGTCCGGCCGAGCCGGAGCGGATTCCCCGTGCCGGACCAGCAGGATGTCGGTGGCACCGGGCGGTGGGGTGAAGCTCACCTGCCGGTACTCCACAGAAGACATACGGGCTCGCTTTCGGTGTTGTGTGCGCAAATCAGCTCGAATCTTCCACCTGATGGAGCTGCTTTCAAGGGCTCGATCAGAGCATTGGAGAGCTTGGTTGCGAATGCTAACTTAGCGATTACTCGCAGTCGGGAGTGCACTGGCTGCCGGTCAGTGCCACGACGATTGGATTCGCGACGTGGCGAACACAGTGGACAGCGAAGTCGTTCTGGTGGAACGGAATGGGCCGACGCTGACAATCACCATAAACCGTCCGCACCGGAAGAACGCCCTCGACAACGCGGCCTGGTCGGGGCTGTTGGACGCCTTGCGCAAGGCGGCGGCCCCGGACATCCGCGTAGTGGTCATCACCGGTGCGGGCAGTGATTTCTGCGCTGGTGCCGACTTGAGCGGTGACCGCGGAGAGGCGCACCCGCTGGAGCGGATGCGCTGGATCAACGAAATCGCGCAGACGCTGCACGACATGCCCAAGCCGGTGATCGCCAAGGTGCGCGGAGTGGCTGTCGGCGCCGGGTGGAACCTCGCCCTGGGGTGCGACTTCGTGGTCGCTTCCCAACAGGCGCGGTTCAGCCAGATCTTCGCCCGCCGCGGCTTGTCCGTGGACTTCGGGGGCACGTGGCTGCTGCCGCGGAAGGTTGGCATGCTGCAGGCGAAGCGCCTGGCCCTGCTCGGCGACTTCATCGATGCCGATGAAGCGCTCGACCTGGGCTTGGCCACCTGGGTCAAACCGGAGGAAGAGCTCGACCAGTTCGTCGACGAGCTGGCGGACCGGCTGGCGCAGGGGCCGCCGGTGGCGTTGGCGCAGACCAAGGCGATGCTGCACGCCGGGGCGCACCAGAGCTTCGCGGAGGCCTTGGCCAACGAAGCTCGAGCGCAGACGGTCAACTTCGCCACGGACGCCCCGGCCGCTCTCGAAGCGTTCCGCACCAAGAGCACGCCGAAGTTCGCAGGGGAGTGGCTGGTGCGATGAGCTATCGGGAAATCGAGTACTCGGTGAGCGACCGGATCGCGACGATCACCTTGCACCGGCCGGACAAGCTCAACGCCTTCACCATGACCATGCGCGCCGAGCTGGTGCAGGCCTTCGCGGAAGCCGACGCCGACGACGACGTCCGGGTGATCATCGTGACCGGGGCCGGACGCGCTTTCTGCGCTGGTGCTGACCTGAGCGCCGGGGCGGACACCTTCAACGCCGGTGTCAACGGGCGCGCGCAACGGCCGGAAGCGGGAGAAGTCGACGGGGTTCCCCGCGATGGTGGCGGCACCGTGGCGTTGCAGATCACCGCCAGCCGCAAGCCGGTGATCGCGGCGATCAACGGGCCAGCTGTGGGGGTCGGGGTCACCATGACCCTGCCGATGGACATCAGGTTGGCCGCCAGCTCGGCCAAGTTCGGGTTCGTGTTCACCCGCAGGGGCATCATCCCCGAAGCGGCTTCGAGCTGGTTCCTGCCGAGGATCGTCGGGATGTCCCAGGCGATGGAATGGGTGGCCACCGGGCGGGTGTTCGACGCCGAGGAAGCCCTCGCCGGTGGCCTGGTGTCGCGCGTGGTGCCCGACGACGAGCTGCTGCCGAAGGCCAGGGAACTGGCCGCTGAGATCGCCACCAACACCTCGGGAGTGGCTGTTGCGGTGGCCCGCCGGTTGATGTGGAGCATGCTCGGTGCCCAGTCGCCGTGGGAGGCGCACCGGCTGGACTCGATGGGCATGCACTACCTCGGCAGCCGGGCGGACACCGCGGAAGGGGTCTCCGCGTTCCTGGAGAAGCGGCCGCCGGAATTCCGGATGAGCGTCAACGAGGAATTCCCGGACTTCCTGCCGCACTGGCCGCAGCGACCGGGAGGGGACCGGTAGCGCGTGCCGAGCTGATCCCCGGCACGCGGAGATCGGTCAGCGGGCGTCGCGGAACTCCGGCGGCCGGCCGGAGAACTTCGCCTGCACCGCCTCCTTCTGGTTCGGACTGCCGATGAGTTCGCCGATCGCTTCCTGCTCAGCGGCCAGGCCTGCGGCCAAACTGGTCCGCCCGGCCATGTCGAGCAGCTTCTTGGACCAGCGAACGGCATCCGGGTTCCGCGCGGCGATGCTGGCCGCCAGTTCGCAAGCCGCGGCCAGCGGTTCTTCTTCGGTCCGGGTGGCCAATCCGAGGGCGGCCGCTTGCTCGCCGGAGATGATCCGGCCGGTGAGGGTGAGCTCCTTGGCCACGTCCCGGCCGACGAGTTCGGGGAGCAACTGGGTGCCGGCCATGTCGGGGGCCAATCCCCATTCGATCTCCAAGACCGCCAGCTGAGCGTCCGGGGCCACCAACCGGATGTCCGCTCCGAGCGCCAGCTGCAGGCCACCGCCGAGAGCGTGTCCGTGCACCGCGGCGATGACCGGACCGGGAGCGTCGCCCACACGAGAACTGCTTGCTGCCCGCGGGCTTTGGCCGGGCCGATCGGTTCCGGGCTGGGGCCGAGGCGGTCCGCGGAGCGGTGGGCCCCGTCTGCCATTCGCCGGAAGTTCGCGTAGTCCAGACCGGCGCAGAAAGCCCGCCCGTTCCCGGAGAGCACCACCGCCCGGACCGACGGGTCGTCGCGCAGTCGCAGCCCGGTCTCCACCAGAGCGGTGAACATCTCCTGGTCGAGCGCGTTGAGCTTTTCCGGACGGTTCAGCCGCACATCGGCGACCCCGTCGCGGATGGTGCACAGAACTCGGTTCTCCGTGTCATCGGACATCGAAACCTCCTGCCCGGCAAGCCTTTTCGAGGTTGCTCGCCTGTTCCTGGGAACCGGATGCGTCTTTTGCCTGAACGCAGCAGCAACTGCAGCGGCAAACCTTGTGAAAAGCGAGCAACTGTGTCTAGGGTCACTCCACGGAGTGTTAAGGGGGTCCGGCATGGCGGTCGGTACACCGGTCAGGCCCGCACCATCCGCACCAGGGCGGCAAGAATGCCCACTGCACTGCTTCTTCCCCACATCTGCACAGGTTCACTTCGACTGGTGCGGGCGAATGCGCAGCTGAGCTGGCGCAGCCGGGAACCGGGCGCAGAACCCGATTCGCGCAGGGCGCGCAACAGCGGTTCGCAGCTGCCGGGCCGAATGCCGCGCCCGTTCTTCGGAAACAGCCGAGGAACGTGCACATCCGAGACGGAACGGGGAGAGATGCAGTGGACCAGTGGAACCGCTTGCTCGCCGAACTGACCGGTCCCGGTGGTGAATTCGAGGTGGCCGAGCAGGAAGTGCTCGGTGGGCGCATGCGGGTGTACACCAAAGGGCCGGCGACGCTGCGCGACATCGTCGCGCTCAGCCAACTGCACGGCGACCGCGACTTCCTCCTCTACGAGGACTACCGCTGCACGTACGGCGAGCACTACCGGCTGGTGGCGGCGCTGTCGCACCACCTGCTGCAGGAGTGCGGGCTGGTTCCCGGGGACCGGGTGGCAATAGCGATGCGCAACTACCCGGAATGGGCACCGGTCTTCTGGGCGGTGCAGGCCGCCGGTTTGATCGCGGTGCCGCTCAACGCCTGGTGGACCGCGGACGAACTGCGGTACGGCTTGCAGGACAGCGGGGCGAAGTTGGTCTTCGCCGATGCCGAGCGGAGCGAACTGCTCGACCGCACCCTCCCGGTGATCGAAATCCGCGGGGACGGGAGCACCAGCGGAGTCCGCAGTTGGGAAGACCTGGTGGCGGAACTGCCGGCCGCGGGGGCCCTTCCGAATGTCCGGATAGAGCCGGACGACGACGCCACCATCATGTACACCTCGGGCACCACCGGACGGCCGAAGGGAGCGGTGGCCACCCACCGCAACCACTGCACGAACGCGCTCAACACGGCGGTCGTCCGGAAAGCCACCGCGGCACTGGCCAATGGCGGCCAATTCCCGCCGGTGGTCGAAGAACCGCAGCCCGGGGTGCTGTTGACCTTCCCGCTGTTCCACATCGCCGGTTTGAGCACCCTCTACTTCAGCACGCTGAGCGGGGCGAAGGTCGCGACGATGTACCGCTGGGACCGCGAGCGCGCCGCCGAGCTGATCGAGGAGCACGGCCTGACCAGCGCTGCCGGAGTTCCCACGGTGATGCGGGAGCTGGCCGAGGAGCGGGCGGTCGCGAGCAAGCTCACCGGGATCAGCATGGGCGGTGCCCCGATCCCTCCGGAGCTGGTGAACCGGATCGGTTCGCTGGACGGGGAGGTGCTGCCCACCAACGGGTACGGGCTGACCGAAACGACGTCCGCCGTGGTGAGCAACAGCGGGCCCGCCTACTTGGAACGTCCGGACAGCGTGGGCAGGTGCATGCCGGGGACCGATCTCAAAGTGGTGGATCCGGAGACCGGCAAGGAGGTCGCCGACGGCGAAATCGGGGAGCTGTGCTTCCGGGGGCCCAACATCGTGCGCGGCTACTGGAACAACCCGCAAGCCACCGAACAGGCCTTCATCGACGGCTGGTTCCGCACCGGGGACCTCGGCTACTGCCAGGACGGCTGGGTCTACGTGGTGGACCGGCTCAAGGATGTCGTCATCCGCGGCGGGGAGAACGTGTACTGCGCTGAAGTGGAAGCCGTGCTGCACGAGCACCCAGCGGTGGCAGACTGCGCGGTCCTCGGGGTGCCGCACCGCGGCCTCGGCGAGGAAGTGGCCGCGGTGGTGCGACTGCGGGAAGGTGCTGAAGCCGACGCGGAGAGCATCCGAGCCCACGTCGGGAAGCGGCTCGCCGCTTTCAAGGTCCCCGCGCACGTCGTCTTCGCCACCGAGCCGCTGCCCCGCACCGCCACCGGAAAAGTGCTCAAGCGCCAGTTGCGGCAGCAGATCACCGGGAGCTGAGATGCGATTGCCGGGCATCGCTCCGGAGGCGGTGGGCGACTGGCTCGTCGAGCACGTGCCGGAACTGCGGCCTCCACTGGAATTCGGCCTGATCACCGGTGGCCGGTCGAACCTCACCTACCAGGTCGTCGACGCCGACGGGCGGATGCTGGTGCTGCGCCGCCCACCGGTCGGCGGGGTGCTCAGCACTGCTCACGACATGCACCGGGAATGGCGGTTCCTCACCGCGCTGCGCGGCACCGAGGTGCCGGTCCCAGAACCGGTCGCCTACTGCGCGGACTCCGCGGTGTCCGGGGCAGAGTTCTACGTGATGGAGCACGTGACCGGCACGGTGCTGGCCGATGCCGCCGCGGCCGAGGAGATGTCGCCGCAGCAGCGGTACCGGGCGGGCATGGCCACCGCGGAATGCCTGGCCGCGCTGCACAGCATCGACCCGGACGAGGTCGGGGTGGCCACCGCGGGGAGGAGGGGTGGCTACCTGCAGCGGCAGCTGGCTCGCTGGCAGCGCCAGGTGCACCAGTCCGGGGCGGCGAACCTCGACCTGCTGGACAGGGTCCACGACGCGCTGCTGACCCGGGTTCCCCAGCAGGAACGCACCATCGTGCACGGGGACTTCCGGCCCGGGAACATCTCCTACGCCCCGGACGGCAACGTGCGCGCGGTGTTCGACTGGGAACTGGCGACTTGCGGTGATCCGCTCGCCGACTTGGGGTGGTTGGTCGCCAGCTGGCAGCAGCCCGGAGACGGATCCCCGCCCGTCACCGCGACCCCGAGCGCGCTCACCGGCTTCCCCTCGCGCGAAGAGCTCATCGCCCGCTACACCGAGCTCTCCGGACGCGATGTGAGCGAGCTGCCGTACTACGTGGCGTTCCAACGCTGGCGGGCAGCTTGCATCAGTGCCGGGGTGCGGGCCCGCTACGAAGCCGGGGTGATGGGTGACGACGGGTTCTCCGCCCAGTTGCGCGAACAGCACGAGGTCGAGTTGGCCGAGGCGGCTTGGCGGGAGGTGCGCGCACTGCACCTGACCGGCTGATCGAGGGTGCGCAGCGGCTGGAGCGGCGCGCTACACCCGGCTGGTGAGCACGTCCCAGACCGCGTGCTCCCCGCTCCGCTCCGCGGTGCTGCCCAGCCAGCGAGCCCAGCTGCGTTCGCTGCCGTGTTCGTCGCGCCAGGCCCACAACCGGCGGGTCACCAGGTGCAGCCGGTGTTCCCGGGTCACGCCCATCGCGCCGTGCAGCTGGTGCGCGGTGCGGGCCACGGCGGTGGCGGTCCGGGCCGCCGAGATCTTGGCCACCGCGGTTGCTGCCGGAGCGTGCTCGGCGCGCTGCTGGTGCACCTGCACGGCACGTTCCAGCGCGGCTTCGGCAGCCACCAGTTCGGCCCGCACTTCCGCCAGCGCGTTGGCGACCGGGGGG
>Ga0079224_100004404_pt1 | contig 18194 bp, 10 predicted proteins | sample Stecom2015_FD_80414 | JGI IMG/M metagenome (GOLD analysis project Ga0079224, IMG submission 80414) | Agricultural soil microbial communities from Utah to study Nitrogen management - Steer compost 2015 | ecosystem: Environmental > Terrestrial > Soil > Agricultural land | place: USA: Utah...
CCGTTTTCCTCCAGGGGCTGGCCCGGCAGAAAGTGCTGGAGAAAGTCCATTTCGCTCCAGCGTCCATAGGGGGTCACCACCCAGCCCGGTTGCTCGCCGGCCTGTTCGATGCGGCTCCACAGGCGCAGGGCGCGGGCGTCGCGGTAGGCCTCCGGGTTGGGGTTGGTGCGGGCCAGGCTGCGGTCCTTGTAGGCATCCTCGCCCTCGATAAAGCCGGCGGTCTCCTGGTTGAGGTTGACCGCGGTCAGGCCGCTGGTGACGGTCACCCCATCCCCGCGATGGCGGTGGCGCAGGCTGAGTTTTTGCTGGTCCACCCCGGAATCGTCCCGGTAGCCGCCGTCGCTGCTGCCGGTAAAGGCAAAGGCCAGGCTGTCCCCGCCCCCCGCCAGTCCCAGCCGGCCGTAGTCGTTGGGCCCTCCTTCGAGCACCATCCGCCAGTCGCTGGCAAAGCGCGCCGGCGCGATCACATTGATCACCCCGTGGAGGGCGTTGGAGCCGTACAGCGCATTGCCCGGACCGCGAATCACCTCGATGCGGGAGGCGGCCTCGCTGTGGGCCTCGAACAATTCGTTGACATTGCAAAAGCCCGCCGGGCGCAGGGGAATACCGTCCTCCGCAACGAGAAAGCTGCCGCAGGCCCCGGCACCGGTGAGCACCGGGGAGCGGATGGCGGGCAGGTACTCCTGACCATTGTTGCGGTGCAGGCCCACCCCGGGCAGCCGCGCCAGCACCTCCTGGATATGCACCGCCTTGACCATCGCCAGGTCCCGCTGGTCCAGGGCGGCGCTGTTGCCCACCAGCTGGGCAATTGGGGTGGCGGTGCGGGTGGCGGTGACCTGGATCTCCTGGAGATCACCGGCGGCGTGGCTGAGGGCGGCTGTGCTGGACACCACCAGCAGGGCCAGGGGGATGGTAAAAAACTTCATTGCAAAAAATCCTGTCGTCGACCTTGGCGGGCGACTAGTGGGTTGTTGATTTGACGGCTGAAACGATGGTGCCAGCCAGCGGGAACCGGATGCGAATTTATCCACATGTATTATCCGAATTTAAGCGGGGAGTATACCCTGTTGCGGGAATGATTACAGACCTCCCTAACTTGGCACCGCAGGCCAAAACCGGGAGGAGTGCATGCCACGGGCAACCCGGGGAATTGTCGGCTTGCTTGCCCCAAGCCCCCCGCACCCTACCTGAGGAACCTGTGATTCATTCATCCTTTGTGGTTGCGGACCCACCGGAAGTAGGCGCCTGAGGCGAAGCGTTTCGCGGGGCCTGCCAAGCGATCTTGCCGAAGCCGCGAGCGCTGCGTGGCGGGAAGCAATCTCGGAGCCATTTAAATTCAACAGGTTACGAGATTGCTTCGTCGTTGCACTCCTCGCAATGACAAACAATCAGAGATTCCCCAAAGCCTATAGCGCGGCAGCAGTCGCCTAAATTTCCGCCTTACGTGTAAAGCCTGTCGAGATACTGGTCGACCACAACCGACCAGGGAAACCGGGCCTGACTCGCCGCGGTGCGGACTGCCTGGTAGTGGTGGGACTGTTCCTGGGTCAGGCGGACAATGGCGGCAAAATACGCCACAAATGCGTCCGCCTGGGCCCGGGGCGAGGCCCCGCCGAAGACAAAACCGTTGTCCCTGTCGCTGACGGTGTCCGCCAGTCCGCCCACGCCGTGCACCAGGCAGGGCTGGCCGGCGCGCATGGCCAGCATCTGGCTGATGCCACAGGGCTCGAAGGAACTGGGCATGACAAATAAATCCCCCCCGGCGTAGAGGTGGTCCGCCAGGTATTCCGAGTACCCCCGCAGAAAAATCAGGTTGCTGTGGCGCGCCGCCGCGGCGGTGAAAAAGCCTTCAATCGCCGGATCCCCACTGCCGAGCACCACCAGGACTCCGACGTCCCCCAGGGCGGCGAGGATCTCATCCAGGCAGCTGTTCCCCGCCCCTGTGGTCTCGCGAAAGAGGCGCACCTTCTGGTCCGTCAGGCGCCCCACCGAGGTTACCACCAACTCTGGCGCCCTCGCCCCCTGCCAGTGCTCCACTGCCCGCAGGGCCAGAAAGTGATCGCTGGCGAGGTGCGGGCCGGCGCCGATCCAGTCCAGCAGTTGACGGCGGGCAGCCACCAGCACGTCGGCAAAGCTCTGGTGCGGCACCGGCCGGGAATAATCGCAGCCGTTGAGGATGCCCGCCAGGCGCTGTTCACTGGCGGCCAGTTGCAGATCCCGCTCCAGGCCCTCCCCGCCGACAAAGCCGGCACCGGCCACACTGGGCTGCTGAATCTCCCGGGCATAGGTTGGCGACACCGCGTGAATCCGGTGGCACAGGTTGATGGCCGCGCGCATGGGATTGATGCAATCGGGGTAGCGGGGATCGCAAATCTGGGTCTGGTCACAGGCCAGCTCCGGAAACCAGCTGGCCAGGGACGAGTCATCGCCGCGGAAAGGACGAATGCCCTGTAGCGACAGATTGTGAATGCTGTACACCAGCCTGGTTGCCGCCAGGGCCCGGTATCTCGGGTGGTAGCGGGCCAGCACCGCCACCAGAGCAGTGTGCCAGTCGTGGAGATGGATCACCGCGCAGTCACTGAAAACGCCGCCGGCAAAGCCCTCGGCAACCGCCACAGAGAACAGGGCAAACCTGTTGGCGTCGGTGGCAAAGGGCCGCCCGGGGGGATCGTCGCAGTAGATCTTGCCGGCACCGGCGGCACTGAACAGGGGATGTTCCAGGGCCCAGTAGACCACCCTGCCGGCAGCGCCGTCGGCAACCCGGAACACCTCCACCACCTCCCGGCGCCCCCGAAAAGCGACCACCACATCCGTAACTTTGCGGGCACCCGGAAGGCGGGAGAAATGACCGTAGCCGGGGGTGACCAGGTCCACCGAGTGGCCCTGCTCCGCCAGGGCCAGGGGCGCATCCCGAAGGACATCCCCCATGCCCCCCACCTTGCCGCCGGGGAGAGCGCCGTTTTCGGCGGCAACCATCAAAATTTTCATTGCAAATCCAGTATCGGTAGCGAAGCGCCAGGGCACGGCCCGGCCTGCGGTGAAATGGGAGGTATTGGCGGCTCCTTGAGCGCCATTCGGGTCAGGCGTAACCGCCGGGTTGGCCGAGCATGGCCTTGGTCACCAGCACCACGCCGCCACTGGTCACCCGGACGCCGTTGTCCCGGTCCTGCAGGTGGTCGTGGCCGATCACCATGCCCTCGGGAATCCGGCAGCCGCGATCGACAATGGCATTGCGGATTTTGACATGGCGGCCGATGTCCACCTGGGGCAGCAGCACCGAGTTCTCCACGTCGCTGTAGGAGTGTACGCGAACACTGGAAAACACCACCGAGCGCCGCACCACACTGCCGGAAATGATACACCCCCCGGAGACCATGGAGTCCACCGCCATGCCCCGCCGCCCGTCGTCGTCGAACACAAACTTGGCCGGTGGCAGCTGTTCGGCGCAGGTCCACAGGGGCCACTCGGGGTCGTAGATATTCAATTGGGGAGTGGTGGACACCAGCTCCATATTGGCCTGCCAGAAGGAGTCCAGGGTGCCCACATCCCGCCAGTAGGCCTGTTTGCCGGTATACATATCGCGGAACGGAAAGGCCTGAACATGGCAGTGGTCGATCAGGGAGGGAATGATGTCGTTGCCAAAATCGTGGGAGGAGCCGGCATCGGCGGCGTCCTTGATCAGCTTGTCGAACAGAAACTCGGTGTTGAAGATATAGTTGCCCATGGAGGCCAGGGCCATGCCCTCCTGGCCGGGAATGGCCCTGGGCTCCGCCGGCTTTTCCTGAAAGCCCACCACCCTGTTGCCGGCATCCACCTCCACCACGCCAAAGGTATTGGCAGCCTCCGCCACCGGCACCTCCAGGCAGCACACCGTCATATCGGCGCCACTTTCCACATGGCTCACCAACATGGGGCCGTAGTCCATCTTGTAGACATGGTCCCCGGAAAGGATGAGAACAAACTCCGGCATTTCCGCGCGAATGATGTCCAGATTCTGATAGATGGCGTCCGCCGTGCCCTGGTACCAGTCGTCGGAGAAGCGCTGGGAGGCGGGCAGAATCTCCACGAACTCCCCCAGCTCCTTCTTGAAATGGCTCCAGCCGCGGATGATATGGCGCACCAGGGAGTGGGCCTTGTACTGGGTGAGCACCCCCACCCGGCGAATCCCCGAGTTGATGCAGTTGGACAGGGGAAAATCCACGATCCGGTACTTGCCGCCAAAATATACCGCGGGCTTGGCCCGCCAGTTGGTAAGCTCATAGAGCCGCGACCCCCTGCCCCCCGCCAGCACCAGGGCCAGGGTGTTTTTGGTCAGCCGGCTGACATAGCGTGGATTTTGATCCTGCATTTTCTTGCTCCGCTAACTAAATCGGTTTCGTGGTTGGGGCATATCAGTTTGATGTCTGACGCTTGACGCTTGACGCAAAAACAGATCCGGGAACTGGAAGGGTTGCCCGATCATCACTGCCCCCCACACTCCGAGTCCTGCCCTGATGCACAAGCCTTGGTCTTCCTGCTCTTTAGCGTCCGACGTCAAGCGTCAAGCGTCAGACCAAAATCACCTATACCAAATCCCATCCCGGTACTCGCCAATGGTGCGATCGCTGGAGAAGCGGCCGCTGGCGGCGGTATTGAGAATGCTCATCCGCCCCCAGCGGGCCTTGTCGCCATAGGCGTCGGCGGCCCGCTGCTGGGCGTCGAGGTAAGCGGGAAAATCCGCCGCCGTCAGCCACGGGTCGTCCGGGTTGCGGATGGCCGCCACCAGGGGATCGAAGATGCCCGCCTCGAACAGGTTGAAGTGGCCACACTCCAGCAGCTGCATCACCCGGGACAGGGTTTGGTTCCCCTGGATAATGGCGCCGGGGTCACAGCGGCCCCGGGCCTGCTCCGCCTCCGCCGCAGTCATGCCGAAAAGGAAAAAGTTGTCCTCCCCCACCGCGTCGCGAATCTCGATATTGGCACCGTCCAATGTCCCTATGGTGACAGCGCCGTTCATCATGAACTTCATGTTGCCGGTGCCCGAGGCCTCCTTGCCGGCGGTGGAGATCTGCTGCGAAAGGTCGGTGCCGGGGCAGATCACTTCCATGGCGGACACCCGGTAGTCGGGGATAAAGGCCACCCGCAACCACGCCCTGGCGGCGGCATCCCGGTTGACCACGGTGGCCACATTGTTGATCAGCTTGATGATCAACTTGGCCATCGCGTAGCCGGGCGCCGCCTTGCCGCCGATCAGCACACAGCGGGGCTGCATACCCCGGGTGTCCCCGGCGCAGATGCGCTGGTAGAGGGCGATGATATGCAGCACATTGAGCAGCTGGCGCTTGTATTCGTGAATGCGCTTGACCTGCACGTCGAACAGCATGGCCGGGTCGAATTCCACCCCGCAGTCCTGTTTCACCAGCGCCGCCAGCACCTCCTTGTTGGCCTGCTTGACCGCCATAAAGCGGGCTGCGAAATCAGCATCCTCCGCCAGGGGGCGCAGCTGTTCCAGTTGGCTCAGATCGCGAATCCAGCCCTCCCCCAGGGTTTCACTGAGCAGCCCCTTGAGGCCCTTGTTGGAGTGCGCCAGCCAGCGCCTGGGGGTGACGCCATTGGTTTTGTTGTTGAATTTCTCCGGCCACAGCTGATAAAAGTCGCGGAACAGGCCCTGCTGCAGCAGCTCGGTATGCAAAGCGGCAACCCCGTTCACCGAATAACTGCCGACAATGGCCAGAAACGCCATGCGCACACTGGGTTCGGGGCCCTCGGCAATAATGGACATGCGCCGCTGGCGGTCGCTGTCCCCGGGCCACTTGTCCGCCACCCGGGACAGAAAGCGGGCGTTGATTTCATGGATGATCTCCAGCAGCCGCGGCAGCAGCTCGGCGAACAGGCGCACCGGCCACACCTCCAGGGCCTCCGGCAGCAGGGTGTGGTTGGTGTAGGCCATGGTGCCGGTGGTGATCCGCCAGGCCTGGTTCCAGCCCAGGCCGCGCTCGTCCATCAGCAGCCGCATCAGCTCGGCGACGGCAATGGCGGGATGGGTATCGTTGAGCTGGAAGGCGTTTTTCTCCGCGAACAGGCTGAGGTCGCCGCCGTGGCGACTCTCCCAGCGCCCCAGCACATCCTGAAGGCTGGCGGAGGCGAGAAAATACTGCTGGTGCAGGCGCAACTCCTTGCCCTGCTCGCTGGCGTCATTGGGATAGAGCACCATGGTGATCATCTCGGCGCGGTTCTTGGCGGCCACCGCATCGATGTAACTGCCGGCGTTGAACTCCTCCAGATTGAACTCGTCGGTGGCCTCGGACTTCCACAGCCGCAGGGTGTTAACGGTATCGTTGCGGTAGCCCGGCACCGGGATGTCAAAGGGCACCGCCAGCACATCCAGAGTGTCCACCCAGCGCACCCGCAGCTCGCCCCGGTGGTCGTGATAGTGCTCGCTGCGGCCAAAAAATTTCACTCGGCGGGTATTTTCCGGGCACTCGATCTCCCAGGGATTGCCGAAGCGCAGCCACTGGTCGGGGGCCTCCACCTGGTAGCCGTTGCGGATCTGCTGGTGGAACATGCCGTACTGGTAGCGGATGCCATAGCCGGTCACCGGCAGCTCCAGGGTGGCGCAACTGTCGAGAAAACAGGCCGCCAGCCGCCCCAGACCGCCGTTGCCAAGGCCAGCGTCCTGCTCCTCCTCCTCCACCGCCTCCAAGCCACAGCTGTAGCGGGTCAGGGCCTCCCGCACCTCCTCCTCCAGGTCCAGGTTGAGCAGGGCGTTGTTGAGGGTGCGGCCCATCAGGAATTCCAGGGACAGGTAGCTGACCCGCTTCGGCTGTTCGGCCCGGTAGCGGGCCTTGGTGCGCCGCCATTTGTCCATCATCCGGTCCCGCACCGCCAGCGCCACGGCGTGATACAGGTAGTGGTGGGAGCGGCTGACATCGTCGCGCCCCAGGGTCAACTCAAAATGCCGGCGCAGGTCTTCCGCCAGGGTGTGGGGGGCGAGCAATTCCGCGGGTGTCATAAGGTTCATCCTGTCTCCTGCATTGAAGAATACACCAGTTCAGGCACTGCCCCGGCGGTGAGGATGCGGATCGATGCCGCCGCCAGAATCAGCGTGGCACCGGGCTGCTGCACCTGCAGGGCGCGCACCGGCTGTGGCTCCGCGGTGTCCATCAGCTCCTGCCAGCTGGCGCCCGATTCCGGGGTGGGCAGGACAAAGTCCTGCTCCTGGCGGGAGGCGTTGAAGATCACCAGCAAATAGCGGGGACCGCCGTTGCCACTGGCGCCGGGCTCGCTGAGCAGGTAGCCCAACAGCTGGTTGTTGCGGTCGTGCCAGTGGTCGTCCGCCATCAGTCTGCCCTCGCCGTTGAACCACTGAATGCTGTCATCGCCGGGGGAGCCCGGCAGGTGCCGGTAGTGGCTGGCCTCCAGCACCGGAAACGCACGGCGCAGGGCCAGCAGCTTGCTGGTAAAACTGGCCAGGGCCTTGCCCTGGGCACCAATCGCCCCCCAGTCCAGCCAATTGATGGGGTTGTCCTGGCAGTAGGCGTTGTTGTTGCCCTGTTGGCTGCGGCCCAGCTCGTCCCCCGCCAGCACCATGGGCACCCCCTGGGACACCATCAGGGTCACCAGGAGATTGCGCTGCATCTGCCAGCGCTGGCCGTCCACCGCGGGGTCCTGGGTGTGACCCTCCACCCCGTGGTTGAAACTCAGATTCTCCCGGTGGCCGTCGTTGTTGCCCTCCAGGTTGGCCTGGTTGTGCCGGTGGTTGTAGCTCACCAGGTCGCGGAGGGTGAAACCGTCGTGGCTGGTCAGGTAGTTGATGCTGGCGGAGGGGCGACGGCCGGCGTGCTCGAAGATATCCCCGGAGCCGTGCAAGCGGCGCGCCAGTTCCGGCAGCTCACCCTTGTCCCCGCGCCAGAAGCGGCGCACGGTGTCCCGGTAGCGATCGTTCCACTCACTCCAGCCCGGGGGGAAGCCCCCCAGCTGGTAGCCGCCGGGCCCCAGGTCCCAGGGCTCGGCGATCAGCTTGCAGGTGGACAACAGCGGGTCCTGGGCAAGCACCTGAAAAAATGCCGCCCGGGGATCAAAGCCCCGCTGCTGGCGGCCGAGAATGGTGGTGAGGTCAAAGCGAAAACCGTCCACCCCCATCTCCCCGGCCCAGTAGCGGAGACTGTCCATCACCAGCTGCAGCACCCTGGGGTGGTGGATATTGAGGGTATTGCCGCAACCGCTGTCGTTGATGTAAAAGCGCCGGTCTGCGGGCAGCAACTGGTAGTAGGAGGCGTTGTCGATGCCGCGAAAACTCAGGGTGGGGCCCAGGTGGTTGCCTTCGCAGGTGTGGTTGTAAACCACATCGAGAATCACCTCCAGGCCGGCGTCGTGAAAGCGCTCAATGCACGCCCGCACTTCGCCGACGTCGCCACCGCTGAGGTAGTTGCCGTGGGGGGCGAAATAGCTGAGGGTGTTGTAGCCCCAGTAATTGCTGAGGCCCTTCTGGTGGAGAAAGTGCTCGTCGATAAAAGCCTGCACCGGCATCAGCTCCACCGTGGTAATTCCCAGGGCCTTGAGATAGGCGATCACCCTGGGCTGGCAGAGCCCGGCAAAGGTGCCCCGCACGGCGTCGGTCAACTGGGGGTGCAGCTTGGTAAACCCCCGCACATGGGCCTCGTAGATCACCGTGCGGTGCCAGGGCACCAGGGGGCGACGGGCGGTGGTGAGCGCCGCCGGCGGCCCGCTCACCACCCCCTTGGGCATGTGGGCGGCGTTGTCCCTGGTGTCGAAGGACAGGTCCTGCTGGGGGTCGGCCAGGGCAAAGCCGTAGTGGGCCTGGTGCCAGGTAAAGGCCCCCCGCAACTCTCTGGCATAGGGATCGAGCAACAGTTTGTTGGGGTTGAAGCGGTGCCCCCCCTGGGGGTCGTGGGGGCCGCGCACCCGATAGCCATAGCAGGTGCCGGGGCCGACGCCGGGCACATAGCCGTGCCAGATGTCGTGGGTTTTCTCCGGCAGCGCCAGCCGCGCCAGCTCGCGGCCACCGGCGGCATCGTAGAGACAGAGTTCAACCCCTTCGGCGTGGGCGGAAAACAGGGCGAAGTTGGTGCCCTCCCCGTGCCACTGGGCGCCCAGCACCTGGGGCGAGCCGGTCTCGATGGCAAAGGCGGCGGCGGTCGTCAACTGCTGTGCTCCAGAATCAGGGTCGCCAGGGGCGGCAGCCTCAGGTAGAGGGAGCAGGGCTGGTCGTCCCACCCCTCGCAGCCGGCGGTGACCCCGCCGCCGTTACCCTGGCCGCTGCCACCATAGACCTGGGCATCGGTATTGACGCACTCCCGGTACCACCCGGGGCGGGGCACCCCCAGCCGGTACTGGCTGTGGGTCTGGGGTGTCATATTGACCACCACCACCACCAGATTGTCCCCCTCCCCCCGCCGCAGCCAGGCAAAAATCGACTGCCGGCGGTTGGCCACCTGCAGCCACTGAAAGCCCGCCGGAGAGGCGTCCCCCTGATACAGCGCAGGGGTGCCGCGATAGACCCGGTTGAGATCCCGCACCAGGGCCTGAACCCCCAGGTGGGGAGCCAGCTTCAGCTCGTGCCAGTCGAGGCTGGTGTCGTGGTTCCACTCCCGGCGCTGGCCAAACTCGCAACCCATAAACAACAGTTTCTTGCCCGGATGGCCCCACATAAAACCCAGGTAGGCCCTGAGGTTGGCAAATTGTTGCCACTCGTCCCCGGGCATCTTGCCCAGCAGGGAGCCCTTGCCGTGGACCACCTCGTCGTGACTGATGGGCAGAATGAAATTCTCGTGCCAGGCGTAGACAATGGCAAAGGTCATCTCGTCGTGGTGGTACTGGCGGTAGAGGGGGTCCCTGGCCATATAGCGCAGGGTGTCGTTCATCCAGCCCAGATTCCACTTGTAGCCAAACCCCAGGCCACCGCTGGCCACCGGCCGCGACACCCCGGGCCAGGCGGTGGACTCCTCGGCCACCATCATGATCCCCGGGTGGTTGTGGTAGACCCGGGCGTTGACGGCTTGCAGAAAGCCGATGGCATCCAGGTTCTCCCGCCCGCCGTGCTCATTGGGCAACCACTGCCCCTCCTCCCTGCTGTAATCGAGGTAGAGCATGGAGGCCACCGCGTCCACCCGCAGGCCATCGAGATGGAACTCCTCCAGCCAGTAATTGGCGTTGCCCAGCAGATAGCTGATCACCTCGCCGCGGCCGTAGTTGTAGATCAGGGTGTTCCAGTCCGGGTGGTAGCCCTTGCGGGCGTCCTCGTGCTCGTAAAGGCAGGTGCCGTCAAAGCGCCCCAGGCCGTGGGGGTCGGTGGGGAAGTGGCCGGGCACCCAGTCCAGCAACACCCCGATATTGTGGCGGTGGCACTGGTCGACAAAATAGCGAAACTCGTCCGGGGTGCCAAAGCGGATGCTGGGGGCGTAGAGGCCGATGGGCTGGTAACCCCAGGAGCCGTCGAAGGGGTATTCGCTGATGGGCATCAGCTGGATATGGGTAAAGCCCAGGTCCAGAACATAGGGAATCAACTCCTCCGCCAGCTCCCGATAGCTCAGGTAGCGGTTGCCCTGGTCCGCCTTGCGCCGCCAGGACCCGGCGTGAACCTCGTAGATGGCCACCGGCTTGGCGAGAAAATTCTCCCCCTCCCGGGCCGCCAGCCAGTCGCCATCGCCCCAGGGGTAGTTGTGGTTACACACCACCCGGGACGCGGTTTCCGGCGGATGCTGCATGGACCTGGCGTAGGGGTCCGCCTTGAGGCGCAGGGTCTGGCCACTGGCGGCGCTTACCTGGTACTTGTAGTGGGCGTATTCCGGCACCCCGGGGAGAAAGATCTCCCAGATACCCGAGGCCGGGTGGCGCCGCATCCCGTGCTGGCGGCCGTCCCAGCCGTTGAAGTCCCCCACCACCGCCACCCGATGCGCGGCGGGGGCCCACACTGCAAAGAGCACGCCGGCCACCCCCAGCAGGGTTGTCGGGTGAGCCCCCAGCCAGCGGTAGGCGTGCTCGGCGGTGCCCTCGTTGAACAGGTAGAGGTCGCCGTCCTCCAGGGTGGAGGGAAACCGGTAGGGATCTTCCAGCTCGAGCCCGCTGTCGACGCGGAACGAATAGCCAAAGGGCTGGCTGCGCTCCGCCAGCACAACCTCGAACAGGCCGCCATCGTGGACCCGCTGCAGCTGGGCAACCTCGGTGTTGGCGACCCTGTCCACCAGGGTCACCGCACCGGCCCAGGGCAGGAAGGCGCGAACCACCAGGCCCCCGCTTGCGGGCTCGCGGTGCATCCCGAGAACGGCAAAGATATCCTGGTAGGTGCCGCTGACGATGGCAGCCACATCCCGGGGCGCCAGGGTCGACCTGCGGGGGATGCTGTCAGGGCTGCTTTTCACGCTGTCTTTCCCTATTCACTGAGTCAAGTATGTGGCGCGCCTGGGGGTCGGCGAAGATGGCAGCGGTGGCGAGTCGCTGTTTGCGCCGCCAGTTGGGATACTCCCGGTAGGTGCCCGGGATATTGACCGGATCCTCCAGCAATTGCAGGTCCTCCAGCTGCACCAGCAGCAGCCGCGACCGGCCGCGGGCGCACCAGCGATGAATCGCCGCACACAGCGGAAAGTCGAAGGGCCTGTCGAGGGCCTCGACCCGCCAGCCGTCCGTCAGCAGGCCACCGTCGTCGAGACAGCTCAGCAACTGCCCCTTGTCCCGCTCGCGGCGGCTGAGCTCTACGGCAAAGGCATCAGCGTCCGCCACCAGCCCCAATTGGCGGCGCAGCGCCAGGTCATGGCGATTCCACCACGCCGCCAGGGTGGCCACATCGTGGTTGGTGACCAGCAGCAGGGCATCCTCCCCGTGCTCTTGCGGATGCTTGTAGCTGTGGTCGGGATGCTGTTCAAAGTACAGCAGCTTATTGCCGTAGATGCCACCCTCGGCCATGGCCTGGCGAAACTCCGGCGGCACCACACCGAGATCCTCCCCCACCACCAGGCAGCCATTGCGCTGGCTCTCCAGCCTGACCAGGGCCATCAGCTCCCGCATCGGGTAGTAGACATAGACCCCCGCAGCCGGCAGCCCCGGCGCTTCCGGCAGGCACCACCACAGCCGCAGCAGGGCCATGGCGTGGTCGATGCGCAGGGCCCCGACGGCGGCCATATTGGCCCGCAGCAGGGCGCGAAAATGGTGAAACCTGTTGTCGGCCATGGCCAGGGGCGGCATTACCGGCAAGCCCCAGTTCTGGCCATCCGCGGCAAAGGGATCCGGGGGGGCGCCGATGGTCACCCCCGGCAGGTAGAGATCGGGGTTGCTCCACACCTCACACCCCTGAAGCACCGAACCCACCGCCAGATCCCCCATCAGGCCAACCGCCATGCCCAGCTCCCCGGTGCGCCGCTGGCACAGCGCCAACTGCTCGGCCGCCTGCCACTGCAGGTACTGGTAAAACGCCGGCTCGGCGCGGTAGCGACGGGGATGGGGGTTGTGGCGCACCTCATAGGCGGCAAACTGCGCCAGCGCCTCTCCGCGGACGGCGACAAACCCCTGAAATGCCCGCCCCCGGTCGCTATCCCGGCCCAGATGGCTGGCCGCGAAGGCCTGGAACAGTGCTTCGTACACCCGGTACTTCAGCCTGCTGACCCGATCGTAGTCCACCAGGGGGGCGCTGCGCAAAGCCTCCAGCTCGGCCACCGCGAGGGGATCCCCCAGCAACCCCAGGGGACCCCCAGTGGCGGCGTATTCCGCCACCAGCTCCGGCGCGATATACAGGGGATTGAGAAAGCGCCGATCCGAAGGGCTGTAGGGACTGGCGGCATCCGGGCTGTCGCTACAGGGGGCGTGGAGGGGATTGAGGCCCACCAGATCGGCGCCCTGAGCGGCGGCCAGCTCGACCAATTCCAGCAGATCGGCGAAGTCTCCCACCCCCCAGTTGCGCGCCGAGCGCAGGGTATAGAGCTGACAGCTGATGCCCCACAGCTTTCGGCCGCGGTCGGCGACATCGTGGCAGTGGCTGGGACACACCACCACCTCGGCTTGTTCCTCGCGGCTGCCATCACTGACCGTCAGCCGATGGTAGCCCGCGGCAACCCCGGCCAGTGACAGTTGCCGGGCGCTGTAGCGGACCCCGTCGATGAGGTAGTTGCCGGTCTCCGGGCAGGCTGCCGGCACCACGTCCCCCGCCACCACCGCTCCGCCCTCGGTATCCAGGCGCCAGCTGAGGGTTGTCCACAGTCCATTGGGATGAACCTGCAGGGACACCTGGGGCGAGGGTTCATCGGCGATGGCCAGGGGCCGCAGCCAGCGCTGCCAGGGCCTGGCATCCAGGGCAAACACCGCGGCTGCCAGGGCGTCGCTGTCGTCGGGGTCGTAGCCGCAGGCCCGCAGCACCCGCAGCCGATCTTCCCGCGCCACCGTGCAGTGGCGGCCCGAGTAGTCGAGATAGTCGGCGGCCACTCCGGTCAGGTACAGCAGCTTTTCCAGGTCACTCATGGCGCTGGCCGGGCGCCTTCTTCCCCAGCTTCAGCCTGGCCAGCAGCATCCCGGTGGACGGGTCCAGCGGACCCTGGCCCGGCGCTTCCCCCAGCAGCTCACTGGCCAGTGCCTTGCCCAGCTCCACCCCCCACTGGTCGAAGGAATTGATGTTCCACAAACAGCCCTGAACAAACACCTTGTGCTCGTAGAGGGCCACCAGGGCCCCCAGTGACTCCGGGGTGAGCCGGTCGAGAAGCAAAACCGACGATGGCCGGTTGCCGGGATACTGTCGCCAGGGGGGCAGCCCGTCGCCCCCCTTGCCGGTCATCAACACCGCGGACTGGGCCAGCATATTGGCCAGCAGCACCCGGTGGTGCTCGGCGGGGCTCAAATCGTCCTCCACCACGGCGATAAAATCCACCGGCACCAGGTGGGTCCCCTGGTGCAGCAACTGGAAAAAACTGTGCTGGCCATTGGTGCCGGTCTGGCCCCAGACAATGGGCCCGGTAGCCCAGCGCAGCGGCCGGCCGGTGCGGCTGACACTCTTGCCGTTGCTCTCCATATCCAACTGCTGAAGGTACGGCGGAAACTGGCCCAGGCGCTCGCAGTAGGGTACGACCCCGTGGCTTTCGGCGTTGAGAAAATTGTGGTACCAGACCCCCAGCAGGGCCATCACCACCGGCATGTTCTGCCCCCAGGGCGCGGTGCGGAAATGCTCGTCCATGGCCCTGGCGCCAGCCAGCAGGCGAAGAAAGTTGTGGTGGCCGACGGCGATGGCCACCGCCAGGCCAATGGCCGACCACAGGGAGTAGCGCCCCCCCACCCAATCCCAGAATTCCAGCAGGTGTTCCGCCGCCAGGCCCAGCTTGAGGGCGTTGTCGGGCGCCGCGGTGACGCCGATAAAATGGCTGGAACCATAGGGGTTCGCCAACCCCAGGTGATGGCGGAACCAGCTCGCCGCGGCGGCGGCATTGAGCAGGGTTTCCTGGGTGGTGAAGGTCTTGCTGGAAATGATCACCAGGGTGGTGTGGGGGTCGAGGGTTTTCAGCAGGGAGTGGATGACCTCCCCGTCGACATTGGCCACAAAGTGGCAGTTCAAGCCCGGCTGGGCAAACTCCTTGAGGGCGGCGCAGGCCATCTTGGGCCCCAGGTCGGAGCCGCCGATACCCAGATTGACGATGTCGGTGACCGGCCTGCCGCTGCTGCCCAGCCACTGGCCGGCGCGAATGCGGTCGCTGATCTCCCGCATCCGCTGTTGCTGCCCGGCGATACTCTGCGCCAGGGCGCCGAGGCCATCCCGGTGAAGGGTGTCAGCGCTGGCCCGCAGGGCCGTGTGCAGCACCGGCCGGCCTTCGCTGGCATTGATGGCCTCGCCCCGGAACATGGCCTCCCGATACGCCGCCAGCGGGGAGTCCGCCACCAAATCCAGCAGGCCCTTCACCACCTGGTCGGTAACCAGGTGCTTGCTGTAGTCGAGAAACAAACCGCAGGCCGACAGGCTGTAAGCGCTGGCGCGCCCTGGGTTCTTGGCCAGCAGATCGGCAATCCGCAGGTCCCGACTGTGCAGGGCCGCCCCTTCCAGGGCCCCCCAGCTGCGGGTCTGGGTGGGATCGAAGTCCGGGGCTGTCATGCTGTCTGTCACTTCAGGAGTCTTCCATGTCGAGTTGAGGTAGCATTTTTGGGGACAGTATACTTATTTCCACATTTTTGGGGACAGTATACTTATTTCCACCCCGCCGGTTTCCTGCCCCGCTTTTGCGGAGCCAGTTGTCGTCCCGTCAGCCCTTCCAGTCGGGTCACAAACGTCTCCTCTCCCAGAGGTCGACCGGTCTGGCTATGGCGGCGAATACGCTCCCGATCTCCCGGCTGATCCACCGCCAGGTAATCGCGCCAATCCCGGACTCTATCGAGCATCGGACGCACGCGGACCAATGGATCGTCCACGCCGTCGAGATGAGCCCGTGCGCTCGACCAGGGCCAATCCCGGGCATCGCGGCATAGTCCTGCCACAACTGGGTTACGCTCCACATAGCGAACCGTGGCCAACAGGTACTGCTCGTCCATCACAAAGGAATGAAAGCGCTCCTGCCAAAGATGTCCTCGCCAACCTTCACGGAAATTCACGTGCCGGGTATACCGCCTGTGGACCTCCCCAAGCACCGAGCGAAGTCCATCCTCCTCTCCGGGAACCATGACCAAATGGACATGATTGGGCATCAAACAATACGCCCACACCTCTGTACTTGTCTCTTTCAAAAAGCGGACCATTAGCTCGATGTAGTAATCATAATCCTCGTCACAGAAAAACGTGGTCTGTCGACGATTACCCCTCTGAGTGACATGGTGCGGGAAGCCCGGCACCACCAATCGCGCCATTCTGGCCATATTTACCTCCTTGTATCCAGCCACCTCATTATACTGCCAGGACGCTAGATGGAAATCGGTATACTGTCCCCGTAATCAGACACCCTGCGCCTTCTTCAGTGCGTCTGCGGAATATGCAGCCAGAGCCTCCAATTCAGCGTTGCAGTCCCCTTTGAAACACGAACCATGCATTACAGCAAGACGCTCGGGATTTAGGGATGCAAGTCCGCGGATGGTCGATGCTGTTGCAGGCGTAAGCGCCATGGCATGGAAAGCCTCTTCCGCGAGGATCGCGTTAGAAACGATGCTCTTGCCTGTAATCGCCGGGCCACTACCTAACTGAGTAAACAGATCGCCAGTGAAGAGTGTTTTGGTGGTTTCCTCGAAAATAAGCCCAGACTCCCAGGCGTGGGGAACATGGGGTGTATCGATATATCTCACGCGCTTACCTCCCAAATCCAGGACTTCATGGTTGTCCAGAGCGCGGGGCGGGCGATCAGCTAAATCATCTAGGGACACCATGCAAGCAATTGCCCCGTGGACCACTTGAGCATTGGGGGCAGCAGCCAACCATTGGTTCATCGAACCGCATTCGTCGGCCTCCACATGGCCAAAGGAAATCCAGCGAATCCTGGCGAGAGGCACAATGGTCGCGGCGGCTTTGGAAACAGAGGGAAATAGGCCCCGCCCGCCGCAATGGAATAAAAACGGCTGGTCCGCATCGATCAGGTATTGGTTAAAAGTGAATCCCGATGGCGGCATATCTGGAAAGAACGTTGAAAGCCGAAAGATGCACTCTGCAATTTCATCGATTTGTGTATCCATCAGATTAACCTCGCATTTACAAGCAAATGGGTGAAGTTATCCAGGTTTCGCGAACTCGAAATATTGTACCCGCACTTGCACACCTTCTCGCCCAGCCAGCGGAGCCCTCTTCATGCCTTTGCGATCAACGCCGAACCGCAGCCGATCATCAGTGCTCCTCCAAGTTTGCGCGGCGCCGCGGAGGCAACTTTGCCACGAAGCCGCTCAACGATCTTCGCGGCAAATATCACATACGCCACCTTTACACTGCCGACAGTCACCGCTGTGATCGCAACAATAAGCGAGATTTCCCACAACCCGACTTTTTCCATGTCAACCAGCGCCGGGAAGAGACTGGCGTAGAACAGAATAGCCTTGACATCCCCAAGGGTTAGAAATGACCCTGCCAAGAAATCCGCTGCAAAGGTAGAAGACCGACGTATGCTGCACCGGCCCCTGGGAGCGGGCTCAGGCTTCAGCAGAGACAAGCCAAGCCAAATCAAGTAAGCGCCTCCACAATACTTTACTACGGAAAAAAGCCCGCCAAGCCATTCGGCCAGGATGCTCATGCCAATCAGCGCCATTGCCACAAAAAGCAAATCGCCAACGACAATGCCGAGCGCAGACAATAGGCCACTCACCCGGCCGCCGCTGACAGCTCTGGCTACCACCAGCGCAACACTCGAACTCGGCATTGCAGCCAAAGGCAGCATCACCAGAAACAGGGTCAAAGCTTCAATAGTACTCATCGACGTACCGGCGCCTCCGACAGTTTCTTATAGCACAACCACTAAGGAACCTCTGATTAATTATCATTGCGAGGAGTCTTTAGCTGCGAGCGCAGCGCGGCAGTCTACGACGAAGCAATCTCGTAACTCGTTGAATTTTAGATGGCTCTAAGATTGCTTCGCTACGCTCGCAATGACAAGACACGGATTAATCAGAGGCTCCCTAAACTATTGCGCGCCGCCAAGCGGCGTTGGCGTGAACACCTTGTTGGGACCCAATACCATACCGATCGCCAATTTTTGCCGCCACGGCACGATGCACCTCCTTTGATGGGTGGAAATGAATCTCTGTCTGGAACAATGGCCACTGGCCAGACTTGCGAACAAGGTAGACCAGCTCTGCCTCGACAGTTTCCATGTCTAGGCAGTCATTGCCGGATGCCGGGTTGGTATGGCACCAAAGGTCAAGGTGTGCCGCCGTAAACTCGTGTCGCCAAGCGTAGCCGTAATAGCCACTGTCGCCTTTGGCGGCCCAACCAAGGCGAAGACGGTTGTGAATAGGCTGCTTGGTAATACCAACGTAGATGGGAGTGTCGTCAACGCTAACCACATATAGCTTTGGCAACCCGGATGTTGCAAGCCCGGAGAATTTGGCTGTGCCGAGCGGGCACTCAATAGAGAACCGCGCAGCATCAAAACGGATGCTTGTAGCGACCGACCTCAGTGATGTCCATCCTGTGACCTAACTAGTGCCCGTCCATAAACGGGCTTTTTCGGAAATTTTCAGGCCACATTAATTTCTTGCTGGTGTGGCGTCACGTCATCTCTTGAGCGAACAGAGCTTGTTCGCCAAGATTGCTTGTTTTCTGA
>Ga0079224_100004405_pt1 | contig 18192 bp, 16 predicted proteins | sample Stecom2015_FD_80414 | JGI IMG/M metagenome (GOLD analysis project Ga0079224, IMG submission 80414) | Agricultural soil microbial communities from Utah to study Nitrogen management - Steer compost 2015 | ecosystem: Environmental > Terrestrial > Soil > Agricultural land | place: USA: Utah...
CCGTGCATCCGGGAATGCGCACGCCGATTGTCTGCGCCTGTGCTGATTCGGCCAGCCAGCATCACTGGAAGGCGGTACGTGCGTCCAGGAAACGTTCGGCAAAATAGCGGCTGTCCAGCGAATCGACCCGGACCTTGCCATTGTTGCGGCTGGACGGAGCGTGGACAAATTCGTTGTTGCCGATATAGATGCCCATATGAGAGTAGGGCTTATAGGTATCGAAGAAGACGAAATCGCCTTTTTTAAGCGCAGATCGGGCGATCGGTTTGGTCAATTTGGCAATCATCGCGGTGTTATGCGGAAAGCGGAAGTCTGCGGATTCCTGAAAAACGTAGCGTACAAATCCGCTGCAATCCATCCCGTCCGGGGTCATGCCGCCGTAGCGGTAGGGGGTGCCGGTCAGCGTCAGCGCCCGTTCCAGCACCGGTTCGCGATACGATGCGTCAAGCGCAGGCGTTGAATAGGAAGCGGGCACCTCGGCCACCGGGCCCCGGCTTGCACACCCTGCCAGCAGGCAGCCCGTTATCACCGCTGCAATTGAAATCTGGAAACGTAGCATAGCTTATCCGACGCGAAAAATTCTCTGGATTTCAGTATCGCAATTTCGCCGCGCCGAGAAAAGCATTTTGCCGTTTTTTTAAGAAAAAATCAGAAAATTAATCATAAAAACAACAAGTTAATCAAATTATTTGATGTTGTTTGTGAAGAGCGTTTTTAACCGCGAAGGCTGACTGCGCCAGAATTGAGGCGAGGCATCAATACGTGCGCCCAGTTCGGCCGCAGCATGCCAGGGCCAGCGCGCGTCATATAGCATGCCGCGGGCAACACCGACCAGATCCGCCTGACCGGCAGCCACTACCGATTCGGCCATCTGCGGATCAGTAATCAGGCCAACGCCAATGACCGGCACATCCACGGCATTTTTGATTGCCTGCGCAAATGGTAACTGATAACCCGGCTCGTTCTTGATCTGTTGCGCCTGCGACAGACCGCCCGAAGAGACATGAATGAATGCCGCACCGCGCTCTTTGAGCGCCTGGCTCAGGAGGATGCTCTGCTGCACGTCCCAGCCGCCATCGACCCAGTCGCTGGCCGAAATCCGCACACCCACCGGGACCTTGCCCGCCACTTCTGCGTAGACCGCCTGGAATACCTCCAGCACGAAGCGCATGCGGTTCTCAAGGGGGCCGCCGTAATCGTCCTGGCGCTGGTTCGACAGGGGCGACAGAAACTCATGCAGCAGGTAGCCGTGTGCGCCATGCAGCTCGATCGCATCAATGCCCAGGTTTACGCTGCGACGGGCCGCCTGCACGAAGGCATCGACAATGCGCGCCAGCCCGGCCTGATCCAGTTCCTGGGGCGCACGGTCCTTGGGGTCAAAAGGCACTGGCGACGGGGCATAGGTTTGCCAGCCGCCATCCTCCAGCGGCAACTGACTGCCGCCAAACCACGGCTGGCGGCAAGAGGCCTTGCGCCCGGCATGCGCCAGTTGAATCGCGAACGGCGTGTCGGAAAAGCTGCGAATATCGCGCAGGGTGCGTGCAATGGCCTCCTGGGTGACATCGTCCCATAGCCCGACATCCGTTGGCGAGATGCGTCCTGCCTGTTCGACACCGGTGGCTTCGATGAACACCAGCGCCGCGCCGGACACCGCCAGCGAGCCCAGGTGCATCAGGTGCCAGGGCTGCATGCAGCCGTCTATGGCTGAATACTGGCACATGGGAGGAACAATAATGCGGTTTTTGAGTTGCAGGCTGCCCAGGTTGAAGGGGCTGAACAGGATTGAATCGGACATGGCGTGTTCACACTTTTGAAAATTGTCGGGAATGGCCGAGGTCGTTGCGGACCTTGTCAGCGCTTATGCCGTGTTTTACCATACCCGCCCGCCCTGCCCGGTAAATGACCCTGCTGACGACGTGAACGTGCGTATTTACCCGTAAAGACAGGCTGATTTGCAGGATTCGTGGGAGGCACGCAGCAGCGTATCGTGCCTGCGGCAGCAACATGACCGAAAAAAATGGTATAAAGCAGCATAAAATGTAATTATATTTTCATAAAAGATGGAAATAGTAAGTTTACTTACATCAATGAATGCGTTGTTCTTTCCCCTCCGGACTTCATAGTTGCTGCCATCATGATTGAAACCGACTTTACCCGGGCGCTGGCCAAGCGGTTGCCCGAGCTGACCAAACCCCAGCGGTTGCTCGGCGCCTATGTGCTTGAACATCCATTCAAGGTCGCCATTATGTCGATCGACGAATTTGCGCAGGCGGCGGGCGTGTCAAGCGCAAGCGCGAACCGGTTCGCACGGGCGCTGGGTTATCCGGGCTATGCGCAGTTTCGGCAAAACATTATCAAGGGCTTTGAAGGCGTGCTGGAATCGGTCAATCGCCTGAAAAAAGAACAGTCGTACCCTGCCACCAATCAGGAAATCATGTCCAATGTGCTGGTGGAAGGGCAGCGTAATCTGGAGAAGACCCGCCTCAACTTAAGTGCCGAGACCTGTGATAAGGCGGTCAACATGATTCTGGCCGCCCGCCGTATTTTCATCCTGGGCCTGGGCTCCAGCGGTTATCTGGCGGGCCTGCTGGAGCGGCGCCTGTTTTCGCATAACGATATGGTCGTCAGTCTTGCCGGCCCTGGCGGAGTCACTTACGCGGCCCGCAGGCTGGCGCTGGTCGATGAACACGACCTGGTGATCGCCCTCACGTTCCCCCGGTATCTGGCCGATACGGTCCGGATCGTGCAGAAAGCGCATGGTCGCGGCGCCAGGGTGCTTGGGCTGACCGACAAGGCCACGTCGCCGATCGTTCCTGCCTGTGATTGCGTTCTATACACCTCCAGCGACAGCGTCTACAGCACCAATAGCGACCCGATCGCACTGGCCCTGATCGACGCGCTCATGGCAGCCCTGGACTATCGTTCACCCTTTTCAGTTGAAATTGCCACCGAAGTGGCAGAAACCATCACCCCCTGGCTCATTCACGGAGAAACCTCGGCATGACAACTGCCATTATCGCCATTCATGGCGGGGCCGGCGCCCTGTCTCGCGACACCATTACGCCGCAACAGCAAGCGGCCTACGAGAAGGCATTGAACGATATTCTGGTGCAAAGCGGCGCCTTGCTGGACCAGGGCGGCTCGGCGCTGGATGCCGTGACGCTGGCCGTGCGCCTGCTTGAGGATTGTCCGTTATTCAATGCCGGGCTCGGTTCCGTGTTTACCAGCGCGGCAACTCATGAAATGGATGCCGCCATCATGGACGGCGCCACCCTGGGTTGCGGGTCGGTTGCATCGGTCTCGACCGTGCGCAACCCGGTGCTGGCAGCCAGAGCCGTTATGGAAACCAGCGAACACGTCTTCTTTTGTGGCAAGCCTGCCGAAGCGCTGGCTGCCGCCGCCGGACTTGAGATGGTCGAACCCGACTACTTCAGTACCGCCCAGCGCCGCGAGCAGCTTGACCGGGTCCGTGCAACCGGCGCCGCCAGCTTTGTGCTGGATCACGATGCGATGACGCAGGAGCAGCCGGGTAACGCTGCGGCGCCGCTGGATGAAGACCGCAAACTGGGCACCGTCGGCGCGGTCGCGCTGGATCAGGCCGGCAATCTGGCCGCAGCCACATCGACCGGCGGCATGACCAACAAGCAGCCCGGCAGGGTGGGTGACTCGCCTATTATCGGCGCGGGGTGTTATGCCAGCAATCACAGTTGCGCGGTGTCCAGCACCGGCACCGGTGAAATGTTCATACGCAGTGTTGCCGCGTATGACGTGGCGGCTCAAATGCAATATGCAGGCCGCACGCTGGCGCAAGCAAGCGATAACGTGGTGTTTGAGAAGCTGCCGGCTATCGGTGGCGTAGGCGGCCTGATTGCCGTCGACGCGCAGGGCAATGTGGCGCTGCCGTTCAATTCCGAGGGCATGTACCGGGGCTACCTGCGGATCGGGCAGGATCCGGTCGTCGGTATTTATCGTGAACCCAATGCCTGAGCGACGCGCCTGAGCGGTATGGAGAAAACAGCAAGTGAATACAAATGTGATTAATGCAAATGCCGACGAGGCGTCAACCAACAGCACCGGACAACTAGGAGCGGATAGTGTTCTGGATGTACGCAATCTGAGCGTCAACTTTGTCGGATCAGAAAGAACCGTGCACGCAGTTCAGGATTTGTCCTTTACAGTGGGCCAGGGTGAAACACTGGCCATCGTGGGCGAATCGGGCTCGGGCAAATCGGTAACCTCGCTCTCGCTCATGCGCCTGGTCGAACACGGTGGCGGTCGCATCGTGAGCGGGCAAATGCTGTTTCGCCGGCGCCAGGGACAGGTCGTGGATCTGGCCCGGCTGCCTGGCGCGCAACTGCGCAGCATTCGCGGAGCCGATATGGCCATGATTTTCCAGGAGCCCATGACGTCGCTGAACCCCGTGTTTTCGGTCGGCGATCAGATTGCAGAATCCATCCGCCTGCATCAGGGGTTCAGTCAGCAGCAAGCCATGGCAGAAGCCTTGCGCATGCTCGATCAGGTGCGTATTCCCGAAGCGCGTGCTGTCCTGACCCGGTTTCCGCATCAATTGTCCGGCGGTATGCGCCAACGCGTCATGATAGCCATGGCGCTGGCCTGTAAGCCGGCCCTGCTGATCGCCGATGAACCTACGACAGCCCTGGACGTGACCATTCAGGCGCAGATTCTGCAACTGATCCGGGAGCTGCAGAAAGAAATGAACATGGGCGTGATCTTCATCACGCACGATATGGGCGTGGTGGCTGAAGTGGCCGATCGTGTCCTTGTCATGTTCAAAGGAAACAAGGTTGAACAGAACACTGCTCAGGCTATTTTCCACGATCCGCAACATGCCTATACCAAGGCCTTGCTGTCGGCCGTGCCGCGGCTGGGGTCCATGAATGGCACCTCCCTGCCGGCCCATTTTGATTTGCTGTCGCTACAACAGGCGGCGGCAGAGCAAGCCGACACCCCGCATGAACCGGTGGTGCTGGCGCCTGATCGCCAGGCCGATCCGATCCTGCAGGTCAAGGATCTGGTGACGCGGTTCGATGTGACCAGCGGTATTTTCAATCGTGTTGCCAGGCGCGTACATGCGGTCGAAAAAGTCAGCTTTGATCTGTATCCTGCAGAAACCCTGGCGCTGGTCGGGGAGTCCGGTTGCGGCAAATCCACGACCGGTCGCTCATTGCTGCGCCTGATCGAAGCGCACTCGGGACAGATCCTGTTTCAGGGGCGCGATATCAGCAAGCTCAATGCACACGATATGCAGGCCGTGCGGCGCGATATCCAGTTTATTTTCCAGGATCCCTATGCGTCGCTGGACCCGCGCCAGACTGTGGGCTATTCCATCATGGAGCCGCTGCTGATCCATCGTGTGGCCAGCGGGCGCGAGGCATTGGCCCGCGTGGAATGGTTGCTTGAGAAAGTCGGTCTGCCGCCGGCCATGGCGCAACGCTACCCGCACGAGTTTTCCGGCGGCCAGCGCCAGCGCATCTGTATCGCACGTGCGCTGGCGCTCAATCCCAAGGTGGTGATTGCCGATGAGTCGGTATCGGCACTGGATGTTTCGATCCAGGCGCAGATTGTCAATCTGCTGATGGATCTGCAAAAGGAATTTGGCATTTCATATCTGTTTATTTCACATGACATGGCGGTGGTGGAACGCATCAGCCATCGCGTGGCAGTGATGTACCTGGGGCAGGTGGTTGAATTGGGGTCGCGTCGTGAGATATTCGAAAACCCGCAGCATCCCTATACGCAGAAACTCATGGCTGCCGTGCCTATCGCCGATCCTGACCGGCGGCATAAACTTGCCACCCTGATGGCAGGTGAAATTCCCAGCCCGGTGCGTGCCGTCGGCGATGAGCCGGTGGTGCTGCCATTGGTACAGGAGGGGACGGATCATTATGTACCCCGCCCTTCGGTAGGAATGTACTGCTATTTATTTCGTTTAGTCAAACGGCGTTTAACCATTCATCCTTAGCAGGGAGATTTTCATGAAACCTATTTATCTTCGCAGAGCATTGCTGGCCCCGGCCGTGATGGCGTGCCTGGCCTTTTCTCAGACCGCACTGGCGGCCAAAGACGTGACCGTCGCGGTTCCGTACGGGTTTGATTCACTTGATCCCTATAACACCAATTCGACACAGTCGCAGGCCGTTGGCAAAGGCTGGTACGAAGGCCTGTTCATGTTCGACCTGGATTTCAAGATTCATCCGCTGCTGGCCACCGGTTATGAGGTCAGTGAAGACGGGCTCATGTATACATTCAAACTGCGTCAGGGCGTGAAGTTTCATGATGGCACCGACTTCAATGCCGAAGCGGTCAAGGTCAATTTCGAGCGTGTGCTGGACCGCGCTAATGCACTGGGTCGCTACAATCAGTTCAAGGGCATTGCAAAAATAGAGGTGATTGATCCGGCCACCGTAAAGATCACGCTCAAAGAACCGTTCTCTGCGTTCATCAATAATCTGGCGCATCCGTCGGCCATGATGATTTCTCCGGCTGCCCTGAAAAAATATGGCAAGGATATCAATCTGCATCCTACCGGCACCGGACAGTACGAGTTTGTTGAATGGAATCCCGGCCAGAATGTGAAAATGAAAAAATTCGATGGGTATTGGGACAAAGAGCATGTGGCTAAAGTTGATTCCATCAATTTCCGCGTCGTAACCGATAACAATACGCGCGCCGCAGTCATGCAGACCGGCGAGGCTCAGTTTACCTATCCGATTCCTTATGAGCAGGCGGCTATCCTGAAGAAAAATGACAAGCTTGATTTGCTTGCCGAGCCGTCCATCATTGCACGCTATATCGCCATGAATAATCTGGTCAAACCTTTCGATAATCCGAAAGTGCGCGAAGCCATGAATTATGCGATCAATAAAGAAGCCCTGAACAAGGTGGTATTCAACGGTTATGCGCGGGTTGCCGAGGGTGTGGTCCCGGGCAAGGTCGAGTTCTCGCAAAAAATGAAGCCGTGGCCGTATGACCCGAAAAAAGCCCGCGAACTGCTGGCCGAAGCCGGCTACCCGCAAGGATTTGAGACTACGCTGTGGAGCGCCTATAACGATGGCACATCGGTCAAGGCGATCCAGTTCATCCAGCAGCAGTTGCGCCAGGTCGGTGTAAAAGTATCGGTCGAGGCCCTGGAAGCCGGCCAGCGGGTACAACGGGTTGAAACGGTGCAGAAACCGGAAGACGCCAAGGTGCGCATGTATTACATCGGCTGGTCCGCCTCTACCGGTGAGGCCAACTGGGCGCTAAGCCCATTGCTGGCGGGCGATTCATGGCCACCTACCTTCGGCAATTTTTCCTATTATAAAAACGCCCAGGTTGACAAAGATCTGGCCGATGCCCTGAAGACCACCGATAAGGCAGCCAAAACCAAGTTCTACAAAGATGCACAGGAACAGATCTATAAGGATGCGCCATGGATATTCCTGAATACGGCCGATACCGTGGCGGCCCGCAGCAAAAAACTTGATGGCTTTCATGTGATGCCTGATGCTTCTTATTACTTCAGGGACGTCAGCCTGAAGGACTGAGTTGGTTCTGCTTCGCAGTTTAATTGCAAATGAAATGGCCGTGACACCTGGGGTGTCGCGGCCCAATGGATTCAAAAAATGCTTTCCTATCTGGTTAAACGGATTTTCGGGATGATACCGACGCTGATTCTGGTCTGCGTGGTCGTTTTCCTGTTTGTACATATGCTGCCCGGGGATCCGGCCAGGCTTGCCGCAGGACCCGAGGCAGATGCCGAGACGGTTCAGAATATACGCAAGCAACTGGGCCTGGATTTGCCGTTGCCGCAGCAGTTCGGCCATTACCTGATCAATTTGAGCCAGGGCGATCTGGGTACATCGCTGCGGACCAAGCGACCGGTGCTCACTGAAATTGCTGCCCGCTTCACGCCAACCTTGCTGCTGACTATTACCAGCATGATCTGGTCGGTCATTTTCGGTCTGGTGATCGGCGTGGTCTCGGCCGTGTGGCGCAACCGCTGGCCGGATCGCCTGTTCATGACGCTGGCGGTATCCGGTATTTCCTTTCCGCCTTTTGCGCTGGGCATGGTCCTGATTCAGATTTTTGCCGTCAACCTGGGGTGGCTGCCATCGGTGGGCGCGACCAGCTGGCAGCACTATATTTTGCCGTCCATCACTTTGGGCGCAGCGGTTGCGGCCATTATGGCGCGCTTCACGCGCGCCTCGTTCGTAGAGGTGATTCAGGAAGATTTCGTGCGCACCGCCCGCGCCAAAGGCCTGTCTGAAAAAGTCGTTATCGTCAAACATACCTTGCGCAACGCCTTGATTCCCGTGATTACGATGATGGGCCTGCAGTTTGGCTTCCTGCTGGGCGGCTCAATCGTCGTAGAGACCGTCTTTGGCTGGCCGGGGATGGGCACGCTGCTGGTAGATGCCGTTTCGGCACGGGACTATCCAATCATTCAGGGACTGGTCCTGCTGTTTTCCTTTGAATTCATTTTGATCAATCTGATTGTTGACGTGCTGTACGGCGTGATCAATCCGACTATCCGTTACAAATAACGGGACAGATATGACGCACGTAACTTCTTCTCCGATAGAATCGCTGCCGCCACAACGGGAACGCATCCGCACCCCGATGACGGAGTTTATCCGCAAGTTCCGCAAGCAGCATCTGGCCGTTGTCGCGGCGCTGTTTATTATTGCACTTGTATTTATCGCCATTCTGGCGCCCTGGATCGTTCCCTTCGATCCAGAGAATTATTTCGATTATGATCGCATTAACCAGGCGCCATCAGTGCTGCACTGGCTGGGCGTGGATTCGCTGGGTCGGGATATTTTCAGCCGCATCGTAATGGGTACGCGCATTTCTCTGGCGGCCGGTTTCATTTCGGTTGCGCTGGGCGCCATTGTAGGCACGGTCCTGGGTTTGCTTGCCGGTTATTACGAAGGCTGGTGGGAACGTATCGTGATGCGTATTTCAGACGTGTTGCTGGCATTCCCCGGTATTTTGCTGGCCATCGGCGTGATCGCAGTACTGGGTCCCAGCATGGTGAATGTGGTGATCGCCGTTGCGGTATTCAGCATCCCGGCTTTTGCCCGCCTGGTGCGCGGCAATACCCTGTCCCTGAAAAACATGACATATATCGAAGCCGTACGCAGTATTGGCGCTTCTGATTTCACCATCATTTTCAAGCACATTCTGCCCGGCACGATTTCACCCATTTTGGTATATGGCACGATGCGTATCGGCACTTCGATCATTACTGCGGCGTCGCTGTCGTTTATCGGCCTGGGCGCGCAGCCGCCTACGCCCGAATGGGGCGCCATGCTTAATGAAGCCCGTTCCGACATGGTGCTGGCGCCGCACGCGGCGATTTTCCCGTCACTGGCCATCTTTTTGACCGTGCTGGCGTTCAATCTGCTGGGCGACGGGCTGCGGGATGCGCTGGATCCGAAGATTGACCGGCAATAACCCTGTGGCGTTCTCGCGGGGTGGCACTGACTGATGAGTGACTATGACTGATTCTACAAGGGCGGCCGCGACGTTGTCTGCGCCGCCGACAGGCGTCCTGCCTGCAGGACCGCATAACTGTATTACCGATGTCTCGGGTGTCAAGGTGGGGCATGCCACCCTGGCGCGGGGCGCGATCCAGACCGGCGTCACGGTGGTCTATCCGCATTCGGACGACGTGTTCCGGCACAAGGTCGCGGCCGGCGTATCGGTGTTCAACGGTTTCGGCAAAAGCATGGGGCTGGTGCAGCTGCAGGAACTGGGCGTCATGGAAACGCCTCTTGCGCTGACCAATACCTTTTGCGTGCCGGTGGTCGCGCAGGCGCAAATCAGGCAGGCGATTGCCGCCAATCCGCAGATCGGCCGCGACTGGCCGACCGTCAACCCGCTGGTGCTCGAGTGCAACGACGGCTATCTGAACGATATTCAGGCCATGGCCGTGACCGAGGCGGACTACTTCAACGCTTGTGCCAACGCGGCCGTGCAACCGGCGCAGGGCGCCGTGGGCGCCGGGCGCGGGATGAGCTGCTTTGGCTTGAAAGGCGGTATCGGGTCGGCATCCCGGATCGCGCGGCAGGAAGGCGAACTGGCGGGTAGTGCGCCAGACTATATAGTGGGCGCGCTGGTGCTATCCAATTTTGGCAAGCTGCGCAATTTGCGGGTCAATGGCAACTTGCTGGGCCGGGAGATCAAAGGGCGCATGGCCCGTCGGTCGATGGCATCGCAAGCGCAGTCTGCAATCGCAGAAAACGCGCCCGACAAGGGGTCCATCATCATGGTGCTGGCGACCGACGCGCCGCTGGACGCCCGGCAATTGCGCCGACTGAGCATGCGTGCTGCTGCCGGTCTGGCTCGCACCGGCTCGAACTTTGGCCACGGCAGCGGTGATATTGCGGTTGCCTTTTCAACGAATATGCGCGTCAGCCAGCAGGTGCAGCCTGCACAGACGCCGGTGGCGCCGCTGCATGAACAGCAGCTTGATCCGTTGTTTGATGCAGCCGCCGAGGCTACAGAACAGGCCATTGTCAATTCGCTGTGGAGCGCTACCGCGGTGACCGGGCGTGATGGCAATACGCGACTGCCGGTGGCTGACTGGCTGCATGACTAAGTGCCCGCATTGTGGCCCAGGAAAAGGTAGAGCTGGATATCATTAATATTACAGTTGAAATAATAGTGAGCAAAGAATAACAAGGTGTGATCAATGAAAGTACTGATATCAACAGATATTGAAGGTGTGGCGGGTGTGGTGGATGCGCAGCAGGTGCGCACCGGCAACGTAGAGTATGAACGGGCACGGCAGTGGATGACTGCCGAAGCCAACGCAGCTGTGGCCGGCGCGTTCGATGGCGGCGCTACTGAAGTGTACGTAAACGATTCGCACGGCGGCTTTCGCAATATGATTGCGTCCGACATTGATGCGCGCGCCATACTGATCAGCGGCAAGCCCCGGATATACAGCATGATGACCGGGCTGGAATTCGGTGTCAGTGCTGTGGCCCTGGTCGGGCATCACTCGCGGGCCCAGGGCCGTGGCGTGCTGGCTCATACCATCAATAGCTTTGCCTTTGCCCGCGTCATGGTCAACGGCGTGGAACTGGGCGAACCGGGCCTGTATGGCGCGCTGGCCGGCCAGGCAGGCGTGCCGGTGATCTTCGGCAGCGGCGACCAGTACTTCATCGAAGAAAACAAAGGCTTGTTCGACGGTGCCGTCTGGGTGGAAACCAAACAGGCCATGGGACATGCCAGCGCGGCAACGCTGACGCCGCAGGCAGCCTGTGCACGCATCCGCGAGGGCATGTGCAGCGCTGTCCAGGCCGGCATGGCGCAAGCGTTAACGCCATTTGTGATCGGGGCGCCTTATGAATGCCAGTTGCAAACCAATTCGCCGGCGCTGGCCGATACGTTTTGCGTGCTGCCCGGCACAGACCGCATAGATGGGGTCACCCTGTCATTCAGGGCAGAAAGTATGGAGCATGTTATCCGCACGCTGAACGTGTTTTCCACCATGTCGGTGGCGTTGCGCTAGGATCTGCCGCAACCGGGCGCCAGGTCAGCCTAGCGCGCGGATACCTGCCGGTGTCCGGATGATCGCCCGCAAGGCCGGTTCGCTGTCCTGCGCCGCTGGAAATACCGAGACCGGCGCATTCAGTTGCAGACTGGCCAGCAGCGCCTGCACAGCCTGTGGTTCGGGATGGTAGATATGAAGCGCTTCCAGCGACAGGCCCTGATCCGGCATGGACAATACCGGCAGTTCGGTTGTCTGCCATTCGATCAGTGCAGGGGCCATGCCGTCCAGCGGCGAGCGACCGCGCTCGGGAATGGTAATGAGCCAGTTCAGATCGGCACGTTGCATGGCGGTGACCGGGCCTAAAGGCCGGGCGCTGCCCGCCGCAAGTGTATGAATGTCTGTTGTGCGCACCACCCAGGCTGACAGCGACGCGGCGCTGTCCGGCGTCAGGGCGTCCAGGCCGAACCAGCGAGGCTGCGTGGGCGCCGGCGCAGCCGGATTGACGGCAATCACTTCCAGATAGCAGTTTTCGCCACAGCGCAGCAGGCGATTGTGGGTGCCCATTTTGGCATGTTCGCCGCCCGGCAGCGGGGCAATGCCCAGGCAGTCGCTGACATAGGCCGCGCCTGCCTCCAGGCTGCTTGCGGTCACGACAATATGATCAATGACAGTGGGTGCTACAGCCATGATTACTCCGGTCTGGTGGCCTGTGCAGCAAGGTGATGGGTGCTGCCGCTGACGCGCCCGTGCTGCGAAAAGGTGTCGAGCACGGCACGGGCCAGGGCATCAATCGAATCCGATATCACGACATCAAACGCATCCCGGCGCGATGGCGGGATGGCCAGCGGCAACTCCGTACACCCCAGAATGACGGCCCGTGCGCCCATTTGGGAAAGGCGATTGACGGCGGCAGCCGCAGGTGCAAAGGCCTGTTCGTTCTGGTTGGATTTGACGGCGGCGATGGCCTGCACGGACCAATCACGAATGCTATTGTCGTCGCCGGTAAAAGGTTCATATCCGGCCGCACGCAGGGCATCCTGATACAGTCCCAATTGCATTGTTGCCGGGGTGCCCATGACGCCTACCGGTCCATCACAGATGCCATTGCGTCGCAGGTCCTGAATGACCGATTCAACAATATGCAAAACCGGCACCTGGACGCTGTCGCGTAACTGCGCAAACCACAAATGCGCTGTATTGCACGGGATGGCAATGCATTGCGCGCCCCAGCGCTGCAGGTCCTGCATGCCTTCACGCATGGCAGGCAGCGGGCTGGGGCCTCCGGCCAGCTGGGCCGCGCTGCGATCTGGAATGCGAGGGTCATTGCGCAGCAGCACCGGGATATGCGCCTGGTCGGCCGTTACAGGCGTCAGTTGCACAAGCCTGGCGGCAAACGTGGCGCCGGCAAGCGGCCCCATGCCACCGAGTACGCCGAGCACCGGCCATACCGGTGGCGCTGCGGTCAGGGAAGACGAAAACGTGGATGTATGAGGCAATGACATGAAATAAATCTCCGTAAGTAATGATTATACGGCCAGGGCCGACCGGCAACGCACTCGCGCGCAGGGTTTTGCATCTCTTGCCTTGGCGCTGGGGTTACAATCAGGCGGGGCCAAAGCAATGTGGCTGCCGGGAACATTCCGGCAAGGTAGCCGCAGTGCGCCGCAGGCAGGATTTTTGCCCGGTTTTCGCCGCAGTTGGCATGACGGCCCGACAATATTGCGCATTTTGAACTTGGAGTCAGCATGGAAAGTTTCGACTATGATTTTTTTGTAATCGGCGGCGGCAGCGGCGGGGTACGGGCATCGCGCATGGCTGCGCAGGCCGGCGCCCGGGTAGCGGTGGCAGAGGGGTCCGATCTGGGCGGAACATGTGTCAATGTCGGCTGTATCCCCAAGAAACTTTACAGTTATGCGGCGCATTACCATGACGCTTTTGAAGAGTCGCGCGGGTTCGGCTGGCAGGTGGGCGAGGCCACGCTCGACTGGTCAGTCCTGAAAACCAACCGGGCTAAAGAAATTTCACGTCTGAACGGCATCTACCATTCACTGATCACCAACGCCGGCGCAACGTTGCTGACCGGCTGGGCCGAGCTGGCGGGGTCCAATACTGTTCGCATGGACGATGGCAAGACTTACACGGCCAAACACATTTTAATCGCCACCGGCGGCTGGCCGGTTGTGCCCGATTTTCCCGGGCGCGAACATGTGATTACTTCAAATGAAATCTTCGATGTTGCACAATTTCCGAAGCGGCTGGTCGTTGTAGGTGCAGGTTATATTGCATGCGAGTTTGCGTCGATCTTCAATGGACTGGGCGCCGAAGTGCATATCGTGATTCGGCGAAACCGGATCCTGCGCGGCTTTGATGAAGAAATCTGCGCCTTTACCGCAGAGGAAATGAAAAAGGCCGGTGTGCATTTTCACTTTGAAACCAAAGTGGATAGCATCGACAAAGAAGGTGATGTGCTTTCAGTGAAATTGAATGACGGTACGACGCTGCAGGCTGATCAGGTGCTGTATGCGACAGGACGCGCGCCCAACGTGCAGAAACTCAATCTTGAGGCGGCCGGCGTGCAGGTTAATCACAACGGCGCCATTCAGATCGACGAAAACTACCGGACATCAGTGCCGTCCATTTATGCGTTGGGCGACGTGACCGACCGGATTCAGCTCACGCCGGTTGCACTGGGTGAAGCCATGGTGCTCGTGGATCATTTGTTCGGCAAAGGCGTGCGTCGCATGAGTTATGAATTTATTCCGACTGCAATTTTCACGCATCCAAACGTGGGTACGGTTGGCTATAGTGAAGATGAAGCGCGCCAGATGTATGGTGAGGTCACCATCTATCGTTCCGATTTCCGTCCTCTCAAGCATACGCTTAGCGGCAGCACTGCCAGGATGATGATGAAACTGATTGTTGATAAAAAATCGGACCGTGTGGTGGGCCTGCATATGGCGGGCGACGATGCCGGCGAAATCGTACAGGGCTTTGCTGTTGCGGTTCGAATGGGCGCCACCAAGGCCGATTTTGATGCGACTATTGGTATTCACCCCACCGCTGCCGAAGAGTTCGTGACCATGCGCGGATAACACATCTGCCATCGGACGTGATGGCTGAATGGCGCGGCAGCGATGGCCCGGTTATATGGCCGGGATAGCTTATACGGCGAGCAATACGGCTTGCATGGCTGGTTTCCCGCCACCTATCAGCCCATATGGCTGGTCATGTCGATGCCGCGAATAATTTGCGCAACCGCAAGCACCAGCTGCGATTGCGCGGCGGCGGTTGCGATGGCAAGAGTGAGATTATTGCGAATGACCGGGTCCACAATAGGTGCGCAACTCAGGCGCGCGGGGCCGGGAATATCGCCCAGAGCAGAGCGCGGAATGATCGTGAAAACCGGCTCGTGCGCATAACTCAGGGTTTCAACAATCGTCTGCACGACGTCCACTTCAGCCACGACATTCAATTGCACATTGGATTCTCTGCATGTATGTTCAACCAGCGCGCGAATGGTATTGGGTGCGCTGGGCAACACCAGTGGGTATTTATCCAGGTCGGCGACGGCAATCGTTGCGGGCAGGGCGGCTGCACCGGCACGCGCATGAGCCAGCACCAATTCTTCCCGGTACAGCGATTCCACCTGCATCAGTGACGATGGCGCGGGCTCGTATAGCAGCGCCAGATCAACCTTGTCCTTGAGCAGCCAGTCGCGTAATTGGGCGCTCAGGCCCTCAGCCAGTGTAATCGACGAGGCGGGAAATTGCGCCCGGAACTGCTGCATGATATTGGGCGCGAGCCGCCGGGCAACGCGTGGCGGAATACCCAGTCGCACCCGGCCCGGTGCAGAAGAACGAAAATTGATCAGGTCCTGTCGTGCCTGCGTGGCCAAATGATGCAGGGTGCGGGCATGGCCCAGTAAGCGGGCGCCGGCTTCGGTCACCTCCACGCCCCGTCCCGTGCGAACCAGCAAATGCTGTCCGAGCTCAGCCTCCAGCAACTGGATCTGCCGGCTCAGCGAGGGCTGCGACAGATCAAGCATATCCGCAGCGCGGGAAAAACTGCGCTGTTCGGCAATCACGATGAAATACTGAAGTTGTTTGAGATCCATGTGGCAATGATATACGTTTTTTCAATATCAGAAGTCGCAAGGCCGGTCTTGATGATTCACAGGCCCTCGCGCATCATGACTGTGATTAGACAATCACAGGGGACAATGAGCAATGAGACGTCTGGAGAACAAAGTCGCGATTGTGACAGGAGCCGGCAGTGTCGGGCCAGGGTGGGGCAACGGCCGGGCAATTGCCTGGCGGTTTGCCTGCGAGGGGGCGCATGTGTTTGCCGTGGACATGAACCCCGATGCGTTGAACGAGACTGTGGCCAGGGTCAACGAAGTAAACGGCGTAATCCGCACCTGGACCGCAGATGTGACCTCGGCGGATGCTGTTGACCAGATGGTGCGGGCCTGCCAGGACGCTTTCGGACGTGTTGATATTCTTGTTAACAATGTAGGCGGGTCTAAAAAGGGCGGCCCGGTCGCCCTGGACGAGCAGACATGGGATAACCAGCTTGATTTCAATCTGAAGAGTGTTTTCCTGGGCTGCAAGTATGTTCTGCCCATTATGGAACAGCAGGGTGCGGGGGCGATCGTCAATATCTCTTCTACATCCGGCATCCGCTGGACCGGTTCGGCGCAGGTTGGCTATGCCAGCGCCAAGGCCGGTATTATCCAATTGTCCCGGGTGGTCGCGGTGGAGTATGCCAAACGCAATATCCGCTGCAATACCGTGGTTCCGGGTCAGATGCACACACCCATGGTGGAAACGCGACTGGCAGGACAACGCGCAGGTGGCGATGTAGGCGCGCTGCTGGCACAGCGTCAGGCACGTATTCCGCTGCCGTTCATGGGTGACGGCATTGATACGGCCAATGCCGCGCTCTTTCTGGCCTCCGATGAGGCGCGCTTTATCACAGGCACCGAACTTGTCGTCGACGGAGGCATGAGTGCACGCTGCGACTGAGACCCCCGTTCGCTATCCGGATCCTGCCGTCATTGCCGTGGATCCCCGTTTTCATGCGCTGACGCTGCCGCTGGCAGCGCTCGAGCGCCTGGCAGGCGGCTGTCGCTGGGCTGAAGGGCCGGTGTGGTTCGGCGACTGGAACACTTTGCTGTGGAGCGACGTACCGAACAACCGCATGATGCGATGGGATGCCGCCACCGGCCGGAGCCAGGTATTTCGCAGTCCGTCAAATCATGCCAATGGCAATACCCGCGATCGGCAGGGACGCCTGATCACCTGCGAGCATCTGTCGCGCAGGGTGACGCGCACGGAGCCGGATGGCCGCATAACCGTGCTGGCCGATAGCTATCAGGGTAAACGGCTCAATTCTCCCAATGATGTGGTGGTCAAGTCGGACGGTTCAGTCTGGTTTACCGATCCGCCATTCGGCATCGTTGGCTACTATCAGGGTGAGCAGGCAGAACAGCAGTTGCCCGCAGCCATTTATCGCATTGATCCAGTCAATGGACACGTTGACCTCATGACTGATGCTGTCAATGGTCCCAACGGTCTGGCATTTTCTCCTGATGAGTCGCTCTTGTACGTGGTCGAATCGCGTGCTCAACCACGTAATATACTGGCCTTCGATCTGACGGCCGATGGCGCCGGTTTGCGTGGGCAGCGTGTGCTTTTCGATGCCGCAGAGGGCACGCCGGACGGTTTTCGGGTAGATATTCATGGCAATTTATGGTGTGGGTGGGGAATGGGCACTGCCGAGCTTGATGGGGTCAGGGTCTTCAATCCACAAGGTGAATTGCTGGGGCGTATCGCACTGCCCGAGCGTTGCGCCAACCTTTGTTTTGGCGGTTTGCATCGGAATCGCCTGTTCATGGCGTCGTGTACGTCGATTTATTCACTGTTCGTCAATACGCAAGGAATTGCGGGTGCCTGACGGCATAAGGAGGTAGACATGTCCGGATTCGGAAAAAAATATATTAAATACGTAATGCCATTTGCCGCTGTCCTGGGGCTTGCCGTTGGCCAGCCTGTCCGTGCCGCAGCGCCTGTCAGTGTCGTGGTAGCCTTTCCTGCAGGCGGTCCCGGCGATACGCTGGCGCGCATGACCGGCAAAGAACTGGAGAACCAGCTCAAGCAGTCGGTGGTGGTGGAAAATAAACCCGGCGGCAATGGAGCTATTGCCGCCAGTACCGTTACCCGTGCAAAACCGGATGGCAATACGCTGTTTCTAAGTTCTACCGGGGCGATTGCTATCAATCCGGCGCTCTACAAAAAGCTGATCTATGACCCGGCAAAGGATCTGCGGCCGGTAGCGTTGCTTGTTTCCACACCCGAAGTGCTGGTTGTGTCCAAAAAAAGTGGTATTACAAGTGTGAAGGAGTTGCTGGAAAAGGCCAAAAGCAACCCCGACGGCATTTCGCTTTCCACTTCCGGGGTAGGCAGCATGCCTCATATGGCGATTGCCCAGTTTCGTATCGCCACCAAAGCCAATACGCTGATCGTGCCCTTTGGGGGCGCAGCGCCGGCAATTACCGCGACCATCGGCGGACAGGTTGATGGTTTCTTTGGAGATGTGTCAGGCCTGGTGCAGCATATCAAGCAGGGTAGTCTGGTGCCGATCGGCGTGGCATCGGACAAACGTTCCGCCGCCTTGCCCGATGTCCC
>Ga0079224_100004406_pt1 | contig 18187 bp, 14 predicted proteins | sample Stecom2015_FD_80414 | JGI IMG/M metagenome (GOLD analysis project Ga0079224, IMG submission 80414) | Agricultural soil microbial communities from Utah to study Nitrogen management - Steer compost 2015 | ecosystem: Environmental > Terrestrial > Soil > Agricultural land | place: USA: Utah...
CACCCAGCCGCCATCGACCGCAACCACCATGGTGTCAGGCGAACCCTGTTCCAGCCACATTTCCACCGCTTCTGCGGTATCGAGTTTGCGGCCGCCACCAATAGGCAGACTCAGCGCCAGCTCGAACCAGTGGTTGGACACATCCTTCATCTCGAAATCGAAGGTAGCCTGATCAACTTCCAGTTCAACATCGTCGGCATTTTCAATCTGCCAGCCCTGGCTCTGCAGCTGCGGCACCGCATCGGCAAGAAAATCTTCCCAGAATTCCACCATTACCGAGGTTGAATCCGGTTTGGCTGCCCAGATCAGGTCATAGTCACCCAGACGCTGGTAAAGGCGCAGACCCAGCGCAAACAGACGGTCGGCCAGATCCTTTTCGCGCTGCAGATTGCGGCGGATGCGAACGTAACGACCCTGATATTCCACCAGTTCCGGGATGTGTGTTCCCTGTGAGTCGTAGTCCGGAATCATACGCTGACCAGCGTATTCAAAATGCAGCTGTGCAGCAGGCAGAGTGCCGGCATGCTGGTTAATGGAGATCAGTGTCAGTAGAGGCAGAGGGTCATCCACATCCACAATTTCCGGCAATTCAACCGGCACTGGCAGATCGTCGGAATCAAAGTTCTGACGCAGACGCACAGCCACTTCTTGCAGACGTTGTTGCGGAATGGCCGGCATGGACATCAGGTGCAGGACCTGTGAGGCTGCAAGCGGAGTCTGTATATCACCGATGCGGGCGGTACCAAGATCCAGATAACACGGAGGCATTACCGGAATGGCTACCCATTGCTGATGCCCTTCCAGCGCCGCCTTGAGCTGCTGCTTTCCGTCCAGCTCCTGCCAGCGCCACTGCAGTTCGGCCGCGGGACCACGACTGACTTCCACATCATTCAGCATCAGCCTGTGCGTGTTGAGCATGTGCTCCAGTGCCAGTCGACCTGCTTCCCCTGTCAGTTCAGCGTATGCATTGCCAGACAGGCGTGGCAACAATTGCAGAATCGCCATATCCTGTTCACGGACATGGTCCGGGCGCCGCCACTGCAATGCAAAGTAATCAGGTGTAAAAGCACGGAACTGGCTCCACTGTCCGTCCTTTTTTAGATAGCTTTTTTTCAGGCTGACCTGAACCTGCTGACCGAGCACTTTCAGCTCATACAGCAGATAGTGGCTGCCCGGTTGCAGTACGTCAGATTGCGGAGGCTGCGCCGGCGGAATATGTGTCAGCCATTCGTCCAGTGGTGACAGGGGCTCGGCGCTGCTGATAAGCGGTGCCGGGCTGTCGTTCTCAACGACTGGCAGCACAGGTTCCTGACCTGAGGCCAGTGCTGCGCGGGCACTGATTTCGTACTGGTGCAACCATTCCAGCGCTGCTGCTACAGCATGTTTGCAGTCCAGGCGTACCGGGCAAGAGCAGGTCCCGGTCAGGATGTAGTCGAATTCGACCTTGACCCGGTAGGGTCTGGGCTCGGAACCACGGACTTCTGCGACAAAGTGGGACTGGCCCGGCGTGTACTCAACAATACGCGCACGCCGTGTATTAAAGTACTGCTCGCCGCGCTCGAATGCCGCGCTGCCAGCCATGTCCTTGATGTGTTCTATCGTAAAGTGCAAAACAATACCCGGTGTCACTGCTGTCAAAGTGGACCGGACATGCTACACAAAATGACTGCCTGCCGCATCTGTTACGCAGCAATTCCGTGAACATCTACGGCAGGAGCCCCCTGTTGCCAAATAGAGAACATGCCCATGTCACACCGTGTATTCAGTATGTCTGTTGCGAAGGTTTACCCGATGTATGTCCAGAAAGCCGAGCGCAAGGGACGCACAAAGGAGGAAGTTGACACCGTTATCCGCTGGCTCACGGGCTACGATCAGGCCGGACTTGAGCAGCAACTGAGCCTGAACAACGACTTCACTACCTTCTTTGAGCAGGCGCCCGCGATAAATCCCAAGACCTCGCTGATCGCCCTGCTGTCGAATTGCTCTGCTACCAGACGACTGTTATTCGAGTGCGAGAACCAAGCAGGACAAAATTTGTCCGGTTTTATACCTAGGCTCACGCCTGCAACGATCGCGCATGCATTTTATGCAAATCGGTTATTGACCTTAACCAAAGTTAAGGTTTCAGAATGCCGCGCACTGGAACTCTCCAATTCGTGCAACAAGGAGAAATAACAATGGCATTGGATACACTGAGCAGGGAAAAAATCAAAGTGGCCGTTATTATGGGCAGTGTTCGCCCAGGCCGATTCTGTGACACCGTAACCTCATGGTTGGTGTCCTCACTGGAAAACAGTCGTGATTTCCAGCTGAAAGTGATAGATCCGGCTGAACTGCCGCTGCCTGGCTGGGCAGATCTGCAGGAAAGTCTGGGGGTGGTGGAACTGCGCCGACGCCTGGATGAAGCCGATGCATTTATCGTCGTAACCCCCGAATACAACCACAGCTTTCCCGCCGCTCTCAAAAGTGTGATCGACTCGGCCTATCAGGAATGGCAGGCCAAGCCGGTGGGTTTTGTATCGTACGGTGGAGTATCCGGAGGTCTGCGTGCCGTTGAGCAATTGCGACAGGTATTTGCTGAACTGCATGCAGTCACACTGCGCGACAGTGTCAGTTTTGCCAGTGCATGGAGACAGTTTGACGAAAGCGGCGAACTGTTGGAACCTGCACAGGCTCAACGCTCCCTGGCCACGATGATGGCCAGAATGCAATGGTGGGCCAGCACTCTGCGCGCTGGCCGCCGTCAACGCCCTTACATTCCTGTAGCCCAGGAACAGGTAGCCTGATTTATGTCGAACGCCATTATTTCTATCCAGAACCTGAACAAGGTTTATCCGTCCGGACTCCAGGCGCTGAGCGATATCAGCCTGGACATCCGTCGCGGAGAAATTTTTGCCCTGCTGGGGCCAAACGGTGCTGGCAAGACCACACTGATCAGCATTCTTTGCGGACTGGTAAATCCTGGTGACGGAGTAGTACAGGTCGATGGCCTGGATCTGATCCGTGACTATCGAGCCGTGCGCAAAAAAATAGGCCTGGTACCTCAGGAAATTGCCATCAGCATGTTTGAAACCGTCTGGGCCACTGTGAATTTCACGCGTGGCCTGTACGGCCAGAAGCCGGATGACGCCTATCTGGAAAAACTGCTGCGCAACCTGTCTCTGTGGGACAAGCGCGACAGCAGGCTGATGACTTTGTCAGGCGGCATGAAACGGCGCGTACTGATTGCCAAAGCACTTTCACACCAGCCGCAGATACTGTTCCTGGATGAGCCCACCGCCGGTGTGGACGTGGAACTGCGCCGCGATATGTGGCAGATGATCCGCAAGCTGCGTGAGGACGGGGTCACCATTATCCTGACCACACACTACATCGAGGAAGCCGAAGACATGGCGGACCGTGTAGGTGTAATCAACAAGGGCCGCATCATTCTGGTTGAGAACAAAACCGAGCTGATGAAAAAACTCGGCAAACGTGAACTGGTGCTGGAGCTGCCTGCACCACTGGGCGCTTTGCCAGCCGGACTCAGTATTGATGGCCTGTCACTCAGCAACGATGGCATGAAGCTGACCTATATCTACGACACTCGCAGCGACTACGGTGAAATCGGCCGCGTGATCCGCACGCTGTACGAACACGGTATTGAATTCAAGGACCTGCAGACATCACAAAGCTCTCTGGAAGAAATCTTTGTCAGTCTGGTATCACACGGAGCACAACAATGAACTGGCAGGCAATCAAGGCAATCTATTTCTTCGAGATGCACCGCACTTTCCGTACTATTCTGCAAAGCATCGTTTCACCGGTGCTGTCCACATCCTTGTATTTCATTGTGTTTGGTTCAGCAATTGGCTCTCGCATGATGGAAATTGACGGGGTCAGTTATGCGGCATTTATTGTGCCAGGCATGATCCTGCTGACGGTACTGGTGGAAAGCATCAACAACGCGGCCTTTGGTTTTTATATGCCGCGTTTTACCGGCACCATCTACGAAATTCTGGCAGCACCAATTTCAGCATTTGAAATTGTTGTGGGCTACGTGGGTGCAGCCACTACCAAGTCGGTGATGCTGGGTCTGATCATTCTGGCTACAGCACGCTTTTTTGTGGATTTCTCCATTGTGTATCCACTCTGGATGCTTGCCTTCCTAATCCTGATTTCAGTCACCTTCTGTCTGTTCGGATTTATCCTGGGTATATGGGCGGATGGTTTTGAACGCCTGCAGATTGTGCCGATGATGATTGTAATGCCGCTGACCTTCCTGGGTGGCAGCTTCTACTCAATCAGCATGCTTCCGGAGTTCTGGCAGACCGTGGCCCTGTTTAATCCTGTGGTCTACCTGGTGAACGGTTTCCGCTGGAGTTTCTACGGCGTATCGGATGTAAACGCAGCTTTCAGCCTGAGCATGATTGTGCTGTTTATGGTGGTGTGCCTGAGCATCATCATCTGGATGCTGCGCACCGGGTACAAGATCAAGGTTTGACTTCAGTGATACGGGAGACAAAGCGGACAATCTCCTCAAATACCCGCTCCGGATGCGACACAAATATCCAGTGGTCCGCATCGGTGAGCACCACCACTTCGGAGTTGGGTATTTCACTGTTAAAACGGGACATCTGCTCCTGCTTGCGTGTTACCTCCATCTGGTACAACTCGTTGACGGCTTCGCGTATACGCAGGTCGTCCGGGTTATACCAGGGTTCCATTATCGCCCTGGCTGAAGACGGCATTGCATACAGCGCTAACGCTGGCACAGCGATTTTTGAATACTGCGGCGCATCCAGCCCCATCATGATTGCATCCAGATACAGGCTGTTGTGGCGATTTGTTCCGGTAGCCAGATCGTAGCTGGCCATGATTTCACCCTCGGGTGGCAAGCTGTCCCTGCCCTGCGTGCGCAACATATATTTTTTCAGGGCCAGGTAGGATTCCCCTTCCTCGGGATACATTGCCGGTCTTGGTGGCAGCAAGGCATACAGTTCACGGAAACGCCTGGCCTCGGTGGCATCCTGCACAGTGACGCGGTCATAGGCAGCATCCAGATAAACCAGGCCACGTACCTTATCCGCATGATGGGCGCCTATATAACTCAGTTCTTCACCCCCGATGGAGTGCCCCACCAGCACAGGTCTGTCCAGCCCCAGCGTACTGATCAGCTGCAGCACGTCCTGCCCCAGACGTTCGATTTCATATCCACGATCCGGTCTGGATGATGCGCCGGTGCCACGTCGTGTTATGGCCACTACGTTGTAGTGTTCAGACAGCCCGGCAGCAAGTTCATCATAAGAGTGTGCTGTGGCACCCAAGCCGGGTAACAGTAGCATGTCCGTCGCTTCAGGTTTGTTGCCCTTGCGCCAGTCCAGCACCTCCAGACGCACACCCGGCTCCACCGCGACAAAACTGGTCTGGTGAGGTGCAGCATCGCGCCAGCTGCCAGCCAGCATGGCATCGTTGTCATCTGGCAGCGGGCAGATATTAAATTCATCACCCAGCAATCCATCTGACACCAGTTCACGGCTGATGATGCCTTTTACATCCCATGCTGTGACCAGTACGGAAGAGGAATCTGTCAGAAACGGATGTGCAAGTGTCAGGCGGGTCTGGCGGCGAGTGAATGCTTCCAGCAATCGGGGTGTGAGATTGGCACGGTAATAACGATCTGTACGACTGGCTTCTATACCCGCCAGTTCAGCAGAAACCATTGCAGCCTGACTGCCACGTTTGATGCAGTCCACCTCCACGGTGCTGCTGTTGTTGAGCCAGGCGCGACAGGCTCCCAGTTCGGGAAACTCATGAATCTGCCCATTCACCGGCAACTCATAGGCGGTTGGTGCCAGCAGCGCCAGATCGTAATGAATACGCAGTTCTGCAGAAGGGTCGGACACCACCTGATGCACAACTGATTCCGGAATCAGCCAGTAGTCGGTGTCTATTTCCTGAATGGGCGCAAAACGGTTTTCCGCGGTGGTGGACCGTCTCAGCTGAATATCTGAATCCAGCGCCCCAGGACGGACAAAAGCCTGGGTGCGGACACGCTCCACACGCCAGTCCATAGCAATTTCACGCCCGGCTGCTGACGAGTAGAGCCACTCTGTTGCCGACAAGCGGGCGCGCACGGTAGTTGCCATTGTCAGACCATTAGCGCCCGCCAATCTCAGCTGTGTTTCCTCCCAGGCTGCACTCAGCATCAGTGGATTGGAGGTACGGCTGTCAGCGCTTCCTATCACACTGGCTGGATAACAGGCCTGCAGCGGTTCCATTACCAACTCATAGTGTGACTCTGCGCCAGGTTCGTTCATCAGCCAGCGATGAATGTTGATGGCCCGGTCCCAGGACATCAGCCATTGCGGTGGATAAATCGAAAAGAACAGCAGAGCTGTACAGATCGCAAACGCCATTCTGGCAATACGCAGCTGGCGGCGACAGAACAGCCACCAAAACACAGCCATAGCAGCGAGCATTCCTGCTATAAACATCGGAATGCCCTGCAGCCACATCATGCTGTCGAGTTCAGAACCCAAATCAATGCCAATCATCTCCAGCAGGGGGCGGGTCGCACTCCAGGCTGGAATCAGGATAACCAGCAGAAGGATGATCATCAGGGCAATGGCGCGGCGCAGATTGGGGGCCAGCAGTCCAATCGCAAACAACAAAGGAACCGGCAGCGTGGCAGGAAGTTTTTCAATGGCGGCAGCAAAGACCAGCGAAGAGACCAGACCGTATCCCTGCCCCAGATATAGTGCAAAACGCCCGGCAATTACCGGCAAAAAAATCACCAGCAACATAAACAACAGTTTGGCCAGTAGCCAGTGCAGACGTGGCACCGGCCTGGCCAGCCAGTCATGAGTCAGGCTGTCGGCTGGATCCAGCTGCAGCACTGAAACCATCAGCAGGCAGGCCATGAAATAACTGAGCCAGTAAAAATTGGCCTGAACAACGGACAGGAACTCTGCATCTCCAGCGCTTGCCAGTGCATCCATGCTGGCGATAACCGGCTGAAGCAAAAAGGCCACCGCCGCCAGTGCAATCAGCGGCAACAGTGCCCGGATGTCCTTTTTAACGATGGCGAGGATCAGCTTCAGGTTAAAAAACATCAGGCGGCCTCCTGACGCGGTTTGCGGTTGTGACGTATCAGCACATTGCTGATTTCACGCAAGGTCATCGGCTCTGCATTGATCCGTACAGCTCCAAAGTACATTGCCAGCTGCTGCAGAAGAAATTCATCGTCAATGAACGACGATTCCACAAACTGCAACGTGTGGCCGCTGATCTGCGGAAACAGCCAGCTTTGCGGGTAGTCATCCGGCAGCTGCTTTTGCGCAGAAAGTGTGACATGGACCTCTCTGAAGCGCTGACGCAGATCGTCGATTTCCCCCTGAAAATGCAGACGACCTTTGTCCATAAAGGCAATATGGCTGGTGAAATATTCAATCTCTGCCAGCTCATGTGAGGAAATCAAGATGGTGGTTTCTGATGCCAGTTCCAGCAGTCCTTCTACCACCTCATCCCTTGTCAGTGTGTCCATGCCGCTCAAAGGCTCATCCAGCACTAACAGTTTAGGGCGGAAGGCAAGTCCGGCAACCAGCACGGTTTTCATGCGCATACCGTGTGAAAGTTTACTGAGTGCACGGTCCGGAGGCAGATCCAGATTGTGTCGCAGAAACTTCTCCAGCCCCCTGTCCCAACCCGGATACAGCGCACGCAGATAATCAAAATACTGCGCTATGGTCAGGCGCTCTGGCAGCACCTGACTTTCAGACACATAACCAATCTGGCGAAAATCCGCGGCCTGCAGTTGACGGCTGTCCTTGCCCAGAACCAGTGCTGTACCAGAATCCGGCTGGATAACGTTGAGCAACATGCGCATGGTAGTGGTCTTGCCAGCACCATTGGTGCCCACCAGTGCAAACGCAGAACCTTCAGGCACCTCCAGCGACAGGTCCTTGACCACATCAACCCTGCCATAGTGTTTGCACAGACTGGAGGTGCTAATGATCATTGAACACAACCTTCAGGGTATCAAGCTTGCGCCACTGTATTTCCACGGAATCCAGTACTTCATCCAGCCGGCATCCTACCCTGCGTGCCTCTACTACCAGACGCTCCACATCCTCTGTCAACAGACGCTGGCGGTCACCACTGCGCGCCTTGGGTGGCACGGCAACCGTGGTTCCACGACCAGGGCTGGCCACCAGCCAGCGTTCCTGGATCAGGTGCTGAATCACCTTGTGTGCGGTATTGGGATGAATTTTGAGATCTTTCGCCAGCGCGCGCACTGACGGGAACGGATCTCCCGGTTTCATTGCACCAGCCAGAATAGCCCGGGTCGCCGCAAAAACAACCTGGTCAAAAATGGACTGGCCTGATTCAAGTTTTATGTGGAATGGTGTCATGCGATCAGTGTGACACATGTGACACCAGAAACTCAACAGATTTTTGACCTGGCGGTTTTTCCGCCAGGTCCGTCGGATTACCAGCCGCCACCCAGGGCCTTGTAGACCCTGATCACATTGAGAGCCAGATCGGCTTCGCTTTGCACCAGCAGATTTTCGGCTTCAAGCTGGGTGCGCTGGGCATCCAGCACATCCAGAAAGCTGTCACTGCCAACTTCATAACGCACCATGGCCAGCTGGGTAGCCCTGGCGCTGGCTTCTGCCGCTTCGCGCAGGCGTTGATGCCTGTCGGTTTCATGGGACAGCGCACTCATGGCGTTGTCTATATCCTCCAGCGAGCGCAGCAGGGTCTGCTCAAAACGCACCAACTGCGACTGTACCTGCACATCGCTGATGTCAATGCGGTTCTGCACGCGCCCCATGTCAAAAGCATCCCAGCGAATACCAGGTCCCAGCAGGTAGGTGAAGGTGCCGGCTGTTCCAAGATCTGCCAGTCGTGTGGCCACAAAGCCCAGACTGCCGCTGATGGAAATACGCGGATAGAGCTCGGTCACACTGAGCTGGTAACGTGACAGCGCAGCGCTGAGTTGATACTCGGCCGAGCGGATATCCGGGCGCCGTCTGATCATGCCGGCCGGATCTCCCACATTGATCACTGCTGGAATAGACGGAAGTTCACGCACCGTCGAGAGTTCATCCACAAGCGCATGGGGTGCCTGCCCGGTCAGAACGCCAATGCGACGAATGGTCCTGGCAATTTCGGCATCCAGCGCCGGCAACGCCGACAGCACCAGATTCAGTCTGGACTGCGCCCTTTCCACATCCAGTCCATCACCCAGGCCGGCATCACGCAGCTCTACCGTGAGCTCGTAGGACTGCTGCAAATTGTCGGCATTGCGCTGGCTGACATTACGCTGTTGTTGCAGCCCGCGCAGCTGTACGTAGTTTGCGGCCACCTCTGCAGCCAGACTCAGGTACACACCTTCAAGCTCGGCCTGGCTGGCTGCTACTTCCGCTTCTGCAGCATTAACAGCCTGACGGATACGCCCGAATACGTCGGCTTCCCAGCTGACATCAAGTCCGCTGTTCCACCTGTCGTAGGGATTATCCGGCAGCATCATTGCGGACAGATCAGGTTGACGCTGACGGCTGCCATCCAGCGCCACCGACGTTCGCGGACGCCAGGCCAGTCTTTCAGCTTCCTCACCCAGACGGGCCAGCGCCAGATTCTGCATGGCCAGCTGTACGTCATGATTGTGCAACATGGCACGATCAATCAGGCTGACCAGCTGCGCATCATTCAGCGTTTTCCACCATTCAGTGACAGGCTGCGATTCACTCAGACGAACGCCTGCATCGGAGCTGATGGACAGTTCACTGAACTGTCCGGGAACAGATGAAACCAGCTGCTCCCTTTCATATTGCTTTGTTTCCACATAGGTGCCAGCGCAGGCTGACAACAGCACCATAGCCGACGCCAGCGTCACACTGCGCACCACTGTTTTTAGCGAATTGCTCATGAGAGTACCTCTGTCACTGCGTTGTCACCGGAATGGCGATCTGCACGGCGCAAACCACGCTGCAGACGTTGCTCCAGACGACGCAGTACTACATAAAACACCGGAGTCAGTACCAGACCAAACACCGTGACGCCTATCATTCCTGAAAATACCGCCAGACCCATTATGTTGCGCATTTCTGCACCGGCGCCAGTGGACATCACCATGGGCAATACACCCATGATAAATGCCAGTGAGGTCATCAGAATCGGGCGCAGACGCAGACGGGCAGCTTCTTTTGCAGCAGCCAGTGTTTCCATGCCCTGATGCTCAAGTTCACGCGCAAACTCCACAATCAGAATGGCGTTTTTGCTTGCCAGCCCCAACAGTACAAACAGACTGATCTGGGTAAAGATATTGATGGTATCTCCGACCAGCCAGATGCCTGCAAAGGCTGCAATTGCACTCAGCGGCATGATCATGATCACTGCCATTGGCAGCGCCAGGCTTTCATACTGTGCCGCGAGTACCATGTACACCAACAACAGGCACAGCGGGAAAATCAGCAATGCAGTATTGCCTGCCAACTCTTCCTGATAACTCAGCTCTGTCCATTCATAGGCAAAGCCCGGCGGCAGGGTTTCAGCAAGAATGCGTTCGATAGCATCCTTGGCCTGGCCGCTCGAATAACCTGGCGCAGGACCACCGTTGATATCACCTGCTCGGAAGCCGTTATAACGCACAGCACTGGAAGGGCCATAACTTTCCCTGACATCCACTACCGCACCCAGCTGCACCATAGCGCCATCTGTATTTCTTACCTGCAGACGGCGGATATCATCAGCAGTATCCCGGTATGCCGAATCGGCCTGGGCAATCACCTGATAGGTGCGACCAAACAGATTGAAGTCGTTGACGTATGAGGATCCCAGATAAATCTGCATGGTCGAGAATACATCGGGCATCGCCAGTCCCAGCTGCACAGCCCTGTCTCTGTCCAGTTCTGCCACCAGCTGCGGGGTGTTGATCTGGTAACTGGAGAACACACCGGCCAGTTCCGGAGTGGACCAGGCCTTCATCAGTACCTCCATGATCACGGCATTCAAGGCGTCGTAACCCTGATTGTTGCGATCCTGAATCTGCAGGCGGAAACCACCAATGGTGCCAAGTCCATTTACAGGCGGTGGCGGGAAAATGGACACAAAAGCCTCATCCATTCCGAAGTACATCTGCTGCAACTGTTCAGCAATGGCCATGCCGCCAAGCGCACTGTCATGACGCTGGTCAAAGTCAGTCAAACCCACAAACACAATGCCTTCATTGTTGCTGTTGGTAAAACCGTTGATGGACAGTCCGGGAAAAGCAATCGAGTCCTGAACCCCCGGATGCTGCAGCGCAAGATCCGACATTTCGCGGATCACTTCCTCAGTTCTGTCCAGTGTGGCGCCAGGTGGCAGCTGTGCGAATGCAATCAGATACTGCTTGTCCTGAATCGGAATAAAGTCCTTGGGAATGGACTGGAAGCCGCCCCAGGTCAGGAACAGCAACAAACCGTAGACAGCCAACGCAAGACCACGACGTTTGAGCAGGCTGCCGGTACCTGTGCTGTAACGCTCCGAAGCCCTTCTGAAGCTGTTGTTGAACCAGCCGAAAAATGCGTTCAGCGCACGACGCAGCGGGTTGTGGCTGACATGCCCTGCTTCAGCCAGTTTGTCCTCATGGCTTTTGAGCAGCAGTGCGGACAATGCCGGGCTCAGAGTCAATGAGTTGAATGCTGAAATGATGGTGGAAATGGCAATGGTCAATGCAAACTGTTTGTAGAACTGGCCATTGATACCACTGACAAACGCAATTGGTACAAACACAGCTACCAGTGTCAGCGAAATCGCAATAATGGGACCACTGACCTCACGCATGGCCTGATAGGTAGCCTCGCGCGGTGACAATCCGTTCTCGATATTGCGCTCGACGTTTTCCACCACCACGATGGCATCATCAACCACGATACCAATCGCCAGCAGCAGTCCAAACAGAGACAGCACATTGATGGAAAAACCAAAGGCGTACATCAGGGTGAATGTACCAACAATGGACACGGGTACTGCCAGCAGAGGAATGATCGAGGCACGCCAGTTCTGCAGGAACAGGATCACAACAAAAACCACCAGTACCAGCGCTTCCAGCATGGTCTTGATTACAGCATCAATGGACTCACGCACAAAAACGGTCGGGTCGTACACAATGCTGTATTCAAGACCTTCCGGGAAGTTCTGCGACAGACGCTCCATGGTTGCACGGGCATTGTCGGAGATATCTATAGCGTTGGCGCCAGGCGCCTGGAAAATCGGCAGTGCTACAGCCTGGTCATTGTTCAGCAGTGAACGCAGCGCATACTGTGATGCACCCAGCTCCACACGTGCCACATCCTTGAGTCGGGTAATACCACCGCTGGCACTGGTGCTGACAATAATGTCCTCAAACTCTTCCACTGATTCCAGACGGCCTTTGGTAGTGACCGGCATCTGTATATTCAGCGGTGAAGGATTAGGCGCTGCACCAATGGTACCCGCTGCCACCTGCACATTCTGGCTGCGCACGGCGTTCAGCACGTCGTCAGCATTCAGTCCACGCTCGGCAATACGGTCGGGTTGCAGCCACAAGCGCATGGCGTAGTCCCCGGAACCAAAAATCTGCACTTGCCCAACACCTGGCACCTTGGCGAGTTCATCCTTGACGTTAAGCACCGCATAGTTACGCAGATACAGCATGTCAAAACGCTGATCCGGCGACAGCAGGTGGATCACCATTGTCAGATCCGGCGAACTTTTAAGTGTGGTGACACCCAACTGCCGCGTAATTTCAGGCAACCGTGGCAATGCCTGTGACACCCGGTTCTGCACCTGCTGCTGGGCCAGATCAGGATCTGTGCCAATAGCAAAAGTCACGGTCAATGTCAGCAGACCATCGGAAGTTGCCTGTGATGACATGTACAGCAGGTTTTCAACACCGCTGAGCTGTTCTTCCAGCGGTGCGGCCACAGTGTCAGCAATGACTGCCGGACTGGCTCCCGGAAACTGTGCATTCACAATAATCGAGGGCGGTACTACTTCCGGGTACTCCGAAACCGGCAACCTGAACATGGAGATCAGGCCGCCGATCAGAATCAGCACAGAGATGACGCTGGCAAAAATTGGCCTGTCGATAAAAAAGCGCGAAAAATTCATGATTGAGCCACCACTACCGGCATGTCATTGGTCAGTCTGTGCAGACCGTTGGTGATAACCTTGTCGCCGGCCTTTAATCCTTCCAGAACAATACGTTTGCCGTTGATGCTTGGCCCGAGTTTCAGTTCGCGATATTCGGTACGGCCGCTGTCACCCACCACATACACAAAACGTTTGTCCTGGTTCGGGCTGATGGCGTGCTCTGGTACCAGCAGCGTGGGTTCAGTGATTGCTGTTCCCAGACTGATTTCCGCAAACATGCCTGGCAGCAGGGTTTGATCGTGATTGTTGATCACTGCGCGGGCACGGATAGTGCCGGAGCGTGTATCCAGCTGGTTGTCAAAGGCATACAGTTCACCGCTGTAGATTTCACGGCGGTCCCCTTCGGAAACAATACTGATTTCAACGGGCACCAGATCTCCGTTGGCAGAACTTTCCGGACTTGCGGCTGCCATCTGCCGTGCAATCCGCTGACTGCGCATGACTGACAGATAGGTAGCCTCATCCACTTCAAATTCTGCATACAGATTTTTTGTACTGACCAGTCTTGTTAAAACGGGAGCATTGGCGCCTGCATCCACTACATTGCCTGGTTTGACTTCTGCGCGACCAACCCGACCGGCAAAGGGTGCTCGCACATGGGCATACTCCAGATTCAGTTCGGCGGCAAATACAGCTGCACGGGCAGCCTCAAGACGTGCCAATGTGGTGTTCAGATCGTTCTGGCGCTGATCGCGGATACTGCGTGAGACCACATCACGACTGACCAGACCATCTGCACGCTCAAACTCGATGCGGGCAAGTTCTGCAGCAGATTCAGCTGATGCCAGCTCTGCGCGCGCGCGTTGCAGCTCAGCCTGGTAAGGACGCGGGTCAATTACAAACAGTAACTGACCTTCCTCCACCTGCTCGCCATCTTCAAACAGAACTTGCTGCACGGTGCCCGCCACCAGCGGACGGATATCGGCTTGTGCTGTAGCCATCAGCCGTCCGGAGTACTGGCTCCAGCGGCGCATGGGTTGATATTCCAGTGTGATCGTTTCGACCACCGGTGCTGTCATCTCCACTTCCTGGGCGCTGGCCTGGTTCAGCGGCTGGTATACCTGCAGCAGCAGGTATGCCAGCCCACCGAACAGGGCAAGCGTAGCCAGGGAGATTTTTAGAGGATGTCGATTCCAGCGACGTTTCATTGTAGGACTCCTGCCTGTGGCCTTGATTGGGTCGGGGGGTACTGCGAATTTTCAAGAGCATACATACCGGTTGGTATGTTGGCGAAAATCATACATACCGGTCGGTATGTTCGTCAACAAAAAATGAAACACCCGGCCAGGCTCTGACAAGACCAGCAAAATCAAGAATTTGGAAGGAGAGGAGTATCAGGAACGACGGTGTTCCTGACGAATGTCCAGGATGCGGAAAAGACCTTCGCGCAGGTCGATTCTGAGCTGTGCAAGATTCTGGTGCATACGGCCATGCAGCCAGAGACCCTCGATGAACTGGTGCAGCAGCCGGCCGGTCTGCTCCGGATCCTTCAGCTCATGCTCCAGATAACCACCGTCTGACAGGTTACGGACCAGACGTGTGTAGTGGCCTACACTCTGGCAGGACATGTCGCGTGCGGCCTGACGTATGCCGGAATCCTCACAGCAACCCTGTGAGCCGGCGGTGAACAGCGGACAGCCACGGATTTCCTCATTGCCGTTACAGTGCTGTTTGTCCAGCAAATAACGCATGATGTTTTCCAGCTGCTCCAGCGGGCTATAGCGCGAGGACAGCAGTTCATCCATGCGGATATCCATCTCCTCCGCCTGGGTTGAGCACACAGTCAGGAACAGGTCAGCCTTGGACGTAAAGTGATGATAAAACGCACCTTTTGTCACGCCGGCATGTTTGCAGATATCGGCAATGCCCACGGTATCGTAGGTATTGCGCCAGATCAGATCACGGGCGGTATCCAGCAGCTTGCGCCGGGTATCCGTCGGATGTCTGGTATCGATCTGTTTGTGCTCTGCAACAACGTCCATCACATGAACCTGTCTGGTTGGGTTGTACAAAATGGTACGTACCGGGCGGTATGTTGTCAAATCAACAGCTATTTTGCCGGGTTCAGCGCTTTTTTACTCCAGACCGCAGAACAGTTCCTGGTTCAGGCGGTCATATTTGACAGGAAGATCAAAAATAACTGACAGTTGAGTCGACGTTGCGCCAGATAGCAGTCGAAGCGCTGCGCACACCAAAAAGGAGAATAACCATGCTGCGCTCGGTCAACCTTAAAGACTACATGATCGCCAGACCACTGACGGTGGAGGCTGATGCTCCACTGTTTGAAGCTGTGGACATCATCACTACCAACCATGTTTCAGGTCTGTGCGTGGTAGATAAACGCGGAACCCTGGTCGGCATTCTGTCCGAACTGGACTGCCTGCGCGGAATTCTCTGCGCCAGCTATGAACACAGCAATGTAGGCGTTGTGGGCGACTACATGGTATCCACAAACATCAACTTCGCCCGTCCCACCGACGACATCATTAATGTGGCTGCAGATATGCTCGCCAAAGGACAGCGGCGACGTCCCGTACTGGATGAAAACAATAAACTGATAGGGCAGATCACCTGCAGACATATTCTGGAGGCTGTGCGCAAACTTACCAAAACCCGCTCATCCGAAGACTATCAGCAACCCCCGGAAATTATCAGGGCAGCAGCGCCACTGACTTGATCAGGGCCCAGACCTGTTGCCCATGCTCCAACCCAAGCTGCTGTGCTGACCAGTTGGTCAGCTCGATCATCAGCAGCTGTCCATCCTGCATGCGGGTTGACAGCAATACCCTGTTACCCAGCTCACTGACCTGTTCAATTAACACCGGCAGGTGGTTGCGTATGCTGATACGGGAAGGGTCATCCAGCGCCACGCTGACATCACGCGCCAGAATGCGCAGGCGACGTTCGCCTGCAGCAGTGGTCTGCGAGTCATGAATAAACAGTGACACACTGCCGGAGACAAAGCGGCAGACGCCCTGACCGTCTGTTTCAGTGATCGTGCCTGTCAATACCGATGACGGGCCTTCATCCACAAACAGCGGAGAATCTGCTCGCGCCATTGCCTGCTGCAATGTACAGACTTCCTGAATACGACCGTTGTCCATCAATACAACCCTGTCCGCCAGGCGCAATACCTCATCCGGCGAATGCGTAATCATCAGGATGGGCACACCGGCGTCCCGCGCCAGCGCTGACAAAAACGGCATGATCTCCCGGCGAGTCTGCGTATCCAGAGCAGCCAGCGGTTCATCCAGCAACAAAAACTGCGGACTGCTGAGCAGCGCTCTTCCCAGGGAAACACGCTGTGCCTGTCCGCCGGAAAGTTGATCTATACGGCGCTCCAGAAGATCATCAATTCCCAGCATTGCAACCACTTCCGGCAACTGCAGTCTGCGCAGTGCTTCCGGCGTGCGCTTCCAGCCATACAACAGATTGTCTTTGACATTCAGATGCGGCAGCAGGCTGTGTTCCTGGAATACGAGTCCAACTCGACGTTTTTCTGTGGATACAAAAAGTTTGTCCTGCTGCCAGGTCTGGCCGCCAAAGTGCACTTCAGCATTGGCCACCCGCTCCAACCCTGCGATCACTCGCAGCAGCGAGGATTTACCGCAGCCGGAGCGGCCAAACAGCGCCGTCACTCCCTGCAGCGGAATTGTGGTATCGCAGTCGAGCACAAAACTTCCACGGTGCCAGTTAACCCTGATTGTCAACGCTTCACTGTCACTCATACTCTCACCACATGAAAGCGACGGTTGATGCTGTAAACCACAAACAGCACCAGAAAGGAGAAGGCAAGCAATATCGCTGACAGTTTATGTGCAGAATCAAAATTCATGGCTTCAGCATGATCATAGATCAACACCGAGAGCACGCGGGTTTCACCTGGAATACTGCCCCCCAGCATTACGATCACACCAAACTCGCCGATGGTGTGAGCAAAACTTAAAGTAGCTGCGACAATAAATCCGCCTTTGCACAGCGGCAGGATGACGGTCAGAAACCTGTCGATGACACCTGCCCCCAATGATGCGGCAACCTCTACCGGCCGGCGTCCGAGACTACTGAAAGACTCCATCAGTGGCTGTACGGCAAATGGCATGGAATACAGCACTGAGGCCAGCAGGATGCCCTCAAAAGAAAACGCCAGATGGTTCATGCCCATCGACTCCAGCGTACCTCCAACAAAACCGCGTGGACCCAGCGCAATCAGCAAATAAAAACCCAGTACCGTCGGGGGCAGCACCAGTGGCAGCGCCACAATGGCCTGCACGACAACACGTGCAGTGCTGCGTTCGCGCGACAGCCACCAGGCCAGTGGCGTGGCAATGACCAGCAGAATCACCGTCGTCAGTAAACACAGTTTTATGGTCAGACGGATTGCCTGCCAGTCAGCTGCACTGAGTGAAAACAGGGACTCGGTCATCAGTCATGTCCATGATCATGATGATCGTCTGTGTGCATGGCAAAACCATTCAGAATCAGGATATTGGCGGCCAGTGGCGAAGCCAGGAACTCGGCAAAACCCTGGGCTACAGCATTGTCTGCACCACGACGGGTCACCACAAATCCATGTGCCAGCGGCCCATGTGCTGAATCGTCTATAAGCAGATGGGGGCGCTCGCCCAGCTCAGGTTGCACCGCCAGTGACAGCGCAATAACAGCGACATCGGCGGCACCGGATTGAGCCATACTCGCCGCCTGTGAAATGTTTTCGCCAAATACCAGTTTGGGTTGCACATTGTCCCAGACACCAGCAGCCACAATGGCTTCACGCGCCCGCGCTCCATAGGGTGCCAGATCAGGCTGGGCAATGGCGATACGTCTGATATCAGCACGGGCAAGGTCTGCCAGATTCATTTGCGACACATCGTGAACGGCGCTCCACAGCGCCAGACGTCCGTGTGCATATTCACGCGGTTCCGATGCTGCCATGCCCTGATCAGCCAGCTGTTGCGGGAACTCCATATCAGCGGACATAAAAATATCAAAGGGGGCTCCGTTGATAATCTGTGTCAGCAGTCTGCCGGAG
>Ga0079224_100004408_pt1 | contig 18182 bp, 17 predicted proteins | sample Stecom2015_FD_80414 | JGI IMG/M metagenome (GOLD analysis project Ga0079224, IMG submission 80414) | Agricultural soil microbial communities from Utah to study Nitrogen management - Steer compost 2015 | ecosystem: Environmental > Terrestrial > Soil > Agricultural land | place: USA: Utah...
GACCCGGGACAACGCCCCCAACTCCCACGTGATGGTCGGGATCATGGCCGAGTCCGTGCGGGAGGCCCATCGCCAACTCGACGACGCCCGCCATGCCGACTCGGTGCTGGTGATGACCCCCACGACACTCACCCGGGGTCGCCAGGAAGCGGTGCTGACGTACTTCCGCCACGTCGCCGACAGCTCCCCTCTGCCCGTCTACCTCTATTCGGTCCCGCCCAACACCGCCTACTCGCTGCCGGTCGAGTTTGTCTCCGAGCTCGCCGAGCACGACAACGTGGTGGGGATGAAGGACTCCTCTGGCGACGTGGTTCGCCTCCAGGCGATCGTCGACGCCACCCCCGACGCCTTCGTGCTCTACTCGGGTGCGTCGGCGGCGGCCACGGCGGCCCTGATCGTTGGCTGTCACGGCGTCATCACGGGTTCGGTCAACTACGCGCCCCGCCTAGTCCTCGAGGTGGTGGAGAAGGCCCCCGACCGGGACCTCCAGAGCCGGCTCACGGCGCTGTCGGCGGCGGTGGAGCGCCATGGCGTCCCGGGAGTCAAGGCCGCGGCTGCCGCGATCGGGATGCGCCCCGGTCATCCCCGCCTTCCCCTGGAGCCGGTCGACGGGCGGGTCGCCGACGAGCTGGCGGCGCTCGTAGCGGTCGCCTGAACCGACAATTTGAACGACAACTCAAAGTGTCCGTGTTGGCCTGCTAGCCTGACGGCCACCGTTCTTAGAAAGGGATTCCCATGGCAGTTCAGTTCCTATCTGAGGAGTGGGCCCGAGCCGTTTCCGACGCGCTCAACGACCATCCCGGGTTCAAGACCGCTATGGGCTCCTCCGAGTTGACGATCCAGTTCAACACCACCGCAGCCCCCCAAGGCGACATCTCCTACTACCTCCAGACCTCGGGCGGCGAAGCCGAGATGCAACTCGGTGAGGCACCCGACGCCGATGTCACCATCAACCAGAACTACGAGACGGCCACCGCCATCTCCAAAGGCGAGCTCAACGTCCAGACCGCCTTCATGACCGGAAAGATCAAAGTCTCAGGCAACCTCGCCAAGCTGATGATGCACCAGAAGGCGATCGCCGAGTGGGGAGCGGCGATCCGCGACCTCGAAGTCGAGTACTGATCCCGGCCGGTCAGAGGACCGACACAGAACGCGGCGACGGCGCTTGCCGAAACAGGGCGAACACGCCGTAGAGGAGGGCGACGCCCATGACGGGAGCGCCGACGCGCTCGAGGATCGGGACGTCGGCGACCAGACCAGCGAGGAACACGACCAGGCCGACGTTGACACCCCACAGCACCAGCGCCGACCCTCTCTCCTCCACCGTGCGTGAAACGAGGGCGAAGAGCGTGTTGGTCATGACCCCGATGAACATCGAGTGGTCGAAGGCGAGCAGGACTCCGATCGGGCCTTCGCCGGTCTCGGGATTCAGCTCTCCCGACACGAACAACTGCACCACATAGACGAGCAGCACGACCCCGACGAGCAGGAACAGGGCACCCACCCGGGCGTGTGACTCCGATGTGTCCCTCGTCCACGCCGCCGGCACGAGGCTGCGACGCATGTGCACGAGGAAGGTGATGATCGCTGCGACCTCGAGCACCGTGGCGACCTGCACCAAAGCCTCGATGTCCAGGATGAACGCCAGGTTGGCGGCTACACCGCCGGCGAACAGAGCCCACATCACGACCCGTCCCGGTCTCGTCTCGGGACCACCCAGGAGCCAGTGGGCGATGGCCGCTCCAGCGAGGACGAGGTAGCCGATGAGCATCGCCGGTGGGTGGGCTCCGGCGATCGCCGAGGCAGTGTCGGGACTCAGTCCCGGCACTTCACCCCGGGCGATGAACAGCCCCAGGATCACTCCCAGCACTGCCCCGATCGTGAGGGACGCTAGCGACAAGAGGAGCCCGATCTGGGGCGTGGTTCGGGCTGAGCGGTTGTAGCGGCCCCACTCCCACACCAGGACCCACACGATGGCGATCAGCATCAGCGTGCCGGTGATCGGCCGCAGGACGCCGGTGGTCAGCGCGAAGGCACCTACGTAGAGGACCGTTGCGACGATCGAAGCCACCGCCAGGGAACGGGCTCCCGAGTCGTTGGGTTCGTCGGCGAAGATCAGCATCGCCGACCCGATCACTGCCAAGGTGATCCAGCCCAGCGTCCCGGAATGGACGTGGGTCATCAGCATGTTGTGGGGCGGATCCCACAGGTCCAGGCCGTTCAGGATCCCGATGACGATCGTCACCACGAATATGAGAAGCGCCGCCCGGAACAGCATCCGAGCGCTCGAGGCCAGAGAATCCATCCGGTACCTCCGATCGCCATGGCCCCAACAGGACGAAAAGATACGACGCCGAAGATCTCGATGCCGCCGACAGCGATACGGAACTCAGGGCACGTTCTCGCGACCTCCGATCCCGGACGATGCCTGTCCTGGACATGACGTACCTTGATGGCCGTGGACTACGTCGATGTCGTCGCCGCGGAGGCGAAGCGGATCAGCGAGCTCGCGCGCCGTTGGCCCCTGGACGCCCCGGTGCCGCACATCCCCCGTTGGACCATGGAGAGTGTCATAGCGCACCTCGGTGGCGTCCACCGCTGGGCTGCCCGCACGGTGCGCGAACGCCGCCTCGAAGGAGGCCACCGCCGGGGCCGAGAATCCGGGGAAGCACTACTGGAGTGGTTCGACGAAGGCGTCACCGAGCTGATCGATGCGTTGCGCAGCGCCGATCCCACCGGGCCCTGCCCGAACTTCAGTCCCGGCAGCCCCAACACCGTCGCCTTCTGGCATCGGCGCCAAGCCCACGAGACCACGATGCACCGCTGGGACGTGGAGGCTGCCGCCGGTGCGATTTCCCCAATCGAAGAGGGTTTCGCATCCGACGGAATCGACGAACTGTTCCACACCTTCACCCGAAATCGCGGGAAACAGGTGCTTGCCGGACCCCTCATCGTCAGGACCGATGACACCGATTCGACCTGGACGCTGGTCCCGGCGGAGAAGCCTGGACGCGTCGAGCTCACGCTCGAAGAAGTCGAACCCGTCGGCGTCCTCTCGGGAGCGGCGGAGCAGCTGCTGCTGGCCCTCTGGAAGCGCCTGCCGTTGGAGGTGGCCCGAGTCGAGATCGAGGGCGACACCGACACCGTCAGCGTCTTCGTGGCCGGACCGATCTCACCATGAGAAGGGCCCTCGCCGGCGAGGCGAGGGCCCTTTCGATCGCAATGAGGCTCAGGTCAGTTGACTGCGTCCTTCAGGGCCTTGCCCGCCTTGAAAGCCGGAGCCTTGGAGGCCTTGACCTGAATGGTCTCTCCGGTCTGGGGATTGCGGGCCGTCCGAGCGGCGCGATTGCGCACCTCGAAGGTCCCGAAACCGGTCAGTGAAACCTTCTCACCCTTCTTGAGCGCATCCGTGATGGCGTTGATGACGGCGTCCACGCTCGCCTGCGCTTCGCTCTTGCTGGAGTTCGTGGCAGCGGCTACGGCCTCCACAAGCTCAGACTTGTTCATGGGGTCTCCTCCTTGGAGATCGAACTACAGAAATGTGATTCTTGCTGGACAACGGCTCAACTGCAAGCACAGAACGGGTTCGACGTCAGATCAGGCCTAGCTCCCGGACCGTGTCGCGCTCCGCTTCGAGCTCGGCGACGGAGGCGTCGATACGGTCGCGAGACCACTCGTCGATCTCGAGATCCTGCACGATCTGCCACTCCCCGTCGCGGCACACGCAAGGGAACGACGACACCAGACCCTCGGGGACGCCGTACGAACCGTCCGACGGGACCGCCATCGACACCCAGTCGCCATCGGGGGTACCGAGCACCCAGTCGCGGACATGGTCGATGGCGGCGTTGGCGGCCGACGCCGCCGAGGACGCGCCTCGGGCTCGGATGATGGCGGCTCCCCGCTCGGCCACGGTGGGGATGAACGTCTCCTCCACCCAAGCGTGGTCGTCGACCACCTCGTAAGCGGAGCGCCCGTCGATCTCGCAGTGGAACAGGTCCGGGTACTGGGTCGATGAGTGGTTGCCCCAGATCGTCATCTTGCGGATCTCGCTCACCGGCACCCCAGCCTTCTTCGAGAGTTGGCTCAGCGCCCGGTTGTGGTCCAGGCGGGTCATCGCCGTGAACTGGCGGGGATCCAGGTGTTCGGCGTTGTTCAGGGCGATGAGGGCATTGGTGTTGGCCGGGTTGCCGACCACCAGCACCTTGACGTCCCGCGAGGCGACTTCGGAGAGCGCCTCACCTTGTGGTTTGAAGATCCCGCCGTTGGCCTCCAGGAGATCGCTGCGCTGCATCCCGTCCTTGCGGGGCATCGCTCCCACCAGGAGGGCGATGTCGGCGTCGGCGAACGCTTCCTTGGGGTCGGTCGTCGCCACCATCCCGGCTAGGAGAGGAAAGGCACAGTCCTCGAGCTCCATCACGACGCCGTGGAGGGCGTCGAGGGCCGGTGGGATCTCCAGCATCTGGAGGATGACGGGCTGGTCGGGCCCGAGCATCTCACCGGCCGCGATCCTGAACAACAGGCTGTAACCGATCTGTCCGGCCGCACCGGTCACGGCCACTCGTTTCGGTGAATTCATGGGGCGGAGAGTAGTGGTGTGGGTCTACCGCCCTCTCAAGCGCCACCCGCCGCCGTGCCGATGAAAAGCGGGTACGAATCGAAGGGTTTCCGTGGAACGTCTCCATTCCATCGTCGTGCGCGCCACCCTGGTCGCCGCCGTTCTCCTGGCGGTGATCTGTGTCGCCGCCACAGTCGTCTTCGCAGCGCCTCAGCTGCTCGCTTGGGCGGCCGTCGCCGCGCTCGTCGCCTGGTTCGCACGCAGGCGCCTCCCCCGTCTCTCCGACTGATCGGTGCCCGGGTGACCGGGCCCCTGGTTATGATTCTCCGGCCACGCCGAACCCGGCACGACGCCGGGTGGGGGGAACCAAACTCCCTCGGGGCGAATCCCGGCTCAGCCGGGTAGGGCAACCTTCCAGCCCGAGCCCGTCAGCTAACCCCCAAGGCGTATCCGGAAGGAGAAGACATGCTCGAGACGTTCTCCGCCGCGTCTCACAACGAGGTGCTGCAACTCGTCATCCAGATCGCCGTCCTGCTCCTGGTGGCGCGCCTTCTGGGCGGGATCTCCACCCGGCTGGGACAACCCTCGGTGATCGGCGAGATCCTCGCCGGGGTCTTGCTCGGCCCATCGCTTCTGTCCGGTCTCGTTCCCCAGGTCGGACGATGGATCTACCCCCAGACCGCAGTCCAGGGGAACCTGCTCGAGGTCATCTCCCTGCTCGGCGTGATGTTCCTCCTGGTCGTCACAGGACTCGAGACCGACCTCGACCTGATCCGGCGCAAGTCCCGGACGGCCGTCGGCGTCGCCATCGGCAGCCTCGTCATCCCGTTCGCTGCCAGCCTGGCTCTCGGCTACGCCCTCCCGATCGACCTCGTCGGCGCCCCTGAGCAGCGGACGGTCTTCGCCCTCTTCTTCGCCACTGCCCTCTCGATCTCGGCCATCCCCGTCCTCGCCAAGGTGCTGATGGACCTCGACCTGATGCGCCGGGACATCGGCCAGACGCTCCTCGCTTCGGGGATGATCGCCGATATCACCGGCTGGACGCTACTGGGGCTCGTCACCGCCCTCGCATCCGCCGACGCCCTCACCGGCGGGATCGTCGTCCGCACGCTGGGGGTGGTGGTCGTCTTCATCGCCGCCTCGGCGACGATCGGATTGTGGCTCGTCAACCGGGGCCTCGCTTTCGTCCAGGACCGGTTCCGGGGCCCGGACCACATGCTCACTCTCGTGGTGGTCCTCGCCTTCGCGTGGGGAGCGTTCACGCAAGCACTGCACCTGGAACCGGTGCTCGGCGCATTCGCCATCGGGATCCTCTTCGGCCGCTCCACCCGCCTGCAGCCGGACACCGTCCACAAGCTGGAGGGGATCGCGCTCGGGGTCTTCGCCCCCATCTTCTTCGCGGTTTCGGGACTCAAAGTGGACGTGTCGGCGATCATCGAGCCGCGCCTTCTCGCCGTGACCGCCGTCGTCGTTGCGGTGGCCACGGCTTCCAAGGTCGTCGGTGCCTACCTGGGCGCCCGCTATCTCGCCAAGCAGGACACATGGGCATCGCTGGCCTATGGCGCCGGCCTCAACGCCCGCGGAGCCCTCGAGATCATCGTTGCCGCCATCGGCCTCTCGCTCGGGATCCTGACCCAGGAGATGTTCTCGATCATCGTGGTCATGGCGATCGCCACTTCGATCATGACCCCCGTCGCCCTGCGCTACACGATCCGCCGGGTGGAGATCGATGAGGAGGAAGAGACCCGGCTCCGGAAGGAGGAGGCGCTGGAGGGATCGTTCGTCGGGGGGATCCGCCGGGTCCTCGTCCCGGTTCGCCCCGGGACGAACTCACCGGGATACACCCGGGAGATGCAAGCCACCCTCCTCCGCCAGCTCGGGGACCTCCAGGACATGAGCGTCACGCTGATGGCGGTCACCACCGCCGAGCAGCGCAACATCACCGCCCGCCAGCTCGGCCAGCTGAAGGAGATCTTCGAAGGCGCCGACGTGTCGACCCGGGCGGTGGTGTCGGACGACCCGGTGGCCGCGATCCTCCGGGAGGCCGAAGGCGACTACGACCTCATGGTCCTGGGCACGCCTACGGCCCGCGCCACCCGGGACAGTCTCTTCAGCGACGTCATCGACGACCTCGTGAAGCTGGCACCGTGCCCGACGATGCTCGTTCGGGGCGTGGCGAGCGACGAGGACTGGCGACCCCGCCGGATACTGGTGCCTGTCAACGGCACCGCCGCATCCCGCCGGGCGGCGGAGCTCGCCTTCGCCATGGCCGACGAGGACGTGGAGATGACCGCCGTCCACATCGTCACGCCGACACCCGGGGCGATAGCCCGCGGCGACCTGGCGGTGGAAGTGACCGCCGAGATGGAGAAGGTCGGCTTGGCGCTGGGACGGGCCGCGGCCACGTACATCCGCCGCGCCGCCGACCCCGAGTCGGGGATCATGGCCGCGATAGACGAGTTCCAGCCCGACTTGCTCGTTCTCGGAACGAGTGTCCGGGCGGGCACGACCCGCCTCCACCTCGGGCCCCGAGTGGAGTTCCTCGTCCGACAGGCGCCGTGTCCGGTGGTGGTCGTCAACAGCTGACGACCACCACCGGCGTCACATCCGTTCGATGATGGCGGAGCCGAACTCGGAGGTCTTGACCTCAGTGGCGCCGTCCATGAGGCGGGCGAAGTCGTAGGTGACGATCTTGTTCCCGATCGTCGCCTCCAGGGCGGAGACGACCAGGTCGGCCGCCTCGTTCCAACCCATGTACCGGAACATCATCTCGCCGGAGAGGATCACGGACCCCGGGTTCACCTTGTCCTGGCCGGCGTACTTGGGCGCGGTCCCGTGAGTCGCCTCGAACACGGCGTACCCGTTGTCGTAGTTGATGTTCCCGCCGGGGGCGATGCCGATGCCGCCGACCTGGGCGGCGAGGGCGTCGGAGATGTAGTCGCCGTTGAGGTTCATCGTGGCGATCACGTCGTAGTTGGCCGGCCGGGTGAGGATCTGCTGGAGGAATGCGTCGGCGATGACGTCTTGGACCAGCAGCTTGTCTCCCGGCTCCCCTCCACTCGCCTCCCAGGAGACGGCGACGTCGGAGAACTCCTCCTCGACGAGCTCGTAGCCCCAGTTGCGGAAGGCGCCCTCGGTGAACTTCATGATGTTGCCCTTGTGGACGAGGGTCACCGACTTGCGGCTGTTGGCGAGGGCGTAGTTGATGGCGGCCCGGATGAGCCGCTTGGAGCCGGTCTCGGAAACGGGCTTGATACCGATCCCCGAGTCGGGGCGGATCTCCCAGCCGAACTCCTCGTCGAGGAACTCGAGGAGCTTGCGCGCGCCCTCGGTCTCGGCCTCCAACTCCTTGCCGGCGTACACGTCCTCGGTGTTCTCACGGAAGATCACCATGTCGACGAGCTCGGGCTGCTTGACGGGCGAGGGAACACCCTTGAACCAGCGCACCGGGCGCACGCAGGCGTAGAGGTCGAGGGTCTGACGAAGAGCCACGTTCAGAGAACGGATGCCCCCACCCACCGGCGTGGTGAGGGGGCCCTTGATCCCGACGAGGTGCTCGCGGAACGCATCCACGGTCTCGTCGGGGAGCCAGGAACCGGTCTCGTTGTACGCCTTCTCGCCGGCGAGGACCTCTTTCCAGACCAGACGGCGCTGCCCGCCGTAGGCTTTCTCCACGGCGGCGTCGAACACCCGCACGGCGGCGGCCCAGATGTCGGGTCCGGTGCCGTCGCCTTCTATGAACGGGATGATCGGGTCGTTGGGCACCTGGAGGCCCTCAGGCCCCATGGTGATAGAAGAGGGCATGTGAAACTCCTGAAGGGGTTGACGTCTGTGCTCGCAGGGTAACGGAACCGACTCGACGTCGGTTCGGCTCGCCTCTGGACGGGCCTACCATCTGCTCCCGTGACCACCACGACCGCCCAGCGTCCGGCTGCCGACCAGTTCATGCGGCGCCTGCTGCGGATCGAAGGCGACCCGGTCCCTGGAGCAGTGTTCGACGCCCAGAACAAGCTGCGCAGCTCGATCATCATCTCCGGGATCCGCTGCATCATCACGTACCTGTTGGTCCCGATCGTCACGCCGCTGATCGGGTTCATGGGTGTGGTGGCCGCCCCCGTGTCGATCGTCTTGTCGATCCTGGCGATCGTCCTCGGTTACAACAGCCTCCGCCGGTTCTGGCTCGCCGACCACCGGCTGAGGTGGCGCTACACCGCCTTCATCGCCGTGGTGTGGGTGCTCTTGATCGTCGGCATCGGAATGGACGTCTCCCACCTAGTCGGCTGACATCCACAACTCGTGATCCGGCCCGCGTCGTGATCCGGCCCGCGCTGAGCCGATAGAGTCGAACCCAGTGGCGAACCGATCCGACGAGGGCAGACTCGTCCGAGGGCGAGACGCCGCCCGGCGCCAGTCCTGGGAGGAAACGTTCGACGCGTTCGCGGACGCCGAGGCGAATGGGGAGCCGTTCCTGCCCACCGACCTCGAAACGTGGTCGGTCTCCGCCTACCTCCTGGGCCGCCTCGACGAGGCCCTCGACGCAATGACGGCCGCCCACAATGCCCACGCCCGGGCAGGCGACATCGAAGACGCTGTCCGCTGTGGTTTCTGGATGAGCCACATGCTGGTGGGCCAGGGCGACATCGCCCAGGCGGGAGGGTGGATCGCTCGTTGCCGCCGCTTGATCGGGGACACTCCGCCGACCCACGACCGAACGAGCGACTACTGCGACCTCTTCGAGTCGTTCCGGTTGATCGCCCTCGAACGGCGCTACCAGGACGGGATAGACGTCGCTTCGCGCATCGTGGAGAGCAACCGGACAAGCGGAGACCGCGACCTGTACGCCCTCGGTCTCAACAACATCGGCCGAGCCCGCATCCGCATGGGCTCGGTGACCCCGGGAATCCAGGCGCTCGACGAGGCGATGGTGGCGGTGGTCTCGAGCGAGGTGAGCCCCGCAGCCGCCGGCACCGTCTACTGCTCCCTGATCGAGGCGTGCGAAGAGATCGCCGATCTCGGCCGGGCGCAGGAATGGACCGGCGCACTGACCGACTGGTGTGGCCGGCAGAACGGAATGGTCACCTTCACCGGCCAATGTCTGTCGCATCGTTCGGCGATCCTGCGTCGACGCGGCGATTGGGCCGGGGCCGAAGCGGAAGCACGTCGTGCATGTGAGCGGTTCATGCGAGCGGCCGCCCACATGGTCGGCCGCGCCCTGTACGAGCTCGGTGAAGTCCACCGGCTGCGCGGCGACACCGCCGGCGCCGAGGACGCCTACCGGCGGGCACGGGAGGCAGGACACGAGCCGCAGCCGGGTCTCGCTCTCCTTCGCCTCTCACAGGGCCGCATCGACGCCGCGGCCGCCGCGCTCGACCGGCTGCTGACGGAACGGACCGACACCGTTTCGCGGGTCCCCCTCCTGGGACCGCACGTCGACGTGATGCTCGAAGCGTTGCGGATCGAAGACGCCCATCGCAGCGCCTCCGAGCTCGAAGCGGCAGCGCAGACGTTCGGAACGTCGGCCCTGGAGGCAGAATCCGACCGGGCCGTTGGGGCCGTCATGCTCGCCCGAGGCGACGCCGACTCGGCCATCGGGAGGCTCCGACGCGCCCGCGCCTCGTGGGACCGCCTGTCCGCACCGTATGAAGCGGCCCGCACCCAGTTACTGCTGAGTCGTGCCTGTCGTGCATTGGGTGACGGCGAGACGGCCGATTCCGAGCTCGAGATGGCCCGCTCGACGTTCGAAAGGCTCGGTGCCCGACCCGAGCTGAGCCGGATACCCACCGACGGTCGGAGATCGACACACGGGTTGTCGAGCCGCGAACTCGAGGTCCTCCGTCTCGTGGCCTCCGGCATGACGAACCAGGAGATCGCCGACGAGTTGTACCTGGCAGTCAAGACCGTGGATCGCCACGTTTCGAACATCCTGACGAAGCTCGACGTCGGTTCGCGCACGGCAGCTGCCGCGTTCGCCTACCGGAACGCTCTCGTCTGACACGCCGTCCTGGGTGATTTCACCCATCTCATCAGGCTGGGGAAGAGCAACATTCCCGAAGATGCCGACGGTGGGGTCCCATAGGTTCGTCTCCGAGCGAGACGCAGGAGAGTACGCGTGGCTGCCTTCGACACCGAGTACATCGACACCGTGGTCATAGGAGGCGGCCAGGCCGGCCTGTCGGTCGGCCACCACCTGGCCGCACATGGGGTCGACTTCGTCATCCTCGACGCCAACCCCCGCATCGGTGACGCGTGGCGCAACCGTTGGGACTCCCTCCGAGTGTTCACCCCGGCCAAGTTCAGCGGGCTCGACGGCATGCCGTACCCGGCGCATCCGGACTACTTCCCCACCAAGGACGAATACGCCGACTATCTCGAGGCCTACGCCCACCGATTCGATCTGCCCGTGCGCCTCGGGGTCGAGGTCGACAGGCTGACCAGACGCGGCGACCACTACGTGGTGGCAGCCGGCGACGAGATGATCGAGGTGAACAACGTCGTCGTGGCGATGGCCCACTATCAGGTGCCGAAGGTCCCGGCCTTCGCCGCCGAGTTGGACCCGTCGATCTTCCAGATCCATTCCCGCGACTACCGGAACCCGTCCCAGCTGCATCCTGGGGATGCGTTGGTCGTCGGGGCGGGCAACTCCGGGGTGGAGATCGCACTCGACATCCACGACGGCCGCCGGGTCTGGCTCGCCGGGGACTACCCGGGTCACATCCCGTTCGCCATCGACAGCTTCCTGGCGCGAAAGCTCCTGGTGCGATTGGTGTTGCGGGGCCTCTTCCACCGACTCCTCAGCGAGCGGACTCCTATCGGACGTCGTTTCCGGGACAGAAAGATGGGCCACGGAGTGCCGCTGGTCCGCACCAAGCCACGTGACATCGATGCGGCAGGCATCGAGCACGTTGCCCGCGTGGAAGGAGTCAGCCAAGGGCTACCCCGCCTCGCCGCCGGCCGCACGATCGACGTCGCCAACGTCGTCTGGTGCACGGGCTTCGAGCCGGGCTTCTCGTGGATCGACATCGACGTGATGGAGAACGGGTTCCCCCGTCATCGGAGAGGCGTCGTCGAGGAATCACCTGGGCTCTTCTTCGTCGGCCTCGAGTTCCTCTACGCCGTGTCGTCATCGCAGTTCCACGGCGTGGGACGCGACGCCGCTCACGTCGCTCGAGCGGTCGCCTCCCGGAGGCCGTCGGCGGTCGGCGCAACGACCGGCTAGCCACTGCGGGGCCGAGGTGCTTCTACGACCGGGCAGCCGCGAGGGTGTTGACGAGCAGCATCGCCCGGGTCATGGGTCCCACCCCGCCGGGAACGGGGGTGATGGCGCCGGCGACCTCGGCCACCTCCTCGTAGGCGACATCTCCGACGAGACGGCCGTCCACCCGGTTGATACCCACATCGATCACGGTCGCTCCCGGGGCGACGAAGTCGGCCGTCACCATCTGCGGGACGCCCACTGCGGCGACGAGGATGTCGGCAGAGCGGGCCAGGCCGGCCAAGTCGGTGGTGCGGGAGTGAGCGATCGTGACGGTGGCGTCGGCGCCGCGGGCAGACAGCATCAGCGCCAGGGGGCGTCCGACGAGAAACGATCGGCCGATGACCACCGCTCGCTTTCCCGTGACTGAGATCCCGTAGTGGTCGAGGATGCGCATGACTCCGCTCGGCGTGCAGGGACGCAGACCGGGCTTGTCGAGCACCAGCCGGCCGAGGTTGAACGGGTGCAACCCGTCGACGTCTTTTCGGGGGTCGATTCGCTCCACGGCTGCCTCCCCGTCCAGATCACCCGGCAGCGGCAGCTGGACGAGGATGCCGTCGACTTCGTCGTCGGCGTTGAGGCGATCGATCAGCGTGTGGAGCTCGTCCTGGGAGATGGAGGAATCGAGCTCGTGGTGGACAGAGCGGATTCCCACCTCGGCGGCGTCGTTGCGCTTGCCTCTCACGTAGGAGTGGGAGGCGGGGTCGTCACCGACGAGGACGGTGGCGAGCCCGGGCGTACTCGGCATCTCGGCGACGGCGGAGGCGACTTCTTCTTTCACCCGCGCCGCGACCGCTCTTCCGTCGAGGATGGTCGCTGTCATGGGCGCCGACGGTAGCGCCTGGGCGGGCCCGTCAGCGCCGTCGACGTCGCCTGACTTCGGTCTCCGGGGCATCCTCCACCGTGTCGACGGTCACATCGCCCCGGGGTGTCTCGCTCGTGGCGGCCGGAGGAGGCGGGGACGTTTCCGGCGTCTCCTCCTGCGCCCGGGCGACTTCCCGCTCACCGACTTCCAGCCAGCGCTCGATCCGGCTGCGCATCGGGACGATGCCACCGCCTCCGATGGCGACGATCGCCGAGCCGACGACGATGGCCAGGATGGCGTAGAAGAGGCCGATGACGATGGCGGGCGCGATCCGCAACTGGGTCAGGGCGGCGAACACGCCGATGAGGAGAACGGCCACGTAGGCGGCGACGGCGAGGAAGCGGCCGTACTGGACCCCGCCGATCGCCCCCCGAACGATGTCACGGACAGCCGAGGCGAGGTAGGAGGCGACGACCATGATGAGAATCGCCACGAAGATGTTCGGCAGGTAGGCGACGACGCCCTCGATGAGGTCGGACACGGGGTTCGGGCCGAAAACGCCGAAGGCCAACTGGAGCACGATCAGGAACAGGGCATAGAAGACGACCTTGGCGAGCAGGTCGCTGGCGTCGATCTCGGTGCCGCCCAAGAACCGCCGCACACCGCCCCGTTCCACCCACCGGTCGAAGCCGATCTTCTCGAGGACCGTATCGAGGAGACTGGAGACGGCGCGAGCGACCAGCCACCCCACGATCAGGATGAGAAGGAAGAGGAGGATCTTCGGGGTCAGTTCGACCACACGCGCCCAAGCGCGGGCAAAGGTCTCTGAGAAGTCCACCTGTGCGAGCAACATCGGCCGCCTTTCGGTTGCGGGCCGCCGCGGCCTACCCGAGGGACTCGAGGACGAAACGTGGCTTCAGTGGAGGAAGTGGCGTCTTCCGGTGAACACGAGCGCCACTCCGAGCCGGTCGGCTGCGGCGATGACCTCGTCGTCGCGGCGTGCGCCTCCCGGCTCGACGACGGCGGTCACCCCCGCTTCTGCCAGGGTCTCGAGGCCGTCGGCGAACGGGAAGAAGGCGTCCGAAGCCGCCACCGCCCCATGGGCCCGGTCGCCGGCGCGGGCGACCGCCCGTTGGGCAGCACCCACGCGGCTCTGGTCCCCTGCACCGACTCCGATCGCCGCTCCGTCCTTGGCGACCACGATCGCATTGGACTTCGTGGCGGCAGCCACGGTCCAGGCGAAGCGCAGATCCTCCATCTCGGTGTCGGTGGGACCACGTTTCGAGACGGTCTCCCACTCTTCGCCGCCGGGCGCGTCACGGACCTGGGCGACGAACCCTCCCTCGATCCGCCTGAGGTCCAGTCCGTCGTCTCCCGGCGGTTCGGCGGCGAGAACGCGCAGGTTGGGTTTGGTGGAGAGGATGGAAGCGGCCACTTCGTCCACCACGGGGGCCACCACCACCTCGACGAAGTTGGCGGTGATGGCTTCGGCGGTGGCTGCGTCCAGCGGACGGTTGATGCCCACCACCCCGCCGAAGGCCGAGAGCGGGTCGCAGTCCCAGGCGCGGGCGAAGGCGGTGGCGGGATCGGCCGCCACCGCCACGCCGCAGGGGTTGGTGTGCTTGACGATCACCACCGCCGGCGACTCGAACCGACATGCCAGCCGCCACGCCGCCTCGGCATCGAGGTGGTTGTTGAACGACATCTCCTTCCCTTGCAGCAGTCGGGCATCCGCCCACCAGGCAACGGCGCCCACCTGCCGGTAGGAGGCGCCGGGCTGGTGCGGGTTCTCGCCGTAGCGCAGGGAATCCACGCGCTCCAGAGGCAGGACCATCCGCTGCGGGAGCGTCCCGGGATGGAGCCAGGCGGTGATGGCGGCGTCGTAGCGAGCGGTGCGGAAGAAGGCAGCCGCGGCCAGACGGCGTCTGAGCTCGAGCTCCAACCCGCCCTCGGCGACCGCGGCGGCCACCTCCTCGTACTGGGAGGGATCTGTCACCACCCCCACCCAGGCGTGGTTCTTCGCCGCCGCTCGCACCATCGTGGGGCCGCCGATGTCGATCTTCTCCACGATCTCGGCTTCGGTGGCGTCGTCGCGGGAAACGGTCTCCTCGAACGGGTAGAGGTTGACGACCACCAGTTGGAAAGGGCGGATGCCGTGGCGGTCCAGGTCCTGGCGGTGGTGCTCATCGCCGAGATCCGCCAGGATCCCGCCGTGGATCGCCGGATGGAGCGTCTTGACCCTGCCGCCCAGCATCTCAGGCGCGCCTGTGACCTCCTCGACAGGTGTCACCGCTAGTCCGGCGTCCCGCAGCGCCTCCGCGGTTCCTCCCGAAGACACGATCTCCACGCCCGCCTCGACCAGGCGGGTCGCGAAGGAAACCAGACCCGCCTTGTCGTACACGGAGACGAGGGCACGTTCGACCGCCAACCGGCTCATCTCTTCCTCCATTCCACCCTCCGGCCACTGACCTCGATCTCGCCGCGGGCGAGCGCATCGACCACTGCCGGGTAGATGACGTGCTCTTGCCGGCGGATCCGGGCGTGGAGGGCATCTTCATCGTCGTCGGGGAGCACCTCGACGGGCACCTGGGCGATGATCGGCCCGTGGTCCACCTGCTCGTCCACGAAGTGGACGGTGACACCGGTCTGTTTGACGCCGTGGGCGAGGGCCTGGGCAACGGCGTTCGACCCCGGAAACGCCGGGAGCAGCGACGGGTGGATGTTCACGATCCGATCCGGGAAACGCCGGATCGCCTCCGGACCGAGGATGCGCATGAACCCGGCGAGCACCACCCACGCCGCGCCGCATCGTTCCAGGGCATCACAGATCCGATGGGTGAAGTCGTCGCGGTCGCCGTTCCAGGGGACCACCACGGTCTCAGCGCCGACGGCACGGGCCCGGTCGAGAGCGGGAGCGTCGACGCGGTCGGAGATGACGGTGGCGACTCTGTAGGAGCCCTGGTGATCGATCAGAGCCTGCAGGTTCGTACCAGATCCGGATACGAGTACGGCGATGTCGATCGGCTGGCTCAACGGCGGCGAAGTGTAGGCGTCTGTGATGGCCTCACCGACGTCCATCGAGAGGCGGCTTCGGGTACCGTAGCGGCGTGGAGATCAGCCAGATCCCGGCCCATGAATGGGAACACTGGGTGAAAGAGAACGACGCCGTCGTCCTCGACGTCAGGGAACCGTTCGAGTGGGAGCTCGGGACGTTGCCTGGGGCGGTCAAGATCCGCCTCGCCGACCTCCCGTCCTCCCTCGAGTCGCTCGACCCTGCCCGCCCGACCCTGGTCGTGTGCCGATCGGGCGGTCGCAGCCTCCAAGCCGCCGCCTTCCTGGCGATGTCCGGTTTCGACAAGGCGGCGAACATGGCCGGGGGCATGCACGCCCTGGGGATGCAGGCGTGATCGAGGTCCACTCGTTCCGCACCGAGGGCCTCGGCGACTCCTCCTACCTGGTCAAGTTCGACGGCCGTGCCGTCCTGGTCGATCCTCAGCGCGATGTCGACCGCTTCCTCGAGCATCTCGACGGCGCCGAGCTGCGATGGGTACTCGAGACCCACCTCCATAACGACTACGTCTCGGGTGGCCTGTCGGCTGCCCGCCTCACGGGGGCGGAGCTGGTGCTGCCGGCGTCGGCTGCCCCCGCGTTCCGTCACACCCCCGCCCACCACGGAGAGGACCTGGCCGACGGCCCCCTCTCGATCCGACCGGTCCACACCCCGGGGCACACCCCTGAGCACACGAGCTACGTGCTGATGGTCGACGGACGGCCGGAGGCGATCTTTTCCGGCGGGTCGTTGCTCGTGGGCTCGGCCGGCAGGAGCGACCTCTTGGGCATCGATCGCGCCGAGACGTTGGCCCGGCTGCAATACCGGTCGCTGCGGCGACTCGCTTCGTTCCCGCCGGCAACGGGCCTCTACCCGACACACGGGGCGGGTTCGTTCTGCACCGCCTCCGAAGCAGGAAGCACCACGTCGACGATCGGGGCGGAGATACGCGGCAATCCGGCGTTGGCCCACCCGGACGAGGACGCCTTCATCTCGGCCCATCTCTCCGACCTGCAGCCGTATCCTCGCTACTACGCCCGGATGGGTGCCATCAACCTGGCCGGGCCGCCGCCGATGCCGCCGCTCGTGGCGAAGGTCCTCCACCCCGACGACGTCGACCCTTTGACGTCCGTGATCGACGTCCGCTCCGCCGACGACTTCGCGGCCGGTCACTTCCCGGGATCGCTGAACATCCCGATGAGCGATCAGTTCGGGACCTGGTTCGGCTGGCTGGTCCCGATCGACGAACCCGCCGTGCTCGTGGTGTCGGACGGCGACCACGCCCGGGAAGCTCTCCTCCAACTCGCCCGAATCGGCATCGACGAGGTCTCGGGGGTGGTCGTGGGACGGGCGGGTCCGGTCGCCAGCCGTACCAGCCGGGTGTGGCAGATACCCGACGGCGCGCAGATCCTCGACGTGCGCTCCCCAGGTGAGCGGGCGGCCTTCGCCCCTGCCGGGACGTTCCATGCCTACGTTCCCGACCTCCTGGACGGCCCGCCGGAAGAAATCGACCAGGCGGAGCCGGTCTGGGTGGTCTGTGCCTCCGGGTACCGTTCGGCGATCGCCGCCTCCATCCTCCGCCGTCACGGCGTCGACGCCATCCCGGTGGTCGACGCCGGGGTCACGGATCTGAACCGCCGACGCTTCTCCTCCGTATAGGCCCAGGAACGTCCACAGGGGTCTTCGAACCCGGAGGAGGGGCCGATGAGACGCACACCTACAGCGGTGGCCATCGTCGCCATAGCCGTGGCCGCATGTGGAGGAGCCGAGACACAGGAGACGACCGCCGCTGCGCCGGGAACGACCGCGGCGCAGGCGACCCTGGAGACCTCGCCGCCCACGACCACGGCGGACACCTCGCTCCCTGAGACGACCCCCGCCTCCCACGGAGGCGCCTACGCCGTCCCCGACACCGCGCCGGCAGACGACGCCGCGGCAGGCAACGCGGCTCTCGCCGTCGCCGACACCGAACTAGGCGAGATCCTCGTCGATGCCGACGGAATGACGCTCTACGTCTTCTTGCCCGACGCGCAGGGTGCGAGCACCTGTTACGACGACTGCGCCGCCAACTGGCCGCCGTTCGTCGGTGAACCGACCGCCGCCGAGGGCATCGACGAAGCCCTGCTCGGAACGACCGAGCGTGACGACGGGGAAATCCAGGTGACGTACAACGGCTGGCCGCTGTACTACTTCGCAGCCGACAGCGCCCCCGGAGATCTCAATGGGCAGGGAGTGGGGGAAAACTGGTTCGTCGTCGACCCCTCCGGCGAAGTGGTCGAAGGCTGAACCCGGGAGCCGGGAGCCCTCTGCCGGCTCCCGGTTCCCCCACTAGCCGGCGGCACCTGGCAACCTGAGAGCCGTGCGCCGCTCAGTTGTCCTTCTGTTGTTCCTCGCCGCCTGCGCCAACGCCGCTCCCCCGGCGCCGACCGACGAGCCGGCCCCACCCACCGCCGCTCCGCCGAGCACCATCGCTCCTACGACGACCATCCCTCCTGCCACTGCCGCGCCCGAGCCGTCC
>Ga0079224_100004410_pt1 | contig 18180 bp, 16 predicted proteins | sample Stecom2015_FD_80414 | JGI IMG/M metagenome (GOLD analysis project Ga0079224, IMG submission 80414) | Agricultural soil microbial communities from Utah to study Nitrogen management - Steer compost 2015 | ecosystem: Environmental > Terrestrial > Soil > Agricultural land | place: USA: Utah...
CGGCCGATCGACATCCACCAGTGTCGCACCGCACTTGAAGCACGTTCCCGGACTCAGACTCGCAAACATCTTGCAAGAAGGGCACTTGTACATGAGCAGCAACGCTCAACGAGAGCCGACGTTGTACGCCGCGTCAAGCAGAGCGCGGCACACGTGCGCGCGCACGAACGCCTCCACCCCAATCACCCGGGCGTCGCTGATGGGTCACGGCACACCGAACCCGCGAAGTAGGCGGCCATTTGCATCGCGGGTCACGACGAAGGCTCCAGCGCCAACACCGGTTTCGAGAGGGAACGCCACGTGGGGGTCTCGGAGGTGCTTTCCGGGCCGGCGATTCGCTGTGCGTTCGTGAACGAGAAGCGCACGCCGCCACCGCCGACGAAGACTCCGAGCAGCAGGGCGAGGACTTGGAAACCGGAATGGATGCGAGTGGGAAACCCGGGGGCGTCGTCGAAGTGCGCTCCGAGGACTCGACGGGTTAGCCCCCCCGTGGCGTCGCCCGCTCAATGCAACGTATACCACTGCCCGTCATGGTGAACCCGCGGCACCTCCGTCTCACTCGGCGTCGGAGCGGGCGGCAGCGCGTTGTCCTGCGGTGAACGCGCAAGGACGATATGGACGCGTTCGCCCTGCGCCCGAGCGAAGCGTTGCCGCATCTGGTCCTCTCGCGCCTCCTCGCGGGCCCAGCGGGCGAGGGTGGCGCGCATGCGGGCGCGGCGTTTGCGCCAGCCGAGGACGAAGAGGCCGAGGATGCCGGTCCAGATGACGCTGCCGCTGAAGAGGACGGGCCAGAAGGTGTAGCGCTTGGCGACGTCTTCGCGCCATTCGCGCTCGAGCTCTTGGAGGTCGATGCCGTAGGAGCCGAGGAGAGCAGCGGGGAATTCGTTGCCGGTGCGGAGGCGCTCGATGAGGGCGTGGAAACGATGCTGCTCGCGATCGCGGACTAGGAAGCGGACGACGTCGACGGCTTGGGCGTAGGCGACGGAGACGCGGCTCTCTTGCCTGGGGAATTGGCGCTCGATGCGAGAGAGGGGGAGGAGGGTGCCGGCGACGGTGGCGGTCCAGAGAGCCTGGAGGCGGTCGAAGGAGGTCTCGCCCGACGCGAGGACGGCGAAGCCTTCGTTGAACCAGCGCGGGACGTGGGCGCCGCGGACGGCCTCGTGGAGGGCGACGTGGGCGAGCTCGTGACGGAAGACCTGGACGAGGTCGTGGTTGTCGTTGGGGTGAACGGGGGCGAGCGTGAGGAGGACGAGGCCGAGGTCGGAGTAGGCGACGCCGGACGCGTACTCGGGGAACGGCGCTTCGGAGGGCGCGAAGGTGGCCATTTCTCCGGGGGTGCGCGCGACGTCGACGCGCACGCCGGAGAGCGCGGGGAACCCGAGGCGCTCGCTGAGCTCGTTGCGAATGACGGTGGACTCCTCGATGAGCGGCTGGATGCGCTCGCGCACGGAGGGGTGGTAGTAGAAGCGGATCCAACCGCCGTCGAAGACGTTGAAGCCGGGGGGCGGCGGCGGCATGGAGACGCGCCGGCCTGCGAGGCGCGGGGCATCGCCGGGTGTCGCGGGCTCGCTGTCGGCGGGGGCGTCGGCGTCGACCCGCGCAGTGGTGCCGCCGGCGGAGAGGACCTTCGCGGGCGCCTCGTGCTCGGGCGCGGCCGAGCTCGGCGTCGCGAACGCGAAGGTGAACAGGAAGAGCGCGAGCCCGAAGCGTCGGAATGCGAGGAGCGCACGGCGGGCCACACGCCAGGGCTGCATGGCCTCAAACTATGGACCGATTCGGGCGCTTTCGCCTCCCGCCCGTTCGGGCTACTCACGCCTAGCGGACGAGCCAGGCAAGGGGTGCGAGCAACACGGGTGATGCGTCCCGAGCCGCAACGCCGCCGAGACCCACGGCGACGAGCACGCCCACCGTGACGAGGCCGGCCCACACCGGGAGACCGAGGCGCTCGGACGCCCGGCGAATCGCTTCGGGCCACGGTGGCACGAGGAGGAGCGCCGCGATCCCGAGCGCGAGCGCCCCCTCCACAACTGGGCGCGCTCCCCCCCGCACGAGAAGGAGGATCAGCGCCGCCGCGGGGCCCAGCGCGGCGAGCGCGAGGACGCCCCGCTGCACGGCGCGGGCGCGCGCGGGGGTGGTCGGTGCCGTGAGGATGCGAAATACCGCGCCGCTCGTCAGGATCACGCCGAACGCCGCCGCGAGGGCGAAGGTGACCGCACCCAGGGGTCGATGGTGGGTTGCGCTTTTCAGCAAGGCCGCAAACCCGGCGAGCAGCGGCGCGGAGAGACCGAGGCCGGCCAAAACGGCGAGCACGGGCGCGCCGAGCGGGCGCCGGATCGCGAGGCCAGCGAGCAGTGGGCCGAGCACGAGCGCCTGCGCCCCGGCGAGAACGACCCACGCCGCGGCGACGCTCTCGACGCGCAGAGCCGCGGGGACTGCCGCGATCGCCGAGGCGACCGCGGCGACGAGGAGCCGGGAGCGCGCCGTCACACGGGGCGCAGCTCAAGCCGCACGCGGCTCGCGAGCGGACGCGGCACGTATCCGTTCGCCAGATACCAGCGGATGGCGCGCGACAGGGTCTCGCGCGCGGGGCGGTGCGTGTAGCCGAGCTCGCGCTCTGCCTTCGCGCTGGTCACCCACATGCGGCCCCACGCGTAGTCGCGAACCATGCGCGTCGTGAGCAGCGGCTCGTCGTCGGAGAAGCGCTCCATCGCCCACCCGACGAGGCGCAACACGGTGGGGCTCGGCGTGCCTCCGGGCTCCGCGAGGCCGGTGAGCTCGTGCAGCAGCGACAGAATCTGTCGGTACGTGAGGTTTTCGCCGCCGAGGATGTAGCGCTCGCCAGTGCGCCCGCGCTCCATCGCGAGGCGGTGTCCCTCGACGACGTCGTCCACGTCGACGACGCAGATTCCGCCGTCGGTGACGGGCAGCCGACGCCCGGGCCCGAGCTTGAGGTACTCGACGAGCGCGCGTCCGTTCGCGGTGGGCCGTCGATCGCCGGGGCCGAAGACGGACGCGGGCATCACCGTCACGATCGGCAAGCCGCGCCCGACGTACTCGTCGACGACGGCGAGCTGCTCGCTCTTCGCACGGATGTAGACCTCCGGGTCGGTGAGCCGGAAGGGATGTTCCTCGTTCATCGGCTCGTCGCCCTTCGTGACGCCGAGCGCGGCCACGCTGCTCGTCACCACGATGCGCTCCACGTCTCGCTGGCTCACGGCCTCGAAGACGGCGCGCGTTCCATCCACCGTGGGCTGAACGATCTCGCCGGGACGACGGCTCGTGAACTTGAACACGGCCGCGACGTGGTAGAGGCGATCACAGCCCGCGAGCGCACGATAGACGGTGTCCCGCACCATCACGTCGCCGTACGCGAGCTGCATGCGGTCGGGTGAGATCCCCATCAGGCCGGTGAGATCCGAGCCGGGGCGAACGAATGCCTTCACCTTCTCGCCGCGCTCGACGAGGCGGCGAACGAGCGTCGAGCCGATGAAGCCCGAAGCTCCCGTGACGAGCGTCCACTTCGATCGCATGGCCTCGCTCCTACCACGCTCGTGCCGATTTTCGCGAATGCGGTCGCACTGCATTCCGGTGACTGCTGGTGGAACGGCGCTCGGCCGGTCTCCCAGCAGCGGTGAATTTATTCGGCATAACTGCGAATTGATGAGTGTTTCCCAAGCTTTCCCTCCGGCGTGCCTCGTCGTTCTGAGCTAGCCTGGGCTTCTACCCCGACGTGGGGGAGTCGCATTCGGAGGTTCCTGCGTGGCGAGCAACGAGAACGAGAACGACGAGCGTTGGTACGTGCAGTTCGACTCTCGAGAGGTCCGCTTGATGACACTCGAGGAGCTAGACGCGGCGTTCGAGCAGGGCCTGATCCACGGGAAGACGTTCGTCATCGAGGTGGGTGGCACGCAGTGGAAGACGCTCGCCGAGGTGGCCGGCCTCGGGGATGACGCGGAAGAGTCGCCCGAGGAGCCGGAATCCCCCTTCACGAGTGGAACGGCGCAGTCGCCGTTCCAGAGCGTGGACGCGCAGCCCGCGGCAGAGCCGGCCCCGGTCGTCGGCGGAGCCGCCGCGGCCGCCGCTGCCGCTGCGAGGGCCCGCGCCGAAGCCGCGGCCGCCGCACGCGCGGCCGGAGCCGGACAAGATGCCTGGCCGCCGACGGCGAGCGTCGCGCCGGCTCAGCCTTCCATGACGCAGGCCCCCGCGGCCGCGCCGTCGATGGTGCCGGGGCCGATGAGCCTCGCGCCCGCAGCGCCGACGGCGTCGCCGTCGATGACGCCGGGACCGATGAGCATGGCGCCGGTGGTTCAGGACATCGGCGATATCGATCTCGACGCGACGCTGAGGCGTGGCAAGCGCAAGACGCTCGCGGTGGTGGTGGTCTCGGCGGCCGCCATCATCGGTGGCCTCGGGTTCGCGATCTCGCGCCTCGACCAGCCGCCCACGCCCGAGCCCGCCGCGGCGGCGCCGGTGCCCACGGCCACGTTCAAGTCGAGCACCACGACGTCCTCGTACGCGAGCACGAGCACGACGAACACCGGCTCGACGACGACCGCGTCGGATACGAAGCCGGCGGACGACCCCTCGAGCACGAAGCCGTCCGAGACGACCAAGAGCTCCGGCAACCTGACCGAGGACATGAAGCGCGCCTTGCTCGCCCAGGACAAGGAGCGGAGCGCGAAGCGCGGCAAGCGCGCCACGAAGACGAAGACGAAGCAGCGCCCCGCGCGCCGCGCGCCGAGCGGCCCGTCCACCGGGCTGAAGGGCAACGGCGACGCGCACGACCCGCTGAACTCGAACCTGTGATGTGAGGGAGGCTTCGTCCCCCCTCCCCGATTCGTCCGCGCGTGCACGCCACGCGGTCGATAGTCGTGAGCGCGCGATACGCCGTCGTTCAGGGATCCGTGCGCGGCTCGCCCGCTCTGCGCCCGTTTTGGATTGCCTCGTTTTGGGGTTGGGGCCCCAAAACCTGGCCCGCCGAACTCACTTCGGCGACGCGGGGACGGAGCCGGATGACCGACACGTTCGCGGCACGCTGCTGATCGCGCGCTCGACCAGGGCTTTGGCGTCGCTCTCGAGGAGGGAGGCGACGGCGCGCTCGGCTTCGTCGGAACCGATCTGAACGAGGGCGCGCAGCGCGGCTTCGGCGAGCGCGAGCTCGTCGGCAGTGCCGCGGGGATCGGCCACGCGGCGCGCGAGGGTGTGGAGGAGCGCGACGCTGTCGCGATCGCAGAGGCGACCGAGGCTCAGGGCCGCGGCGCGACGCACCTCGGGCGCCTCCTCGCGATCGTCGACTCGCTCGCGGAGCAAGGGCGCCGCGCCGGGTGAGCGCCGCGCGCCGAGGCTGTCAGCGACGGCCGCGCGCACGACGGGCGACGGATCCTCTTCGAAGGCTTCGAGCAGGACCTTTCGCGAGCTCCGATCGTCCGGGAGCGCACCGAGCGCTTGCGCCGCCGCGCGCCGTACGAGGGGCCAGTCGTCTTTGGTGACGACGGCCGCGAGCGCGCCGCTCAAGGGCGCGAGCTTCGCCTCGCCGATGGCCTGCGCGGCGGCTTCGCGAACCCGCACCTCGGGAGACGCGAGCGCCCTCTGAAACGCGCTCGCGTAGGTCGCGGTGCGCGGCGCCACCTGCAAGGCGCGGGTCCGAATGCGCGGGCGCTTCTCGTCGACCAGCGCGCTCTCGAACAGCGCGCGCGCGCCGGCGTCGTGCGGCGCGAGCACTGCCGCGGGGCCGAGCACGAGGTACTGCGTGTGGAAGGCCGCGTCGCCGCGCAGCCGCGCGAGCGCCAGGCCCGACTCGGGGAGGAACTTCGTCGCCCGCGGGCCGAGCGCCCGCAAGAGCTCGAGCGTCGGCAGCGGCCCGAGCTTGGGATCGACGAGCGCGGCGCGCACGTTCGCGGTCGCCTCCGGAGCCGCGGCAGCTCGCGCGAGCACCACGCGGAGCGCGCGCCGCTCGACCTTCCGCTTCGGATCGAGCCGCGGCAAGATCGCCGTCACGAGTCGATCCGGCGCCACCGTGGAGAGCTCGGACGCCAAACGCACGAGGGACTCCCCGCTGGCCGCCTCGAGCGCGCGCACGAGCGGCTCGGTCGCCGCCTCGGCGCAGCGCTTGAGCCGTGCGCTCGCGTGCAGCGCGTGCGCCTGCGTTCCGCTCGCGATCGCGCGCACGTAGATCGGGGCGCTCACGGTGCACGGGGCGGCGTCGAGCACGTTCAGCGCGACGCTCCGCCCGCGCTCGTCGAGCCCGTCGTAGCCCGCGGCCACGGCTTCGAAGCCCCGCTCGCCGAGCGCGCGCAGCACCGAGCCCGCCGCTCGTGCCCGCTCGCCGCCGCCCGCGAGCGCCGCGACGAGCGCCTCGGGCGTGCTGCCCTCGAACTCGCTCACGAGCGCGAGCTCCGCGATGCCGACGTTCGCGTCGGCGCGCTCGGCGAAGGCGCTCTCGACGACGACCGCGACGCAGTCCGTGTCGGTCGGCTGCGGCAGCGTCACGCGGAAGCGTGCGCCCGGCGCGCTCGCCGCGGCGTCGGGCAGCGTCACCGAGTAGACGTGCTTCTGCGTGACGAGCCAGAGCTCGCGCGGCACCGAGGCCTTCGGCGCCCCACCGGGCGGCTGCACGACGAGCTCGAAGCCCGCGATCGGCAGATCCGCGGGAGCGCTCATCACCACGAACTCACCGCGCCCCGAGCCCCCGCGCCCTTCGGCCCAAACGGTGCTCGGGTCTCCGTCCGTGAGCGCCCACGGCGAGCCGACCGCGCTGCTCGCGCCGAGCGCGCGCAGCGTGCCCACCGTGGGTCGCGGCGCCGCGTCCTCGACGCGCGTCGCTTCGAGGCGCGCGGCCCCTTCCCGCTCCGCGGCGGAGAGCCGCTGCATGCGCGCGGGCCGCAGCTTCATGTCCGCGGGATTGACGAGCTCGGGCGAGAGCAACGCCGGGCGCCCGCACAAATCGAGGTTCTCGCGCTGCTCGCCGACGACGATCGAGCGCGCCCCGCTCCCGTCGGGCTCCGCGATGACGACCGCCTTGCCCTGGCGTACGCCGTCCGGCCCTTCGACGAGCCCCGTGGGCCCCGCGAAGAGGACGCGCGGCTCGCGCGCCCCGGGCGGCATCGCGACGATCGCCTCGAACGCTTGCCCGCTCGACGCGGGCGGCACCGTCACCACGATCGCGCGCCGCCCCGCGCCGATGCCGACGACGGCGAGCCGCGCCTCGTTCACCCGCGCCGCGAACGCGGCGGGAACGCCGATCGCGACGCCGCCCTCGACGCTGCACGGCGCCGCGGTGCACGCGCGCGCTCGCAGCACGCCGGCCGCATCGACGCCCACGGCGAGGCCTGCCTGTCCGCGTCCCGGGGGCGCGAACGCCGTCTCCGCGCTCGCCGTTCGGGCAACCGCGAGCCCGAGCGGAAGCACCAGCCACGGGACGAGCGAACGGAGCCTCATGAACGACGACCCGAGCACGACATCGGCGGCATGGTGTTACGGAATAGCGTCCGGATCCACAGAAAGCGCTGTCAACACCTCGCGCAAGCGCGAGCGCGGCACCGACACGCGCGTCGGCATGCCGCCGCCGAGCTTGAGCATCTCGACGAAGTTCAATCCGGAGTCGAAGCGCGCCGCGATGCTGACCGTGTCCCGGTCCACGACGATGCTCACGGGCTCCCGCTGCTGCCCGAGCAAGAGGAGGAGGGTCTTGTCGATGCGCCCGAAGCCCTCGCTCACGTCGACGTAGGCGACCTGCGGCGGAAGCCGCACGTAGCGCTCGGCGGCGCGCTGGGTCTCGCGCTCGATCGGCAAGAGCTCGTCCGCGGCGCGATCGATCGGCTCCCAGAGCGACGCGTCGGCGAGGCCGCCGGCGAGCAGCCGCACCACGATGCCGAACAGCCCGGGATCGTTCGGGCGGCCGCGGAGCGCGCGATCGATGCGCTCGCCGACGCGGCTCGGCGTTCCGAGGCGCGTGTCGATGGCGCGCGCGTCGTCGTCACAGCCCGGATAGGGCTCCACGCCGCCGCGCATCCATTTCGCCGCGCTCGCCAGCCCGTCGAAGTCCGTGTGGCACACGATGGTGTCCACCGCGCCGATGCGCGCGACCAGCTCCGGGTCGATCATTTCCGGGCACGCTCCGTGCTCGGCCTTCGTCGCGAGCACGAACCGGGGATCTTCCGCGAAGTCCGGGTGGCGATCGTGGTCGTGATGATCCACCCACGCGGCGAGGCGCGGCCCGAGGCCCTGAATGAAAGGCAGAGTGATTTTTTCGAATCCACCCGAGCCGCCTGCGGTGCCCGCGAACGCGATGTCCAGCACGGCAACCCGCCCCACCAGCGTCGCGGGTTTCGGGAGTTTTCTCGGGGTACCGAAGGCAAGGTGCATGAACGACCCGGGAGCTCCGGCCGCGCCACCGCGCGGCCGGCTCGGAGGCTAGCCTAGATTTCAGGCTGACGCCGGAGGGGATGGCCGAGGCCATAGCGGATTTCCAGCCGGGTTCGCGTTCGGCGCGCGCAGCGATGGGAGCGCCATCGCGAGCACGACGGGCGCGAAGGCGGCGGAAGGACGCGAGGGATCGGCCACCCGACTAGGAACCCGAAATCTCTGCTTAGCCTAGATTCTTGGGTGATGCCGATCTCATGCTGGGACGGCTCGGACGGGAGCCGTCGTGGTCGGTTTTCCCCGGCGCGCGGCGCTCATTTGGCTGGACCAAAGCGCGCGGAGCGCAGAAGATCCCCGGGCCTCGCATGGATGCGCGCCGCCTCCACGCGTTCGGGCTCGCTCTCTCCCTGCTGCTCTTCGCAGCGGTCGCTCTGAGCGAGCCGTCCCGAGAAGCCACGCCGAACGCCGACGTCGGCAGCGGAGCGTCGTGTACCCTCGAGGGAAAGGCCGAGCCGCGCGCCAACGCGCCCATCGTGGACGCGAACGGCCGCGTGCTCGCCCGCTTCAGCGGCGCCCCGACACCGCTCGTGGTGCACTCGCTCCCGGAGCACGCGAGCGGCCTCGCTCGGATCAGCACCGGGACGGGCACCGGCAGCTTCCGCCTGCACGGGTTCCTCGCGATCCGCGAGATCCCCATTTACGCGAGAACGCCCATCGCCGTCACCGCCGACCATCTGTGGCTCGCGCCGGGCTCGCGGCTCGAGTTCGTGGGCGCGCGTCCGGGCGCGGTGCGCGTTCAAAAGCACCTGTCCGGGCCGTTCACGCAAACGGTGAGCACCTGGGCCGCGTGCGCGACGCTCGCGCTCGCGCCCGTGCGGCAAGCGTGGTCTCCCGCGGACGGCGCGTTGCCGTACGCGCTGCGCCGTCCGCGCCTCTCGATCCGCGCGCGGCCCTACGCCTCCGCGCGGAGCGTGATCACGCTGGTTCGGGCGTCCGACGGCGGCGCGGGCGCGCTCTTCTTCGTGAGAGAACGCCACGGGGAGTGGCTCCACGTGGAACACCGCAGTGAGCTCATCGTGGACGGCTGGGTGCAGCGCGCCGAGCTCGAGGCCTTGCCGGCGAGCAAGCGCCTCACGGAGCACACCGCCGACGGCACGGTTCCGGCGCGCCTCGCGGTGCGCGGCGAGCCGCGGGTCATCAAGGTGGCGCGCGAGGTGCCGTTCCGGCAGCGCGCGTCGGAGCTCGAGCCCCCGATCGGCGTCATCGAGCCGGAAGCGGAAGCGTACGTCCTCGACCGTGCCCCGGGCTGGATCAGCGTGATCCCGAAGGCGCTCCAGGTGATTCCGGGGGGCGACGGGCAGTTCTGGGTGAAGGCGAGCGATCTCGGTTTGTGAGGCGGCGGCGCGCGATCCCGCGGCCTGCCGCGTGCCGTCCCGGCGTGATACCGTCCGAGCGCCGTGACCCGCTCCACGACCGAGATGCTCGAGGCCGCCCTGTCGTTCCCGCTGCTTCGCACCGATTTTCCGTGGGGCGAGCGCTACGAGGGCAAGGTCCGGGACAACTACACCACCGCGGACGGCCGCCGCATCCTCGTCGTCACGGATCGAGTGAGCGCGTTCGATCGCATCCTCGGCACGCTGCCGCTCAAAGGACAAATTCTCAACTTCGCGGCGGCGTTCTGGTTCGAGCTCACGCGGGACATCGCGGAGAACCACGTGCTCGCCGTGCCCGACCCAAACGTGCTCGTCGCCCGCGAATGCACGCCGCTGCCCGTCGAGATGGTCGTGCGCGCGTACCTCACCGGCACGACGTCGACGAGCATCTGGGTGCACTACGAGCGCGGCGCCCGCGAGTTCTGTGGGCACCGGCTGCCCGACGGTCTCCGGCAGCACGAGCGCTTGCCGCGCCCGCTGCTCACGCCGAGCACGAAGGCGGCACAGGGCGCGCACGACGTGTCCGCCTCGCGCGAGGAGATCCTGCAACTCTCGGGGATGAGCGCCGAGGATTTCGATCACGCCGCCGAGATGGCGATGGCGCTCTTCCGTCGCGGTCAGGAGCACTGCGCGGAGCGCGGTCTCATCCTCGTCGACACGAAGTACGAGTTCGGCAAGACGCCGGAGGGGCGGATCGTCGTCATCGACGAGATCCACACGCCGGACTCGTCGCGCTTCTGGTACGCCGATACGTACGAGGCGCGGATGCGGCGCGGTGAAGCGCCGGAGAGCTTCGACAAGGAATATCTGCGGCGTCACCTCGCGGAGCGCGGATTTCGCGGTGAAGGGCCGATCCCCGAGATCCCGGCGGCGGTGCGCGTGGAGGCGTCGCGCCGCTACATCGAAGCCGTGGAGCGCATCACGGGGCGAAGCTTCGAGCCGAACCTCGAGGAGCCGCTCGCCCGCATGGCGCGCACCGTCGGCGCGTACCTTTCGGGCGCAGCGCGCGGCGAGGGTTGAAGCTTCGACGTCCAGCCGAGTCACGCACACCGTCGGCGCCGGCTTTCGAGTGCGCCTCGAGGGCCGAACCTCCGGCGTCCGCTCGCAGTCGGGGCTAAGCTCGGGGCATGAGCTCCCCCGTGTACATCGTCAGCGCCGTTCGAACGCCCATCGGCGCCTATCTCGGCTCGCTCTCCGCGCTGTCCGCGCCGTTGCTCGGCGCCCGCGCCATCACCGCGGCGCTCGAGCGCGCCCGCGTGAGCAACGACGCCGTGGACGAGGTGTTCCTGGGCAACGTGCTGTCGGCGGGCATCGGCCAGGCGCCCGCGCGTCAGGCGGCGATCCGCGCGGGCCTGCCGGAGCGCGTCCCGTGCACGACCGTGAACAAGGTGTGCGGCTCGGGGCTGCAAGCGATCGTGCTCGGCGCGCGGGCGATCCTCGTCGGCGACGCCGACGTCGTGGTGGCCGGCGGCATGGAATCGATGTCGAACGTCCCCTACTACCTGAGCCAGGCGCGCACGGGGTACCGGCTCGGAGACGGCAAGCTCGTGGACGGGCTCATCTACGACGGCCTGCGCGACGCGTACCACGACTACCACATGGGTGAAGCGGGCGAGCTCTGCGCGCGCGAGCTCGGCATCGGGCGCGAGCAGCAAGACGAGTTCGCCGCCGAGAGCTACCGGCGCGCGCGCACCGCGTCCGCCTCGGGCGCGTTCTCGGCGGAGCTCGTGAGCGTCGCGGTCCCGCAGAAGCGCGGCGGGGAGCTCGAGCAGAGCGTCGACGAAGAGCCGGGGCGCGGCGACCCCGCCCGCTTCCCGGAGCTGAAGCCCGCGTTCCGCAAGGACGGCACGATCACGGCCGCGAACGCCTCGAGCATCAGCGACGGCGCCTCCGTCGTCGTGCTCGCGAGCGAGCAGGCCGTGCGCGCGCGCGGTCTCGAGCCGCTCGCGCGCCTGGTGGGCTGGGGCGGCGCGGCCCAGGCGCCCGAGTGGTTCACGACGGCGCCCGCCGCTGCCATCGAGAACACGCTGAGGAAGCTCGAGCTCCAGAAGCGCGACATCGATCTCTGGGAGATCAACGAAGCGTTCTCGTGCGTCACCATCGCCTGCACGCGGCTCGCCGCGCTCGATCCCGCGCGCGTGAACGTGCGCGGGGGCGCCGTCGCCCTGGGCCACCCCATCGGCGCTTCGGGGGCGCGCGTGCTCACGACGCTGCTCTTCGCGTTGCGCGACGAAGGGATGCGCCGCGGCCTCGCCACCCTCTGCATCGGCGGCGGGGAAGCCATCGCCGCGGTCATCGAGCTCGTCTAGTCGAAAACCGGGGTGGAGCGCGACGAGCCCGCGCACCGTCGTTGCCCGTGCGGACGACGAAGTCCGCTCGGCCCCGGTGGGAGCGCTGCTCGACGCGGGAAGCATCGAGCGTCAAGATGAGCGCGTGGCGCACGCGTCGGTTCTCGACGATCCTTCGTTTCAGCGCGCTTTCGTCGCGATCCGCTACTTTGCCGGACAGCGCGGCGAAGCCTTGCTGGAGCCGCTCGAGCGGCCCGTTGCCGCGGCGCGCGAGCTCGCGGCGGCCCTCGACGCCCCGAGCCGTGAAGAGCGCGCTCGCGCGCTCTCGTCCGAGCTCGAACGCTTGAAGGCCGCGCTCGCGCGTCGGAGGCTCGCATGAAGCTCACGTTCGGAACCGTTCGCCCCGCGGAGGAGGCCCCGCGCGTCGCGGGCCCGAACCTCCCCGAGCGGCTGCCCCGCGCCGAGCTCGCCCCCGCGCTCCTCGTCCGCGCGAACGAGCGCGCCAAGGCGATGCTCGAGGAGGCCCGACAGCGCGCCGAGGCGCTGATCGCGCGCGCTCAGGCCGAAGTCGCGGAGCTCCGCGCCCAGGCCGAAGCGGAGGGTCGGGCCGAGGGCGCGGCACGGCTCGCCGTGCAGGCGCTCGCGCTCCACGAGCGCGAAGCGCGCGCCGACGAACGCGCGCTCGATCGCAGCGTCGCCCTCGCGCGCTTGCTCGCGGAGCGCTTGCTCGGCGAGCAGCTCACGCTCGATCCGTCGCGGGTCGCGGCGCTCGCCCGGAGCGCGCTCGCGGAAGCGCGCGGCGCGCGCACCATCACCGTCGTCGCGAACCCCGAAGACGTGAGCGCGCTGGAACGCGCGCTCGCGGCCGGCGAGCTCCCGCGCGTCACGCGCATCGTCCCACAGCACGGCCGTCCGCGCGGCAGTCTCCGCCTCGAGACCGAGATCGGCGTGCTCGACGCGGACATCGCGCCGGAGCTCGATCGCCTCGCCGCGCGGCTCCGCGAGACGTTGCGTCATGAATCCTGAGCACGATCTTCGCCCGAGTGTGCCGCCCTCGGCGCGAGCCGGCGCGCTCCCGCCGTTTCGCACGAATCTGATCCTGTTCCTGCTCACGATCGTGAGCGTGTTCCACGCCGGGGTGGCCTTCGCGGGCGGCGCCGACGAGCGCTCGTTTCTCCGGCAGCTCCTCGATCCCGAGTACCTGATGCGCGGCGCTTCGTTCGCCGTACCGCTGCTCGGGATCCTCCTGACCCACGAGTTCGGGCACTTCTTCGCGGCGCGCTGGCACCGCGTCCCCGCCTCGTTTCCGTACTTCATCCCCTTCCCGGGATTGCTGTTCGGGACGATGGGCGCGGTCATGGCGATGCCGGCGCCGATCCGCTCGCGCCGCGCGCTGCTCGACATCGGGGCGGCGGGGCCGATCGCCGGGCTCGTCGTCGCCATCCCCGTGCTCTGCTTCGGCCTCGCGCGATCCGAAGTGCTCCCGCCGCCCGAAGCGGGGGTCCTCGTGATCCAGGAAGGGCAGAGCGTGCTCTATCTCCTGCTCAAACGGCTCGTCGTGGGCCCCATCCCCGAGGGACACGACGTGGCCCTCCACCCGACCGCCGTCGCCGGGTGGGCCGGCCTCTTCCTCACGATGATCAACCTTCTGCCCTGGGGGCAGCTCGACGGCGGACACATCGTCTATGCGCTGATCGGCCAGCGGCACCACGCGATCGCCCGCTGGGTGCGCCGCGCGCTGCTGCTCTTGTTCGCCTACAACGTCTTCGTGTTCGTCGTGCCCGTGTTGACGAACCGCTCCGAGCTCCCGCTCCCGCTCGCGATCTCGAACTCGGCGTTCTGGCTCGTGTGGTTCCTCGTGCTCGGCGTGATCGGCTTCGTCTCCGGCGGCGCCAAGCACCCGCCCTACGAGCCCGGGGAGCTCGATGGACGCCGGCGAGCGCTCGGCTGGGCGTGCGTCGTGCTGTTCGTTCTGCTCTTCATGCCGACGCCGCTCTCGTACCGCTGAGGCGTCGTCGCTCGCGGTCCGCTCTCGTATCGCTGAGGCGTCGCTCGCGGTTTCGCTCTCGCGAGCCGAAGGATCCGTTCGCGGCTTCCGCTCGCGTCCCGCTGAACGCGTCGCTCAGAACCCGAGAGCGACGTGCGCGCCGGCGCGGAGCCAGTCGAAGTTCCCGTCGCCTTCGGTCAACAGCACGTCGTACGCGCCGTGGATGCCGATATCGAGAATCGGCAGCACCACCAGGTCGAGCGCGATGCCGACGTCGAAGGTCGCTCCGGTGTCGCCGCCCACCTCGAGATCGAGCCGACCGATCCCGACGTGCCCGAACACGCTCGGCCTGAGCGCCGCCCCGAACCCGAAGCGAGCGCCGACCATCGCCGAGTAGTGAGAGGCATCCAGCGCCCCGGAGAAGGTGTGATAGCTGATCCCGAGCTCGGGCGTGAGCGACACCGCGACGAGATCGAGCTCCTGACCGAAGCGGAGCACGCCGCCCGTTCCGGCCTTGATACCCGTTTCGTCGATGCCGTGCGCGAAATCGAGGTCGAGCGCGAGCTTGCTGCCCGCGCGTGCTTCGTCGGGCCAGACGAGCACGCACCCGGCGACGAGCACGGGAGCCAAGGTGGTCGCAAGCGACGAAAAGCCTTTCCGCATCCGCTGGAGCATGAGTCTCTCCTCTCCGAGCCGATACGGGTAGAGCTCTCGGCGACGCGCGGCAAGCGCTCGGACGCGCCCTGCACGATCTTCTGAAGCCGCAGCGCCGACCGTGCGCTCGGCCCGGCGCGATTTCGCGCGGCTGTTACAGACCGAACCGCCGTTTCAACGCCTGGCACACGACCGACGGCGCGTAACGGCTCACATCCCCACCGTGGCTCGCGATCTCACGCACCAGCGACGCGGAGATGAATCCGTAGTTCGTGCGGGTCGGCAAGAAAACCGTATCGAGCTCCGGACGCAGATCGGCATTCGCGTGCGCGATCTGCAGCTCGTACTCGAAGTCCGTTCCGGCGCGCAGCCCGCGCACGATCACGCGCGCGCCCACGCTCTCCGCATAGTCGACGAGCAAGCCCTCGAACGAGTCGACGACGACGTTGGGATACGGCGCGCACACGTGCCGCAACAGCTCGAGTCGCTCTTCGGGGCTGAACAGCGGCGCGCGCGCGCGGTTCCGACCCACGGCGACGATCACGCGCTTGAAGAGCTTCGACGCCCGATCGACGAGGTCGACGTGCCCGTTCGTCGGCGGGTCGAAGCTGCCGGCGTAAACCGCGACGTGCACGCTGTCGCTCATCGCGCTGCGCCTCCTGCTGGCGTTGCGTTCGAACCCGCCGCGGGCGCGCCCTTTGCGGCACCTGCCGTTGCCGGTGCCGTCGTCGGCGCGCCCGCTTTGGCAGGCGGGGCGCTGGCCGGCGCTGCCGCCGCCGGTGTCGCCGTCCGTGCACCCGCCTTGTCGGGCGCGGCGCTGGTCGGTGCCGCCGCGGCCGGCGCGGGCGGAGCCGCGGCGGGCTTCTTCTCCGAGCGGGGCACGGCCGGGGCCGGCGCCGCGGGAGGTTTGCTCGGCGCTTCGCTCTCGGCGGGCGCTGCGTCCGGCAGCTCCGGGAGCCGCGGCGCGGACTGCATGGCTTCGGGCGGCAAGTCCTCGAGCCACAGCGTGCGCCCGCCATCGACGAGCGTCACGCGGAACGTCGCCAAGAAGCCCGAGCCCACGAGCCCGTCGATGTCCATGCCGAGCCCCGCCTCGCGCTCCTTCACCATCGAGGTCCCGTCGAGGCCCGGCACCCGCGGGATGTCGAAGCCGCCGATGCGCAGGTGGGGCAGGATCCCCTGCCGGATCTGCCCAGCACCCGAGACGAGCTCGAGGGCCTTCGGATCGACTCCCGCCTTCTGCCACCCCGCGGTGTCGAGCGCGACCGGATACGGGAGCGTCGTGTCCACGAGCAGAACGCAGTCGCGTCCCTGTCCCTCGGGGCCGAAGCCACCGCGCAGCAGCATGCCGCCGCCGCGGATGTAACTCAGCTTCACGGACGTCGCGCCGGGCGGCTGCGGCGGGTCGAACGAGCGCACCACGAACTGCCCGCCCGCGAAATCGAACGTCGGCCGAAGGTGCCGGAGCATGTTCGCACCGAGCAGGATCTTGATGGGCGCGTTCACCTGACGGGAAATGCCGGTGAGATCCTTGGCGAGCGCCGGGATGTCGCGCATCTCGATGCGCTCCCCGAAGCGAATCGACACCCACGAGGGTTGCGCTCCGCCGCTCGAGTCGATCACCGCCTCGGCGGCACCGGTGGCGATCATTCCGAGCGCCGGCTCGCCGTTGAGCTCGAGCGGGACGATGAGCGACGTCGTCCCCGCGCGCGGCATGTCCGTGACGGCGACCATGCCGCCCGAGACGGCGAACGGCGTGCGCCCCACGCCGAGCCGCGCGAGCCGCGCGATGTCCTGCGCCCAGGGATCGCGCACGTCGGGATCCGAGAGCAGCCGGTCGAGCTCGTCGGCGGCGCGCTCCACCTGACCCGAGTACCAGTACGCCCGCCCCCGCACCGCGCTCGCCTCGCTCCCGGGCACGTCGCGCAACGCCTCGATCGCGCGGTCGTACTCGAGGTCCGCGAGCGCGATCTTCGCCGAGAGCAGACGCGCCTCGGTGCTGTCCGGCACCACGCGCAGCGCGTTATCGATGGAGAGGCGCGCGTCCTCCGTGTCACCGCTTTGAAAACTCGCCTGGGCGCGCTCGAACCACTTCTTGCCGAGCGGCGGCCAGTCGGCGTCGGCGGATCCAGCCGTGGCTCCCCCGCACGCGGGAACGACGGCCACGAGGAGCGTTGCGAGCGCTCGGGACAGGGAAAACGGGCGGGGATCGAGCGAGCGAAGGAGTGAAGTGCGTGTCATCGGAGCGCGCCTTTTCAGGGCAGGGGGCACGAGGGCCACGAGGGCTTAGCGTATCGAGGCAGCGCGGTCACCCCCGCCCGTTGCTCCTCGGAGCGTATTGGAGCCAAGGGTGGGAGCGCGTCGTCCGTTCGCGCTTCGCGCGATTCTGGATTATCCTCATAGTCGCGTGGATTCCTTGGAGTCGTGTTCCGGAAGCCCTCGCGCCCAGCGGGACGTCCTGGCGCTCCCCGTTCTGCTGCTGAATCGGCATTTCGCCCCGGTGAGCGTGGCCACCGCCCGGCGCGCCTTCGTGCTGCTTTTCGGGGGCGCCGCGCGCGCCGTCGACAACGACGGCGAGACGTACGACTTCCAGGCCTGGATGACGCAGCCGGTGCGCAGCGCGGACGACCTGCTCCCCACGGTGAGCGGTGAAATCCGCGTACCGCGCGTTCTGCACCTGCTTCGCTACGATCGCTCGCCGCGCGTCGCGGTGCGCCTCACCCGGCGCAACCTGATGATCCGCGACCAGTTTCAGTGTCAGTACTGCGGGCGGCGCCCCTCGCAGCGGGACCTCAACGTCGATCACATCGTGCCGCGCTCCCGCGGTGGTCAGGACTCCTGGGAAAACCTCGTCGTGTCCTGCCGCACGTGCAACCTGCGCAAGGGGCGGTGCACACCCGCGGAGGCCGGAATGAGCCTGCTCTCGGTGCCGCAACGACCCCGCTGGAGCACGGCCACGCAGATCCGGCTGGTCACGCGCGAGCCATTCGCGGAGTGGCGCCCGTTTCTGCAAGCCGGGTAGTCGCGACGCGACCCCGCAACGCCGCGCACGCCTGGAGGGCGAGCGGAATCGGCCCTCCCCGATTCGCGGAGCCCCAAGCGAACGCCTGAGCGGAGCAGGTCATGTAAGATGCGCGGCCATGTCCGCGCTCGCTGCTTCGACTCCCCCCAGAAATCGCGCGCAATCGGCGCGATGCTTCCTTTCGACCGCTCTCGCCACCGTGCTCGCCGTGGCGTGCGGAGGCGCCGAGACGCCGCCGCCGGCAACGCCACCCGTCGCCATCGAGGCGGAGCCCCCGGCGGAACCGAGCCCCGAGCCCGCGCCGGAGCCGACCGAAGCGGCGAGCGCCGCCCCCGCCGAAACGCCGCCCGGAGATCCGTCGGCGGAGCTCCGAACCGCGGAGGTGATCGCCCAGGTCATCAAGGACAACCGGCAGCCGTTCCGCGACTGCTACGA
>Ga0079224_100004411_pt1 | contig 18177 bp, 23 predicted proteins | sample Stecom2015_FD_80414 | JGI IMG/M metagenome (GOLD analysis project Ga0079224, IMG submission 80414) | Agricultural soil microbial communities from Utah to study Nitrogen management - Steer compost 2015 | ecosystem: Environmental > Terrestrial > Soil > Agricultural land | place: USA: Utah...
CAGCGGCACCACCGCCAGCAGCATACGAAGAACCCTAGCCCGCATCGCCCTCTCCACCACCATCAGCCCTCGGCAATACCAGCCACTGAACCCCCGTCCGGCCCTCAACCAGAAGGAACCCCGCGCGTCCGTCCGTCAGGCGATACACGACCGTGCCACGCGACAAACGCAGCACCTGCTCGACCCGCAATGCTCCCTCGGAGGCGGCGCTATCCCGACGGACGATCCACCTGTCCAGGAAACCGCGTCGTTTCGCCCACAACGCAACGACAAGCACTACCGCCAGCACGAGCATCGTCAGCAGCAGGGCGTCCGCCAGATCCGGCATTCCCGTTACCGGCTCTTGCCGGAACCGAACGGCTGCCGCGGTGAACACCACACCTTTCATGCAAGTTCCAGGATCCGCACGCCCAACTGGTCGTCCACGGCCATCAACTCGCCCTTGGCAACCGGATGCCCGTTGAGCAGCAACGTCACCGGCGCATCAAGAGTTTCCTGCATGGCCAGCACCTCACCGGCCCTGAGCTGGAGCAGCTTTTCCAGCGTCATTGCCGCCGTTCCGATATGTACGGCGAGTTCCACTTGGACATGACCTACCATGGCCATGTCCACCACCGCCGCTCCTTCCTGACGATGAGCTACTTCGTTCACCTTGACCCCCTTTCATCCGGCCGACCTGTCACCTGTACTGCCCGACGCTGACCATTTGCCGCCAGCCGACCAGTTCCGAGAACCTTCTGGTTGCTTGTCATGAGCACGTGTGCCGCTTTCAGCGAACCCAGCGCGAGCACATCTCCCGACCGCAACTGCTTCCACTCCGACAAGGCGTGCCGGCCGATGGGCAGGCACACTTCCACTTTGACCGGCTCGGGCCCGAGCGCTACCCTACAGGGAACCAGCCCCCCCGATGCGACGTACGCATGGCCGCGCAGCGCATCACAGGCATCCAGGCCGAGAAGAAGAAACAACTCCACACCGCAGACCGCGGTTCGGAACAGCAGCGATCCATGGCGTGGATCGAACTCCTCCGGCATAGGCATGGCATCGGCGGCACAAGCTGCCGTCGGCGCGCCGACGACCATCCCTGCCAGCGCATCCAGCGCGCGCCTGGCGAGATGCCCCGCCAGCCCCATCCCGTCCGCGCTGTCCATCCCGGCCACAGCCGTGCCGATGTCGGCTGCCCTGGCCGCGTCCAAACCCAACCATGCCTTGGCCTGGCCGCATTCCGCCAGCCTCCAGGCCAGATCGCCCTCGGGCATCTTGGCCTCGCCGGCCAGCTCCGGCGCAGCGACCTCGACACCCCAGGCACCGGACCATTCCGCAAGCCTGGCCGCCAGCGCCTCGCGGCAGGCTGCCGAGGCGGAACGGCCCTGCCAGCGCAGAACTCTCGCTCCCATCAGCTGCCCCGCGTGCTGTTGTACAACTGCTCCAGCATCTCGTTGCTGACGCTCATCACCCGGGAGCTGGCCTGGTAGCCACGCTGGATGATGATCATGTCCGCAAACTCCTGCGTCAGGTCCACGTTGGACATCTCGAGACTGCCGCCGGCGATGCGCCCGAACACGCCTTCACCTGGATGCCCCAAGGTCCGGTCCTGCTCGTTCACACCCGATACCAGGCGGCCGCCGCTCAGCTGCAGGGCGCTCTCGTTCGAGAAGCTGGCGAGGGCGATGCGAGGCCCCTGCCTGCGCTCGGTGGCCGAATAAGTCAGCTGCATATAGCCCTGATCGTCGAAACGCAGGTCGGTGAATCCCAGCACCGCATGACCGTCCTGGACCTGCGCACCGAGGTCGGAGGGTGAACCGGAGAGGTTGGTCGCGCCCACGAAGGCGCCTGACACGCCGAAATCGAAGGTGATGCTACGGGTGCCGCCCGGAAGCGTCAGGTCGATCTGCGGCGAGTTGAATCCGGCCAACGGCGTGCCGTCTATTCCGAATCTCACCTCGCCGGTGCCGATGGTATTGCCGCTGCTGTCAGTTGCCGTGATCAGGTAGCTGCCGGGCGTCACCGCCGTGTTGTCGGCCAGGGTAACGGTGAGCGTGTGTTGGTTGCCGCTGGCGTCGTAGATCCGGATGTTGCTCACCGGCAGGCTGGCGGTACCCGGCGCGATGTTGCCGGTGAAGCGGATGCTGGTGGTTGCCTCCGGCGGCAGCGAACGGTAGTCGTCCAAGTCTATGGCGACCAGATTGCCTCCCTCCGTCAGCGCCATCACCTGGTAGCTCGTGACCGCGTCCACCAGAAAGCCGTTCTCGTCGAAGCGGAACTGGCCTGCGCGGGTGTAGTGGAGGTTTCCGTTGGGGTCCATGAGCACGAAGAAGCCGTTTCCGTCCACCGCCAGATCGGTGGCGTTGCCGGTCTGGCGGATGTCGCCGGATCCGGGCCGGAGGCCTTCGCCGGCGATGCCGGTACCGCGCCCGCCATTGATGTTCTCGAAGAAGGTGTCGCTGCCGCGGAACCCGGGCGTGTTCATGTTGGCGACGTTGTTGGACACGGTGTCCAGGCTTCGCGAGAACGCGAACAGGCCGGACAGACTGTTGAAAAGCGCCTGGAACATGGTGTTCTCCTCTGGTTACGGCCTGACCAGGCTGACCTGCGACAGGCGGATATCGGAAAGAACGGGGCCCGCCGTCGTCTGGACGGTCAGTACCGGGCCGCTGGTAGTGAACTGGACGGCGGCAACATCGCCGACGGACAGGGTTCCGTTGCTGCTCACCTCGACCGTCTTGCCCAGCAGTGCCAAGGCCTGGGTGGCCGAACCCATGCTCAACAGGCCTTCGGTGTTGCCGCTAGTCTGCCGGGACTGCTCGAGGCTGGAGAATTGCGCCAGCTGGGCCAGAAACTCGCGGTTGTCCAGTGGCTCCAGCGGATCCTGGAACTGGAGCTGGGACAGGAACAGGCGGATGAAATCCTCCTGCTGGATGGTGGTGCGGTCGTTCAGGGTGGCGTCTTGCGCGTTGATGACGCCACCAATGGCCTCAACCGGCATTGGCGTTCTCCCTTTGGCTGTCTTGCGGGCTCGGAAGCGGCGCGGACCAGACGGTCCGGCCGTTGATGACGATGCGGGCAATTGCCGGCACGTCGCCGCGCAGCTGGCGACGCAGGATGTCGGCGAGGCTGGCCTCGCCATCCGGCTGGATCGTGAAATCGCGCAACCAGACGCTGGCCCCGTTGCAGCTTGGCGCCCACCAGAGTAGGCGCTGCGGCCATGGCGCGGTCGGCTCCGCCGTGGGCGGCAGTGGCATCGCCGGATCCTTCGGCGCCTCGGAGGCGGCGGGCAATTCCCGCACCAGCGTCACCGTTGCCGGCATGGCGCTTGCCGCTGAAGTGCGGACTGATGCCAGCTCCGGCGAATACATCGGCAGGGAGCCGGGCGAGGGCCGGGATGCCGGCTCCCCGCCACCGACCTGCACACCCTGTCCGGACAGCGGCAGCACGCTGCCCCCACCGGCGGTAGCACCCACCGCCACCAGGCGAACGGCGCCTTCCAGCACGCCTGCGGCGGTCAGCTGCCATGGCACGGAGAACACCACTCGGGTTTCCCCGGCGGGGCCTGCCTCGCCCGACCACAGCCCATCCGGTTCGCATGCCGTCCAGGGGGCACCCGTCCGATCGAGCTCGAGCAGCACCTCCCTTCCAGGCGATCCGGCCGCGATGACCGGCGGCACGCACTCCATGTCGGGCCTCCCCGGCAGCAGCTCCGGGAGCTGCCGGACCGTGTCCCCGTCCGTCGCACCGCCGCCGGCGCCTGGGACGCCTGCCCCGGTTTCCGCCGGCATCGGCGCAGGGGCCGGAACGGCCCCAGCCAGCCACGAGGCGAAATCCGCTTCGGGCCGGATCGGCGTCCCGCTTTCCCGGCCCGGAAATCCGCCGACTGGCCACCCAAGCAGTTCAATCGTCATTCCTGTCTCTCCTGCCGGCCAGCAGCTCGGCCACCTGATCGGACGCCCGCATTTCGGCTTCCCGCCGCAGAGCCTCGGCCAGCCGCTCACGCCGTCGTTCGACCGCCTTGGCAGCTGCCGCCAGGTGCTGTTGCTTGGCGCGGGCCTCCTCGACGGCGCCACGCGCCTGTTCGTGGGCCTGCTCGCTCGCATCCCGGCGCGCCAGCGCAGCCCCCTCGAACTCGAGCGCGTACTGGTAGCGGTCCAGATCCAGCGGCACGCCCGGCGCACCCGATCGCTTGCTGCCGGTTGCCCGCTGCAGGGCCTGCTCTTCCGCTGCCAGCTTCTCGGCGGCCCGGGTCTCCTCGCCCAGGCAGGCCTGCAGCTCCACCGCCTGCAGGTCCTGCTGAAACCGGCGCAGCCGGTGCAGGCGGTCGAGTGCGAGCCAGCGACGCCCATTCATGCGACGTCCTCTCCGCCGCGCAGGGCGGCGCGCAATGCTTCGATCGCGTCGGCACGCCTGCAGGTCTCGTCGGGGCGTTGGCACAGCACCCGGTCCAGGGCCGGCTTGAGGTCCACGGCCAAGTCCAGGGCCGGATTGCTGCCACGCTGGTGCGCTCCCAACTCCACCAGGTCGCGAGAGGCCTCGTAGGTCGAGAGGGTCCTGCGGGCCCGGTCGGCCAAGTTCCGTTCCTCACCCTGCACCAGTTGCGACATCAGGCGGCTGACACTGAGCAGCGGGTCGATGGCCGGGAAGTGACCGTTGGCCGCCAGCTCGCGCCGCAGGACGACATGGCCGTCGAGGATCGCACGCATGTGGTCGGTGACCGGCTCATTCAGGTCGTCGCCCTCCACCAGCACGCTGTAGACGGCCGAGATAGCACCGCTGCCCGCAAGGCGCCCGCAACGCTCCGCCAGCCTGGGAAGCTGGCTGAATACTGACGGCGTGTAGCCGCGGAAGGTCGGCGGTTCGCCCACCGCCAGGCCAACCTCACGCTGGGCCATGGCGAAGCGGGTCATGGAGTCCACGATCAGCAACACCGACTTGCCGTGATCGCGAAAGTATTCGGCGACGGCGTGGGCAGCATGGGCCGCATGCGTCCGCACCAGAGCCGGCTCGTCGGCCGTGGCCACCATCACCACCGAGCGGCGCAGCCCATCGGGGCCAAGAGCGTTGTGCAGGAAATCGCCGACCTCGCGCCCGCGCTCGCCGATCAGTGCCAGTACCGTCACATCGGCCCGGACGTGCCGGGCCAGCATGCCCAGCAGCGTGCTCTTGCCGACGCCGCTGCCGGCGAATACGCCCACGCGCTGGCCAACCCCAAGCGTAAGCAGGCAATCCAGCACGCGAACGCCGGTTTCCAGCACCTGGTCGACCTCGGCCCGCTGCAGCGGGTTGATCCGGGTCCGGTACAGCGGATAGCGATCCTGCGGAATGATCGGTCCGCGGTCGTCGAGCGGGCGGCAGAAGGCGTCCACGACCCGGCCCAGGAGGCTGTCACCCACCGGAATCATGTGCGAGCGCCCGGTAGCGCGAACCAGGCTGTCCGGTGACATGCCGTGGAGACTTCCGTAAGGCATGAGCAGGATGCGGCCGTCGCGAAAGCCCACGACTTCCGCCGGCACCGGCGGCTCGCCCGGTCCGGTCGACACCTCGCACAGCTCGCCGAGACGGGCGTCCGGACCGATGCACTCGAGCACCAGGCCGTTGAACGCGACCAGCCGCCCCCGCCTTTCCGCCATGGGCGCGCTGGCCACCGACGCGGCGATGCGGGCGGACAAACCGGTCACCTGTCGTCCTCCCTCGAGGAAAGCGCCGCCAGGAAGGCCTTGCGGATGCCCTCCAGGCGCACGTCCAGGCCGGTGTCCACGCAACCGCGCTCCGATTCCAGAACGCACTGGCCATCGGCCAGTGCCGGGTCGGCGACGATTCGCAGGCCCGGCACCTCCGGCTGCAGCCCGCCTAGCCGGGCCGCATCATCCACCGAGAGGCGCAGCACCGCCTTCTGCACCCGCAGCTCGGACAGGGCCTGTCGGCAGAGGGCCTCCACCAGACCGTTTCCGATGTGCGCGCCCAACACGCGGGTCAGGCCGAGATAGGCTGCTTCCACGACCAGCTGCTCGCATTCCCGGCGGTGTCGCTCGACCGCCTGGCCGAGTTCATGCGCGGCTGCCTCCATGGCAGCGGTGCGCGCCTCCAGTTCCGCCTGCGCGGCCGCATGTTCCTCCACGAGGCGCTTGCGCGTCGCCTCCTCGCGGCGCGCAAGCTCCGCCTCGAGTTCGGCCCGCGCAGCCTGCAGCCCTTCCTGCCGGGCCTGCTCGCGCACCTCCATCCGAAGCGCCTCCAACGGATCCGGCGCCGCTTCTGTCGAGGCGCCCGCGTCCGCGCGCCGGTCAGGCGCCGGGCCAAGCGCCAGCGACAGCGGGCGCAGCGCCTCGGCAGGGAGCATGTCGGCCGTCAGGCGGCGCATCGTGATGGCCTCCTCGGATCCATGGCCCACTCCAGGATCGCGCCGGCGACGGTTGGGGTGAGCGTCACCGCGCCTGCCAGTTCCCCACGGACCTGCCGGGCATACCCGTCCGACAGCAGGGCCAGCAGGAATTCCCGGTCAATGGGTCCGGCTGCGGTCAGGACCCGTGCGAACCATCCGGCGGGCAGGGACTCGGCCAGGGCCAGCAGTTGTTCGACGCCAAGCGTCGTTTCCGCGGTCAGCCCGCGCAGGTCCTCGGCAAGCACCTTCTCTATCACCTCCCGGTGCAGCAGGCCACGGTGGCGCAGGTCGGCCATCAGCCGATCCAGCTCGCGGCTGATAGCGGGCGGCAGCCCCGCCATCAGCCTTTGCCTCTCCCCGGCTGGCAGCGACGCCAGCAGCAGGGCGGCCTTGCGCCTTCCTGCGTGTGCGACCAGACTCATGCGCCCTCCGCCAGCCAATCGCGAAGCTTGCCGGTCACTGCTTCCATTTCCTGGGGCGAGAGCCGGCGCGGGCGCGGATGCAGCCACCAGCCCAGTCCGACACCCAGCAGCAGCGCGGCAGCCGCAAACAGCAGCTGCATCCATGCAAGCGACGGCGCACCCTCCTCCACCACCGGCAGCGAGGGAGCCGGCGGCAACGCCACCTCGGGCAGGGCCAGCGTTTCCGCGTCCGCCGAAGGCTCGCCGCCGGCCAGTTCGAGCGCTCCGATCTCCAGGGTGTCGCCACGTCCCGGATCAAGGCCGACTGCAGCCGCCACCAGCTTGTGCAGGCGCTCGCTGTCCTGCGGCGCCAGGCCCGGCGGCACCAGCACCGCGATCGACAGCCGCTCGACCCGGCCGGGCGCACGGGAGATTTCCGCGCGGCGGGTGCCGTGCGCGTACTCCACTTGCTCCTGCGTGCTGCCGCCGGCATCACCCACGGGCCGGGACACGTTCCTGCGTACCAGCACCCCATGGCCCTGGTCGCCCATTGGAACCGGGTCCTCGCGAACCTCGCGGACTTCGTCGAAGTTGAGCTCGGCGCTTACAGTCACCCGTAGCTCGGCGAAGTCGAATACGCCCTGCAGCAACCCGCGGATCCGCTCCTCCAACCGCTGCTCGTACTCCGCCTTCCGCCCCAGGCGCGCCGTCGACCCGTTGCCCTCATCGTCGGGGGCCGCCAGCACCGACCCGTCCGGACCCAGCACCACCACCGCCGATGGCGACAGGCCGTCCACGGCAGCGGCCACCAGATTGCGGATACCGTCCACCTGGCGCGCGTCCAGCACGGTGCCCGGCTCCAAGGCAAGCGCCACCGACGCCTTGGATGTCTCCTGGCCGCCGAGGAACATGCCCGGCCGGCGGATAGTCAGGTGTACCCGCGCCGACCGCACGCCCGGCAGGGACACGATGGAGCGCTCGATCTCGCCCTGAAGCGCCCGCTGGAAGTTCACCCGCTGGGCAAACTCCGTTGCACCGAAGTCGGCATCGTCGAACAGCTCGAAGCCGACATGGCCGCCGGAGGGCACGCCGGCCGACAGCAGGCGCATGCGGGTGTCGTAGACGATGTCGTCCGGCACCTCGATGGCCGTGCCATCCCGGACGAAGCGGTGCGGCACTTTCCACTCCTTCAGGGAAGCGGAGATTTCGGCAGCGTCGACCGCGGCCAGATCGGTGAACAACAGCTGATAGCCGGGTCGCAACAGCCACCACAACGCTAATGCCGTCGCCAGCGCCAGCACGACGACGCCGATGATCAGGCCGCTACGTGCCCTGGCATCGAGGGATGCCAGATAGTCCTGCAGTTGACCCACGTCGTTCCCCTGTTACAGCTGCATTCTGGCCAGTTCCTGATAGGCCTCGACCACGCGGTTGCGGACCTCGACCATCAGCATCAGATTCATGCGCGCCTGTTCCATGGCGATCATCACTTCGTGGGGCGCGACCGCCTCGCCGGCGGCCAGCGCGCGCAGACTGCGGTCGGCATCCTGCAGGCTGGCATCTACGCGCGACATGCCTTCTGCCAGCCAGGCGGAAAAATCGGCTATGGCAGGCTTTGACTCCATTCGGCCGGTCACGCCGGCCATCGAGGCGACAAGGCCCTGGATTGCTTCGACCGTCATCACTTCGCTCCGATATCGAGGGCCTTCAGCATCATTCCGCGGAGCAGGTTGAAGGCCCTCACATTCGCCTCGTAACCGCGGCTGGCACTGACCAGCGTGGTCATCTCGCGAACCATGTCCACCGCCGGATAGGCGACCTGGCCGGAGGCATCGGCCAACGGATGGCCGGGATCGTGCACATGCCGGACGTCCACGGGCTGCTCGACCACCTTCACCGTGCCCTGCAACTGGCCGGCGAATCCGGATACATCCGTCCGCGTAGCCGGACTTCCGGGAGCGACCGGCGTGTTGGCGCCAGCGATGTTCCGGCTCGCCGCTTCCAGGCGCAGCCGCTCGTAGTTCAGGCCGGACCGGCTGGCCTCCATGATCGCGTCAATGCTCATGCGCCGGCCCTCCCGGACAGGGCCAGCCGCATCAGGCCGAAGTAGCGGCCCAGCGATTCCGACAGCACCTGATAGTCCAGGCTCGCGGTCACCATTTCCGCCACTTCCGCGTCGAGCTGCACCGGTGCGCCGGTCCCATCGGTAGCGATCTGGGCCAGGCCCTGCGCCGACACGTGACCGAGCCCCGCCGGCACCTCGCTTCCGATCGCGCTTTTCAGCAGCGCCTGCAGGCTGTCCAGTTCGACCCGACTGGCGCGGAAGCCCGGAACCGCGGCGCCGGCGATGTTGCCGGCCGCCACCTGCGCACGCAGTTGCTGGCCTCCCAGCGCCAGCCGCACCGCATCGATCGTGATGTCGCTTGCCATGGTTTACGTCCCCTACTGGATGATCAGCTCGCCGTCGAGCGCGCCGGCGGCCTTGATGGATTGCAGAACCGCGATGACGTCGCGGGTGGAAAGCCTGATCGCCCGCAAGGCACCGACCAGCTCCGCCACGGTCGCGCCCTCCGGCACCGTCACCAGCGGCGCGATGCCTTCCTGCACGTCGATCCGGCTCTCGGGCACCACCACGCTGGCGATGCCTTCGCCTGGCTCGATCAGCACGCCGCGCGGCTGCGATACCCGGTAGGTGGTGGATATCTCCACCCTCAGGTCGCCATGCGAGATGCTGACCTGGCCCAGGCGGACGTCGCCGCCGGCCACGATCGTACCGGTGCGTTCGTTCACCACCACCCGCGCTCGCCGCTGCGGCTGTACCGTGACGTTTTCGATCCTGGCGATCTCCGACACGAGACTGGCCGGCGGCGCCTGATAGGTCAGCTCGATCTTGCCGGCGTGAACGGCGCGGATCTCGGGGTCCGGCAAGGCCGCGGACAACGCCGCGACGATCCGCTGGGCGGTGGTGAAGTCGGGCTCGTTGAGCAGGATGCTCAACGTCCTGCCATTTCCGGCCACGCCCAGCGGCGCCGCCCGTTCCACCAGCGCGCCGGAGGGAATCCAGCCGACGGTGGGATGGGTCTTCTGCACCGAGGCGGTTAGTGCCTCGAACTGGTAGCCGCCCACCGATATCGGTCCCTGGGCGATGGCGTAGACCCGGCCATCCGGGCCCGTCAACGGCGCCAGCATCAGCGTGCCGCCATTGAGGCTGCGGGCGTCGCCCGCGGAAGCCACCTGCACGTCGAGTGGCTGACCCGGCTCGGCAAATGCTGGAAGGGTGGCGGTAACCAGAACGGCTGCGACGTTGCGGCTGGACAGATCCTCCAGCTCGACGTTGACGCCGAAAGTCCGCAGGGTATTGGCCACTGACTGCAACGTCGCGCGGCTCCTGGCCGAATCGCCGGAGCCGGACAGGCCGAACACCAACCCGTAGCCGGTCAGCGGGTTGTCGCGCACGCCGGCCACGCGCGCCAGGTCCTTGAGACGGGCGGCGCCGGCCTCGGCGATCGTCGGCGACGGCGCCAGCAATGCGGCCAGCAGGGCCGTGGCGAGCATGAACCGCATCACATCAACCTCAGCCACTTGAACAGTCGATAGATTACGCTCTGGCGCTGCGAGGCGCTGACCACGCCGGCACCGGTCAACTCCACGTTCGCGTCCGCGATGCGGTGCGACCAGACGGAGTTGTCGGCACTGACGTCCTCGGGGCGCACCAGACCAGACAGCCGGATCTGCTGCCGCTCGCCATTGACCACCAGGACCTGCTCGCCGGCGATCTCCAGAACGCCGCCGGGCTGCAGGCCGACCACCCGCACCGATATCTGCGCGCGCAACTCACCCACGCGGGCCGTTTCGGCGCCGACGCCATTGGAACCGGTCAGTCCCACGCCAGCCGAATAGTCGGTGTTGGGCGAATCCACCGAGACCCGGATGCCGAGTTCACTTGCGGCGTCGGTGCTGGCGCCGGAGCGGGCGCGGGCAGCCTCCAGCACGTACACCGTCAGCAGGTCGCCCTCGCGGAATGCGCGTCGGTCGGCAGCGGGGCCGCGGAAACTGTCCGGGTCGATCAGGCTTTCCTGGGCAAGGGCCGGCCCCGCGAACACGAGCAGCAGCAAGGCCAGCAGCGATTCACTCTTCCACACGTGCCACCTCCGGCGTGACGATCCTTGAAAGCACGGGAGCGCTGGCGCCATCCACCGATACCGGGATGACCTCGCCGACGGCACCGTCGGCCAATGCCCGCCCCGTGGTGCTCACCCGCACCGCACCGTTCTCCGCTTCCACTCGCAGCCGGGCGCCGGTCACCACGTCGGGCAGCGGTTCGAAATCGCCGGCCAGCACCGGCTGCCCGGCCCGCACCGGCCGCGCCAGCCTGAAGGCATCGCCGGCCGGCGGCGGTGCGGGCGTCCCCGCCACCGGCGCCAGATCCAGGCGTCGCCGCTCGGTCCGCACCTTGCCCACGGACTCGCCCACGGGCGCGCTCTTCGCGTAGGCATCGACTTCCCGCCACCAGCGCACGGCCACCCAGACGGTTTGCCGGCGAAGGACGCGGCCGTCCATCTGGTACTCCACCGGCACGGCGACACGCGCTCTCGGCCAACGGCCGGCGGGTGCGCCCACGATCACCTCCACGTTTCCGGCCGGCAGTGCGGGCGCCGCCGGATTACCGAGCACCTGCAGTTCCAGTTCGCCGGGCAGTCCCTCGGACAGGGCCTGCAAGCGAGCGTGCACGGCATCGGCGACGTCCGCCCCCGCGCCCGCAAGGGTCGTCGCCAGCGCCAGCATCAGGACGAGGCTCGGAGTCATCAGCGGCGCAGGTTGTTGATGGTTTCCAGCAGCTGGTCGGAAGCCTGCAGGACGCGGGCGTTCAGCTGGTAGGCACGCTGGGCCATGACCAGGTTGGTCATTTCGTCCACCAGGTCCACATTGGCCATTTCCAGGTAGCCCTGCCTCAGCGCACCGAAGCCCGGTTCGCCTGGCTGGCCGATGCTGGGCAGACCCGCTTCTTCGGTCGCGGCGAACACGTTCTCGCCGGCGGCGACGAGGGCGTCGGGCGCGGCGAAGCCGACCAGCTCGATCCGGCCGATGATGGTGCGCTCGGTGTCGCCGCCCAAACGGGCACTGAGCTCCCCATCGCTGCCGATCAGGACGTCTAGCGCATCCGGCGGCACCTGCAGGCCCTGGGCCAGGCGCATGCCGTTGCTGGCGACCAGGTAGCCGTCCTTGTCCAGGCGGAACTGACCCGCGCGCGTGTACAGACGGTTGCCGAGGGCATCCTCGAGTTCGAAAAAGCCTTGGCCGTCGATGGCCAGATCGAAGGGATGCCCCGTCGGACGCAGGTCGCCCTCGCTGAACAGCGCCATCGTCCCGAGCACCCGGCTACCGCCGCCATGGCCGATCGTGGCGGACTCCCGGTCAGCCACCGCCAGGGTGGCGATTTCGGCAAAGCTGACCCGGCTGCGCTTGAAGCCCGGCGTCTGCATGTTGGCGACGTTGTTGGAAATGACGTCTATCTGTTCCTGCTGACTGCGCAGACCAGTCGCGGAGATGTACAAGGCGTCGATCACCGTAAGGCTCCTCAGTTCTCTCCAAGCTTGTTGATGCCCATGTCCAGCATCCGGTCATAGGTCGAGATGGCACGCTGTACCGACTCGGCATGACGAGTGATTTCCATCATCCGGACCGTCTGTTCAGCAGCGTCCACGTTGGCGCGCTCGATGGCGCCCTGCACCACCGCGCCCTGCCAGGGCATAAGCGCGCCCTCATAGGCAAAGGTGCCCGCGCCGCGCGGCCGCAGCCGCCCTGGTTCGGCGACATCCACGATCTGCAGGCGATCCATCAACTTGCCGTCGACCTCGATGGCGCCGTCGGCAAGAACCTGGAGCCGGCCCTGCGGGACCAGGATCGACCCGGACTCACCGAGAACGAGATCGCCGCCTGCATTAACCAGGCGCCCCTCGGCATCCACCCGGAAGTCACCGGCACGCGCCAGCAGTACTTCGCCATCGCGTTCCACGGCGAAGAAACCGGTACCGCGCAAGGCCAGGTCCAGCGGACGGCCGGTGTGCGTCAGCGGACCGTCGGAAAGGTCGAACGAGACACGGGCCAGCTCGGCGCCGAAATCCGGCACGGTCTTCACCGCCCGATAGCCCGGCGTACCGAGGTTGGCGATGTTGTGGCTGACGGCGTCCAGCGCATCCACATCGGCTCGCAAGGCGCGGGCAACGGATTCGATGACTTCAGCCATTCACGTTCCTCATGCTCATGCGGCGACCGCCGGCAATCCGGTCTGAACAGCGGAAAAGGAGCGCACGCGCAGACTGGACGGCACTTCGTTGACGCCGATCACCGAGATGTAGGGCAGGGAGCGCTGCAGCAGGCCGCGCAGGGGCCGGCGCAGCGGCGACGGACATAGCAGCACCGGAAGTAGGTTCCTGGCCATCATCAGCTCTGCCTGCCGGCCAAGGCTGCGGATGAAAGCGTCCATCTGCGCCATGTCCGCAAACAGCAGGCCACGCGCGTCTCCGCGCTGATTGGCCAGCAGCGCCCGCTCTGTCTCCGGCGCCAAGGTCAGCACGTGCAGGTCGCCCTTGGCATCGCACAGGCGCTGGCAAATGGCGGGACCCAGGCGCTCGCGCACCTTCTCTGCCAGATCCTCCGGCACCTTGGTGGTCCGACCCGCATCCACCAAGACCTCGAGAATGGCCTCCAGGTTGCGAATGCTGACCTGCTCGCGCAGAAGGTGCTGCAGCACCTTCTGGATATCCGAGTAGCCCAGCACCGCCGGCACCAGCTCCTCGACCAGGCTGGCGTGGCTCTCACGCAAGCGTTGGACCATGCGCTCTGTCTCGGCGCGGCTGAGGAGCTCGGCCGCATGCCGCTTCACTAGCTCGGACAGATGCGTCACCAGCACGGTGTCCGGGTCCACCAGCGTGTAACCGGCGCCCTTGGCGAACTGCCTGTGTTCCTTGGCAATCCATTGCGCCGGCAGGCCGTAGGCCGGATCTCGGGTTTCGCTGCCTTCCAGGCGCGGGCGGGTGCCACCGGCATTGATCGCCAGCACGTGCTCCAAGCGCAGTTCCCCCAGGCCGATACGACTGCCGTGCAGCAGGATCTCGTAAGTGCCCGCCGGCAATTCGGCGCTGGCTTCGACACGCGCGCTCGGGAAAACCAGACCGAGGTCTTGGGCAACCTGCCGGCGCAACTGGGCAATCCGGTCGGCAAGGTCGCCCTCATCCAGGAAGGCCTTGGCAAGGCTGGCGCCAAGGCGGATATCCAGCGGTTCGACCCGCAACAGCCGGTGCAGATCGTCGGCGGCAGGCTTCGGGCCGGGCTCCGCGCTGTCCCCGGCCGGTTCGGCCTGGCCGGCTGCCTTGCCTGCCCGCATCGCGAACCAGGCCAGGGCCGCCACCAGGACCAGCACCATCAGCACCGGCAGCTTCGGGAAGCCTGGCAGCAGCAGTATGCCGACCAAGGCCGCGCCGACGACCGCCAGGGCTCGCGGCTGCGAGAGGATCTGTCGCGGGATCTCCGCGCCTAGCTGTCCGTCGGACGCGGCCCGCGTGATGATGATGCCGGTGGCGACCGCGATCACCAGCGACGGGATCTGGGTGACGATGCCGTCACCGACCGTCAGCAGGGTGAAGGTCCGCAAAGCCTCCGACCACGGCATGCCCAACTGGACGATGCCGATGGCCAGGCCGCCGACGATGTTGATCAGGATGATGACGATGCCGGCAATGGCATCGCCTTTGACGAACTTGGTGGCGCCGTCCATCGCACCATAGAAATTCGCCTCGCGCTCGACCAGTTCGCGGCGCCGGCGGGCCTCCTTATCGTCTATCAGGCCCATGTTCATGTCGGCGTCGATGCTCATCTGCTTACCGGGCATGCTATCGAGCGTGAAGCGGGCCGCCACTTCCGCCACGCGCTGGGCACCGTTGGTGACCACCACGTACTGGACCACCACCAGGATCAGAAACACGACGATGCCGACCACGTAGTTGCCGCCCACGACGAACTCGCCGATGGCGTTGATGACTCGACCGGCGTCCGCGCCTTCCAGGATCAGGCGGGTGGCAGACACGTTCAGTGCCAGCCGGAACATGGTCACCAACAACAGGATGGTTGGGAAGGTGGAAAAGCGCAGCGGCGACTCGGTGAAGAAGGTCACCAACAGGATCAGCAGTGCCGTGCTGATGTTGATCACCAGCAGCAGGTCCAGCAGCGGCGAGGGCACCGGCACGAACAGCAGCAGCAGGATGCCGACCACCAACCCGACCAAGGCGAAGTCGCGCTTGTTGGCCCACAACTGCATCGCCAGCGCGTTCATACCAGCCCCCTTGCGCGCATGCCGGCGATCAGCTCCCGGTAGATGGGCGCCAGGTCGGCGAAATGCTGGTCCGATACCGGCGCATCGATGCTGCAGTCGCGGTACAGGGCACGCGCCAGCGCGGGCGCTGGCCGCAGGGGCACGCCGTGGCGGTGGGCGGCGGCCCTGATGCGTGCGGCCAGGAACCCTGCTCCCTTGGCCAGCACCACCGGTGCCCGCATCGAGCGCGGCCTGTACTGGAGCGCAACCGCGACACGGGTGGGATTGGTCAGCACTACGTCGGCATCACTGACCCGTGCCAGCGCCTTGATCTTGCGCATCAGGTCGCGCTGCAGCCGCTTGCGCTTCGACCTCACCTCAGGGTCGCCCTCGCGGCGCTTCTGCTCGTCGCGCAGCTCACGTCGGCTCATGCGCATGCGCCGGGTGTAGTCGCGGCGGACGAACATGAGGTCCAGCATCGCCAGCACCGCCAGCACCAGCAGCACGTAGATCGAGGCGTGCCAAAAGGCCGACAGCAGCTGTTCCGGCAGGCGCGCTGGCAGGCCAGCCGCCGCCTCGCCGACGAAACGGCGCGCCTGCATGACCGCCATGGTCGCCAGCAGCGACAATGCGAGCAGCTTGGCGAGGGTCTTGCCCAGTTCCCACAACGTACGGCGGGTGAAAAGGCGTTTTAGGCCGGCGGCCGGGTTCAGCCGCCTGGGATCGGGCGTGACCGGGTGCGTGGAGAATATCGGCCCGGTCTGCAGCAGGTTACCGGCCACGGCTGCAACCAGGATCGCCAGCACTGCAGGCGTCAGCGCCTGCCCCAGTGGCGCCCAGACACGGCCGAGCCACGACAGCAGACCGGTCGATACTGTGGCGCCCGCGCCCGCCAGCGACATCGTCGCCCCGGTCGCCTCCGCCACGGCACGAGCGATGCCGGCACCGGTTGCGAGGATTACCAGCGCGAAGGACAGCAACACCAGCATGCCAGTCACCTCAGGGCTGCGCGCGACCTCGCCACGCTTGCGTGCCTCGTCCAGACGGAATGGCGTCGGCTGTTCGGTCTTGTTCTGGTCTTCCTGGGCCACGTTCAGATTCCGAACAGGCTAGGGATGCGCTGCAAGGCATCCCGGTACAGGCGACCCATCAGCTCAGGCGCGTAGCGCAGCGCCAGGGCCAGCAGGAAAAGGCCAGCGGCCACCTTCAGCGGCAGCGCAAGGAAGTAGACGTTGGCCTGCGGCATGGTGCGGGTGGCGTAGGCAACGCCGACGTCCACGCAGAACAGGCCCAACACCACCGGCACCACAACCATCAGGCCCAGGAGGAAGCTCGAGGACAGAAGGCCGAGCAGGCCGGCCGGGTTCAGCCGGACGTCCAGTTGCCCCAGCGGCATGACCGCCACGCTCTCGACCAGGCCACGCAGCAGCAAGTGATGCAAGTCGAAGGTGAAGAACAGGACGACAGCCACCAGCCCGAGCGCATGACCGAGCAGCGACTCCATCTCGCCGGCGTGGCCGGGGTTGAACAGATTGGCGGCGCCCAGGCCTGCCTGCATGTCGATCAGCCAGCCGGAGGTATGCAGGGCGGCATTGGGCAGCGCGAAAGCGAGGCCGAAGGTCATGCCCACCAGCAATTCGGCCATGGCGGCCAGTAACAAGCCGATCGGCTGGCGCCAGTGCGGCTCGAGCGCCATCGCCGGCGCCAGCAGGACGGTCATCCAGGCCAACGCCAGCAGCAGCAGGATGCGCAGCATCGCCGGCGCCCAAGCCAACGGCGACAGCGCCGGCAGCACGGTCACCGGGAGATAGCGGAGCATCGCGAAGGCGAATGTGAGGACCAGCACCAGCAGACCATCCATGCCTACAGCGTTCCCGCGAACATGAACATGCTCCGTGCCAGTTCGACCGTCACCGACACCATCCATCCCCCCAGCAGCACGCAGACCAGCACCACCGCGATCAGCTTGGGGACGAAGGTCAGGGTCATCTCCTGAACCTGGGTGACCACCTGCAGCACGGAAATGCCGAGACCGACCACCAGTGCCGTCACCAGCACCGGAGCGGCTACTTTCAGCGCTCCCAGCAGGGTCTGCGCCATCAGGTTCATGGCTACGTCGGCGTCCATCAGCTCGGCTCCGCGGCGGAAAGGCGCGCGCGCAGGCGGCGGGAAAACTCGCCCAGATCGGCGCCGGCGAAATCGGGCAATGCCCCCTGCGAGAACAGCTCGCCGAGCAATCGGCTGGCCTGCTCCGTCTCGCCCGCGTCTTCCAGCAGGAGGCACCGGGCGTAACGGGCGGTAATGCAGGTCTGGTCCAGGCGCAGGGCCTTCTTGACCTGGGTCTCCGCGGTTGCGCTGTCGCCGTCTAGCACCGCGATCAGCGCCAGGCCGCCATGCGACTCCGCGAAGTTGCGATCGAGATCGTAGGCGCGGCGGTAGCTGCGCTCGGCGGCACGCCGGTCGCCCATCAGGAGCTGGGTCCAGGCCAAGGCATGCCAGGTGCCGATGTGATCCGGCATGGTGGCGACGGCGTGTTCGAGCAGCTCGCGCGCCTGGTCCAGCCGCCCCTGCAGCATGTGCAGCTGGCCCATGCCGGCCAGGGCACGGCCGGAATTCGGATGGCGCTGCAGGGCCCGCTCGAACGCTGCGCCAGATCGTTCCAGGTTGCGTTTCCAAAGTGCGGTAGTACCCGCCACGAGCAGCGCCTCGTGCTGGTCCGGGTGCTGGTCCAGGCACTGCGCCGCCAACACCTCCGCATCGTCGGGCCGGCCGGCATCGAGCTCGGCAAGGGCACGCAGGCCCAGCGCGGTCGGGTTCTGCGGGTCGAAGCTCAACGCACTGGCCAAGGCCATGCCGGCACGGCCATAGTCCTTGCGAACCAGGGCGATGCGTGCGCGAAGCAGGCTTAGCTCCAGGCTGTCGCCCAGCCGGGCCACCGCCTGCGTCACCGAGGCGTCGGCGGCGGAAAGGTTGCGACGGCAGAGCTGCGCGAAAGCCAGGTCGTGCCACAGGGCCACGGCGTCCGGCGCCTGTTCCAGCAGTCCCCGAAGTGATTGTTCGGCCTTTTCGTAGCGACCTGACACCAGGTCCAGCCG